>Ga0068863_100003199_pt1 | contig 16197 bp, 12 predicted proteins | sample KBSSwiS62_FD_66596 | JGI IMG/M metagenome (GOLD analysis project Ga0068863, IMG submission 66596) | Switchgrass rhizosphere microbial communities from Kellogg Biological Station, Michigan, USA - KBS Switchgrass S6-2 | ecosystem: Host-associated > Plants > Roots > Rhizosphere > Soil ...
GAACAGTCCGGCCTCGCCCATGTGCGGATTGATCGCGGCAAACGCCAGGCTGCGACCGGGGCGCGCCAGGCCGCTTTGTCGCAGGAACTCCCGCGTCATCTTGGTCACATAAACGATCCGCGCCGGAGTCAGCCGCTTCAGCGCGTCCTTAAGCGAGCAGTGGTTGGTACAAAGTGCCACCGTCAACTTGGGATCGGTCAGCACCATGACAGCAGCCTCGTCGGGCAATCCGCACGCTCGCGCTAAAAACTCCGTCTGGCCGACAAAATTGGGACTGATCGCGGCCAGGGCCTCCTTTTGTACAGGTCCCGTCACCATCGCGGCGAAGCGTCCCTCGCGGCAACCCTGTACGGCTTCTTCGAGCGCATGGAGCGACACTCGCGCCGAGGCCCGGGTCAGTTTTCCCGGAGTGACTTTCTTCCGGTTCTCCTCGCCAAGCACCTCGTACCGAAAGCCCTTCGGCAGGCGCGGATCGCGCAGGGTCTTCGCCACCACCTCGGGGCCGATCCCTGCCGCCTCGCCCAAGGTAATGGCGATAACAGGAGCGTCGATTTTCGGGCGGAGGGATGGCATTACACCAGCACTTTCGCAACCAGTGGCAGGCGAGTAAATTCGAAAATCACCTCAGGGGTGATGCTCAATAACGGCAATTGCTCAGCCCGTTCTTGTCGAGATAGTGCTGGTGATAATCCTCGGCCTTCCAGAAATCGGAGGCTTGGACGATTTCCGTCACGATCGGGCGGGTAAACCGGTGCTCCTTCGTCAGCTTCGCGATCGAGGCACCGGCCTCCGCCTTTTGTTCCGGCGTGTAGTAAAAAATCACCGAGCGATACTGCGTGCCCACATCGGGCCCCTGCCGATTGACGGTCGTCGGATCGTGGTGGGTCCAGAAAATTTCCAGAAGCTGATCATAAGTCACCTTTGCGGGATCGTACTCGACAAGCACCGTCTCGGCATGCCCCGTTTTGTCGGTGCAAACTTCCTTATACGTCGGATTCTTGAGCGTTCCGCCCATGTAGCCGACCGTGGTGTCGATGACACCCGGGACTTTCTCAAAATCCTCTTGGGAACCCCAGAAACAACCGGCGGCAAAGGCGGCCTTCGCCGTTTTCACCGCAGCTGAGGAGGAATCTTTCTTCTCCGGCACTTCCTTGCCTGAGAGAACAAACGTCATCGCCGCCGAATTCAGGCAGTAGCGCAGTCCGGTCGGCGCGGGGCCGTCCGTAAAGACATGGCCGAGATGGGCGTCGCAGCGGGCGCAGAGCACTTCGGTGCGATCCATGCCGTAGCTGTGATCGGCCTTCGAGATGACATTCTCCTTGGAAACAGGCTGGAAGAAGCTGGGCCAACCGGTGCCGGAATCAAATTTTGTTTCCGAGGAAAAGAGCGGCAGGTTGCAGCAAATACAATGGTAGATGCCGTTCTTATGGTTGTCATAAAACACGCCACAGAAGGCCTGCTCGGTTCCCTGGGCGCGCGTAATCTGGTATTGCTCGGGCGTAAGCTGTTTGCGCCATTGCGCCTCGGTTTTGATGACCTTGGGTACCTCCATCGGCGCCGTCAACTTGCCGTCGGGCCCGATGAGGCACACTTTTACCATGGGGACAGCGGCAGGAGCGTCAGTCGTGGCGGCGGAGAGCCGCTGAAGCAGTGAGTCGACGACCGAGGTCGTGGCCAGGAAGGCGGCGCCACCACCCAGGCTGCGGAGAAAATGTCTGCGATTCATATGGTTTACCAGGCCCGGATGTCACCCAAGCTACATCATCAGGTTCACTTTGTCAGATGAACAAACTGCCATTTTATTCCACGGTTCTTTTTCGTGGGAAAACAAAACGCCTTTCAATACATCAAGGTGAGCACTTCACCCAGAGGCATTTCCAATTAGGATTCGCCATAATGGTTAAGTTCAGCTTTTATATGGCGCACTACCTAAAAACAAGATCACCCCCGATGTCTTTCCGCCCGAACTCCTTTCCGCTGGTACGTTTGTTAATTCTTTTGCTGGCCTTGGCCGCAAGTTGCTCCATTCCGGGCAGGGGCCAAAGCAAGGCCGCTCCCCATCCGACGCCCTCAAGCGCGCCGCTTTCCCCCGTCATTTTTTCCGAACGCCAGGGTTCAGTGCAGAACATGAACGCGGACCCGGCGCAGGTGAAGCAGATGCTCAACGAGTGCCTCCTCAAATTGACCAGCGCGCAGGATATCGGCACGGCTTGGACGCGGCTCGGCATTACCCCGCAGGATGTTGTCGGCATCAAGATCACCACCGGTGGAGGGCCGGGGCTCTCCACGCACCATTCATTGGTCCATGCCATCTGCGACGGCCTTGCCGCCGCCGGGGTGCCCCGGACGCAGATGATCATCTGGGACAAATACCAGAACAAGATGGTGGCCGCCGGCTATCCCATGAGAGACCCCACGAGCAACCATGCCGGCATCGGCTCGGTCATCCCCAGCGGGTACTACGACCCGAATGTTTTCTATAAGAACTATCTCGTCGGCAGCCTGATCTGGGGCGATTACCGCTTCCTGCAGTCGGCCAGCTTCAGCGATGCGAGTGCCGACAGCGTCAACACGCTTTCCTATTACACCAAATTCGTGACGCAGAAATGCACCAAGATCATCAACGTCCCCAATCTCTCCGATGATTCCTCGGTCGGCATGCACGGTTGCATGAGCACGCTCGCCATTGGCAGCGTCGATAACAACCGCCGCTTCCGCGGGCCTCCTACCTACGGCGATCCCGCCATTTGTGAGATTCTCAACCAGGATTTTTACCGCCGGAAAGTAGTCGTCCACATTCTCGACGCCTATCTGACCCAATGCGCGGGCGGCCCAAAATTCAACCCCATCTTCTGCGAAGGCGTGGGCGTGCTTTACGTCGGACGCGATCCCGTGGCCATCGATTACATGGCGCTCGGTATGCTTGAGCGGATGCGCAAGCAGATGAACATTCCCCCGATCGGCAATGCGGCCAGCTACATCAAGAGCGCGCCTTCCTACAATCTCGGGACCGATAATCCCCGCCGGATCCAGTTTATCCGCGTACCGTAAGTCAGTACCTTTGGCGGTTATTTTTTGGGAGCTTGTTGCGGGACGGGCTGCACCAGCGGGATTCGTTGCTGCATGGTGTGCTGCAGGTACAACAGTTTGTCGAGGTTGTTCTGGGCGTCGCCATAATCGGGATTGACGGTCAGCGCGGCCCGGTATTCCCTGATCGCCTCTTCGATATGACCGGTCCGGCTGTAGACCACGCCAAGGTTATTGTGCGCCTCGCTATAGTCGGGCTTGATCTGTAACGCCTCGATGAATTGATCTCTCGCCTCGTCGAGCCGGTTTTGCTCGACCATGATATAGCCCAGATTGTTGTGGGCCAGCCAGGCGCTCGGATTGTATTTGATCTCGTAGGTCCAACTCGTCTCGAGATTAACAAAGGTCCTCGCGTAAAAGTAACTTTCGACCGTCAAGACGCCGATCAGGGCGACCAGTACGCCGACAAAAATGTTATGACCTTGCTTCGAAAGGACATTGTCAATTTGCTCCAGCCCGGCCATGGACAAAGCAAGCAGCCCGAGCATCGGCAGGTACAGAAAATGGTCCATCACCCAGGTGAAACGCATGTACGAGACCTCGTGGAAACCAACAAAGGGAGCCAGGCCGAGCAGGAAGAAACCCAGTCCCAACAGGACCGTCTTGCCCCAGGTCTTGCGCCGAGACCACGCCCAGCAAAACACGCCCAACATGATCGGCAGGGGCAGGAATTGGAGCAACGTGGGCGGATTGACCTTCCATTGCGGATAGGCCGGAAGCATTTGCAACGGAATCGAATCGACGGGCCAATTCGGGACAGAATACGGGATTTGCAAAGGCAGGAAAAAATGACAGAAGTAAAAAGAGATCGAAAGTCCCGAGCAGGCCAGGCGTGACCAGAAGTCGCCCATGGGTACCTTGATCGCGAGGACGTGGCCCGGCGCATACCAATCGCCGACAACGATCGTCATCATTCCCAGGATCAGCGAGATGACGAAGAAGGGGATGGTCCCTTGTATGTCGCGCCAAGTGATCCGGTCACGCTTCCACCAGGCATAAAGCAGGATGATGATCGGAAAGGGAGCCATGGTGATTTTGCACAGCATGGCGAGGAGGAAGAAACCAAGGGCGAGGAAGTAGTCCCCGTCTTTCTTGGTTTCCTCGTAATCAATCCAGAAACACATCGCAATCAGGAAAGGCGGCAGGGAAAGCGTGTTCTTGAGCTCCGCCACCCAGGCAACCGATTCGACGTTCGCCGGGTGGGCCGCAAAAATCAGCCCGCCCAGCCAGGCGAAACGCAGTCCGAGCTTGCTCAGAAATTTCCAGACCAGCAAAGAACCGATAATATGCAGGATGATGTTGAGAATGTGATAACCGGCGGCGGTATCGCCGTTGAATTGCCACATGATCCACAGGAGGGTCTCTTCAATTGGGTAGTATTCGACAAAGCTGCCCGGCTTGAGCCAAAAGTTGATCAACCCGTCCACGCTTCGCAGACTGGGATTTTGGGTGACGTACGCGTTATCGTCCATCAGCCAGCCGCCATGAAATACGGGCGAGTAGATAAAAAGGCCGACGGCGGCGATGGTGAGGATCTTGAGCACGAAGATCCAGGAAAACTCCCAGGGCGTAGGGGACGTCCCAACGGCGCTACGGGGTGAAACAGGCTTGGGTTTCGACGGGTGGTAGGTGTTTTTCGAACGTTTTGCCATAGGGACCGCTAGCGGTAGCCCGCAATGGAAACAAATAAACGGAGTCTTGGCAAATGTCGCGATGACAACTAATGACGAAAAGGCCGCCCCGTTACGGGGTGGCCTTCGTCGCTGCAGGCGGCGGATCGGTCAACGCAACCTTGACGATGGCCGAGACTCCGGCGCGGATGCGCTCCTCGTAACCCTTGGTCGAGTCCGCATCGAACACGATCTTGACCGGCACGCGCTGGACGATCTTGGTGAAGTTCCCGGTTGAGTTGTCGGCGGGCAACAGCGCGAACTGGTTGCCGGTCGCGGGCGAGAAGCTTTCGACTTTCCCGGCGAAGACCTTGCCCGGGATGGAGTCGATGGTGATCCGTGCGGGCTGGCCTTTTTTCATCCGAGCCAATTGCGTCTCCTTGAAGTTCGCCACGACCCAGAGTTCGTGTTCGACCAGGACCATCAGGGTCTGGCCCGAGGAAACGCGGTTGCCGATCTCGACGCTCTTTCGGCCGATGATGCCGTCGGCGGGGGCATGGATCGTCGAGTATTCGATCTGCAACTGCGCCAGCCGCAGCTGGGCATCGTTCACGTCACGGCTGCTCTGCGCCGCATCGACCGCCTGCGGCGAAATGGCGTGGACGTCGACCAGCGGCTTCTGGCGGTCCAGGTCGGCCTGCGATTTATTCAACTGGGCCCGGGCTGCCAGGGCGAGGGCCACATATTCCGAGGGATCCAGCTCGACGAGGATGTCGCCCTTTTTGACCTCCTGGTTGTCGGTCACCTTGACCTCCGTGACCACCGCATTGATGCGCGATGAGATGTTGTGCAGATGACCGGTGACATAGGCGTCGTCCGTTTCCTCATGGGTCCAGGCGTCGAAGATGTAGAACAGGATGAGGATCGCGGCGATCACGCCCACCGCGATCAGGCTGTTCTGCTTGTGGCGCTTGGCCATGGTATGGATATTTTTTCCGGTGGCCTTGGCATGGGAAAGAATACGACGCGGTGGTTTTTTATCGGAAAGGCCGACGTCGTCTTGGAGGGTGCTCATAGAGGGGGATGGGTTCATGTTCAGGCGGGAGCTGGAGCGTTGGGCTTGGGGGCCTTGCCCAGCAGGAGGATTAACGGGAGGGTCAAAACAAAGATGAAGGCGACGAGATAAAACACGTCGCGGTAGGCCAGCAGGGCGGCCTGGAAATCGACCGCGCGGTCGATCATCGTCATCGCCTGGGCCGATACGCCGGTCGGGTCGCCGGACATGCTGTTAAAATAGGAAGTGTGACCGCCCAGCCGTTCCTCGACGGCAGGGTTCTGGTCGGAAATATCGTAGACGAGTTGGGAACGGTGGATGAATTCCTGCCGCGCCACGAGCGTCGTGATCGCTGCGATGCCGATACTGCCGCCCAGCTGTCGCGTAAGGCTGAAAAATCCGGAACCGGAGGCAACATCCTTTTTCGGCAGCGACCCCAACGTAGCGATGGATAGCGGCAGGAACATGATGACCGTTCCGAACCCGCGGAAAATCAACGGCCAGTAAAGCTCGTCGAACCCTGTATTGGGATTGATGTTGGTAAAGGTCAGCATGACGCCGATGGTGATAAGGCACCCGATGCCAATGAGAATTCGCGGCGAGACCTTTTTGGAGAGCGGAATCAGTACAAAGGTCGCGGCCGCCGACGCAATCGCGCCCGGCACGAGCATCAACCCGGTCTTGGTCGCGGTGAACTGCAGCACCGTCTGGGCGAACACTGGGATGACAAAGACGGTCCCATAAAGCCCCATGCCCACCGCGAGGGAAATAATGCTCCCCGCCGTCAGCGACCGGTATTTCAGCACACGCAGGTCCACCGCCGGGTGCTCAACGCGCAGTTCCTGCCAGATAAAGAGAATCAGCGCCACCACGCTCAAAATCGCCATGCGCATGATGAAATCGGAGGAGAGCCAGTCTTCCTGCTGCCCCTGTTCCAGCACGGTCTGGAACGCGCCCAGTCCCAGCGCCAGGAAGAGAATGCCCAGCCAGTCGACTTTGCCGCTCTTGCGGGCATGAGGATCATCCGGCAGCAGGAACGTATTGGCCATGATGACCGCGATGATCCCGAGGGGAATGTTGATGAAGAAAATCCAGCGCCAGCCGAAATTGTCCGTCAGGTAGCCGCCCAGTGCGGGACCAATGGCGGGTCCTGCAATCACGCCGAGCGTGAAGACTGTGCTCGCCGTGGCCTGCTCTTCGCGGGGGACCGTCTCGAACATCAGAGCCTGCGCCTTGGCCAGCAGTCCGCCCCCGCCGAGCCCCTGGATGACGCGGCCGATGATCAGCATCGTCAGGTTCGAGGCGAAACCGCACAGGACCGAGGCCAGCGTGAACGCAACCAGCGAGAAAATGAAGTAGCGCTTCTTGCCGAAACGCAGCCCCAGCCACGCCGAAAGCGGAATGACGATGACGTTGGCGATCGAGTAGCTGGTCGAGACCCAGCCGATTTCCGAGAGTGTCGCGCCCAGGTTGCCCTGCATATAAGGCAGCGCGACATTGACGATGCTGACGTCGATCACTTCCAGGATCGCCGCAAATGACGCGGTGATGACGATGGCCCACTTGAGCCAGCCATTCTCCGCCGCGCGCAACGCCAGTCCGCTCAAACCATCAGGAATGGGGACAGCCAGCGATTGACTCATGCCTCAATGCCCTTCAGGTAGAGGTCGAGGCAGGTCTCGACGTAGCTTTCGTTACTATAGACGCCTTCGGTGAGGGGACGGCGGATCATTCCCGCGAGGAGCATGCCGGTCAGCGCATCGGCCGACATGGTCGGATCAATGTTCCGGCGCACCAGCCGGTTCTTTTGCGCCGCGCGCAGGTACTCGATGAATTTCTGCCGTGCGGGCTTGGCCGATTCGACAAAGAGGCGGCGGCAAAGTTCGGGGTGCCGGTTCAATTCGCCCATGAAGGTGCGAACGAAGTCCTCGTTGTCCTTCAGCATCCGCGCAAAGGCCGTGGCAAAAGTCTGTACCGTCTTGCGCAGGTCCGCCTGGGTCTCAATCGGGGCCTCGGTGAAAATGTGCTCGCAACGCTTGGAGCACTGCAGGACGACCTGGCGGAGGAGTTCCTCCTTGTTCTTGAAATGCCGGAAAAGCGTCACCTCATTGACCTTGGCGGCCAGGGCAATCTTGCGGGTGGTCGCCCCGGAAACACCATCCTGGGCAAAGATGCGCGTGGCCGCTTCGATGATTTTATCGCCAGTCTTTTTCATGCAAGTACATACTTGCATGATTAAACGACTTTGGCAAGTGGAGGTGGTAAGGCTTATCGCTTGGGCGGCAGCGCTGCCCGAGCTGAAACGGAATCAATCCTTTGTGGATAGACGGTGATGGCAAGCTGCGCGTTCAAACTCGACGTTCTTTTTAAAGTGGAAGGAGCTACTTGTAATTCGAGTGGCTTGAACGGGTCGCTTTCGGCCACGCTTCCACTATCGATTCCAATGTCAAAAACCCGGGAAATACAGGCTTTCCAACACTGCATTCCTCTAGGAGAAAGCTTTTCGATCAAATCACAAAAGCTATTGATTTCTGATTCGACTCCACGTTTGGAAGTGGGAGAGCTTGCTACGATGGTTCTCACGCCCTTCGAGACGCGGTTGTCATGGATATGCTTAGCTAACTCGATTTCCAGTGCCTGGACGGGCTTCTTCGTCCTAAGGACAAAATCAATGCCTCTGTAGAGAACGGGCTCGCAGTCCATAACAGTAACGACTTCTAGAGACTGATCGCCCGCTGCCTCAACCAATGGTCCACCAATACCAGCCGCGTCATCGCCTCGATCATCGGCACCGCCCGGGGCAAAACGCACGGGTCATGCCGCCCCCGCGCCTTAAGCTCCGCAGCCTCGCCGGTGACCGAAACCGTCTGCTGCGCCTGCGCAATGGTCGCGGTCGGCTTGAACGCCACGCGAAAGATAATGTCCTCACCGTTGGAGATGCCGCCCTGCACGCCCCCACTGCGATTGGTCACCGTGCGCACACGATCACCCTCTTTGACAAACGCATCATTGTGCTCGGAACCCTTCAGGTGCGTCCCCGCAAAACCGGAGCCGATCTCAAAACCTTTGCTCGCCGGCAAACTCATCATCCCCTTCGCGAGATCAGCCTCCAGCTTGTCGAACACCGGCTCCCCGAGTCCCACCGGCGCATTGCGCACAATGCACGTCACCACGCCGCCGACCGAATCGCCATTGGAGCGCGTCTTCTCAATCAACTCAATCACCCGTTCCGCATCGGCGCTGTCCGGCCAGCGGACGATATTGCTCTCCACTTCCGCATACGAAATTTTCTCCAGCGGGACACTGGCCGTGAAATCGTGCACCTGCGACACGAACGCGACGATCTCCAGCTTGGGCAGGAATTTTTTGAAGATCTGTTGCGCCACCGCGCCACCCGCCACGCGGCCAATCGTCTCACGGGCCGAGGCGCGTCCGCCACCCTGCCAGTTCCGGATCCCGTACTTGGCCTGGTAGGTATAATCGGCATGCGACGGGCGATAAAGCGTCTCCATCTCTTTGTAAGCCTCGGCGCGCTGGTCCTCGTTGCGGACCCAGACCGAAATCGGCGTGCCGATGGTCTGTCCGTCAAAAGTACCCGAAAGAATCTGCGCCATATCGGTCTCCTTGCGCGGCGTGACGATCTTGCTCTGTCCGGGCCGGCGACGGTCGAGATCGATTTGGATATCCGCCTCCGTCAGCGGAATGCGGGGAGGGCACCCGTCGATGACCACACCGACGCCGCCTCCATGAGATTCGCCCCAGGTGGTGATTTGAAAAAGATGGCCAAAGGTGTTCGGCATGGAAGAGACAGTTTAAGGTTTTTTGGACGCGATTAACAAGATTAACAGGATACAGCCTCATTCGTCCGCCAAAGGCAGAAACCATTGGTAACTTCCTGTTATCTTTCCATCAAGGCGGCCTACCACAAGCTCGTTCGACTTCGGGTGCAAATGACGATCGGATTTGTAAATATGATAATGAACTCCAGTCCCGACAGGACAGTTTAAGTCCGGTATCTTCGTCTGGTCTACATCCGCAACTTCATTTAGAAGGTTCGCCAGAAATCTTAAGCCCTTGGGATCTCCTAGGATTTCCGTTGTTTTGCCTTTCCCTCGACCCCATTGAAAAAGAAAAAGAGTTCCGGAATGGGCAGGGATTTTATAGCCCTCGCTTCCGTTCATTCGGACTTTTGAAAGAACAGTTTTCTTTTTCGTCTTCTTCGATTTAGGCATGCAACAGCCTAGCAGAAACGAGGTGAGTACGGCTTCTCTAAATCTTGTAAATCTTGTTAATCCCATCAAAAACTCCCCTTTCTTTCTCCCCCCAGTTGTCAAAGTCTCCGAAAAAGCGCATCTTTAGAGGTATGGCCAAGCATGTAGTCCTCATCGGCATGATGGGTGTTGGAAAAAGCAGCGTGGCGCCTTGCATCGCGAAGCGGCTCGGGCGCCAGGTGATCGAGGTCGACGAACTGATCGAGAAAAAGGAAGGCATGCCCATCGGCGAGATTTTCCTGGCCAAGGGCGAGGCCTATTTTCGCCGCGAGGAAAACGCCCTCATCACCAGGCTGATCGAGCAGCCCCCCGCCATTCTTTCCCTTGGCGGCGGCGCTTTCCTGTGGGAAGCCACGCGGAACCTGCTGCTGGAAAAAACGGTCGTCTTCTATCTCTCCGCCACTCTCGAGGTCCTGTGCGCGCGGGTGCAGGCCGGCGTCAAGGCACGCCCTCTCCTGAACATCCCCGGCGTCAGCTTCCAGGATACCATGCGCGACCTGCTCGAGCGCCGCGGCTCCTACTACGGTCTCGCCCACTACCGGGTCGAGACTGACGCCCATTCCCCCGACGACGTCGCCAAGGCCATCGAGATGATGCGCGAGGCGTATGACTGAGGGTGTGCAAGCTGGCCCCTGCCATTTTCTCGCGCCTGAGAACTTCCCTGCCTTGCGTCAGCAGACCTGGCAGGACACGGTCGATCGCTGGAAAGAACCCCATCGACGATGGCATGACCTCCAGCATCTGGAATCGCTCCTCGGTTTGATCGAGGGGGATACTGGCCTGGCTGAGTCGGACAGGGAAATGCTCCGCTACGTGGCTCTTTTTCACGACGCGATCTACGATCCCTTCAGTTCCAATAATGAGGAGGAATCGGCCCGATTGGCGGCACAGGAGCTTGGCGACTACGACCGCAAAGAAGAAGTGGTGAGGGCCATCCTTGCCACGAAAAATCACCAGTCTGAGGATGGCTTGGCGCGAAAATTCAACCAATGGGATTGCGCCATTCTTTCCGAATCTCGCTGGGACAAGTTGATGCTTTATGAGCAGGGGATCGCGTTTGAATATCGCGCTGTCGGGCCGGAAGTCTACCGGCGCGAGCGAGGCCGCTTTTTGCGAAGCGCGGCCAGGGCATATCGCAATCCCCTCCTGGAGCAATTGGCCAATGAAGTCGACCCTCAATAAAGAGTCGCTCAAGGAGCAGGCATCGAGACTAGGCCTCGACATTTGCGGCGTCACCAGCGCCGATCCCGCGCGGCATGCGGCGTTCTACCGCCAATGGACCGACGAAGGCCGCGCCGGCGAAATGCAGTGGCTGGCCCGCGAGCCGGAACGGCGCACCGATCCCGGCAAGGTGCTTTCGGGCGCGAGGAGCATCATCGTGGCCGGTCTCAATTACTGGCAACCGCAACCGGCGGGCAGGGGACGCATTGCGCGCTATGCCCTTGGGGAAGATTACCATCACGTTTTGCTCGAAAAGCTGGAAACACTGGCTCTGGAAATCACTGGCACCGGCGCGCAGGCCAAAGTCTACGTCGACACTGGGCCCGTCCTCGAAAAACCGCTCGCTGAGCGCGCCGGCATCGGCTGGCAGGGCAAAAGCACCATGCTCATCCATCCCAAGCTCGGCCCCTGGCTGCTGCTCGGGGAAATCATCACTACGCTGGAACTCGAGCCCGACGCGCCGCAAAAGGACCATTGCGGAACCTGCACTCAATGCATCACCGCCTGCCCGACCGGCGCCATCACCGCGCCCTACCAGATGGACGCCCGCCGCTGCATCGCCTACCTCACCATCGAATTGAAGGGCTCCATTCCCGAGGAAATGCGCCCACTCATCGGCGACCGCGTCTACGGCTGCGACGAATGCCTCGATGTCTGCCCTTGGAACCGCTTCGCCCAAACCACCCGCGAAGCCCGTTTCCTCGCCAGGGACCAGGGCGACGGTCGCGACCACCTCCATGCCCTGCTCGAAATCACCCAGGCGGAATTCAAACGTCGCTTCGCCAAGAGCCCCATCCTCCGCGTCAAACGCCGCGGCCTCCTCCGCAACGTCTGCGTCGTCCTCGGCAACATCGGGACCATCGACGACCTGCCCGCTTTAGATAAGGCCTCCCAGCATGAGGAACCCCTCGTCCGTGAGCACGCCGTGTGGGCGATTGAGCAGATTGAAAAACGCAAGCGATGACGGTTTGATCGTGCTTACCAATCGAATCCGAGGTTTTTAGGCATTCTCTGGATATAGTCACAACGCCATAAGCGAGTCTCGTCGGGGCCGCTAAAGAAAATTATTCCATCATCCGGTCTGCCCGGCCAAGACAGGCAAATCTCCTCGATTTGCAGTTGATTAATTTCCTCTGTTGCCGCCTCAGGAAATCTTTTGGATTCAGATAGCAAAAATTCGCCGATGGTTTGGGAAAAAACATCGAAATTAACGATGATTTTATGAGCGTGGTCAATTAGGTCTCGATCTGGTTTAAATTCTCCGCCGATGACAAAATAAATTTTACTTGTTCCAATCGGTACCGTGGCTTCCCAGCTGCCTTCATCCGAATAAACTAGAGGGCCAAGAACGGGGTCATGACGGTCTTTTGTCCGAGGAGGCTTTTTCTTGCCGAGCAGGCTTGCAAGGAAACTCTTCATTTTATGAACTATCTCTCATTTAGTTTCCAAGGACAAGGGATGATCCGGGAGCGGTTAGTCCTTGGCGGGTGTGACTGGATCTTTGTCCGGCGCCAACCCCGAAACTACTTTTATTTTCTTTGCAAAGCCGCTTGATCTCATCGCCTTACACAGGCATATTTCGGCGATATGCCCGCTGCCGACCCTGCCGTTAAAAATGCAAAAACGAATGCATCGTCTCGCCTTCCTGATCTGAAGCCCCAGCAGAAGATCGAGCTTTTTCGCCAGATGGCGCTGGTCCGGCATTTTGAAGACAAGGCCAAGCAGGCCTTCCAGCAGGGGAAAATCAAGGGTTTCTGCCATCTTTACAACGGCCAGGAAGCGGTCGCCGTCGGCACCATTTCGGTCCTCAATGACGACGACGCCATTATCACGGCCTATCGCGATCACGCCCACGCCCTCGTCCGCGGCACCGAGCCCAACGCCTGCATGGCGGAGCTTTTCGGCAAAATCACCGGCTGCTCCCGAGGCAAGGGCGGCTCGATGCACTTCTTCGACGCCAAGCGCAATTTCTTCGGCGGTCATGGCATCGTCGGCGGGCAGATTCCCCTCGGCACCGGTCTCGCCTATGCCCAGAAATATCTCGGTACGAATCGCGTGACCCTCGCCTACATGGGTGACGGCGCAATCAACCAGGGCGCGGTCCATGAGGCGATGAACCTCGCCGCTCTCTGGAAGCTCCCGATCATTTACATCATCGAGAACAACGAGTACTCGATGGGCACCTCCCAGGCCCGTTCCTCCGCCGGCGACCCGCTCACCAAGCGAGCCGGTGCCTTCGACATGGCCGCCATCCAGGCCAACGGCATGGACCTCGACGATGTCCGTGCCAAGACGTTCGAGGCGGTCTCGCTCGCCCGCACCGAGAGCCTGCCGACCCTGATGGAAATCCGCACCTACCGCTACTTCGGCCATTCGATGTCGGATCCCGGCAACTACCGCTCCAAGGAAGAGATCGAGAGCCGCAAGTGCGCCGATCCGATCACGACCTATAAGAACCGCCTGATCGAACAGAAAGTCGCGACGGAAGAAAGCCTCAATGCCATCGACGAGGAAGTCGCCGCCATCGCTCAGGCCGCCTACGATTTCGCTGATTCGAGCCCCGATCCCGAGATCGACACGATGTACGAGGATATCTTCACTCCGGAGGACCAAATCCCCGAGTTCCGTCCCGATATCCGCGGCGCCAGGTAGACCCGACACCGTCTGCGTGGCGACGTCTTGGCCAAATTCCAGAGAGCGCGACAGCTGTGTCGCGCACCATTAATGGTCCGGAATCGGCTTGGTCGGCGTATGCGCGCCGTCCTCCGGGGTGGCGAGATCTTTCCGCTGCCAGACCCGGACGTAATCAATTTTCCAGTCGCTCGGCAGCTTCGTGTCATCCAGGGGTAGGTTGTCCCAGCCGCCGGAAGGAATCGAAAAGATAATGAACGACTGCACGTTTGAGACCCGGTCGGTGACAAAGCGAAGCAGTTCCTTGCCGTTGCAATAATAGATGGCGGAACCTGGCGTCCAAAGCACACCGGACGTGATATAGCCGTCCTTGTCCGGCTCGACATAGTTCCGGTCATTCCCTGTGGCCTTGTGCTCCTTCGCATAACCGTCCCAGTGATTCGCGATATTATAACGGTTGGGCCCCCAGCCAGTCAGGTGCTCGACGATGTCGAGTTCCATGCCGCCGAATTTCGTCGTATTGCGATTGGCCGCATTCTCTCCCCGGTCCGGCATCAGCCAGAATGCGGGCCAGAGACCGGGGGCCGTCGGCAGCTTCATGCGGCATTCAAAATAGCCATAACGCTGGGTCCACTTGCCATACGTGTCCATGTAACCGGCGGCATAGTCCGTCTCTTTGCCCGTGGGATCGCCGTTCTGGCGTCCCGTCTTTTTTTCGTACCGTATGGTCACGCCGCTGTCGCCATTGGGAGTGACCTCGTCCTTGGACCAATGCGAACGCTGGTCATAGTAATTCGCGCCCCGGAGATTCCAGCGCGTTTCATCAACCGACTTGCCTTTGAATTGCTCGTCCAGGGTCATCGTCCAGTCGCCGTCGGCCGGCGGCTTCTTGCCCAGCCAGTCGGGGATGCTGATCGGCGGCATGTCGGCCTTGAGCGACTCGACGGTGAGCTTCGTATCGGCACTGCCATCGGTCATGAAGACCACATCGGTTATTTGATTGCTCGTGAAAACGTTTCCAGTGCCGGGCATGGCCGCGACCGCCGCTGAGGTGCTTTTGCCGGAGGGATCTCCGCCCCCGGCGGCGTCCTCGGTCGGGTTCGCGGCGGCGGGCGGATTCTGCCAGATCTTCGGATTGCGATAATCGGCGATCAACTCCACTTCCGCGCCCGGCGCCAGCGGTGCGGAGGCGGTTGCCTCAATCGGCCCGCCATTGCTGTCCACGTGAAGTTTGGGAATGATTGGCGCAGTGCCGTCATTGCGGACCTTTGCCCGGATTTCGATGCCGTCCGTGAGCCCCCACTTGCCTTCCTCCGGTTTGATGCCCGCAGTCGCGGCTGCTTTGCCCGCTGGAAAAGTGAGCGCTAATTGTTGGACGCCAGAGGCATTGACCAGTTCCGCCGTTGTCCCACCCTTGGTGGCAAGGTTCTTCGTGGCATCCAGTGGCTTGGCGCCCGCTCCGATCAGTACGCCGTTCGGCGGCGTGATGCGGACAATATTTTTGTCGATGGGCGGAGCATCTGCCGGTGTTCCGGAGGCCTGGATGGATTCGATCCGAAAACTTTGCGCTCCTCCGTCCTTCGGGGGAGGGGCGACGAAAAGCAGTTCGCTCAGCGAGGAGGTCTTGAGCGAGGTGCTCTTTTGCCCGTAGTTATACCCGAACCAGACCTTGGCCGTGCCCGTTTCCCCGGGTTTGATGGGGGTGATATGCGCGCTGTTGTCCTGCCACGATGCTCCATCGATCCGCATCGCCAGCCGTATCGGCTTGTCACCCAGGTTGGTGATCACCGCCTCGATATAACCGAAGGGACTCAAGTCCCAATTCACGCCCCCCTCGGGTTTCAGGGTCACGCTTGGATACTTCGAGGTGGTGGGTTGTACCGTAACCACCACACCGGCGGGACTTGTGCTCGGCGCGACCGTCACTTCCTTGGTTGGGATGAACTTCGTTTCCGCGCCCGCCACCGAAAAATCGATCAAGGGCTTCGGCGCGATCGCCGCCGTCGGTGCTGTTGCGTTATCGGCGAACGAGGTCGCCAAGGAGGAACCCAAAGCAGTCAGCAGGAAGAGGAAACGCATTTTATTCATAAATGGAAAGATGAAGAGTCGACGGGGAAAGTGAGCATAAAGATGGTCGAAAGATTGGGAAGAGGTGTTCCTGATCGTATTTGTGTCTAATCCCGTTTGTCCGATGATTGAATTTGCCCCTCCTCGCACCTAAAAGATTTGACCTCACCCGTTGGGACTTTTAGATTGCGAGGCTGACGTCGCGCGGATTTATCCCGTGCCTTGAAGGCGTTCGAATAAAATTTGAGATAAGTTA
>Ga0068863_100003201_pt1 | contig 16195 bp, 7 predicted proteins | sample KBSSwiS62_FD_66596 | JGI IMG/M metagenome (GOLD analysis project Ga0068863, IMG submission 66596) | Switchgrass rhizosphere microbial communities from Kellogg Biological Station, Michigan, USA - KBS Switchgrass S6-2 | ecosystem: Host-associated > Plants > Roots > Rhizosphere > Soil ...
CCGCGAGAAATTTCGCGACCGGCGTCCAGATCGAGTCGATCACCTTGCCGTAAGTCTTATTCAGGATCGCGATGCTGTCGGCCACGTCGTTGCTCAGCCCGAGCGAATCCTGCTGCCGAAGCATCTGCTCGAACGGGTTCGGGTACTGCCGGATGTACTGCGTCTTGAGCGCCTGCTCGCTCGCCTTGTTGCCACGGCCGCCGCGGCCGGAGCGGAGGCGGAGGAAGAGATCCTGACGCTCGCGCTCGGGGCCGACGTCGAAGCGGACGTCGAGCGTGAGCTGCATCGGCGCGAGGTTGAGCGAGCTCGCCTGGCGGTTCGAGCCGAAGCGCGGGTTCACATCGTACTTGTAGGTGTTGGTTGTCGCGTCGAAACCGCGAACAAAGAGCAGCGTGGGATCGGTGAATGCCGGCGCGCCCCAACCATGAAGGTTGTTCGAGCCGTGAACGAGCGCGTCGATTCCCGTGAGCGGATTCGCGATGCCGAGCGAGATCGTCGCGCGATCCGGCAGCTTGATCGCTTGCGAGACGAGCGAGACGCGAAGGCTGAGGCTCGTGGACCACGGGTTTTGGCAGCTGTTCTTGCCGGCGATCGTCCCCAATTGCCTGTTCAGGCACTCACGCACCGCGGCTGGTGCGGTCGACAGAAGACTCGTCATGGCCGCCGAGACCGCCGGGTCGATGGTCGCGGCGGGGTTGTAGACAAACGCGCGATCGTTGTTGTAGCCATCGCCATTCACATCGCCGGCAACTGTCGGTGTGAACGGATTGCCCGACTGCACGCGTCCGAACGCCGTGATGCTGAAGACCTGGTTCCAGTTGTAGCCGACGGTGTACGTGATCTGATGGCGAGCATCGCGATCGCCGCGCGCCCACTGCGTGAGGTACGGATCGCCCGCCGTGGTGCCGCCGCCGAAGCCGCGTGTCTTGTCGACGACTTTTTGCCAGATGTACGTCACGTTCCACTGCAGCGACGAGTTGAACGCGATCGGCGAGACGCCGAAGCTGAACTGCGTGCTGTGCGACTGCAGGTCCGACATGTAGTCCGTCACCTGCGCGAAGTTCTGCGTCACGCGCGCGTCGCGCGAGATGATCGCGCCCGTCGTCGGGAAGATGCTCGCCGGATTGACGAACACCGGCCGATTCTCCGTCGGCAGCGTGAAGCGCGAGACGCGATTGAAGTTGAGGTCGACCTGGCCCTGCTGATTCAGGTTGAGCGAATACGTCGCGCCGCTCGACAGACGAAAGCGGTTGTTGAGGACGGGCGCGTTCCAGTTGAGGTTCCCGCGCCAGCTGCGCTGCGGGATGTAGTCCGGCGTGAAGAGCGAGACGTTCGGCACCGTGCTGGTGAACGTTGACACGTCGCCGACGCACGTCGTCGGGATCATGCCGGTGCTGGTGAGGTAGTCGAGCCAGTTCGGTACGGGCACCGCGCTGCCGATGCAGCTCAGCTGCTGCGCCGCCGTCGGCAACCCGGTCTGATCGACAGCCGCCGAGATGAGCTGCGAGCTCGGCAAGTTCTGGAACTCGCCGAAGCCGCCGCTGATCTGGCCGCGTGACCCGCGCTGTGCGCCGTCGAAGCCGCCGATCTGCGGATTCGTTCCGTACGTCCAGCTGAAGCCAAGGCGCGGGCTGACGTAGATCCCGCGCGGCACCGCGTCGTTCCGCTGGCCGAAGACGGAATCGATCACGGGGTTGAACGACGGATTGCCCTGGAAGTGCGACGCGTCCACGCGCACGCCGTAGGTGATCTGGAAGCGCGGCGTACGTCGATACGCGTCGCCCAGCCATGCCGAGGCGCCGAGGTCGTCGCCGAGACGGCGGTTCACCTGCAGACGTCGCGTGAAGCTCGCCGGTATGCCGCTCTCGAAATCCTGCAGTGAGTTGTAGACGTACGAACCGTAGCGGTTCGTCGTGTTGTCTTGCGAGTACCGGTTGTAGCGGAAGTCGAGACCAAACTTATAGCGATGCTTGTTGTCGAGGCTGATCCACGACAGCTCGTTCTGCAGCTCGGCGTTGAACGTGTTCGAGTTGCGCGGGAGCTGGGTATTGCCGCCGAAGAGCAGACTCTGAACACCGGACGTCCCGTCGGGCAGCGTGGAGTTCACGCGCACCGTGGCGGACGGCAGCTGGATGTACGGATCGCCCTGCGTGACGCTCGTCTGGAGCGACGCGCTCGTCTGATCGAGGAAATTCTCGAAGAAGTAGCTCGAGTGGCGTCCCTGGATCGCGCCACCATAGGAGCGCGAATCGCCGCCGTGGACCGGCACGGCCGTCGTCGACAGGTTCGTTCCGTCCTGGCCGTTCCAGCGACCGCTCAACGTCACGTTGAACGAGTGCGTCCCGCTCGGCGAGAAGTCGAAGCTCGACAGCACCGACCCGTTTTTCGTCAACCGCTGATTCGGGATCGCCGTCGTGGTGAACGGGACGCCGAGGCTGGAGAGCGTCGTGAGCAGCTGGTTGACAGAGTCCGGCGACACGCCGACGCGCGCGAGCGCGAGCGGATCCGCTGTCACCAGGTCGAGCAGGTTGCTCGCGCGGCGACCGAGCTGCCACGAGAACGAATAGAACGCCTTGTCGAGGGTGATCGGGCCGGACGCGCTGCCGCTCAGCTGCAGATTCGTGAATTGCTGGCCGACCGTGCTTCCGAGCGGCGAGTACTGAAGCGTGGGCGCGTCCACGGTCTGGTGGAGCGAACGCTGAACGTAGTTCGAGCCGCTGCTCGTGCGGAGCGCGATCTGCGCGCCGGAGAATCCGCCTCGCGACGGGTCGAAGCTGGACGTCGTGACGCGCGTCTGCGTGGTCGCGTCGCGGGGCAGATCGGTGCCGCCGAAATTGAGACCGTTGAGCGTGATGTTGTTCTGGTCCGCGCCGAGGCCGAGCACGGAGAAGCCGGACGCGCCGCCGTCCGCGCCCGGAATGAGGGTGACGCCCGGCAGCGTCGCGGCCATCGCCGAGAGATCACCCAGCACGTCGATCGGGACATTGGCGGCGTTGACCGCCTGGTCACGGCCGCCGACGTCGAGCTGGTTACCGTTGCGGTCGGGGCGTTCGCGTCCCGCGGTCACCCGCATGGCGTCGAGAACAACGGCCTGCTTCGACATGGATGCATCGGCGACCAGGATGTCCTCGTCGACTTCCCGCTTGACCTCGAAACGGGTCGGTTGGAACCCGATGGAGGTGTACGACATCATGTAATCGCCGCCACCACCGTTGAAGATGATGGAGAAACGTCCGTCCTTGTTCGTCTTGGTGTTGCGCGACGTCTGATTGACGAGGGAGGTCGCGGTGACGGTGACGTTCTCGAGCGGCTTTTTATCGGGCCCCACAACGCGGCCACGGATGATATCGGCGTCCTGCGCGCGGGCGGCCTGCGGAACGTGCAGGGCCAGCAGCGCGAGGAAGCCGGCAAAGAGCGAACGGCGAAGGAACACTGTACCCTCGGAGGGATTGGTGCGGCTTGGAGCCTGCCACTGTCCATACGCACCACGGCCCCCGGGGGTTGTAGTCCCAACCCTTTGGGGCGCAAAGGTCTAACCGTTCAGTTTTCTTAGTTAGGTCGGCCGGCGTACTCGACATGCTTCCGCGTCACGTCCGGCGTGCCGGGAACGGTTCCCTATTCGTCGCGGAGCGCAGCCATTGGACCGATTTCTCGCGCTTTCCAAGCGGCGCTCGTGCTGGCGACAGCCGAGACGAGAATCAAAAGGAGTGCGACGCCGCCGATGGCCGCGGGGTCGTGCGCGCTTGTTTCAAACAGCAGTGACTCGGCGACGCGTCCAGCGGCGAGTCCTACCATGCCGCCGATCAATACTCCTGCACCGGTGAGCAGCACAGCCCCTCGAAGTAGCATCCTCATCACCTGGCCCGCCTCGGCGCCGAGCGCCATACGTACGCCAATCTCGTGACGGCGTTGCTCGACGACGTATGCGACAATGCTGAATGTGCCCACACCAGCAACGACCACTGCCAAGCCGGCGAACATGGTAAACATCATCGCGCCGACGCGCCACGACCGCGTTTGCGGCTCGACACGATCCTGAAGCACGAACGCGTCGACGAAGCGAATCGACGGATCAATGCGCCGAAGTGCCGAGCGGAGCATGGGGATCGCATGAGCGGCATCGCCGCGCGGACGCGCGACGAGCTCTGCGTCGTCCGAGAGGGAAGGCTCCTGTCCGAGCGGGACATAGTAGTTCATCACCGGCTCTTCCCGGATCTTGCTGCGCCGCGTGTCCTGTACGACGCCAATCACACGTGTGCACGATGCCCGTTTCGTACCGACGAGCAGGCACTCGCCGAGCGGATCTCGACCCGGCCACAGCACTCGAGCCATGGTCTCGCTGACGACCGCTGTTCGCTCGCCGGCAGTTCCCTCCTGGGGAGCGAACAATCTGCCTCGCACTAGCCGCGTGCCCATCGTCGCGAAGTAGTCGGCCGACACCGCGCGGATGTCGGGATCGGAGAAACCGCCGGCGAGATGCGGAAGCGAATCGCGTCCAGGAAGAGAAAGACCGATCGACATCGCCGTTCCGAAGGGCATGCCTGTCGTCGCCGCCGCGTGCTCGACGCCTGGGAGCGCGCGTAGCTGATCGACGACGGCCCGCGCAAACGAATTCCGCCGCGCCGTCTCCGCTTCGCGTTCGGCCGGCGATATGTCTGCAGGCAAACGAGGCCATCGTGGTGAGAGCGACACGACACGATCCGGCTGAACACCGAGCTCCGCGCTGCGAACCCGTTCGAGACTCCGCAGGAACAAGCCCGCGCCCACGAGCAGCACCATAGCCAACGCCACCTGCGCGATCATGAGTGAAGAGCGAACGCCCGACCGCCGACCGCCACCTTCGCGAACGCCGGCGTTGAGAGATGCTGCGACGTCGACTCGCGTGGCGTAGAGCACCGGCAGCATTGCGATAACGATTCCCGTGACGACAGCCGCGACAAGCGAATACGCCAGCACTCGCTCGTCGACGGGACCGGACGTCCAATCCACCTCCGGCAGCAACACGCGACGGACAAGCAGACCGGCCGCGGCCGCGACAAGCAAGCCAACCGTCGCGCCGATCAGCGTGAGCAACGTGCTGCTCACCAGCAGCAAACGGAGAAGCCGCGCTCGGCCGGCTCCCATCGCGAGGCGAACGGCGATTTCACGGCGTCTTCGCACGGAACGAGCGAGTAACAGGTTGACGATATTGGCGCAGGCGACGAGCAGGACGATCGTCGACATTGCCAACAACCAGCGTGAGATTCTCGTCTCGGTCGGTTCGGCTCCGCCGCGACCAAAACGCAGCGGGCCGGCGAACAAGCGCGCTGTCGCGTAGTCCTTGTTCGGGCCGTCGTAGGTGCGCTGGTAGGCATCAGTGGCGAGTTTCGTCGCTCGATCGAGTGTCATGCCCGGCGCGAGACGCGCGACGAGGGCGGGCCCGGACGACGTTCCGCGATCCCAGTGACGCGCTGCGGCCCCGACGCGGGTTGTGAGGGGTTGCCACACATCGACTCGCTCGAGGTCGATGCCCGTGAATCCTTCCGGAGCCACGCCAATGACTGTCGTGGGCCGACCGTTGATCGTGATCGTCTTGCCGACGATCGACGGATCGCCTCCAAAATCACCTCGCCAGAGTGCGTGTCCGAGAACGACGATAGACGGCGAGGGCTGCGAGTGTTGCTCGTCGATGGTGAAGAAGCGGCCGAGCTCAGGTTTGGCGCCGAGCGTGGACAAGAAATTGGCGGTGGCCGCGGCTACCGGGACAAGGCGCGCACTCTCGCCTTGCCCCAAGACGGCCCCCTTTGAAGCCGCGGTAAACATCGCGAGCCCGGCGAAGACTCGGGCTTCCTCCAAATTCAAGTAGACGCGCGGATCGATTGCCGCACTCGTCCTCTCGTCGCCGGCGGGGCCTCGCAGCACGAAGAAGAGGCGCGTGAGTCTGCCGGGCTCGGCGAGGTGCGCCGGGCTTCGAACGACGAGCTTGTCGGCGATGCCGAACATCGCGGCGTTTGCGCCGATGCCGAGGGCGAGCGTCAGCACAACGAAGGCGGAGAGCAGCGGCTCGCGCCTCAGACCACGGAGTCCGTAGCGCACGTCCGCGCCAAGCCCGTCGAGCCATTCACGAATGCTCATCGTTCTCTCTCGACGCGCGGCGGACCGGCGAATCCCGCTTCGCGACGCGTCCACGGACGCGCCCATGCGACGAATCGCCTCCGCCCTGGCATCGTCGCGGGGCATTCCGGCAGCCACCAGACGTTCGATTCGTCCTTCGAGAACAGACTCCAACTCGTCGTCCGCGTCGCGTTGAATGACGTCCCGCCGCCGGACGGCGAGCGCGAACGCACGCCTGACGCCCTCGCGGGCGAATGGATTGCGGAATTCGCTCATCGTCGCGCCCTCACGCGGAGCGGGCGGAGAGGATGGCTGCGAGCGTCGCGGTGTACTCGTTGAGCTTTGTCGTCTCGTCTTTGAGATAGGCCCGGCCCTTGGCGGTGACGCGATAGTATCGCGCGCGCCGGTTTTTTGCGGTGAGCCCCCAATCCGACGTGAGGAGGCCCCGCTCCTCCATGCGATGGAACGCCTGGAGGAGCGCACTATCCTCGATAGTGAGGCGGCCGGCGGAACGTTCTTCGAGCCACAAAATAATTTCGAGGGAGTGCATCGGGCCCCACGACAGGGATTTCAGCACCAGAACGTCGAGCGTTCCGCGAACGAGCTGCATCTGGTCGGCCATATGCTTCCCCCCAAGATTCTACCCCGAGAAGCTAGCGTGGACGATGCCAGTGTCAATGGAACGGCGCCTTTGGGGCGCAAAGGTCTAACCGTTCAGTTTTCTTAGTTAGGTCGGCCGGCGTACTCGGCGTTCTTGAGCTCGAGGTAGAGCGTGCCCACGGGAAGCTTCGATTTCAGCCGCAGCAGCGTGTGCGTGCTGTCGTCCGAGAACCACACTTCGGCCTGGCCATTCTCGGAAAAGAGCCCTTTCGACTTGATCGTCGGCTTGACGACGATCGCATCGAACTCGCCGGCCGGCACCTTGATGTGCTCCTTGCGGTCGACGTAGATGACGACCGGATTCCGGTCGGGATGGTAGTAGCGGTCGAACGAGTACGTCTTTCCAACCTCGAGCGGCTGCGAGCGCATGAAGTAGATGAACGATCCTTCGTCGAGCGGCTCGGCGACGCTCGGGTTCTCCTGTCCGTTGCGCACGTACACGCGACGGTCAGGATAGAAATCGTAGGTCTTGTCGGCGCTGTACTTCGTCTCGTCGATGTGCTGAACGTGGCGCAGCGAGACGAGGTTGGTGGTGTCGAACCAGCTTTCGTAGTGGTCGTCGACGTGAAAGAACAGAACGCCGCCGCGGATGTTGAATACCGTGTGGTACGTCGGCCGTCCGCGGATGGGCACGATGTCCTCCACGGTCATCGTCGCCTTGCCGGCGTTGACGAAGTTGACCTTGGCCTGGTACTCGAGCTTTTCGCCGACCTTGAACGGCACGCGTATCGGCGAAGGCTCGTGGCGCGGTGCTAAGCCGATGAGGCTGGCTAGGGCGATCCAAAGTAGAGGGCGCATCCGAGCGGTAAGCAATCATTTCCCGTGCCCGCGAGAACTGCGAAACTGCTTTGGATACGGGACACAGCAACAGGATTGAACGGAACAGCTACAGGTTTACCACTTCTGAGGGGACGCGGCGAGAGAGTCTTTCCCGCCCAAACCCCCTCAAAAGCAGTTAATCCTGTGGTTCTACCGTTCAATCCAGTCGGTGTTTCCCGTATCCAAGCAGTTTCGCTTTTTCACACGAGTCATCTCCACGAGCCAACGCCGATCATTGGCAGCGCGGTGTGCATTACTCGTCGCTCCCGCCGCGGAAGACGATTCTGTAGATGCGCCCGCCCCGATCATCCGACACGTAAAGCGAGCCGTCGGGACCGACCGCGAGCCCGACTGGTCGATGTATTGCGGCCGCGGGCAGTGGCGACCCCACGCCGGCAAACCCATTGGCGAACGTTTCGGCGTCGCCCGACGGCAGACCGTTCTCGCCGAATGGAACGAAGTCCACCTGGAAGCCTTCGTTCGGGAAAGGCGCCCGATCAAAACCGCCGTGGAACGCGACGAAGGCGCCGTTGCGATAATGATTTGGAAATTGCCTGCCCGTATAGAACAGCATCGTCTCCGGCGACCAATGCGCGCCGAACGTCGCGATGGGCTGGTTGAAGCTCGCGCAGTTGATGCCTTGCTGCCCGACGACGATGTGACCGTTGCCGCCATATTCCGGCGCGAGAACCTTCTTGTGCTCGAAGTCGGCATCGAAGAAGCAATACGGCCAACCGTTGTTACTGCCGCGCGCGATGCGCACCATCTCCTCGGCCGGAAGCGCCGAGTCCTGTACCGCGGTGAAAAACTGCGACCAGTTCTCGAACAACATGTCTCGCCCCTGCTGCACGGCATAGACGTCGTTGTTGCGCGGGTTCACGGTGATCGAGACCAGGTTGCGATAGCCCGTGGCGTAGTGCTCGCCGCTCGCTTGCGTTTGGTTGTTGCCGCGGGCGTCGAAGAGCCAGACGCCGGCGCGTACTGGCAGCTCCGGGCATGGGAAGATGCCCGGTGACTGGGCGACACGGTTCTGCACCTGACAGGAGTTCGTGGCCGAACCCAAATTCACGTAGAGCCGATTCCCCGTACCGAGGGCGACATCCTTGCTGATGTGATCGCCCGTGTTCGGAAGACCGGAGACGACGATATCCGCGGCGCCCTCGGGTGTGAGGCGGCCGGCGGAGACGTGGAAGCGCAGAACGCGATCGTTCGCGCCGAAGTAGAGCTGGTTGTCGTCCCAGGCGAGACCGCTACCGCCCAAGTTCGGACTGAATTGCGACTGCTCGTCGGCACGTCCATCACCGTCGCGATCGCGAAGCCCAATGATGCCGAATGCGGGCTGAACGTTTCGCGGAGCGTTGATGGCGACGAAGATGTCGCCGGCCGGCGTCACGACGAGGTGGCGGGCCGCGGCGGGAGAACCATTCACGGTGAGATCGGCGACGACGAGCGCGCAGAAGCCGGCCGGGAGCGTGAGGCCCGCATTGTCGGCGGCGCACTGAACCTTTTGCGGCGAGCGATCAGCGGCCGCCGGTGAGATTGGTGCTGCCGCGGTCGGCGATTTCGATTGATCGGAGCACGCGGCGAAGAGTGAGATGACGACAAAGGCCGCGCTCGTCGCGCGGAACGAGTGACCAACGTGCATGTTGACCTCCCATGGTGATGCACCGTCGTTGCATCAACTCATGGGACATGTAAGACGTTCGTTCACTTGAACAGGCTCGGCATCAGACTTCTCTAAAGCCGACGCCGCTTCGTGCGCGCTATTCCGCTCGCAGCGCGCTCAGGGGATCGACGCGCGCCGCGCGCCGGGCGGGAAGCCAACTCGCGACGGCCGCGACGCCGACCAGCGCGGGAATGACGAGCAGGACCGCCGTCAAATGCTTGAGCGTGAAGCCGAGCGCGCTCGCTTTCACGACGCGGATCGCGACGACGGTCGCCGGCAAACCGATCGCCAGCCCGATCGCCGACACGGTTATGCCGCCCATGAAGAAATGCCGCACGACACCCGCGGGTGTCGCCCCAATCGCCAACCGTATGCCGATCTCGCGCGTGCGTTGCGCGACCGAGAACGCGATGATCGCATAGAGACCGAGTGACGCGAGCAGCAGCACGACGAGGCCGACGCCAAATGCCGCGAGATTCGACTGCACTGCCTCTCGATGCCGATCCGCGTACTGTTCGGCGAGCGTCGAGACATTCCCGATCGTGGCGAGGGGATCGACTTCGCGGATGGCGGCGCGGATGCGCGACGCGAACACGCGACCGTCACCGGCAACGCGAACGCTCAATTGCGCGGACCAGGCCGACGGCGCGGCGGACAATGGAGCATACACCGCAGGCGGTGGGGTCTCGTCGTCGTAAGCCGGTGCGCCCGCCACACCGATTACCTCTTGTGTCACCGAGGCGTCGGGCTCGCTCCGCGATCGACGCACGATGCGTTTCCCGATCGGATCTTGACCCGGCCACAGCAGATCGGCGGCACGACGGTTCACGACCACGGCGAGGGAGCCGGGCCGATCTTCGTCGTCGCCGATCGCGCGTCCGCGTCGCACTGGAATGCCAAGCGTCGAGAAATAATCGGCGGCGACATGCCACTGGTGCATGTCGACCGGCACATGGCCGGCGCCCGGGGAGGCGAACGACGCCGAGCCGCCGTCCACGAGGAGCGTGACGGTCCGCACTCCCGCCGTTTGCGCGACACGGTCGCGGATCCCGGCGAGCGTCGCGAGGCGCGTCGCGACGGCGGAGTCACGCTCGCCGCCGAAGATGAACCCTCGCACCGGGCGACCGACATCGGCCACCATCGTGAGCACGGAGGCGGGAGCGACTGCTGCATCGATGGCCGTCCGCGCATCCTCGATGACGAGCGACGTGACGACGAGCGCCGGCACACTGCACGCGAGCTGAGCGACGACGAACGTGGCATGGAGACGTGACCGCCGCACCTGGAATCCACTGTCCTTGACCACGGCCGCGATGTCGGTCCGCGTGGCGTGAAGCGCGGGGGCGAGACCGAAGACGATCGTCGTCGCCACGGCGAACGCGGCGGCATAGCCGAACGTCGCCAATCGCGGCTCGATCCCTTCGACCACGCCGGAGATCGACGCGTAGGCGATCTTCATGGCGAGGGCGTATAACGCGATGCCGACCAGCGCGCCTGCCAGCGAGTAGACGAGCGACTCGGTGAGCGCTTGCCGAATGAGTCGAGTTCGCGTGGCGCCAAGCGACAGACGAATGCCCATCTCCCGGCGTCGCGCGACGGCGCGACCGAGGAACAGCGTGCTCACGTTCGTGCAGGTGATGACGATGACGAGCGCGGCGACGATGAACACGGCCGCGACGAGCTCGTGGGTGTCGCTCGCTTCGCTCGGCATTCCAGTCAGGCGCTCGGCGCGAACGGCGAATCGCGCGCGCGTGTCCGGCGACAGGCGGGCGAGGCTCGCCGCGACGGGAGCGATGCGCCGCGCGACATCATCCGGATGAACGCCTCGAGCCAGCCGCGCGACTGCCTGCAGCCTGAGCGTGTCCGACTCGATCAAGCGACGTGCGCCGAGCGGAATCCAGATCGCCGGGCTGCCCAGGTGCTTCACGTCGACCCCGACGAAGCGCGGCGGGGCGACGCCGACGATGGTGAACGGCAGATTCATGACACGAATCGTCTTCCCGACGACATCCGGAACGCCGCCAAAGTCGTTCGTCCACACGGTGTGCGAGATGACGGCGATTGGCGCGGACGATTGATCGGACGCGTCGGCGAAGGTCGCGCCGATGCTCGCGACGGATCCGAGCGTGCGGAAGTAGTTGCTCGTCGTGTAGTACGTGAGCACCGGCTCGGCTCCGGCCCCGAAATCGACCGGGCGCGACGTCGCCTCCCAGCCGGCGACGTCGGCGAAGACGGCGCGCTGTTGGCGCAGTGCCGTGAACTCCGCCTCGGAGAGTCGAACGCCGCCCATGCGCGTGCTCCCCTTGTACGACGCCACGGGAAGCAACCGGGCGAGCGGGGCGCCGCCGTCGATCCCTGGCGCCGGACTCCACGCATACACGTCGAGCGTCGTCATCAGAGCGGCGTTGACGCCGATGCCGACCGCGATGACGGTGATGGTGACGGCGGAGAAGAGCCGTGCGCGCGCCATCTGGCGGAGCGCGAACCGAATGTCGCCGGCAATGGCGGGCGGCGTGAGCCCGCTCGCGGCGCCGCGACGCAGGATGTCCCAGTGCGCGGCGGCGGCGTTCGGAAGAACGTCGGCGATGGCCAGAACCGCGACAACGAGCGCCGAGCGGCCCCGCATGCGCTGCTCGAAGGCGCGGCATAGCTCGTCGCGATACTCGTCGCGAAACCAGCCGGGGTACAAATGCAGCAGTGCGCGATACCAGCGGATCATCGTCGCGGCGAGGGGTGGGGTCTGCCCGCGAACCTATAGCCAGTATGGCTATACTGTCAATGGAAGCAACTCACGGCTTCGACTCACGCCCACTGCCCACCGCCCACCGCCCATCTCCTATTGACATTCTACAGGACTGACCGTACCGTAGCTCCTATTGAGTGTCTAGAGGAGCTATGTCCGACCGGATCGAGGTGTTGCAGGGCACGCTGGATTTGATCGTCCTCAAGCTGCTTCGCTCGACACCGGCGAATGGCTGGGAGCTCACGCAGTCGATCCAGGTCGTATCCAAGGGCGTGCTCGACGTCAACTACGGGTCACTGTATCCGGCGCTGCGGCGGCTCGAAGCGAAGGGATGGATCAAGGGGAAATGGGGGGTGTCGGAGAACAATCGGCGAGCGCGCTTCTATGAATTGACGAGCGCCGGCCGCAAGCAACTGGACACCGAGCGCGCGGCCTGGGAGCGCTTCTCCAACGCGCTCGGTCTCATTCTCAGCGCGGACTGATCGTGCTCTCCGGCTTCCTGGTGCGCCTGAAGGCGCTGCTGTTCCGGCGACGCATGAACGCCGAGCTCGATGAAGAGATGCGCTATCATCTCGAGCGCGACACGGAACGGAATGTCGCGCGCGGGATGACGACGACCGATGCCGCCGCCGCGGCGCGACGATCGTTCGGCAATCTCACCGTCGCCGCGGAACAGGCGCGCGACGTGTGGCGCTGGCTCTGGCTCGAGGAGTTGCGGCAGGACGTCCACTACGCCGCGCGATCGTTCCGCCGAGCACCGTCGCTCGTCGCGACCGTGGCGATCACGATCGGCGTCGGCCTCGGGCTGCTCGTCACGACTTTCACGCTGTTCAACGCGTACGTCCTGCGGCCACTCGCCGTGCGCGATCCGTATGCGCTGTACGACGTCGGCTGGCGGGCGCGGAACGGCGCGTTCCATACGTTCACACACGACCAATACGCGCGAATAACACGCGCCGACGTCGGCTTCTCGCAGACCTTCGGCTACCGCAACCTGTTCACGCGCGTCAACGGGCGCGCTATGGTCGGGCAGCTCGTCAGCGGAAACTACTTCGACATGCTCGGTGTGCCGCCCGCTCTCGGCCGCGTCATGACGCCCGCCGACGATGCCGCGCCCGGCGCCGGCTCCGTCATCGTGCTGAGCCACGACACGTGGCTCGTGCAATTCGGCGGCGATTCCGGAGTCGTCGGCCGGCATATGCGCCTCAACGGCGTTCAACTCACGATCATTGGCGTGGCGCCCAAGGGGTTCGGCGGCTTGAGCGAATGGCCGTACGAGTTCTGGGTACCGTTGAGCATGGCCGAGCCGTTGAGTGGATGGAAGCGGATCGGGACCCTCGCGAAATCGCCTGAGGACACGCGCATGGTCGGACGACTGGCCACCGGCGTCACGCCCGATCAGGCGGCGGCGCGGCTCTCGGCTTGGCTGCAGAATGATTTGCCGGCCGGCAAGCCGGAGTCGCGCGTCAGTCAGGTGTCGATGGTCTCGCGCGCGACGTCGATGCCGATCAGCCCCGAGCTCATCGCGGCGTTCAGCCCGATCGTGATCGCGTTTGGGCTCGTCATGCTCATCGCCTGCGCCAACGTCGCGAACATGATGCTGGCCCGCGGCATCGCCCGTCAGCGCGAAGTCGGCATTCGCCTCGCGCTCGGCGCCGGCCGATCGCGACTCATCCGGCAAATGCTGACCGAAAGCGTGGTGCTCGCGCTGCCGGCGGGGCTCGTCGCTTTCGTCATCTCTCGCGCCGCGATCGACCTCGGAACGCGAGCGATGCTCGCGACGCTGCCGGCGGAGTACACGCCGTACGTTCGTCCAATCGATCTCGCTCCGGACGTTCGTGTGTTGTTCTTCGTTCTCGGCGCCGCGATCGCCGCGGCAGTCATGTTCGGCACGCTTCCGGCGCTGCAAGCGACGCGTCCGGACATCGTGCGTGCGTCGCGCGGCGACTTCGACACGCAGTACCGTCCGTCCCGGCTGCGTAATGCATTGGTCGTCGCTCAGATCAGCACGAGCGTCTTGTTGATGACCTGCGCCGGTGTGCTCCTCCGCTCGGCGCGCGACGCGCAGGAGCTCGACCCCGGCTTCCAGGCGCGCGAAGTCGTGTTGATGGAAGTGCTGGACCCACCCCGAGCCCGTATCATCGAAGCACTGCGGATGGAGCCGGGGGTCCGCGACGTGGCAAGCGCTTCCAGCTATCCGCTCGACGGCGCGTTCCCGCGCGTCGAGATCAACACGGCGACCGACTCCAACGTTCGGGTTCTTTATAACCTCGTTTCGCCGAGCTACTTCTCGGCAATCGGATTGCCGATTCTACGCGGACGCAATTTCACCGAGAGCGAGGCACGTGGCGGCGGTGCCGCGGGAACCGTTCTCGTGAACGCCGGCGCGGCGAAGTACCTCTGGCCCGCCGGCGACGCGATCGGCCAGTCGATCGTGCCGTCGAACGATGCGTCGATGCGTGGCAACGTCAGGGCGTACCGTTCGGCGCGCGTCATCGGCGTCGTCGCCGACGCCGCGCCTGGGTGGATCGGAATCAGCGCCGACGTTCCGGTGCTCTACTATCCGCAACCCCTTGCCGCGGCGACCTCGGCGATCATCGTGCGTGTCGCCACGGACGCAACGGTGATGCGTGACCGGGTCGAGCGCACGGCGACGCAAGTCGATTCCGGATCGGTGCAGGAGATTCACACCCTTGCCTCGTCGTTCGCCCTTCAGGCTTTCCCGTTCCGCTCCGGCTACTTGCTGGCGGGCGTCGTCGGCATTTTGGCGCTCGGGCTCACGATCACGGGCGTGTACGGCGTGATCGGGTATGCGGTGGCGCAGCGCCGGCGCGAGTTCGGGATTCGCATCGCCCTCGGCGCACGCCCCACGGGGCTGGTTGCACACGTGCTGCGCCAAGCCCTGCGTCTCGCGATGATCGGATTCGCCATCGGCATGACGTTGGCGCTCGGCGCATCCCGCGGATTCGCGGCCATTCTTCAGGGCGTGAACACGTACGACGTTCGCGGCTACGTGATCGCCGCCGCCGTCGTATTCGGAGCGTGCGTCATTGCCGCGTATTTGCCGTCGCGCCGAGCGGGGAAGGTTAACGCCGTGGAGGCGCTACGCGCGGACTCGTAGGATGGGCGATGGGCGATGGGGTCAAATCTTCCGGATTTCGTCCCGCGGCCCGACGGTAATGAAGTCCTCGCCCGGGTTGATGTACTGGTCCTTCTCGGCGCCGTACTGCTTCTCGTACAGCTGCCGATAGCGGCCACTGAGCGCGATCAGCTCCCGATGCGTTCCGCGCTCGATGATCTCGCCGTGTTCCAGCACGAGGATCTGGTCCGCGCTCTCGATCGTCGACAGACGATGGGCGATGACGAACGTCGTTCGGCCGCGGCGCAACGAGCGGAGACCGTCGCGGATCAGCGCTTCGCTCTCTGAATCGAGGCTCGACGTGGCTTCGTCGAGAATGAGCACGCGCGGATCGGCGAGTACGGCGCGGGCGATGGCGACGCGCTGTCGCTGGCCGCCGGAAAGCTTCACGCCGCGCTCGCCGACGATGGTGTCGTAGCCTTCCTTGAAGCCGCTCACGAACTCGTCGCAGTGCGCGATGCGCGCCGCGGCGCGGATCTCCTCCTCCGTCGCTCCCGGCTTGCTGAAGGCGATGTTCTCGCGAACGCTGCCGTCGAAGAGAAAATTGTCCTGCATGACGACGCCGAGGTGCGAGCGATAGTCGCGGAGTCGCAGCGACGTGACGTCGCGTCCGTCGACGAGAACACGCCCGCTCTTCGGATGGTTGAACGCCATCACGAGCCCGATCAGCGTGCTCTTGCCGCCGCCGCTCGCGCCGACGAGCGCGGTCGTCGAGCCGGCAGTGGCGGCGAACGAGATGTGCTTGAGAACCGGCACGTCCGGCACGTACTCGAACGAGACGTCCTGGAATTCGACCAGGCCCTCGAGGTCGTCGATCGAGCTCTTCGACGCGTCGGCGATGTCCTCGGTCGCCATGTCGCGGATTTCGCGAATACGGTCGAGGCCCGCGAACGCTTCGCTGACCTGCGTGCCGATCGACGCGATCTGCACGAGCGGCAGCGCGAGGAGGCCGATGAAGAAGACATACATGAACATGTCGCCGAGCGTCATCGTGCCGGCGAGGACGGAACGTCCACCGATGAGAATGAGAAAAACGCCGATGATGCCGGTGACGACGGCCGTCCCCGCGCCGACC
>Ga0068863_100003202_pt1 | contig 16195 bp, 18 predicted proteins | sample KBSSwiS62_FD_66596 | JGI IMG/M metagenome (GOLD analysis project Ga0068863, IMG submission 66596) | Switchgrass rhizosphere microbial communities from Kellogg Biological Station, Michigan, USA - KBS Switchgrass S6-2 | ecosystem: Host-associated > Plants > Roots > Rhizosphere > Soil ...
CCCAGCCGGTCACGAGGGTCAGGATCGCCGCGCCCCACAGGCAGATCAGCCCGAAATCCTTGATCCACGCCAAAGCCGGCAAGGCGCCGGCGAGGATCAGCGCGCCAAGCGCGATCAGCTGCAGCGTGGTCTTCCATTTGGCGAGCTGCGAGACCGGCACCGACACGCGCAGGCCGGCGAGGAATTCGCGCAGGCCCGAGACCGCGATCTCGCGCAGCAGGATCACCAGCGCGGGAATCAGATGCAGGCCCTGAATCGACGCCGGCTCGTGCCGCGAACTCGCCAGCATCAGGATCACCGCCGCGACCATGATCTTGTCGGCGATCGGATCGAGGAAGATGCCCAGCCGCGAGACCGCACCCTGAGCGCGCGCGACATAGCCGTCGAAATAGTCGGTCACGCCCATCAGGCAGTAGAGCACGAAGCCGAGCGCATAGCCGAGCTCCCAGCCCGGAAACCAGAGCAGGGCAACCAACAGCGGCACCGTGAAGATGCGCGACAGCGTGAGGATGTTGGGCAAGGTCAGCATGGGTCCGCCTCCGCCTTAGAGCATCGCGCCGAAAAGAGGGAACCGGTTTTCGGCACTCAGGACGGGCGCGCGACCGCCGGACCGGACCGTCGATTCCCGAAACGGGCCGATGGCGTCCGGGCAGCGGCGGGGGCGGAGATTGAACCTGTCACAAAGCCGGTCTATGCCTCGCGCGCGGCGCATCGGACGAGAACCCATAACTTCATGAAAATGTCTGTCGGGCTGCTCGCCCATCGTCGTTTCCTGCCCCTTTTCGTCACCCAGTTGCTGGGGGCCTATAACGACAATCTGTTCAAGACGGCGATGGTCCTGTTCGTCACCTATCAGGTCTATTCGGACCCGCAGGTGGAGACTCAGTTCAACGCGATCGCGACCGCGCTGTTCATCCTGCCCTTCTTCCTGCTCTCGGCGCTCTCGGGGCAGCTCGCCGACATGCGCGACAAGGCTGCGATCATCCGGCTGGTCAAGACCGCCGAGGTGGCGATCATGCTGGTCGGTGCGGCCGGGCTGATGATGCACGGCACGCCGAAGATCGCGATCCCGATGATGCTGGCGGCCGTGCTGGCGATGGGCGTTCACTCGACCTTCTTCGGCCCGATCAAATATGCGATCCTGCCGCAGCATCTGGAGTCCGACGAGGTGCTGGGCGGCACCGGCCTGGTCGAGGCCGGCACCTATCTCGCGATCCTGGCGGGCACGATCACCGCCGGCTTCATCGCGCACGATCCCAACATCGCCGCGGCGATGGTGCTGATCGTCGCCGGCGCCGGCTGGTTCAGCGCGCGCCAGGTGCCGCCGGCACCGCCGCTGGGCGCGATCGAGACGCTCGACTATCATTTCGTGCGCGCGTCGATCCGGCTGGTATCGAACACGATGCACATCCCGCGGCTGTTCCTCGCGATCTGCTCGATCAGCTTCTTCTGGGCGATCGGTTCGGTGCTGATCATCATCTTTCCGCCGCTGGTGAAGAATGTGCTGACCGCCGACGAAACCGTCGCCAGCGTATTCCTCGCGATCTTCTCGATCGGCGTCGCGATCGGTTCGGTGATCATCAACCGGCTGCTCAAGGGCCAGGTCTCGGCCCGCTATTCGCCGGTTTCGGTGATCGGGATGGGGTGTTTCGTGCTGCTGCTGTTCACCGTCGCCTATGGTTGGGAAGGGACGGCGCCGGGCCAGCTCTATGACTGGCGCGGTTTCCTCGCCCATTCGGGCGCGCCCTTGATGTTCGTATCGCTGCTGGGGGTGGCGATCGCCGGCGGCATGTTCGTCGTGCCGCTCTATGCGTTCCTGACCACGACCGTTTCGAAGAACGAGACCGCGCGGACGGTGGCGGCCAACAACATCGTCAATTCCGGGGCGATGGTGGCGGGTTCGGTGCTGTCGATCCTGCTCAGCGTCGCGGGGATCTCGCCGGTCAACCAGCTGCTGCTGGTCGCCGCGATGTGCGTCGTCTCGGCCTGGATCGCGTGGAAACTGCACTGCGCCTGCGACTGAAGGCCCGCGACGCGCTCAGCTGATGAAGGAATAGAAGGCCAGGAAGCCCGCACCGTAGGCGAGCAGGAACAGCCGAACATTCTCCGCGGTGGTCCGCACCGGCGGTGCCCGCATCCAGCGCGGCGGAGGCGGCAGCATCCGCCGCATCGGATGGCGCGCCAGGGCATTGGCGACGGGCATGTAGTGGGCTGTGGCTGCGCTTTGCATAGGCAATGCTTAACGCGGCATTCACCATTTTGGCTACGGGCGATCGCGCGCCGATTCGGGACGTTCGGTTTCGGGACGATGGCGGTTTCGGGACGATGGCGGTTTCGGCACGCGCCGTCCGCTTCAGGCGGCGGCTGGCTCGACAGCCTGCGCGATCAGTTCGGTCATCTTCGCATGTGGCCCGAACTGGCCGCCGCGCGAGTCCTGGCCGAAGGAATCGATCGCCGCCGCCAGCCAGGCGTCGCGGACGATCCGTCCGTGGTGAAGGCGAAAGCCCGCACGCGCCGCCATATGGTCGAGCAGGATACGCTGGGTCCGGCCATTGCCTTCCGGGAACGGGTGGATGTGGTTGAGGTCCGCCATGTAGACCGCGCGCGATAACCGAACGTCTTTCGATCCAGCCGTTCGAAGCTGCGACCGACCTCCATGTCGTAGCGCAGTTCGCCGCAGAAGCGGGGGATTTCGATGCGCGCAACCCGCGCGCCGGGTGCGAAGCGGACGGGCGGCTGGCCGGGTTCGAGCAGCTTGACCATGTCGACGGTGCGGAACTCGCCCGCCCAGGGGTAGATCTGGTGAAAGAGGTGATGATGGATCTGCTTCAGGCCGTCCGGCGTAAACTCGATTGCCGGAAGGATCGGCTGGCGCAAGGCGAGACGGCTATAAAAGGCTTCCACCCGCTCCAGCTCTTCGGGATCCTTGATCCCGAAATGATTGATCAGGGTTGCCGTGCCGGGATAGAAATTGCGATCGGCATAGCCGCTCATTCCGCCGCGATATCCGATCGACGAACGATGCCAAAGTGAGCGTCGGCAAGCGCGAATGCCTCTTCATAGCCGATACCTTCGGCGTCGATACGGTCCATCAGCGCCCGATCGTCGGGGTGAATGCGCAAGCCCTCGACAGCCATATTGGCTTCATAGGCCATGGCCCGCTCGCGCGCTTCCCGCGCTTCCTGCTCGGTCAGTCTCATGCCCTCGGCCTTACCACGAATCGGGACCGGATTTCCAATCGCGATTCGCGCCACCGCCGGGCGACCCGGGCCGTAGCGTCAATTTCGCGGCTCTGGACAGACGTTGCGGCGCCGATATGACCGCGGGCATGACGCTACCCTCCCCGCTCTTCGACCGCTTGCGCCTGCCGCTGTTCGGATCGCCCCTGTTCATCGTTTCCGGACCCGAACTGGTCATCGCCCAGTGCAAGGCCGGCATCGTCGGATCGTTCCCGGCGCTCAATGCGCGGCCGCAGGCGATGCTCGACGAATGGCTCCACCGGATCACCGAAGAGCTGTCGGCGTGGAATCGCGATCACCCCGATCGGCCGGCGGCGCCGTTCGCGGTCAACCAGATCGTCCACCGCTCGAACGACCGGCTCGAGGCCGACCTCGCGACCTGCGGCAAATGGCAGGTGCCGATCATCATCACCTCGCTCGGCGCGCGCGAGGAGCTCAACGCCGCGGTCCATGGCTGGGGCGGCATCATCTTCCACGACGTGATCGACGACCGCTTCGCCCGCAAGGCGGTGGAGAAGGGCGCCGACGGGCTGATCCCGGTCGCGACCGGTGCCGGCGGTCATGCCGGCACGATCTCGCCCTTCGCGCTGATGCAGGAAATTCGGCAATGGTTCGCGGGTCCGGTCGCGCTGTCGGGTGCGATCGCGTGCGGCCGATCGGTGCTGGCGGCGCAGGCGATGGGCGCCGACTTCGCCTATATGGGATCGGCCTTCATCGCCACGCACGAGGCCAATGCCGCCGCCGCCTACAAGCAGGCGATCGTCGACGGCCGCGCGAGCGACATCGTCTATTCGGACCTCTCCACCGGCGTCCACGGCAATTATATGCGCGGCTCGATCGCGGCGTCGGGCCTCGATCCCGACAATCTGCCCAGGGGCGACATCAAGACGATGGACTTCGGTTCGGGGGGCAACCAGGGCGCCAAAGCGTGGCGCGACATCTGGGGTTCGGGCCAGGGCATCGGCGCGATCGCGGCGGTGGAGAGCGTGGCCGCACGCGTCGACCGGATCGAGGCCGAATATCGCGCGGCCAAGGCCGAGCTGGATGCGGCGTATCGGCGCGGCTGGGGCCCAGCCTAGTTCAGAACGCGCCTTCGAGGCGGCGGAACAGGCTGCGGGCCGGGCTGGCGGCCGGCGAGTCGCTGTCCAGCCCGCGGTCGAGCCGGCGGACGCGGCCGTAGAGATCGGTGCTCGCGCGGATCAGGCCTTGCGCCGGTCCGGGCAGCGCCGCGACCGCGACCGGATCGCTTTCGGCCGCATCGCCCAGCCGGCGCTGCGGTTCGCGGCCCTGCGCTTCGCCGATCTCGCCCGCATCGATCGCGCGGCGCGTGAGCAGCCAGGCGACGACGTGCATCAGCCGCGTCGTCACCCGCAGCGACTCGCACGAAAAGGACACACGCGTCATCGGATCGAGCCGGTCGCGATCGGCACGGCCGCCCTCGTCGAAATAGGATCGCGCCTCGTCGACCAGCAGCATCGCCTCGACATAGAGCGCGTCGACCAGCTTGCGCGTCATCCGTGTATCGGCCCGGTCGTCTCCCATGTGCGCGTTTTCCCCCATCAGCGGATCATGCCACAGCGATGGGCCCGTTCCCAAGCGGCAAACGCGGCTGTCACGGCCCCGTCACCATGATGTCCCAATCCGGTGCGGCGGTTTCATGCGATGATGTCGGGGACGAGATGGTCCTCGAGCTGGGCGATCTCGTCGCGCAGGCGCAGCTTGCGCTTCTTGAGCCGGGCGAGCTGGAGCTGATCGGCCGACGACGTCTCGATCAAGGCGCCGATCGCCGCATCGAGATCGCGATGGTCCACGCGGAGCACGCCGATCCGCCGCCTGACCTCCTGTTCGTCCATCCGTTTGCACGCCCCGCCTTGTTCGCCTTCAGGTCGTCGCCGGATCGACCACGGCCATCGAATCGATCGTGACACTATGGAGACATTGGCAACGAATCATGTTCTACTCTGGACGTGGTTCACAGCGAAGAGGAGACGCTCGATGGAAAGCACGCATATTGCGGCACTTGAAGCGAAACATGCTGGTCTGGACGCGCGAATCGCCGAAGAGGCGCGCCGTCCGCTACCTGATGCCAATATGCTGGCGTCCCTGAAAAAACAGAAATTGCGGCTCAAGGAAGAGATCGTCGGCCATTGATGCCATGACGATGCACTGAAATCAGCGGCCCGGCTTCCAGCGCTGCAGATCAGCGGGGACGGAAGCTGGGCCGTTTGGCCGGAAGCGGTGCCGGAATCGGCACGCCCTTGGCGCCCTGCCCCACCGGCTTGCGCGCCCGCAGCGGATCGATCTCCTGATCGAACGCGATGCCGATCCGGCCCTCGGCAACCCACGCGATGCGGCCGCTGATCAGGCCGACACCCCGCATTTCCACCTCGATCGGATCGCCGGCCTGAAACTGGCCCGGACATTCGGCCATCATGCCGCCGGCAGAGAGGTTGCGGACGCGGACGTTGGTGTCGGCGCTCAGCATCGTATGGCGAAGCACCGCCTGCAGGAACAGGCTGTCGCGATTCGAGTCGCGGTTGGTGGTGCGCTCGTGCGCCAGCTCTTCGTCGAAGCGTTCGCCGTCTCCGGGATGATCCACGTCAAAAGCCCCATCACATCGTGGCCGATCTGGCCATGCGACCTTCATACGCCGACAGATTTGGACGAATCGTTAATCTTAATCCGAAATCCGTCATTTTCCCGGATGCGACGACCTATTCGTCGCGCGAGACCTTCTCCTGGCGCTCGTGCCGCTCCTGCGCCTCGACCGTCATCGTCGCGATCGGCCGGGCCTCGAGCCGCGCCAGCGAGATCGGCTCGCCGGTCACTTCGCAATAGCCATATTCGCCTTCTTCGATCCGGCGCAGCGCGGCGTCGATCTTCGAGATCAGCTTGCGCTGGCGATCGCGGGTGCGCAGTTCGATCGACCAGTCGGTCTCGCTCGATGCGCGGTCGGTGACGTCGGCCTCGCGCAGCGAGTCGGTCTGCAACTGGGCGAGCGTGCCCTTGGCCTCGCGCAGTATATTGTCTTTCCAGCCGATCAGCTTGCGGCGGTAATAATCGAGCTGTCGCTCGTTCATGAAGGGTTCGTCCGGACTGGGTCGGTAGTCGTCAGGCGTCGAACCTGCCCCGTCCTGATCCAGCCCGCCCCGATCCGGCCCGCTCTGGCCATGTTTGTCGCCATCATCGAACGCACTTACAGCAGTCGCCATGTTACTCTCCGCTCGCACGGCCCGCAGGTCTCGAACGCCTGAGCTGGCCGTCAGCCCTGGCTGGCCTATAGACAGGGGCAGTTACGCGCACAAGCGATCCGATGATGCCAAACGACTGCCATTTCGGCGCTTTTGCGTGGCCCCGACCCCGAGTCCGGACCGGCGCCATTAGCGGCCTTGATGTGACGGATTGATGAAGCATTTGGTCGCGAGCGTAACAATGCTTCAGTCAAAGCTGCGATTGCGCCCCCGAATGGCACATTAACCATAGTGCTTCAGCAGCAATCGTCGAATCCCCCGTCCGACTCCCTGAAAAGACGGTTAACGCCGTTGCGATACATCTGCCGTTCTGCGTTTCTCAATGCATCCGGCCCAACAGCGGCGCCCGGCCCGATGGTCCGGCCGCAACTGCGGGCCAACAAAAGGGTGAATGGCATGTCGGTTCGGATGGCTCTGGCGAAACTCTGCGCCTGCACCTGTGGGGGTGCTCTCATCGGCGGCGGCGCGGTCCATGTAAGCGAGGGCCCGCAGGCCCGGCCGGCTTATGTGCAGAAGTCCAAATCGGTCAAGCGTGTCGCCTACAAGCCGCGCAAGCGCGTGGTGAAGCGGATCATTCGCCGCACCGTGACGCGGACGACGGCCAGCTGCGCACCGGCGACGGTGACGGTGGCGACGCAGAGCGCACCGCTGCCGCTGCTGCCGGCGCCCTACGAGGGCCGCGGCGAAGGCGGCTATAGCGGCGGCGGCGGTTCGGTGCCGATCGTCGTCGGCGGCAGCGGCGGCGGCTTCGGTGGCGGCGGCTTCTTCGGCGGCGGCGGGTTCGGCGGCGGTGGCGGCGGCAGCGGCGGCATCGTCGTGTCGTCGACCAGCAGCGGCGGATCGACGTCGACGGGCGGTTCCTCGACCGGGGGGTCGTCCACCAGCGGCGGATCGACCTCCACCAGCGGCGGCTCCACCTCGACCAGTGGCGGCTCCACCTCGACCGGTGGGTCTTCGACCTCGACCGGCGGTGTCAGCAGCACCTCCGGCGGCGTCTCCAGCACCTCCTCGACGGGCGGCTCCAGCAGCAGCACGTCGAGCGGCAACGTCAGCTCGACCTCGTCGTCGAGCGGCAATGTGTCGTCGTCCTCGAGCGGCAACGTGTCGTCGTCATCCAGCGGCAACGTTTCGTCGAGCACGTCCTCGTCAAGCTCCGGCAATGTCTCGTCCTCGACGTCCACGTCGTCGAGCACGAGCACCAGCTCGGGCGCGACGAGCAGCTCGTCGAGCTTCGGCGGCTCGAACGGCGGCCACCATACGAGCAGCGGCGGCCACACCAGCTCCGGCGGTCCGCCGACCAGCACCGGCGGCACGCCGGTGCCGGCACCGCCGATGGTGCTGCTGTTCGGCGCGGCCGCTGCGGGTCTCGTCGCCCGCCAGCGCTGGGCGCGCACGAAGGCGGCCTGAGCGGGTTCGAGGATCGGGGGGTCTTCGAACGGCGAGCGCAACAAGGGGCGGCATCCGGGGGGTGTCGCCCCTTCTTTTTGCGCGTGGCTCACACACAGGCCCTCCCCCGGGCGCACTTCGCAAGCCCGAGCAAGGATGGGTTGCGCGGGTCGGGCAGCGACGCCATAGCCGCGGCCATGCACGACATTCGTTTCATCCGCGAAAACCCGCAAGCCTTCGACGCCGGCCTGGCGCGCCGCGGCGTGGGCCCCACCGCAGCCGCGCTGATCGCGCTCGACGAGGCGCATCGCGCCTTGCTGACGCAATCGCAGACCGCGCAGGCGCGGCGCAACGAGGCATCGAAGGCGATCGGCCAGGCGAAGGCGCGCAAGGACGAAACGGCCGCGGCGGCATTGATGGCCGAGGTCGCCGACCTCAAGGATTCACTGCCGGCGATCGAGGCGGACGCGGCGGCACAGGGCGAGACGCTGGCCGCCCTGCTCGCCGCCTTGCCCAACATTCCCGCCGACGACGTGCCCGAGGGCGCCGACGAGGCCGGCAATGTCGAGCTCGCGCGCTGGGGTACGCCGCGCGCCTTCGATTTCGCCCCGCGCGAACATGCCGATTTCGGTCCCGCGCTGGGGATCGACTTCGAGGCCGCGGCCGCGATCGCGGGCGCGCGTTTCGCGGTGCTGCGCGGGCCGATGGCCCGGCTCCAGCGCGCGCTGGGCCAGTTCATGCTCGACCGGCAGAGCGAGGCCAATGGCTATACCGAGGTCGCGCCGCCGCTGCTGGTGCGCGACGAGGCCTTGTTCGGCACCGGGCAATTGCCGAAATTCGCCGAGGACCAGTTCCGCACCACCGATGGCCGCTGGCTGATCCCGACCGCCGAGGTCAGCCTGACCAATCTCGTCCGCGAACGGATTCTCGGCGCCGGCGAGCTGCCGTTGCGCTTCGCCGCGCTGACCCCGTGCTTCCGTTCGGAAGCGGGCGCGGCCGGCCGCGACACCCGCGGACTGATCCGCCAGCATCAGTTCGAGAAGGTCGAGCTGGTCGCGATCTGCGCGCCCGACCGGTCCGAAGCCGAGCATGAGCGGATGGCCGACGCAGCCGAGGGCATTCTCGAAGCGCTCGGCCTGCCCTATCGCCGGATGCTGCTGTGCAGCGGCGACATGGGCTTCACCGCGCGCAAGACCTGGGATCTCGAAGTCTGGCTGCCCGGGCAGGACACGTTTCGCGAGATCAGCAGCATCTCCAATTGCGGCGACTTCCAGGCGCGGCGGATGAATGCGCGCTATCGGCCCGAGGGCGAGAAGGGCACGCGCTTCGTCCACACGCTCAACGGATCGGGGCTCGCGGTCGGGCGGACGCTGGTCGCGGTGCTGGAGAATTACCAGCAGGCCGACGGCAGCGTGACGGTGCCGCCGGTGCTGGCGCCTTATATGGGCGGCATCGAGCGGCTGTCGCCCGCCTGAACGCCACCCGCCGCATCTCGAATTGACCCGCGGCCCGTCTCTGGCGATGCTGCGCGCCGGCGGGGGGATTTCATGCGGCGATTGCTGATCATTATCGGAGCGGGGACGGCGTTGACGCTGGCCGGCTGCATCCCGACCGACCCGAGCAAGCAGCGCCCGCCGCCGCGGCCGGACGGCGGCGGGACGCCGCAGCTGCCGGTCGACCTGCTCGACCTGCCCGAGACCACACCGACCTGGGAAATGAAGCCGGTCATCGCCGATGCGCGGACGATCGCGGCCGGCCGCTACACCGTCGTGCCCGGCGATACGCTGCGCGCGATCGCCGAGCGCACTGGTGCCGGATCGGAGGCGATCGCGCGCGTCAACGGACTGGCCGCGCCGTTCGTGATCCGCCCCGGCCAGGTCCTGGTCATTCCGGCGGGCCGCTATCACCGCGTCCGGCCGGGCGACACCGGCATCTCGATCGCGCGCGCCTATCATGTCGACTGGGATCGCATCATCGATCTCAATGCGCTGAAGGACCCCTATTCGCTGCGCACCGGCATGCTGCTGTTGCTGCCCCCGCAGGCCGAAGTGGCGGCAATGACGCTGGAGCAACGCGCCGCCGCCTTCTCGATCGACATCGACGACATCGTCACCGGCGCCGAGCCGGCAGTCGCCGAAAATGTCCCGCCGCCGCCGCGCCGCGCGGCCACGGCGGCGTTGCTGCCGAGCCAGCCGGTGGTCGAGCCGCGGACCTTCTCCGGCCGGTTCGACTGGCCGCTGGGCGGCGGTCGCATCCTCGTGCCGTTCGGCCCGGCCGGGGGCGGCCGCGTCAATGACGGCATCAAGATCGCGGCGGTGCGCGGCGCCCCGATCAAGGCGGCGGCCGACGGCGTCGTCGCGTATGCCGGCGACGAGATCGCGATCTATGGCGGGCTGATCCTGCTCAAACATGGCGACGGCTGGGTGACCGCCTATGGCCATGCCGAGAAGATCGCGGTGCAGCGCGGCCAGAAGGTCAAGCGCGGCGACGTGATCGGCTATGCCGGCGAGACCGGATCGGCGCGCGAGCCGCAGCTTCATTTCGAGATCCGGCACAACCGCTCGCCCGTCAATCCGCTGAAGGAGCTGCCGCCGCGATGACTCGGCGGGATCGCGCGATCGAGCGGATGAAGCCGCTGCGGCGGCGATCGGACGTGCCGATGTGGCTGTCGCTGAGCTGGCGCGCGCTGGCGGTGTTCGGGTTGATCGGCGTGGTGCTGACCGTCCACTGGTTCGATCGCGCCGGCCTGCGCGACAATGTCGACAATCATATCAGCTTCCCCGACGTGCTCTATTTCACGATGATCACGATCACGACGGTGGGGTTCGGCGACATCGTGCCGGTGACGCAGCAGGCGCGGATGTTCGATACGTTCGTGGTCACGCCGATCCGGCTGTTCGTATGGCTGATCTTCCTGGGCACGGCCTATGACTTCGTGTTCAAGCGTGCGTGGGAGCGATGGCGGATGGCGACGATCCAGAAGAATCTGAACGGCCATGTCGTGGTGGCGGGCTATGGCACCAGCGGCGCCGAGGCGGTGCGCGAGCTGATCGCGCGCGGCACGCCCGCCGACTCGATCGTCGTCGTCGATCCCTCCGCCGACCGCATCGCGCATGCCGAGGAGGTCGGCTGCCCGGTGCTGGAGGGCGATGCGACCCGCGATTCGACGCTGACCGCGGTGAAGATCGCGCATGCGCAGGCGCTGATCGTCTCCGCCGGGCGTGATGACACGTCGATCCTGATCGTGCTGACCGCGCGCCATCTGGCGCCGGACCTGCCGATCAGCATCGCCGTCAGCAACGAGGACAATGAGCTGCCCGCGCGGCAGGCGGGCGCGACGACGGTGATCAATCCGTCCAACTTCGCCGGGCTGCTGCTGGCGGGGTCGTGCCACGGTGCGCATATCGCCGACTATCTCGCCGACCTCGCCGCAGCCAATGGCCGCGTGAAGCTGCAGGAAAGGCTGGCGACGGCGCAGGAGATCGGCACGCCGCTGAGCGGCATCGCCTCGGGCCTGGGCGTGCGGCTGTACCGCCAGGGGCGGCCGGTGGGGTTCTGGGAGGATGGCGCCAAGGCGCTGATGACCGGCGACATGATCGTCGAGATCGTGCCGGGCGACGGCGAGCTGGTGGCGCGGGGATGACGGAGGGGTGAGGAAGGGGTTCAGGGCGGGACGGCATCCGGCTGAACGGGTGACGCCGCTCCTTTCCTCTACCGCTCGCGGGAGAGGGGTTCGAGTCCGCCTTGCTTTCGCCACCATGTTCGGCCATAGGCCGCGCCAGCGCACGGTGGCCGGTGATCCGGCCGCGCAGATCGGCAGCGTGAACGCCCGGGTTTCCGGGTCCGGCCGAAAATGTTGCGCTTTTGCCAGGCTTCCCTTTTCACGCGGGTCGTCAACGAACCCCGCGTCGCGCGCAGTCCGTCGGGCTGCGTCCTTCGCACATATGAAAGGTCCTCCGTGACCAAATTTAGCGACCTCGGCCTTTCCGAGCCGATCCTCCATGCGCTCGCCAACAAGGGCTATGAGATCCCCACGCCGATCCAGATTCAGGCGATCCCCGCGCTGCTGCAGGGCCGCGATCTGTGCGGCATCGCACAGACCGGCACCGGCAAGACCGCGGCGTTCGCGCTGCCGTCGCTGATGCGGCTGACCGACAGCGGCAAGGCGCGCCCGCCGGGCGGCTGCCGCATGCTGGTGCTGTCGCCGACGCGCGAACTCGCCAGCCAGATCGCCGAATCGTTCCGCGACTATGGTAAGCAGCTCAGGCTGACCGTCGCCACCGTGTTCGGCGGCGTGCCGATCGGCAAGCAGATCAAGCAGATGCAACAGGGCGTCGACATCCTCGTCGCCACGCCGGGCCGCCTGCTCGACCTGATCGACCAGCGCGCGCTGCGACTGGGCAATGTCGAGATCTTCGTGCTCGACGAGGCCGATCAGATGCTCGACCTGGGCTTCATCCACGCGCTCAAGCGCATCGACGGCATGCTGCCCAAGAAGCGCCAGAGCCTGTTCTTCTCGGCGACGATGCCCAAGACGATCGCCGAGCTGGGCGACCGCTTCCTGACCGATCCGGTCAAGGTTTCGGTGGCGCCGACCGCGACCACCGCCGAGCGCGTCGACCAGTTCGTCACCTTCGTCAACGCCGCCGAAAAGCAGGCGCTGCTGACGCTGACCCTGCAGTCCGAGCCGATCGACCGCGCGCTCGTCTTTACGCGCACCAAGCATGGCGCCGACCGGGTGGTGAAGCATCTCCACGCCGCCGGCGTCGGCTGCGCCGCGATCCACGGCAACAAGAGCCAGCCGCAGCGCACGCAGGCACTGCAGGCGTTCCGTTCGGGCGAGATCAAGATCCTGATCGCGACCGACATCGCCGCGCGCGGCATCGACGTGTCGGGCGTCAGCCATGTGTTCAACTTCGAAATGCCCAACGTGCCGGAGCAATATGTCCACCGCATCGGCCGCACTGCGCGCGCCGGCGCCACCGGCAAGGCGATCAGCTTCGTCGATGGCGAGGAGCGCGCGTGGCTCAAGCAGATCGAGCGGCTGACTCGCGTCAACCTCACCCAGATGCCGCTGCCCGAGAGCTTCGAGGTGCTGAAGAACCGGCTGCCCAAGCCGCCGCACGCGGTGCCGACGGGCAATTCGCGCCGCCCGGCCGATCCGCGCGGCCGCAGCGACCAGCCGCGCCGCGATCATGCCGCCCCCGGCGGCGATCGCGCCAAGCGCCCGTTCCGTCCGCGCGGCAAGCCCGGCGTGGGCGCGCACAAGGGCGCCGTGCAGCGCACCGGCGGCCGCTGAGCGACGCAGGCGGGTGGCCGGACCGGCCGCCCGCCGCCGCGCCACTGACGAGTCGGTTATGACCGCGCACGCGCTCTTGGGAGCGTGACGTCGCGGCCCCACCAGCGAGCGTCTCCAGCTTGCGTCCCCTGCCCCAACGGCTAAGGCCGGCGGTCGCAGGAGGACAATGTGAACGATCTTGGACCCACCTCTCACCGCTTCATCTCGCAGCGGCTGGCGCTGCATTATCTGGATTGGGGCAATGCCGATGCGCCGCTGCTCGTGCTGGTTCATGGCGGGCAAGATCATGCACATAATTGGGATTGGGTAGCGGAGTCGCTGCGCCACGATTGGCACGTCGTCTGTCCGGACCTGCGTGGCCATGGAGACAGCGCATGGTCGCCGGATGGCAGCTATTCGATGGCGTTCTATGTGTCGGATCTCGCGCAGCTGATCCATCAGATCAGCGACGGCCCGATCTCGATCGTCGCACATTCGCTCGGCGGTGCGGTCGCATTGCGGTACGCCGGTCTCTATCCGGAGCGCGTGCGGCGGCTGGCGGTGATCGAGGGTCTCGGCATTTCGCCGCTCGACCAGAAGCCGGAAACGCCGGTCGCGGAACGCTGGCGGAGCTGGATTACCGAGCGCCGCGCGTTGAGCGCGCGCACCAAACGCCGTTACACGTCGCTCGATCAGGCCTTCGTCCGCATGAGCGAGGCCAACCCGCATCTCTCGGCCGACCGCGTGCGGCACCTGACGATCCACGGCACGACCCGCAACGAGGACGGCAGTTACAGCTGGAAGTACGACAATTATGTCCGCTCCGTGCTGCCGATGGGCATCACGGAGGAGGAGCTTCACGAGCTGTGGCATAATGTCGACTGCCCGGTGTGGCTGATCCATGGTGCGGACAGCTGGGCGCAGCATCCCGGGAAGGACGGGCGGGCGGATCATTTCAAGCAGGCGAGCGTCACCAGTTACGAGCGCGCGGGCCACTGGGCGCATCACGATCGGTTTGAGAGTTTCGTGGCCGATCTGCAGAATTTCCTCTGACGGCAGATCGGGCGACCGAAACGCGTAGGGCCTGAGTGAGAGAATGGTAGCTGACGGGGCAGCGCACAGCTTCTAAACGGCTCATACTGGTGGTAAGCGGCCGTTTGTTCCTGCCGCCCTACAAGGAACAGTAAACACGCTAGGTTTGTCACTATATGAAAGCAGGTTTGTTCTTTCTTATCGTCCTCATTGGGATTGTCGGGCCGATATTGCTTCCCATCGCATTGCTAAAACGTTTCAAGGCAATCAACGGACCTATCGCGTTCGGTTTGACTAATTTAATAACCGCTTCGCCAATGATCGGCATGACGCTTTGGGTGCGTTATTTCCCAGGCCCACGTTGCCCCGAAATTTACCCTGATGCTCCGTGCGATGGCATCCCTTCCGATGCTGCATGGCTCATCTTCGCGGTAATGTTTGGAGTTCTAGCATTGTGGGGGGTGATCGCGACTATGATCACGACCTTCTGGGTGGTCAAACAAAGGAATAGTCCTCGTCCCTGAATGTCCGCAACTGGGTCATTAGCTGCCGATTCCGGTTCTCGCTGAACCATCGTTTCAGCAAACCCTCGATCGGCCCACCATTGCGCGTGTCCCGGCGCAGGTCAGGCCGCGGCCGGTGGGCGCTCGACCGGGAAGACCAGCAGGGTCGATGTCGCCGTCGCGCAGAGGCGGCCTTCACGATCGCTCAGCCGGGCTTCGGCGAAGGCGGTGCGACGACCGATCGAGACGATGCGGCCGTCTGCACGGACGGGGCCGCTCTCATCGGTCAGCGGACGGTGATAGGCGACCTTGAGTTCCAGCGTCGTATAGCCCTGATCGGCGCTCAGTCGCGAATGCACCGCGCAGCCGGAGGCGCTGTCGAGCAAAGTTGCGGCATAGCCACCGTGCACCGATCCGATCGGATTGTAGACTCTATGGTCGGGATTGCCTTCGAACACGGCGCGGCCTTCCTCGATCTCGACCAGTGCGAAGCCCAGGGTCGTGCTGATCGGAGGCGGCGTGTCGGCGGCCATGATCGCGCGCAATTGCTCGAGGCCGGACAGGCCGGTGGCGTTGTTGCGGAGAATGTCCATGATGTTTCCTGCTTGAGTTGGGCGCAACGCGACGCCATCAGCGCAGCTTGGCGACGACCTTGCCTTTCGCGCGGCCAGAATTGATGTAGTCCAGCACATTGTTCAGTTTATCGAACGGAAAGACCCGGTCAATGATCGGGCGGATGGCCCCGTTCTCGATCAGCGTCGTGATCTCGCCGAGCTGCTTGCCGTTCGCGCGCATGAACAGGAAGGAATAGCTGGCGTCTTGCTGCTTCGCTTTGCGGCGAATGCCGAGGCTGAGCAGCCGGGTCACCTGGCGAAAGGTCCAGCTCAGCCCCTGTTCCCGGGCGAAAGCGGGATCGGGCGGGCCGGCGATGGAGATCAGCTTGCCGCCCGGCTTCAGCACCTTTAGCGACTTCGTCAGCGTCTTGCCGTCGAGGCTGTTGAGCGCCACGTCATAGCCGGACAGCATTTCCGAAAAGTCCTGCGCCTTGTAGTCCACGACCGTTTCCGCGCCGAGGCCGCGGACCAGGCCGAGGTTGCTGGTGCCGGCGGTCGTTGCGACATGCAGGCCGAGATGGCGGGAAAGCTGGATGGCGAACGTGCCGACGCCGCCCGATCCGGCATGGATCAGCACCTTCTGGCCACGCTTCACCTTCGCGCGATCGACCAGAACCCGCCATGCCGTGAGGCCGACGAGGGCACGGACGCTGCCTCTTCCATCGTGATATTGGCGGGTTTCCGCGCGACGTCCGCCTGATCCCGAACGGCTGACCCTTTCGGCAACGTCAGCTATTCGGTCGCTTCCTGCTCGGCCGCTTTGACCGAGTGCCGACCGCCGGCTTGACCGACTGGACGTGGTGGTCTTGCGGGCAGCCCTGTTCCGACGTGAGCAGCGGATTGCTGCCGTCCCCAGGCGAATGCGGGACAAGCTTGACCAGAGATGCGCCAT
>Ga0068863_100003204_pt1 | contig 16192 bp, 12 predicted proteins | sample KBSSwiS62_FD_66596 | JGI IMG/M metagenome (GOLD analysis project Ga0068863, IMG submission 66596) | Switchgrass rhizosphere microbial communities from Kellogg Biological Station, Michigan, USA - KBS Switchgrass S6-2 | ecosystem: Host-associated > Plants > Roots > Rhizosphere > Soil ...
ACGGCGACGCGCACGAGCTTGCCTTGCGCGTGCTCGACCTGGTAGTGGAGTCCGCGCAGCACGCCGCGCCGCGAGCCCGAGTGATTGTCCTGCACGAACGCCGGCGTCAATCCGGCAGCCTCGAATGCGCGCGCGTTCCAGCTTTCGAGGAAGAACCCGCGATCGTCGCTGAACACGCGCGACTCGATGACCTTGACGCCGTCGAGCGGGGTCGCGCTCACCTTCATTGGATGCTCGGCGCGCGCAGGAGCGCGAGCAGATACTGGCCGTAGCCGTTCTTTTCCATCGCCCGGCCGAGGCGCTCGACGCTCGCCGCATCGATGTAGCCCAGCCTGTACGCGATTTCCTCCGGGCAGGCGATTTTCAGTCCCTGCCGGCGCTCGATGGTCGCGATGTACTGGCCGGCCTCGAGCAGCGACTCGTGCGTCCCGGTGTCGAGCCAGGCCATGCCGCGGCCCATCACTTCGCAGCGGAGAGCGCCATTCGCGAGATACGCCCGGTTGACGTCGGTGATCTCGAGCTCGCCGCGCGCGGAGGGCTTCAACTGCGCCGCGATGTCGAGCACGCGATTGTCGTAGAAATAAAGTCCCGTCACTGCGTACCGCGACTTGGGGCGTTCCGGCTTCTCTTCGAGGCTCAGCACGGTGCCCTCCGCGTCGAGCTCCGCCACGCCGTAGCGCTCGGGATCGGCCACGGGATACGCGAACACCGTCGCGCCCTCGGTGCGAGCGCTCGCCCGCAGGAGCTGGGCCGACAAGTCGTGGCCATAGAAGATGTTGTCGCCCAGCACCAGCGCGCTCGAATCGTTGCCGACGAAGGTGCGGCCGATGACGAACGCCTGCGCGAGGCCATCGGGGGACGGCTGGACCGCGTAGCGAAGGTCGAGCCCCCATTGCTTGCCGTCGCCCAAAAGCTGCTCGAAGCGCGGTGTGTCCTCCGGCGTGGAAATCAGCAGGATTTCACGGATGCCCGCCAGCATCAGCGTCGTCAGCGGGTAGTAGATCATCGGCTTGTCGTACACCGGGAGCAGCTGCTTCGACACCGAGTGCGTGACGGGATAAAGCCGCGTTCCGGAGCCTCCCGCGAGGATGATGCCTTTGCGCGCCGTCACGAAGCGATCCTCGCGGCGAACGCGAGCTCGGCGCACCGCGACAAGCAAGCGGCGAGAGTCGGTATCATTCGGCCGCGGTTGCGTAGTTGAGCGAGATCCACTTGTGGTATTCGCCGCTTGTCACCGCGGCCAGCCACGCATGGTTGTCGAGGTACCAGCGCACCGTCTTCCGCATCCCGCTCTCGAACGATTCCAACGGACGCCAGCCAAGCTCGCGCCGCAGCTTCGAGGCATCGATCGCATAGCGGCGATCGTGCCCGGGGCGGTCCTTCACGAATGTCACGAGGCTTGCGTAATCGCGTCCCGGCGCGAGCTCGGCGAGGATGCGGCAAATCGTGCCGACGACGTCCATGTTCGTCATCTCGGCATCGCCGCCGACATTGTACGTCTCCCCGGGAGCACCTCCTTCCAGCACCGCGCGGATCGCCGCGCAGTGATCGCCGACGTAAAGCCAATCGCGCACGTTGCGCCCGTCGCCGTACACCGGCAGCGCCTTGCCGGCGATGGCGTTGACGATCATCAGCGGGATCAGCTTTTCCGGAAACTGCAGGGGGCCGTAGTTGTTCGAGCAATTGGTCGTGAGCGTCGGCAATCCGTACGTGTGATGGTAGGCGCGCACCAGGTGGTCGGCGGCCGCCTTCGATGCCGAATACGGACTGTTCGGCGCGTACGCATTCTGCTCCGTGAACGCAGGATCGTCCGGCCCGAGCGATCCATAGACTTCGTCCGTCGAAACGTGGAGGAAGCGGAACGCGTCCGCATCTTGCTTGGGCAGCGTCGACCACCATGTCCGCACCGTTTCGAGGAGCCTGAACGTGCCGACGATGTTGGTGTCGATGAACGGCGCGGGTCCGTGAATCGAGCGATCGACGTGCGTCTCGGCCGCGAAATTGACGACCGCGCGCGGCCGGTGCTGCGCGAGCAGGCCGCCGACGAGCGCGGGATCGCCGATGTCGCCGCGGACGAAGACGTGCCGCGCGTCGCCACGCAGCGGTGCAAGGCTGCCCAGGTTGCCGGCGTAAGTGAGCTTGTCGAGGTTGACCGCCGGCTCGCCCGTCTCTTCGATCCAGGCGAGCGTGAAGTTGGCGCCGATGAATCCCGCGCCGCCGGTTAAGAGGATCATGCGTAGTACTCCCGGTACCATTCGACGAACCGCGCGAGACCATCGATGAGCGGCGTGTGTGGCGCGAAACCGGTCAACGCCGAGAACCGGTCGATCGCGGCATACGTGGCAGGAACGTCGCCCGGCTGCATCGGCGCGTAGTCGCGGATGGCCTTCTTCCCCAGGAGCCGCTCGAGCATCGCGATGAAAGTTTCGAGCTCTACGGCTTCGTGATTGCCAATATTGTACACGGCGTACGGGGCGCCGTCGCCATCGGCACGAGGCGGCTTGCCGAGAACGCGCACCACGCCTTCGACGATGTCGCCGACGTAGGTGAAATCGCGGCGCATCCTGCCGTGATTGAATACCCGGATCGGCTCGCCCGCGAGGATCGCCTTCGTGAACAGCATCGGCGCCATGTCGGGCCGCCCCCACGGACCGTAGACCGTGAAGAATCGCAGCCCCGTCGTCGGCAGCCGGTAGAGGTGGCTGTAACTGTGCGCGATCAGCTCGTTCGCCTTTTTGGTTGCCGCATACAGGCTCACGGGATGATCGACGCTCTGATCCTCGGAGAAAGGCAGCGTGTGATTCGCGCCGTACACGCTCGAGCTCGACGCATACACGAGATGCGCGACCTTCGCGTGGCGGCAGCCTTCGACGACGTGACCGAATGCGGTCAGGTTGTTCGTGAAATAGGCGTCCGGATTCTGCAGCGAGTAGCGCACTCCGGGTTGCGCGGCGAGATGGATCACGTGCGTGAAGTCCGCGCCCGCAAACAGCCGGGTCGTCGCCCGAGCATCGGCAAGATCGATGCGCTCGAAGCGGAATCCGTCGCAGCCGGCGAGCCGATCGAGTCGCGCCTGCTTCAGATTCACGTCGTAGTAGGGGTCGAGGCTGTCGACGCCGATGACGGCTCGTCCCTGCGCAAGCAGCTCGAGCGATACGTGCATGCCGATGAACCCTGCGCATCCCGTCACGAGGACGGGCGCGTCCGTGCCGCCGCTCATTGCGCGCCGCGGTGCCGCTTGGCCCGCTGCGCCGCGGGCGCGCGGGTTTCGCGGCGGTCCACATCGCTTTCCACGGTATCATCGCAGCAGAGGTCCGACATGCGCGCATTCTACGAGGTTTCGCCCGACTCTTCGCTGCGTCGACGCATGGCGAATGCCGCGTGAGCGCATCCGCGCCCACCCGGCAAAGCGGGGCGCAGCGATGCGTCTCCGCGCCTCCAGCCGGTCGCGTGACGGATGGAGTGGCCGATCGCGCTACGGACGAAGCGCAAGCGGCAATCCTCGTCGTGCGCCCGTCCTCGCTCGGCGACATCGTGCACGCGCTCTCGATCGTCGCCGACATCCGCGCGAACCGGCCCGAGCTTTCGATCGACTGGGTCGCCGAGCGAGGCTTCACCGGCCTGCTCGAGATGCATCCCGGCATACGGCGCATCGTGCCGATCGGCATGCGGCAGTGGCGTCGTCGCGCGTTCGCTGGGGCGACCTGGCGAGAGATCGCCACGTTCCGTGACGCGCTGCGGCGCGACGAATACGCCGCGGTGCTCGATTTGCAGGAGCAGGTGAAGGGCGCGGTCATCGCGCGCATGGCGCGCGGCGTGCGGCATGGGCCCGACCGCGCGAGCATCCGCGAGCCGATCGCCACGCTGCTGCACGACGTTCATCACGCGATCGATCGCGATCAGCACTTCGTCGTCCGCTGCCGGCAGCTTGCTGCCGCATCGCTCGGCTATCGCGTCGAGGGGCCGCCGCGCTTCGGGCTCGTCGCGCCGGCGCCGGGGCCGGGCTCCGTTCCCGAGCGGCCCTTCGTCGTCTGCTTCCACGGCACGTCGCGCGCGGACAAGCTGTGGCCCGACGCAGATTGGCGACGTCTCGTGGAGACGTTTGCGGCGGCGGGCTTTCCGGTCGTGCTGCCGTGGGGAAGCGACGATGAGCGCGCTCGCAGCGAGCGTTACGGCGCAGGCATCACCGGCGCAATCGTGCCGGCGCCGCCCCGTCTTTCGTTGCCGGGCCTCGCAGCGCTGCTCGCGAGGTCGGAGCTTGCCGTCGGCGTCGACACGGGGCTCGTCCACCTTGCCGCGGCGCTCGGCACGCCAACCGTCTCGCTGTTCGTCGCGACGGACCCCAAGCGCTGCGGCGTGGGTATCGCCGGTCCATCGGCGCGCGATCTCGGGGGAATCGGCGTCGTTCCAACGCTGGAGGAAGTGCAGCGCGCGGCGGGCGAGCTCATGCGTCGCGCTCCTCGTTGCTGATGGACGCGGTGCGCGGCCTCTATTCGCTGCTGTGGAATGCGGCCGCGCCGCTCGCCCCGTTGCGCCTCGCGTGGCGGGGGCGGCGCGAGCCCGGGTATCGCGAGTCGATCGGCGAGCGTTACGGACGTTATCGCGGCGTCGCGCCGCCGCGAATCCTGTGGGTGCATGCCGTCTCGCTCGGCGAGACGCGCGCCGCCGCGCCGCTCATCGAGCGCCTTCGCGCTGCGTATCCCCGCGCGACGATCCTCATCACGCACATGACCGCGACAGGCCGCGCCGCGGGACGCGATCTCTTCGGCGACAGCGTTTTGCAGGCATGGCTCCCCTACGATGCGCCGTTCGCAGTGCGCAGGTTCCTTGCGCATTTCAGACCGTGCGCGGGGCTGCTGATGGAAACGGAGCTGTGGCCGAACGTGGTGGCGCTCGCGCGCGAAGCGAGCGTACCGCTCTATCTCGTCAACGCGCGAATGTCCGCGAAGTCGGCCCGACTGTACGCCGCGTTCCCGGCGCTCACGCGGCCGATGTTCGGAGCGCTGTCGGGAATCGCGGCACAGACGGACGCCGACGCCGCGCGGCTCGCGGCACTCGGCGCTCCGCCGCCGGTGATCACGGGAAACCTGAAATTCGACGTGGCCGCGGACCCGGGCAACGCCGACCCGGTGCGACGCGAGCTCAGGATGCGCTTCGGCGAAACGCGGCCGATCTGGGTCGCCGCGTCGACACGCGACGGCGAGGAGGCGATGATCCTCGATGCGATAGCGGCGCGGCCGCTGCCGGCCGGCGCGCTCACCGTGATCGTTCCGCGGCATCCGCAACGGTTCGGGTCGGTTGCGGACCTCCTGCGGCAGCGCGCCATACCGTTCGTGCGCCGCAGCGAGAGTGCCCAGGTCACCGCCGACATCGCCGTCGTGCTCGGCGATTCGATCGGCGAGATGGCCGGTTATCTCGCCGCGGCGGACGTCGCCTTCGTCGGCGGCAGTCTCGCTCCGCTCGGCGGCCAGAACCTGATCGAGCCGATCGGCCTCGGCATCCCTACAATCGTCGGCCCGCACATGTTCAACTTTGCCGACGCCACCGCGAAGGCGCTGGCGGCGGGCGCAGCCGTCGAAGCGGCGGACGCTCACGCGCTGGTCGCGACGGTCGCCCTGCTGCTCGGCGACGCGCCGCGGCGGCACGCGATGCACGATGCCGCGCTCGCTTTCCACGCTGCGCATCGCGGCGCGGCGGACCGGCTGATGGCCTGGCTTGCGCCTCGCCTCGATGCGGCGCTCGCCGCTACGAACGAGGATGCGCCGGAAAACGCGGCCACAGGCGCACCGAACGAGGTGCCTCGTCCTTAACCGCCGAGGTCGCGGTTGATCTTCTCGACGTCCTCGTCGGATAGCGTGCCGACGGATTGCTTGAGCTTGAGCGCGCTGATGATGTAGTTGTAATACGCCTGCGCGATATTGAATCGCGTCTGGAATACCTGCTGCTGCTGATTGAGCACGTCGAGGTTGGTGCGCACGCCGACCTCGAGGCCCAGCTTGTTCGATTCGTACGACACCTGCGCCGATTTGAGCGCCTGGCCAAGCGCCTTCACCTGCGCCACGCCGCTGGTCACGCCCGCGTACGAAGTCTGCGCGAGCAGCTGTGCGGAACGGCGGGCCGATTCGAGATTCTGGCGCGATGCGTCGACGTTGGCGATCGCTTGCCTGACGCGCGAATTGACGAGACCCCCCTGGTACAAGGGCATGTTGAGCTGGAGGCCGATTATGCCGAGCCGCGCGTCCTGGTAGAAATTGCCCGAGATGTTGGTGGTCGCGGCGCCGCCCGAATAGTTCTGGTTGAAGCTCGCGACGAGATCGACCGTCGGGTAATGGGCAGCGCGCTGCCGGTCGATTTCCAGGGTCGCGATGTCGAAATTCGACTGCGCGATCCGGACCTGATAGTTGTCGTGTATCGCCCGGTCCATCCACGGTTCGATGGCCAAGGGAGAAGGAAGCTGGGGCTCGTAGGACGTGTCCACGCGCACCAGCGAATTCGGCGTGCGGCCGATGATCGCGCGCAACGCCGCCATCCTGTTCGCCAGGTCGTTCTGCACGGATACCTCCTGCGCGACGATCTGGTCGTACTTCGCCTGCGCGTCGTTGGTGTCCGTGATCGTGGCCACGCCGACCTCGAAGTTCCGCTTCGCCAACGCGAGGTTTTCGCTGACCGCGGCCTTCTGGCTCTCGATCAGCTCGATCGTGAACTGCGCGAGCAGCACGTCGAAGTACGCCTGCGCCACGCGCACGATCAGGTCCTGCTGGGCCGACGCCAGCGTGTAATCCGCCTGATTGACCTGCACCTTCGCCTGGTCGAACGTGATCCAGTTCTGGGGCCGGTACAGCGGCTGGCTTGCCGTGACCGTGTACCCGTAGAACGGGAATTGTTGCGTGACGGCCACGCCCGGATTCGTATGCAGCCGGTTGTAATAGTTCTGCTCGTTCGCGTTGCCGAGAAGGCTCACCACCGGCAGGAGACCGGAGCGCGCCTGCGGCAGCGCCTCCTGCGTCGCCACCCAGGTCGCGCGAGCCGCAGCGAGCGTGGGATCGCTCACGAGTCCCTCGCGATAGATCTGCAGCAGGTCCTCGCCGCTCGCCGGCGCCGCAAGGCTCGCAACCGCGAGCGCCGCAAGGCAGCCAATGGCAAGGGAGCGTGTTTTCATTGTCGGCATTTCCATGGGATGCGGGTCACCGAGACGCGTGGTCGCGCGGTGCCGCGCACTGACGTGTTGGCGGGATTTCAATAGCGCTTCATCGTCGGATCGACCTCGCGCGCCCATGCGTCGATGCCGCCCCGCATGTTGTGCACCTGCGCGAATCCCGACGCCGCGAGCAGCGTCGCGGCGTGCTGGCTGCGCGCGCCGTGGTGGCAGACCATGACGAGGGGGCGATCGCGCGGCAGCTCGGCCGCGCGGCGCTCGATGTCGCCGAGAGGAATCGCGACCGCGCCGTCGATGCGGCAGAGATCGACCTCCCAGGGCTCGCGCACGTCGACGACGAGCGGCGCTTCGCGCGAGGCGTCCGCGCGCCAGCGCGCCACTTCCGAAGGCGAGAGTTGCGGAATCAAAACTCGAAATGCGCCGGTACGGGCGCGTTGATCAACGGCGGGATCACGGTCTCGAACAGCGTGCGCTCGGACAGCGATCCGGGCGCGGACCAGCGGATGAGGCGCGCCGACATCACGGGCGCTTCGCCGATCACGGCGAACAGGCGGCCGCCGGGGTTCAACTGCCGCAGGAAGCCGTCGGGCAGCACCGGCGTCGATCCGGTGAGCACGATCGCGTCGTACGTCGCCCCGCCCCAGCCGTGCGAGCCGTCGCCGACCTGCAGCTCGACGCCTCCGAATCCCACTCGCTGAAGCTTGATCCCCGCCTCCGCGGACAGCAGCGGGTCGATCTCGACGCTCGTCACCCGCGCGCCCATGCCCGCGAGCAGCGCGGAGAAGTATCCGCTTCCCGTTCCGATCTCGAGCACGCTTTCCCCCGATGCGACCTCGAGCTCCTGCAACACGCGCGCTTCCATTTTCGGCGACCACATCGTCGCGCCGCCGCCGAGCGGCAGCTCGAGGTCGGCGAACGCAAGAAGCCGATGCGCGGGCGGCACGAACTCCTCGCGGCGGACGACGAACAGGAGATCGAGAACATTCTGATCGAGCACTTCCCACGTGCGGATCTGCTGCTCGACCATGTTGAAGCGGGCTTGCTCGATGTTCATGCGGATGCGTTGAATTGTCCCTCTTGGCGGAACGGCATTATCGCACGACGAACCACCCGCCACGCCCTTGAAGCCCGGGTCCGGAACCGCTTCGAGCAGGACCGGCGGGCTGCCTCCGCACGTCGTGAACGCTAATCGTGGCCATGGACCGGCGCGGCCTCCGCCGCCAGCGCCGCTGCCTTCCTCGCCTGCCGGGACCTGCGGCGTTCGTGCAGCGCATCGAGATAGGTGTACAGCACCGGAACGACGACGAGCGTGAGCAGCGTCGACGTGACGACGCCGCCGATGATCGCCCGGCCCATCGGCGCCTGGATCTCGCCACCTTCGCCCAGCCCCAGCGCGAGCGGCATCATGCCGCCGATCATGGCGGCGGTCGTCATCAGGATCGGCCGCAGCCTCACTTGCCCGGCCTGCAGCAGCGAATCGTGCAGGCTCGCACCCGCGCGGCGGGCGCGGTTGGCGAAATCGACGAGCAGGATCGCGTTCTTCGTCACGAGGCCCATCAGCATGATGAAGCCGATCATCGAGAAGAGATTGAGCGTCGTTCCCGTCAGCAGCAGCGCGAGGAATACGCCGATCAGCGAGAACGGCAGCGACGCCATGATCGCGAACGGCTGCGTGAAGCTCGCGAACTGCGAGGCGAGGATGAGGTAGATGAAGATCACGGCGAGGCCCAGCGCCGCGAGCGCCGCGTTGAACGATTCCGCCATGTCTTTCGCCTGCCCTCCGACGTCGAAGCGGTAGCCCGGCGGCAGCGTCGAATCCTTGATGATCTGCTGCACTTCCTTGTTGGCATCTCCGGACGGCCGGCCTTCGACGTTCGCATACAAGGCGACGCGCCGCTGCAGCTCCTGGCGCTTGATGATCTGCGGCGACGTCGTCTCGACGATCTCGGCGACCTGGCGCAGGGGAACCATGCGCATCTCGCCGTCGGGGCCGCGCTTGCTCGTGCTGAGATAGAGATTGTTGAGGTCCGCGGCGAGACGCCGACTGCCTCTTGGCAGCTGCACGTTCACCTCGTAGTTCTGGCCGTCGGGGCCGAGCCAGTAGCTCACCGTGTCTCCCGCGAGCAGCGGCCGGATCGTTGAGCCGACCTGCTGCACGGTGATGCCGACGTCGGCCGCCGCGTCGTTGTTGAGGCGGATCGAAAGCGCCGGCGCCGCGGCCTTCTCGGACGTTTCGAGGTCGGCGATGCCCTGGATCTTCGCGACCTTCTGCGCGAACTCGTTGATGAGGATGGTGAGCTGCTCCGGATCGGGACCGAGCAGGTTGACCCACACGGCGCGGTCGAAGCCGAATGCGAGCTCGATGCCGGGGATCGGCTTCAGCTGCTTGCGAATGGCCGCCTCGATCTCCTTCTGCGACCGGTTGCGCTCGGAGCGATCCTTGAGCCTCAGGTTGACGCGCCCGTAGTTGCGGCCCTCCGTGGAGCCGACGGTGGTCATGGTCAGCGCCACATCGTCGAACGACTTGAGCGCCTCCTCGACCTCGCGCACCTTGCCGTCCGTGTATTCCAGGCTCGAGCCGACGGGCGTGTTGAGCCGCAGCGAGATGAAGCCCTCGTCCGCCTGCGGAACGAACTCGGTGCCGACGAGCGGCACGATCGCGAAGCTCGCGAAGAACGAGACGAGGGCGATCGCGATCACGCTCTTGCGATGGCCGAGCGCCCACTCGAGGATGTCGCCGTAGAGCCGGTGCAGCCAGTCGATGCCTCGCTCGATCTTCTCCATGAAGCGGCCGAGCCAGGGCACGCGCGCGAACCGTGAGCCCGGCGGATCGTGCCAGACGGCGGAGAGCATTGGGTCGAGCGTGAACGAGACGAACAGCGAAACGAGCACGGCGACGGCGACGGTCACGCCGAACTGGAAGAAGAAGCGGCCGATGAGGCCTTCCATGAACGCGATGGGCACGAACACGGCAACGATCGCGAACGTCGTCGCCATCACCGCGAGGCCGATCTCGTCGGTTCCTTCGCGCGCGGCAGCCTGGTGATTCTTGCCCATCCCCAGATGGCGCACGATGTTCTCGCGGACGACGATCGCGTCGTCGATCAGGAGGCCGATGCAAAGCGACAGCGCCATCAGCGTGAGGAAGTTGAGCGTGAACCCGAACGCATACAGCGCGATGAACGTCGCGACCACCGCGATCGGCAGCGTGAGCCCGGTGATGATCGTGCTGCGCCAGCTGTGGAGGAACAGGAACACGATGAAGACCGTAAGAAGGCCGCCCTCGACGATCGTCGACTTCACGCGATTGACGCTGCGCTCGGCGGTGTCCGCGGTCGAGTTCGCGACCCGCAGCTCGACGTCGGGCGGAAGCCGCTTCTTCAGCTGCTCGAGGGCAGCCGTGATGCCGCGGCCGGTGTCGACGATGTTGGCGTCCTGCGACTTCTGGATATCGAGCGTGATCGACGGACGGCCGTTGATGCGCGAGATCGACTCCTCCTCCTTCGCGCCGTCGATCACGTCCGCGACCTGGGACAGGTAGACATTGGCGCCGCCCTGCTGCGCGACGATGATCCGCGCGAACTGCGCCGGGTCCTTGATCTTGCCCTCGACGCGGACGATCGAGTCCTCCTTGCCGCGCGTGATGCGCCCCGCCGGCACGTCCTGGTTGGCGGCGCGCACGGCGTTGATCACCTGGTCGACGCCGATCCCGAGCGAGGTGACGGCGCTGGGCTTGATCTGGATGAGAATCTGCCGCGTGGCGCGACCGAGCACCTCGATGCGCGCGACGCCCGGCACGTTCTCGAGCGCCTTCACGATGGTCTGGTCGGTGAGCGACGAGAGATCGCGCAGCGACATCGTCGGCGACAGGACGGCGAGCGAGACGATGGGCTGCTGGTTCTCCTGATCCGCGCGGATGACGAGCGGCTCCTTCACATCCTTCGGGAAATTCGGCCGCGCCTGGCCGATCTTGTCGCGAACGTCCTGCATGGCCTTGTTCATGTCCGTCGACATGCGGAACTCGGCGAAGACCTGGCTCTGGCCTTCGAGCGAGTTCGAGCGGATGAGGCTCACGCCCGAGACAGTGTTGATCGCGTACTCGAGCGGCTTGGTGACGTCCGACTCGACGACTTCCGGCGAGGCGCCCGGATAGCTCGTCAGCACGAGCACGAACGGCAGGCTCACGTCCGGCATCTGCTCGACGCGCAGCCGGTTGTACGCGAAGAGTCCCAGGACGGCGATGCCGATCATCACCATCGTGGCGAAGACCGGGTTGTTGATCGAGACTCGGGTGATCCACATGGCGCGCTCCTCGCCGCTTCTGCGTCTAGCTCGCGACCTGCGTGCGTCCGGAAGTCGGCGCCGGAGCGGCGGCCGGCGCCGGCGCGGGCACCGTCGCCTTGACGATCGCCGGCGCGCCATCCTTCAGATTGTCGAACTTCGCGGCGAGCACCGGCGCATTCGGGGCCAGCGCGGTCTTGATCTCGACGCGGCCGGTGCCGTCGTCCCTGCGGCCCGTCATGACGATCCGCTTCACGAGCTTGCCGCTCTCCACCGTCCACACGTACGTCTGGCCGGCTTCGGTACGAATCGCGGTCGCCGGCAGAGTCGGCACCGGCGCGCTCGCTGCGAGCGCAATCCGGCCGGTGGCGAACATCCCGCCGCGCAGCGCGCCGTCGGTGTTGGGGATCCCGACGTACACGAGTATCGCGCGTGTGCCGGGCTCGGCCGAGGGGTTGATCCGCTCGACGCGGCCCGTGAAGCGGCGCTCGCCGAAGCCGTCGATCGTGAGCTCGACGGTCTTGCCGATCGCGAGCTCCGGTACGTCGACTGCCGGAACGGCAGCCTGCAGCTCCATGTCGGTGAGATCGACGACGGTGATGAGCGGCGAATCGAACGCGACCTTCTCACCCACCTGGACGTGACGCTTGGCGACGATGCCGGTGAGCGGCGAAGTGGCGATCGCGTCGCGCAGCGCATTTCTTGCGAGCTGCACCTGCGCCTCGGCCGACTTGACCGAGCCTTCGGACATGTGCCGGCTCGATTCCGAGTTGTCGTACGCGTTCTGCGAGATGAAGTTCTGCTTGAGAAGCGTCTGGTTCGTCGCCTGCGTCTTCTCTGCCATGGCGAGCTGCGCCTTCGCCGACTCGAGCGCGCCGGTGCGTTCGATGAGCTTCGCTTCGAGATCGGCCGTGTCGATCCTCGCCAGGAGCTGGCCCGCCTTGACCGACTCGCCTTCGCGCACCGTGACCTGGCGGACGTCGCCCGACACCTTGGCCTTGACCATGGCCTGTCGCAACGGCTGGACGGTGCCCGATACGGGCAGCCAGCGCGACAGCGGCTGCGCGTCGACCTGGGCGAGATCCGCGGGCGAGAATTCCAGGACGACGGTTTCAGCGGCCTTTCCGCTGGGCGCGTCGCCGAACTTCTTGAGAGCCCGTGCGGCGATCGTGCCGCCGATCGCGCCGATGACCACCAGCACCACCGCTGCGCCGATTACGCGCCGACGTGTCCACCGCTTTGCCATGCTGGCTCCCCAGGATCGACCGCCCGATAGGACCGGCCGCCGCACGGACCGGCGCCGGGGTGTCCGACGCCGCCCTTATTGATTGAACGCCCGCCGCTTGGATGCGGGGCGGACGTGCTTCGGATTCGTCTTTCGGATTCGCGAAGATGCGTAGTTTAGCGCCAGCCCCCGTTCCTGAAACCGCGCCGCGACAGGCCGTTGCCCCTTGCGACAGGCTGCATCCATGGTTCGCGAGACGCTAAAAGGGCTTGCCGCGACTGATGTCGGATTGACAACACGCCAAATAGGGCCAATAATTATCTGTTGCCCTTGGCAGATTCGCCCGGCATCCCTTTTTCCCCCGGAGGACTTGAATGAACATGAACAGCAAGCTCGGCTTGTCGCTCGTCGCGGCCGCGCTCGTGACCATCTATGGTTGCGGTAAGGAAGAACCCAAGAAGGCCGAAGCGCCCAAGGCGCCCGCGGCTCCCGCTGAAGAAGTCGTCGTCGTCAAGATCGGCCACGCCGGCCCGCTGACGGGCGGCATCGCCCACCTCGGCAAGGACGACGAGAACGGCGTCCACCTCGCCGTCGACGAAGCCACCGCGAAGAAGATCAAGATCGGCGGCAAGACGGTCAAGTTCGAGATGATGAGCGAAGACGACCAGGCTGACCCGAAGATGGGCCCGACCATCGCGCAGAAGTTCGTCGATGCCAAGGTCGCCGGCGTTGTCGGTCACCTCAACTCCGGCGTGTCGATTCCGGCTTCCGCCGTGTACAACCAGGCCGGCATCCCGATGATTTCCGGCTCGGCGACGAATCCGAAGCTGACCGAGCAGGGGTTCAAGGTCGTGTTCCGCACCGTCGGCCGCGACGACCAGCAAGGTCCCGCCGTCGCCGCATACGTCGCGAACGAGCTGAAGGCGAAGAAGGTCGCGATCGCGGATGACGCGACGGCCTACGGCGAAGGGCTCGCGAACGAAGTCGAGAAGACGCTGAAGGCCGCGGGCGTCAACGTCGTCGCGCGCGAGAAGACCAACGACAAGGCGACCGATTTCAAGGCGATCCTCACGAAGATGAAGGGCAAGAGTCCCGACGTGATCTTCTACGGCGGCATGGATGCCACCGGTGGCCCGCTGCTCAAGCAGGCGCGCGAACTCGGCATCAAGGCGACGTTCGCCTACGGCGACGGCGCGTGCACGGCCGAGATGTCGAAGCTCGCAGGCCCCGCCTCCGAAGGCATGATCTGCTCGCAGGCCGGCATCCCGACGCAGATGGCGTCGAAGTCGTTCCAGGACGCGTTCAAGGCGAAGTACGGCGAAGTCAAGCAATACGCGCCGTTCTTCTACGATGCGGCGAACATCCTGATCGCGGCCATGCAGAAGGCCGACTCCTCGGATCCGGCGAAGTACCTGCCGGAAGTCGCGAAGATCTCCTTCGACGGCGCCACCGGTCACATCGAGTTCGACGAGAAGGGCGACCGCAAGGACGCCGAGATGACGATCTTCCAGATGAAGAACGGCAGTGTCGAGCCCGTCGCCATCATCAAGGCCGGCAAGACGACGAAGGTCGGTCCCGAGGCTCCGGCCGCGGCGGCCGCTGCGTCGGCACCGGCTGCTGCTCCGGCTGCTCCGGCTGCCCCGGCGGCGGCGCCAGCAATGGCCCCGGCTGCTGCGCCCGCGATGGCGCCTGCCGCTCCGGCGAAGGAAGAGAAGAAGAAGTAGGCCGGAGAAAGGCGTCACCTGCAAACGAGACGGCGTCCTTCGGGACGCCGTTTTCTTTCGGATCGCCGCGGGGTTGCCGCGCTAGCCGCCAACCCGCACAATCGCCGAACACGAAGAACCGCGCCGGGGAGCGAAGCGGCACGCGGCACTTCATCCGCGGCGAATGCGCCGCCCGCGCCCTGGGGAGAGGTCGTTTGGACATTTTCCTGCAGCAGGTGATCAACGGCCTGACGCTGGGCAGCGTGTACGCCGTGGTGGCGCTCGGCTACACGATGGTCTACGGCATCATCCAGCTCATCAACTTCGCTCACGGCGAGGTCGTGATGATCGGCGCGATGGTTTCGTTCACGGTGATCACCCGGCTCGCCGGCGCACAGCTCGGCTTGCCGCCCCTCGCGATCGTGGTTGCCGGCGTACTGGTGGCCATTCCCGTCTGCATGGCCGTCGGCTACACGCTCGAGCGGGTCGCTTACCGCCCGCTGCGAAAGGCGCCGCGCCTCGCGCCGCTCATCACCGCGATCGGCCTCTCGATCATCCTGCAGCACCTCGCGATGATCATCTGGAGCCGCAACCCTATCGCCTTTCCGCAGATCATCACCGTCACCCCGATCCACCTGACCGACAATGCCAACGGCGCGACCATCACCAACGTGCAGGTCGTCATCATCCTGACGTCCGTCGCGATGATGGCGGGCCTCCTCGCCCTCGTCTACCGGACGAAGCTCGGCATCGCGATGCGGGCGACGTCGCAGAACCAGCAGGTCGCCGGATTGATGGGCATCAACATCGACACGGTCATCGCGCTCACGTTCGTGATCGGCGCCGCGCTGGGCGCGATGGCGGGCGTCATGGTCGGGACGTATTACGGCATCGCGCAATACCAGATGGGCTTCATCCTGGGCCTCAAGGCGTTTTCGGCGGCAGTGCTGGGCGGCATCGGAAACCTTGCAGGCGCGATGCTCGGCGGCGTTCTGCTCGGCCTGATCGAGGCGCTCGGCGCGGGCTACGTCGGCGATCTTACGAATCTGTGCCAGATCGAGTCGTGGTCCGAGGCCATCGCCAAGCGCTGCGTCGACGATCCCAACCTCACGCTGTTCGGTTCCAACTACCAGGACGTGTTCGCCTTCCTGGTGCTGATCGCCGTCCTCATTTTCCGTCCATCGGGCCTACTGGGCGAGCGCGTGAGCGACCGCGCTTAAGCCACCTCACCTCATGCGGCAATACCTCGATCGGAAAAAGCATCCGGCCGGCGCGTGGGTCGGCGTCGCGCTCATCGCCGTCGCGCTTGCGCTGCTCCCGTTCGTGCTGGCCGGCATCGGAACGGCATGGGTGCGCATCACGAATCTCGCGATCCTGTTCGTGCTGCTGTCGCTCGGGCTCAACATCGTCGTCGGCTTCGCGGGACTCCTCGATCTCGGCTACATCGCGTTCTACGCGGTCGGGGCGTACACCTACGCGCTGCTCGCGTCGCCGCACTTCGATCTCCATCTTCCGTTCTGGATCATCCTGCCGATCGGCGCCGCAGTCGCCTGTCTCTTCGGCGTGCTGCTGGGCGCGCCCACGCTCAAGCTGCGCGGGGACTATCTCGCCATCGTCACGCTGGGCTTCGGGGAGATCATCCGCATCTTCCTCAACAACCTGTCGCAGCCGGTCAACCTTACGAACGGCCCCCAGGGGATCACGCTGATCGACCCCTTCAGGATCGGCAGCTTCAACTTCGCGACACCCTCGACGGTCGGCGGCCTCACCTTCACCGGGCCGATCAAGTACTACTACTTCCTCGTGCTGCTCGTGATCGTCATCATC
>Ga0068863_100003205_pt1 | contig 16191 bp, 17 predicted proteins | sample KBSSwiS62_FD_66596 | JGI IMG/M metagenome (GOLD analysis project Ga0068863, IMG submission 66596) | Switchgrass rhizosphere microbial communities from Kellogg Biological Station, Michigan, USA - KBS Switchgrass S6-2 | ecosystem: Host-associated > Plants > Roots > Rhizosphere > Soil ...
ACGCCCAGCGCAAGACGCTGCTCGATGCGTCGCGCGTCGACCTGCATCGGGCATGGTCGGCGACGACGCACGCAATGCAGCGGCTGCGCGACAATCCGCAGTGCGCTTCCGAAGAGCACGCGCGCATCGCCGACTTCGGCGATCCGGGCCTGTCTCCGATGCTGGCGTTCGATCCGGCCGACGACGTTGCCGCGCCGTACATCGCCACTGGAGCACGTCCCGCGATCGCCATCCTGCGCGAGCAGGGCGTCAACGGGCAGGTCGAGATGGCCGCCGCCTTCGATCGGGCAGGATTCGCGGCGATCGACGTGCACATGACCGACATTCTGTCGGGTCGGCGCACGCTCGCCGATTTTCGCGGCTTCGCGGCCGGCGGAGGCTTCTCCTACGGCGACGTCCTCGGCGCCGGGGAAGGCTGGGCAAAGTCCGTTTTGTACAACGCGCGAGCGCGGGACGATTTCGCGGCGTTCTTCTCGCGCGACGACACCTTCGCGATCGGCGTTTGCAACGGCTGCCAGATGATGAGCAATCTAGCCGAGCTCATTCCGGGCGCCGGGCACTGGCCGCATTTCGTGCGCAACAAGTCGGAGCAGTTCGAGGGCCGGCTCGTGCTCGTCGAGGTGGAGCGCTCGCCGTCGCTCTTCTTCGAGGACATGGAAGGAAGCCGCATTCCGGTGTCGACGGCGCACGGCGAGGGTTACGCTGAATTTCGCGACGCCGCGCAGCGAGAGGCCGCGCAACCGCTCGTGGCGCTGCGCTTCGTGGACAATCGCGGCAAGCCGACGGAAGCGTATCCTTTGAATGCGAACGGCTCGCCGAACGGGATCACCGGCCTCACGACTGCCGACGGGCGCTACACCATCCTCATGCCCCATCCCGAGCGTGTCTTCCGCACGGTGCAGATGTCGTGGCATCCGCGCGGATGGGGCGAGGACTCGCCGTGGATGCGCATGTTCCGCAACGCGCGGAGGTGGCTGCGATGACTCTGACGGTATGGGCGATAGACGGCGCGATACCGGTCGTCGATCCGAGTGCGTATGTACATCCCACGGCGGTACTGATCGGCGATGTGATTGTCGGCGCCGGCTGCTATGTCGGCCCGACGGCGTGTCTCCGCGGCGACTTCGGCAGGCTCGAAGTCCGGGCCGGGGCCAACATCCAGGACAGCTGCGTCCTGCATGCGTATCCGGGCGTAGGGACGATCGTCGAGGAGGACGGCCACATCGGGCACGGCGCGATCCTGCACGGCTGCACGGTAAAGCGCAACGCGCTCGTCGGCATGAACGCCGTGATCAACGATGGTGCCGTGATCGGCGAGTCCGCCGTCGTGGCGGCGATGGCGTTCGTCAAGGCCGCGATGGTCGTGCCGCCGCGCACGCTGGTCGCGGGCATTCCCGCGCGCGTGCTGCGCGACCTCACCGAGGAAGAGCTCAACTGGAAAGTCGAAGGCACCGAGAGCTATCAGGAGCTCACGCGCCGCAGCTTCGCCTCGATGCGTCCCACCGCGCCCCTGACGGCGCCCGAGCCGGGCCGGAAGCCGCTCGAGCTGCCGGAATTGCTGCCGCTGTCGACTCGAAAGGCGAGGCAGAGCTAGACGCGCCGCCGCTGCTTCAGAACCCTGCGGCCTGGCCGTCACGTCGCGGATCAGACGCCGCGACGTAACCGTTTTCGGTGCGCAGGATGATCTGTCCCGCGCCGAAATCCATGTACGAGTCCGCCACTTGGGCAAGCTCGTGCCCAAGCGAGATCAAGCCGGCGCGGAGCTCGGGCGAAGCGCTGTGCTCGAGGTCGACCGACATCCCGTCGTTGAGCTTCCATCGCGGCGCGTCGAGGACCGCCTGCGGATTCATTCCGTACACGAGCAGGCGGACCATCGTCTGCACGTGGCCGGGCGGCTGGATCGGACCACCCATCACCCCGAAGGCCGCGAGCGGCTTGCCTTCGCGCGTCAGGAATCCGGGGATGATGGTGTGGAACGGACGCTTGCCTCCGCCGATCTCGTTGGGATGGCCGGGTGTGAGCACGAAACCGGCACCGCGATTCTGCAGGCTGATGCCCGTCCCCGGAACGACGACGCCCGATCCGAATCCCATGTAATTCGACTGGATCAGCGAAACGATCGATCCGGTTTCGTCCGCTGCGCAGAGGTACACGGTGCCTGCGCGCGGCGGATTGCCGGGGCCGAAGTCCTGCGCGCGTTTTCGATCGATGAGCCGCGCTCGCGACGCGAGGTAACCGCGATCGAGCAGCGCCGACGGCGGAATCTCCATCGTCGATGGCTCGCTCACGTAGCGGTACGCATCGGCGAAGGCGAGTTTCATCGCCTCGATCTGCAGGTGCTGGCTTTCGGGAGAGTCCGGAGCGAGCGATCCAAGATCCAGCTCGCGCAGGATTCCGAGCGCGATCAGAGCCGCGATGCCCTGACCGTTCGGCGGGATCTCGTGCACGGTCGTTGCGGCGTAATCGAGCCCGAGCGGCGCGACCCATTCGACCGTGTGCTCGGCGAAATCGGACAGCGTGTGCAAAGCGCCGTGGGCCTTCGCATGATCGACCATCGCCCGGGCGAGCTCGCCCCGATAGAACGAGTTGCCCTGCGTCGCGGCAATGCTTTCGAGCGTGCGGGCCATCGCTTCGCACCGGAACGTCTCGCCGGCAACCGGCGCCCGCCCACGCGGCATGAAGTGCTCGGCGAAGCCCAGGTCGTGGGGCAGCACTTCGACAGCTTTCGCCCACTTTTCGGCAACCACGGGCGATACCGCATAACCGTCGCGGGCGTAGCGAATCGCAGGCACGAACAGATCGGCGAACGGCAGCGTGCCGAACCGTTGCGACAGCGCGGCCCAGGCGGAGACGGCCCCGGGAATCGTCACCGCTTCCCAGCTGCGTTCGGCGATTGCCGTCTGGCCGCGATAGCGCGCGGGCGTCACGGCCGCCGGCGCGCGCCCCGACGCGTTGAGCCCGACGAGCTCGCGGCCATCCCACAGGATCGCGAAGAGGTCGCTGCCGATGCCGTTGCTGCACGGCTCGACGACGGTGAGCGCGATCGCGGTCGCGAGCGCCGCGTCGACCGCATTGCCGCCACGCTGCAGCATTGCGATGCCGGCTTGCGTCGCAAGGGGCTGCGAGGTCGCGACCGCGTTGCGCGCGTAGATCGGCTGCCGGCGCGAGGGATAGGGGAGACGAAGATCGAAGTTCATTGCCGAAGGGCGGAATGGAACCGGCCTAATCCTCCTGGAACGCCACTTCGCGCGTTCGGCGGACGTTCGGAAGCACGATGACCAGCACCAGCAAGACTGCTGCGATCAGCATGCCGAGGGAAATCGGCCGCGTGAGGAACACGAACGGATCGCCGCGGGACAAGAGCAGCGCGCGGCGCAGGTTCTCCTCCATCATCGGTCCGAGAACGAAGCCCAGCAGCAGCGGCGCAGGCTCGCAATCGAGCTTCACGAAGATGACGCCGATGAGGCCGAACAGCACCGTCAGCATGATGTCGACGCTCGTGTTGTTGATGCTGTAGACGCCGATCGCGCAGAACAGCAGGATCGCCGGATACAGGATCCGATACGGGACCTGCAGCAGCTTGATCCACATGCCGATCAGCGGCAGGTTCAGCACGACGAGCATGAGGTTGCCGACCCACATCGACGCAATCAGCCCCCAGAAGAGCGCAGGGTTCGACGTCATCACCTGCGGTCCGGGCTGGATGTTGTGGATCGTCATCGCGCCGACCATCAGCGCCATCACGGCGTTCTCCGGGATGCCGAGCGTAAGCAGCGGGATGAACGACGTCTGGGCCCCCGCGTTGTTCGCCGATTCGGGCCCGGCGACACCCTGGATCGCGCCCTTGCCGAACTCCTCCGGGTGGGCCGAGATCTTCTTCTCGAGCGTGTAGGAAGCGAACGACGACAGCATGGCACCGCCCCCCGGAAGCACGCCGAGCACGGATCCGAGGCCCGTTCCCCGCAAGACGGCGGGCCATGCTTTCTTGAACTGGTCCTTCGTGAGCCAGAAGCCTTTGATCTTCGCCGCCACCATCTCGCGCTTCTCGGTCGACTCGAGATTGGTGATGATCTCGGCGAACCCGAAAAGGCCCATCGCCACCGTCACGACGCCGATGCCGTCGGTGAGCTCGGGAACGCCGAACGCGAATCGCGCGACGCCGGAGTTGACGTCGGTGCCCACGATGCCGAGCAGAAGCCCGAGGATGATCATCGCGATTGCCTTGAGCAGCGACCCCGACGCGAGAACGACGGCGCCGATCAGCCCGAGGACCATCAGCGAGAAATACTCCGCCGGCCCGAACTTGAGCGCGAGCTCGGAGAGTGGCACCGCGACGCACGCGACGAGTACGGTCGCGAACGTTCCTGCGAAGAACGAACCGAGCGCGGAGATCGTGAGTGCGGCGCCGGCCTGCCCCTTGCGTGCCATCTGATGACCGTCGAGGCAGGTGACGACCGACGACGACTCGCCCGGCATGTTGATGAGGATCGACGTCGTCGAGCCGCCGTACTGCGCTCCGTAATAGATGCCAGCGAGCATGATCAGCGCGGACACGGGCTGTAGCGCGTAGGTCGTCGGCAGCAGCATCGCGATGGTCGCGACGGGGCCGATGCCGGGCAGCACGCCGATCAGCGTGCCGAGCAATGCGCCTATCAGGGCGTAAACGAGATTGACGGGCGTCAGCGCGACGCCGAAGCCCAGCGCAAGGTGGCTCAGGAGATCCAAGGCATCGATCCGGTGCTGGTTGGACTAGCGTGCGCCGGGCCAAATGCCGATCTGCAGCTTGAGGCCGATCACGAACACCCCGACGGCCAGCACGGCAAGCAGAACGCCGCTGATCGCGGCTTCCTTCGGGCGGAACTCGACGCTCGCGGCGCTCGACATCATGATCAGCATGATCGTCGACAGCACGAGGCCGAGCCGATCGACGACGAGGCCGAAGATCAGCACACTGCCGAGCACGACGAGCACGGGACGCCACTTCCACCCGGGCAGCGGCGGACCCGTCACTCGGAGCGAGCGCAGGGCGATGATCGCCCCGAGGAGGATCATGAGGATGCCGAGGATGCGCGGGAAGTACCCCGGTCCCATCCGCGCGGCGGTGCCGAGCGTGTAGTTGGAAGCGATGACGATCGACGCGATGCCGATCCCGATGAACATCAACCCGGCGACGAGATCCTTCGGGCTGCGCACAACAGCCATGGTTCCTCCCCGTGTTCCATACCGCTATCCGCGCTTGCCGCGCGATGCGCGGCTTACGGTCTGCTGTGCCGGACTATACACCGCCCTTGGCACGCAGCTCTTTGAAATAGTTGTCGAGATACACGCCCTGCATGCGCTGCTGCAGCTGCGGCTTCACTTCGTCGAACGACGGCACTTTCGCCTCGCGGATGTCGTCGACCTCGATCACGTGCCAGCCGAACTGCGTCTGCACCGGTGTAGCGGTGAACTTGCCCTTCGGCAGCTTGACCATAGCATCGGAGAACGGCTTCACGAAATTGCCCGGTGCGTTCCAGTCGAGATCGCCGCCCGCGGCCTTGGAGCCCGTGTCCTTCGAGCGCTCGGCGAGCTTCTCGAACTTCTCACCCTTCTGCAGCGCGGCGATGATGTCCTTCGCGTCGTCTTCCTTGTCGACCAGGATGTGCCGCACCTTGTATTCCTTGTCGCCCATCTGCGAGCGGATGCTGTCGTACTCCTTGCGCAGCACGGCTTCCGGGATCGGATTGGCCTTGACCCAGTCGGCGACATAAGCGCGCACGAGCACCGTTTGCGCAGCGAGCTCCGTCTGGTTCTTGACGTCGGTCGTCTTGTCGACGCCTTTCTTCTTCGCCTCGCGCACGAGGAGCTCGCGCGTGTTGAGCTCGTCGCGGATCGCATTGCGGAGCTCGGGAGTGTCGGGCTGGCCCTGGGCGAGGCGCTCCTTCAACAGCAAGTCGAAGTACGCTTTCGGATAGAGCTCCTTGCCGGACGCTGCAGCGGCCGGAGCCGGCGCGGAAGACGCGGCCGGGGCCGCCGGCTGGCCCTTGGCCGGCGCAGCTGCCTTATCCTGGGCGAGCGCCGGGAATGCAGCGGCCACGGCGAAGAGCGCGGCGACGGCGAGGTGAGGGGGAGTGCGTGTCATCGTAGTTTCCTTCAGGATTGAGAGGGGAATTCTTCGGGCGCAAGCGCTCTTATCGAGAGCGCGTGAATCGGGTGCGGTACGAGATCGGCGACTTCGCGGAGAACCCGCTGATGCCGTTCGAGGCGCGACAAGCCGGAGAACGCATTCGACACAATGGTCAGGGAAAAGTGCCCGCCGCCCGCCGCAGCGCCGGCATGACCTGCGTGGGCGGCGCTGTCGTCGCGAATATCGAGGCGCTGGGGTGTGAGCGATGCGAGGCGCGACCGAAGGAGCGCCGGCACGTCCAGCCGCGGGGCGGCCGGTTGAGGCGGCTGGCGAAGCGGCGAGCTCACGCCGTCTCCTCGGTCGTCGCGTGACGCGCGAGCCAGATGCCCTGCAGGACCGCGAACACGACGAACAGCCCGATCCCGCCCCAGACCTTGTACATGACCCACGTCTGCTCGGAGAAGTGGAAGGCGACGTACCAGTTCGCAACACCCATGAACAGGAAGAACACGACCCAGGCCCACGTGAGACGCGTCCAGACGGGCGGGGGCAGGGTCACGCCCTTCATGAGGTAACCGAGGAGATCACGGCCGAAGCCAACCTTGCCTACGGCGAGGATCGCGGCGAATAGACCATAGAGCACCGTCGGCTTCCACATGATGAACGTCTTGTCCTGCAGCAGCAGCGTCGCACCGCCGAACACGACGATGATCACCAGGGACAGCCAGTGGGTGACGCCCGCGCGGCCGTGCTTCCAGTGGATCCAGACGATCTGAACGATCGACGCGACGATCGCCGCGCCGGTGGCGAAGAAGATGCCCTGCCACAGGTACGCCGCGAAAAAAAGGAGCAGCGGGAAAAAATCGACCAGTAATTGCATAACCCATTATTTTACCTGGAAATGAGACCGCCCGGCTAGCGGTGCGGAGTGAGCTTGCCGACGGTTGCGCGCGTCCGAGCGAAGGCGGCGTCAGCGGGCACGCGGCGCGAGCAGGCGGTGCAGGCGGGCCCAATCGAACGCGGGCCCTGGATCCGTCTTGCGTCCCGGCGCGATGTCGCTGTGGCCGGCGATGTCCTCGATCGGCAGCGCGCGCCGGAGCGCACGGATCAGGCGGGCGAGCATCGTGTATTGGGATGGCGCATAAGGAATCGTATCGGTGCCCTCGAGCTCGATGCCGATCGAAAAGTCATTGCAGCGCTCGCGAGCCTTCCACGTCGACGTGCCCGCGTGCCACGCGCGGTCGAGGCAGCCGACGAACTGGATGAGCTCGCCGTCACGGCGAACGAGGAAGTGGGCCGAGACGCGAAGGCCTGCGATCGTCGCGAAATACGGATGCCGTCCGGGATCGAGCCGGTTCGTGAAGAGCTGGACGATGCCCTCGCCGCCGAATTCGCCGGGAGGCAGCGAGATTCCATGGACGACGACAAGGCTGATGCGTGCGCCGTCGGGTCGCGCGTCGCGGTTCGGCGAACGGACCTGGCGCGCGAGGTTGGCGTAGCCGCGTTCGTCGATCGCGAGGTGTCGGCGCGGGGCGGTCACGGCGGGCAATGGTACTCGGAGAGCTTCATGCGCGTGATCGTCCGCGGGATTTATGATAATGTCATGGCTTGACGAGCCAGGTGCCCTTATGGATGAGAACCGATTTCTGTCGCTGATGAAGACGGCGCGCGTGCAGTCTTATCGCGGGGGCGAGGCCGACTACTGGCACGGCTACCAGCGCGGGCTGCGGCGCGGATACATGGGACAACTGTTCGGCACCGATGCGGAGCATCAATTGTGGCTGCGCCTCGCGGACGACGGTCCGGACAAGCCGAGCCGCGATCGCGGCCGCGGCTACCGCGACGGGCTCGCCGCCTGCGGCATTGCGGAGAACAACGTGTCGGCGACGGGACCGGCGCTTGCACAGCAACGCTCCGCCAGAACGAGGACCGGCCGCTATTCGAGCGAGCGATAGGACGCGCCGAGAGCTGCCGACGGATTACTTGATCCCCAGCCGCTCCATGCGGTAACGCATGGCGCGAAACGTGATGCCGAGGAGCTTTGCGGCGGCGGTGCGGTTGTAGCGCGTCTTCTCCAGCGCTTCGTTGATGGCCTGCCGTTCGACGCGATCGAGATAGTCCTGCAGCGGCCACTTGTCGCCCGCAGCCACGACGAACTCGGATTCCTCGGCAACCGGCGTCAGGTGCAGGTCATCGACGTTGATGCGTTGCGTATCCGCGGCGAGCGAAAGTCCGCGCTCCAGCACGTTCTCGAGCTCGCGGACGTTGCCCGGAAACGGGTAGCGCTCGAGCGCCGCGATCGACTCGGCGTCGAGACGCGCCATCGCGTTGCGCGACAGGCGCGCGAGGATCGCGTTGGCGATCAGCGGAATGTCCTCGCGCATGTCGCGCAGGCTCGGCATCGCGAGCTCGATCACGTGCAACCGGTAATAGAGGTCCTGCCGGAACTCGCCGCCGTCGACGAGCGCTGAAAGCTTCTTGTGCGTGGCGCTGATGATGCGAACGTCGACAGCATCCTCCTGCGTCGAGCCGACCTTGCGCACCTTCTTCTCCTGAATCGCTCGCAGCAGCTTGACCTGCATTTGCAGCGGCAGGTCGGCGACCTCGTCCAGGAACAGCGTGCCTCCGTTCGCCGCCTGGAAGAAGCCGTCGCGATCGGCTTCGGCGCCGGTGAACGCGCCCTTCCGGTAGCCGAAAAACTCGCTCTCCATCAGGTTCTCGGGGATCGCGCCGCAGTTGACCGCGATGAACGGCTGCTCGGCGCGCGTGCCGCCGGAGTGGATCATGCGGGCGGCAAGCTCTTTGCCGCTTCCGGATTCGCCATTGATGAACACAGGGGCCTGGCTCTTCGCAAGCCGCTCGATCATGCTGCGGACGTGCAGCATCGCCGGCGATTCGCCGAGAAGGCTGTACCCCGACGGCGGCGGCGCTTTCTCGGGCACCTTGAGCGCCTGCTTGACGAGGGCGCGCAGCTGCTCGAGCGCGACGGGCTTGGCGAGGTAGTCGAAGGCTCCGGCCTTGAGCGCCGCGACCGCGTTCTCCGCGCTGCCGTAAGCGGTGATCACTGCGACGGGCAGATCGAGCGCCTTCTGGTTGATGTGCTCGACGACCTTGAGGCCGGGTCCATCGGGCAGCCGCATGTCGGTGAGGCACAGGTCGAAGCTGTCGCCGTCGAGCAGGCGGATCGCTTCGGCGACGGTTTCGGCGCGCGTGGTGTCGAGCCCCATGCGCGACAGCGTGAGCTCGAGCAGCTCGAGCAGATCGGGCTCGTCGTCGACCAGGAGGACTCTGGGCTGGCCGCGGGATCGTCTGGACATGGACTTACCTCTTGTTAACAACGGGGTGGAACGCCCGTTTCATCGTCATGCGAAAGTAGGCCCCCGGTCCCCGGGGAAGAAGCTCGAGCGCCGCGCCGTTCGCGTCGGCAAGCTCGCGCGCAATGTACAAGCCGAGCCCGGTGCCGCCCGGGCGCGTCGTGAAGAACGGCTCGAAGATCTGGGGACGAAGCTCCGCCGGAATGCCGGGCCCATCGTCCGCGAGCTCCCAGATTATGGCATCGCCCATGTAGCCTGGGCGCGCCGCGATGCGAATGCTGCCTTCCTTTTTCTGGCAGTGTTGCCAGGCGTTGCGCACGAGGTTCCACACGATCTGGTTCAAGTGCCCGCGGTCGAACATCACCCGGACGTCGTTCGGAATCATCATCACGATCGTGTTCGCCGGCATCGCCTCGGCCTGGACGATCTCGTCGATCAGCGCGTGCATGAACTCGACGAGGGTCACGACCTCCGGCTGCTGACGGTCGCGGCGGTTCAATTGCAGTACTTCGCCGACGATGCGGTCGATGCGTCGCGCGTTGTTGCGGATCATGCCGAGTAGCCGCGCCCCCGCGGGCGGCACGATCGCGTCCTCCTCGAGCAGCTGCGCGGCCTGGTTGATCGCCGAAAGCGGATTGCGCACCTCGTGCGCGATCGACGCGGTGAGACGCCCGAGCGCCGCGAGCTTCATCTGCTGCGCTTCGTTTTGCGCGCGGCCGAGATCCTCGAGGTAGATCAGCGTGCCGCCGTTGAGACCGGAGCCGATGCGAACGAGGCGCACGCGCAGAAGACGCTGCGTCGACTCGACCTTGAACGGCGGGAGCGTCTCGGTGTAGTCCTCTTGCCAGCGGCGCCAGTAGTCGTGCAGCGTCGAGCTGAATTCGGCGAGCCGCATGCCGCCGCGCATCCGGCCGAATCCGCCAAGGAGCCTCGTCACCTGCGCGTTGTGGCCGCGGACGACGCCGTTCAGGTCGACGACCAGCACGCCGTCCTGCATGTCCTGGATGATCAGCCGGTTGACCTGCTCCAGGTTCGCGACGTCGATGCCACGCTGCGTCGCGAGCTCCTCCGACGCCTTGGTGTAACGCCCCAGTGCGACTGCGATGCCGATCGTCGCGAAGTAACCGAAGCCGATGAGGCCTGTCTGGAATGGCTGCGCGCCGCTCACTTGCCCCTGCAGCATCCGCCATACATCGAGCCCCAGCAGGATGAAGCTCGCGATCGCGGCGTGGAAGAACGCGGTTTGCGTGCGCAGCAGCCAGCCACTCGCTGCGAGCTGCGGGAACAGCAGGATGGGCAGGGAGCCTCCGGTGCTCCCGCCGGCGACCATCACGAGCGCGATGCACAGGATGTCACCGGTGAGCAGCGTCGAAACGAGCGTGGGAAGCGTCAGCGGCAGCGTTTCGCGCTGAACGATCCAGAACGTCGTCAGGCCGAAGATGAAGTAGAGCGTTGCATACGTCAGGAACAGATTCGGCGTCGAGATGCCGAGGACCTTGAGATCGAGCAGCAGCGCCGTTCCGAGCAGCGCAGCGCCGCAAACGGCGCGATAGATTCCGACGATCCACAGGATCCGCCGCGCCGACTCGGACTGCGACATCGGAAGCGCGACATCCTCGATCGGCGGCGAGATGGTCGGTGCGGGAGCCGGCATCATGACAACGTCGAGGCGCTCAGCGCGGCCGCAGGCAGGCGGGCTCGCCGCAGGTGAGGCCGGCGGGCCCCGCGATCGCGTCCTTCTGCGGCAGATAGACGCCGCAGCACGCGCAGCGGATCATCGGCTCAGGCGGGGGCACGGTGGACGAGCGACGGGCGTTGTCGCGCTGCCTGGCTTTCGCGATGTTGAGCACCCGCAGGCCGAGGAGCAGGATGGCGATGAAGACGATCCAGAGCAGGATCTTCATCGGGCGCCACGGAAGATCTTCCCCGGATTGAAGATGCCGGCCGGATCGAGCGCGTCTTTCACGGCGCGCATGAGATCGAGCTCGACGGCGCTCTTGTAGCGAACGAGCTCCTCGCGCTTTTGCTGGCCGACGCCGTGCTCGGCGCTGACGCTGCCGCCGTGGGCGGCGACGAGGTCGTACACGATCCGGTTCACGCGCGCCGTGTTCGCGAGGAACGATTCCGGGTCGATCCCTTCGGGTGCAGCCAGGTTGTAGTGCAGGTTGCCGTCGCCCAGATGTCCGAACGTGACGAAGCGGACTCCGGGCAGCGCCGCCTGGAGCTCGCGCGCGGCGTCCTCCAGGAAGCGCGCGATGGCGGACACCGGCACGGAAATGTCGTGCTTGATGTTGGGACCGTCGCGACGCTGCGCTTCGGCGATGTTCTCGCGCAGCGCCCACAACGCGCGAGCCTGATCGCTCGACTGCGCGATCGTCGCGTCCGTCACCATGGCCGATTCGAGCGCTGCTCCGAGCGCCCGCTCGAGCTGCGCGGAAACGTCCGAATCCGGTGCGTTGTCGTCGACCTGGATCAGGGTGTACCAGGGATTTCCGGGACACGGATCCGGCAGGGCCGGGTGATATTTGCGCGATAGCGCGAGCGAATAAGCGGACATGAGCTCGAATCCGGTGATCCGGTCGCCGAGCGCCCGCTTCAAGGTCGAAAGAAGGCGAATGGCCGTCGCCACGTCCGCCACCGCTGCGAGCGCCGTCCCTCGCGCTCGCGGCGCGGGGTACAGCTTGAGCACGGCGGCGGTGACGACGCCGAGCGTTCCTTCCGCGCCGATGAAGAGGTGCTTCATGTCGTAACCCGTGTTGTCCTTGCGCAAGCCGCGAAGGCCATCCCAGATCCGGCCGTCCGCAAGCACGACCTCGATGCCGAGAACGAGATCGCGCGTGTTGCCGAAGCGCAGGACGGCGTGGCCGCCCGCGTTGGTCGAGAGATTGCCGCCGATCGTGCAGCTGCCTTCTGCAGCGAGCGACAACGGGAACATGAGTCCCTCGTTTGCGGCGGCCTCCTGGACGAGCGCGAGCGGCACACCGGCCTCCACGGTCAGCGTCGCATTGGCGGGATCGATGGCACGCACGCGGTTCATTCGTGACAGCGAAAGCACGATCGCGTTACCTCGCTCATCAGGCGTCGCGCCGCCGCATTGTCCGGTGTTGCCGCCTTGCGGCACGATGGGCACGCCGAGATCGGCGCAAGCGCGCACCACGTTCGAAACCTGCTCGGTGTCGGCGGGTCGGACGACCGCAATCGCCCGGCCGTGGTAACGGCCCCGCCAGTCGTTAACGTAAGGAGCGACGTCGGAGGCCTTAGTCAGGACCTGATCGCTTCCGACGGCCGCGTCGAGCCGCGCCCGCAGGGTTGCGCGAATGTCCGCCATGAGCCGCGATGATAGCGGAATAGCCCTCCCATCGCACTTCGGAACATCTTCCGTGCGCCCTTCGCTGCCCGTGGCGTGTGCACCTTGCGACGTCGCTTACTCGCTGTTGTTCATGACCTCCCACGGCGGATTGGATCCGGGATGCAACTCGTCGTAGTAGGCGCGCAGCGCGAAGAGCTCGCGCAGAATCTCGATTGGGAAGCCCTGGCGGTTGCCGCGCTTGTCCACCAGGAGGTCGTCGACATAGCGGCGCAGCGAGGGTGGGTCCTGCCAAAGGACTGCCAGCAGATTGCAGATTCGAGGAAATTTCGAAAGCATTGCATGAGGAACGACGGGAGCGGGCAGTGCCGCCGCCCATTGGGCAGTAGGACGGAGCAAGGCGGCCGCCGGCTTTTGGGACCGCCGTGTGGTCCAGTCGACGTCGTTTTGGGCCTCGACGCCGACCGTGCGAGGTTGTGCCGTGACGGCAAGGTCGCTCATTGGAACCCGGTCGGAACGGCTATAGATGGACATGGTGCGGCAGAAATGTCCCAAACGCGTGCCTGAGCGCTTGCGCCCCCTCTATTGGGATGCCTCGTTACCGTTGTAGCAAGAGATGGGCCAGACGACCCGCGCCCGGGCAGAGAAGACGGGGTAGCATAGGAACAGGACGAGTCGCCGGAGCAAGGGGCGAAGTTGCAGCTGACGATGCTGCGTGTTTCGAAAGCAGAGGGTGGCCATGGCGGAAGCGAAGAAAGAAGAATCCGGCAGCTCGTTTCAGGACGTCGCGGAGTTCATGCAGAAGATGTGGAATCCCCTCGGGATGCCGATACCTGGCTTCGCTCTTCCCGGCGCCGCTGGAGCGGTGCCCGGTGCGGGTCCGGCCTTTGCGGGGCCTGCGGCCGGAGGCATGCCGTTTCCCAATCCGGCGGCGATGTTCGCAACGCTCGACCCGGCGGAGCTCGAGCGGAAGATCGGCGAGCTCCGGGTCGTCGAAGGCTGGCTGCAGATGAGCCTCAACATGATGCAGCTCAGCATCAAGACGATGGAATTGCAGAAGGCTTCGCTCGAAGCGCTGCGCGGCAATGCGCCGGCAGGGCAGGGCGCCGCGCCACCGGCCGGCCGGAAGTCGTGAGGCTGACCGCAACACTCATTCACCTTACAGCGAGACCTCATGTCACTTGTCCTCTACTACGGTTCCGGTTCCCCCTATGCGTGGCGTGTTCAGCTCGCGCTCGAGCACAAGGCGGTGCCGTATGAACGCAAGGTGCTTTCGTTTTCCGCGGGCGATACGCGCAAGCCGGAATTCATCGCGCTCAATCCGCGGCATCGCGTGCCGACGATCGTGCACGACGATTTCGTGCTCTACGAGTCGAACGCGATCGTCGAATACCTGGACGAGGCATTCCCGGCAACGGGAGCGCCCCTCTTTCCAGGCGACGTCCGCACCCGCGCTCTCGTTCGGCGCTTGATCGGCGAGGTCGACAACTACTTCGATCACGCAATCGATCCCCTGACGACGCAGGCGTTCGGCAAGAAGCCCGAGGAGCGCGACGCAAAAGCGATCGCCGAGGCGCGCCAGGGCGTCGTCGACGAGGTCGCCATGTTCACGAAGTCGATGCGCGGCGAGTTCCTCGCAGGACCGCTGTCCGCCGCCGACTTCGCGCTGTATCCGCTCGTCGCATTCATCAAGCGTTCGGAGATCAAGCTTCCCGATCTCAACGCCGACGCCATGCTGACGCCCGAAATCAGGGCGTGGAAGAGCCGCATCGAACGCCTGCCGTACTTCGACAGCACGATTCCGCCGCACTGGAAAGCGAGCTGAAGGAGCGCGAATGCAACTCTCGACGACCGCATTTGCCGACAACGGCGTGATTCCTGCCGAGTTTGCGTTCGGCGCGATCGATCCGGCAACGCACGTGAAGCTGTCCGGCAATCGCAATCCCGACTTGCGCTGGACCGGATTACCGGCGCGCACGAAGTCGCTCGCCATCGTGTGCCACGATCCCGACGTGCCGTCGAAGGGTGATGACGTCAACAAGGACGGCCGCAAGGTGCCGGCGTCGCTGCCGCGCGTCGACTTCTTCCACTGGGTGCTCATCGATCTGTTGCCGGATACTCCCCCTATCGAGCGCGGCGAGTTCTCGGACGGTGTCACCGCGCGCGGCAAGCCGGGTCCCCAGGCGCCGCGCAATGCGAGACAAGGCACCAACGACTACACCGGCTGGTTCGCCGGCGACAAGGACATGGCAGGCAACTATTTCGGCTACGACGGACCGTGTCCTCCGTGGAACGACGAGCTGCCGCACCACTACGTGTTCACGCTCTATGCGCTCGACGTTCCCCGTCTTGGCGTCGGCGGCATCTTCAAGGGCGCCGACGTGCGCAGCGCGATGGCCGGGCACGTGCTTGCCGAGGCGAAGGTGACCGGCCGCTACACCCTGAATCCGGCCGTCAAGTTGTAGCGCTCGTCCCCTGGCTCGTCAGGCTCTGCCTCCGAGCCACGCCTTTCGTTGCGCGTGGGTGGCTTCATCGATTGCCGCGTCGAGAGCCAGCCAGCACGTGTCATCCGGCGCTCGCGCGAGACTAACCTCTGTGCTGATCAGCTCGTCGCGGCGGAACGCGTGGACGGCAACCGACGAGCCTGGGCGCCGCCGTTGCACGAGCTTCTCGATCGCCGCTACGGACATGCGCAATCCATCGATCGCGACGATCGCATCGCCGGCCGCAAGGCCCGCCTGTTCTGCCGGCCCGCCGCTGAACACATGCTTCAGCACCGGTTCCGCGCCTCCGCCGAGGCTGACCCCGAGCCACGCCATCGGCGGCTCGTGGTCGTTCAACTTGCCCCCGGGCTTGCCGCCACGGTCGGATTCGCCCTGCGCGGGACGCAGCTTGTACGCCACGCCAAACTGCGCAAGCAGGGGTTCGAGCGGGAGATCTTCCGTGCCTTCGACATACCGCTCGAAGAACCGCGCGAGCTGACCGCCGCCTAACTCGATCGCGAGCTCTTCGACTCCCTTTTCCGGCACGCCGATGCCCGTCTCCCCGTAGCGCTTCCACAACGCGCGCATCAGGTCGTCGAGCGACGTCCCCACGGTGCGCAAGGTGAGATCGAGCGCAAGCGCCACGAGTGCGCCCTTGACGTAATAGCTTACGAGCGCGTTGGGGGAGTTCTCGTCGCGTCGATAGAACTTGATCCACGCGTCGAAGCTCGAGTCTGCGAGGCTCTGCACCCTTCGGCCGGGACCGCGCAGGACGGTCGTGATGTTTTGGCCAAGGAGCTCGAGGTAGCTCGCGGGATCGATGACGCCGCTTCGCACCAGCGCCAGGTCGTCGTAGTAGGACGTGATGCCCTCGAAGGCCCAAAGCTGGCGCGTATGACTTTCGCGCGTCAGGTCGTAAGGAACGAAGGCCGCCGGCTTGATCCGCTTCACGTTCCACGCGTGGAAGTACTCGTGGCTCGC
>Ga0068863_100003207_pt1 | contig 16186 bp, 12 predicted proteins | sample KBSSwiS62_FD_66596 | JGI IMG/M metagenome (GOLD analysis project Ga0068863, IMG submission 66596) | Switchgrass rhizosphere microbial communities from Kellogg Biological Station, Michigan, USA - KBS Switchgrass S6-2 | ecosystem: Host-associated > Plants > Roots > Rhizosphere > Soil ...
CGCGTCCGGAAGCACTCTACAGTCAGGACTACATGCTTAGTCGAGTCATTGTGCTCTCACCCCGACGCCGTTGACTGACAGACGACGGCGGAGCCAGTCACCTTGGTTTAGCGCTTCGCCCAAGTGACCCGGGCGGGCGCGATCGTCCTGAATGTCCTCGCAGTGACAGTTTCATCACCCCGGTCGGACGCTACCGGGTGCGAGGTCCAGCGGGATTAAGCCGCCAGAGCGTACGTTTCGTCGTTCGCAGTTAAATTTGCGATTGCAGCGGATTTACGAGGACCTGCGCCTCGGCATGCCCCAAGCTGCTTTGCAACCCCCGTCGAAACCAGTTCACCCCCGGTGTTCGTGGCGCGCAAATTGCTCAAGCGATTCGATCATAACACCGAGCGCGAAACCGCGCTCGGCATCGAATCACGCACATGGGGTAAACTCGTGCAAATTCAAGCCCTTCGCAAAAAGCCTCCGCAGACGTTTTCCGCAATGCCCGCCCCTCAAGCACCTGTGCCCGTCATTCCTGTGATTCTCTCCGGCGGTGCCGGCACGAGGTTGTGGCCGCTGTCCCGCGAAACGGCGCCGAAGCCCTCGATGCCGTTGCCCGACGGCGAGACGCTGCTAGCCAAGACTGCGGCCCGGGCGCTCGCGGTCGCGGGCGTCGCCGACTTCGTGACGGTCACCAACCGCGAGTACTACTTTCACACGAAGGATGCGTACGCCGGCGTGCGCGACAGGTTGCCGCCAAAGACTTCGTACCTGCTCGAGCCGTTCGGCCGCAACACCGCGCCGGCAGTCGCACTCGCCGCGCTGTGGGCGCAGCGGCGACATGGCGGCAATGCCGTCCTGCTCGTGCTTCCGGCGGATCATCTGATCCGCGATCACGCAGGATTCGCTTCCGCGGTGGCGCGCGCTTCGACGCTCGCGCAGGCTGGCTCGCTTGTGACGTTCGGCATCGCCCCGACCCATCCCGAGACAGGCTTCGGTTACATCGAATGCGGCGCGACGCTGCCTGGCGACGGACCGCCTGCGTTCAAGGCAGTCCGCTTCGTCGAGAAGCCGGAGCAGGACAAAGCCCGGGCGTACCTCGCGGCCGGCAACTACGCATGGAACTCCGGGATGTTCTGCTTCACCGTCGATGCAGTGCTGGCCGCGTTCGAACGTCACGCGCCTGCGGTGCTGGACGCCGTGCGCGGTATCGTCGAAAGCGGCGATGCGCCGACGCTGGAGATCGACGCCAAGCGGTTTGCCGACGCGCCGGACATCTCGCTCGACTACGCGATCATGGAAAAGGCCTCGGCCGAAGGCGCCGTTGCCGTCGTGCGTGGAACGTTCGACTGGAGCGACGTCGGCTCGTGGCAGGCGATGGCGGAGCTGACGGAGGCCGATGGCGATGGCAACCGCGGACAGGGCGAGCGCGTCACCATCGCCACGCGCGGCACCTATGTGCATGCGGGCGATCGCGTCGTCGCGACGGTCGGCGTCGAGAACATGGTCATCGTCGACACACCCGACGCCGTGCTGGTCGCGCACCGCGATCACCTGCAGCGCGTGAAGGACGTCGTCGGCGAGCTGAAAGCGCGTGGCCACGAGTCGTATCGACTGCACAAGACGGTCGCGCGGCCTTGGGGCGCTTACACCGTGCTCGAGGAAGCGCCAGGGTTCAAGATCAAGCGGATCGAAGTGAAGCCGGGCGCCGCACTATCGCTGCAGCTCCATCATCGGCGCAGCGAGCACTGGGTGGTGGTCGCCGGCATCGCGAAAGTGACGCGCGGCGAGGACACGTTCGTCGTCAACGCCAACGGTTCGACGTACATTCCGGTCGAGACCAAGCATCGCCTCGAGAATCCAGCAGCGGAGCCGCTGGTGATGATCGAAGTGCAGTGTGGCGACTATCTCGGCGAGGACGACATCGTCCGCTTTGACGACAAGTACGGTCGCGTGCCGGGCTAGTAAGTAGGGTCAGAGACGACTTTCGGCCGATCCCGTGATTGGGGTCGCAAACGAATGCCGCACTGGCGACGGCGATGAGCTGGCGGCACGGAAAGTCGTCTCTGACCCTACTTCTTCTGTGCGCGGAAAGTCGTCTCTGACCCTACTTCTTTTGACCCTGCTTAAGCGGAGACGTCGGGGTCGATCTGTCGCTGGATCCACGCAATCTGGTCCTTGAGCAGGAGCTTGCGCCGCTTCAACCGCGTGAGCTGCAACTGGTCGTGCGAATGGTCCGCGACTCTTTGTATCACGCCGTCGAGATCGCGATGCTCGACTTCCAGCGCCACCAAGCGCTCCATCAGCGCGACGCGCTCGGCATTGCCGATGCCCGTCATCATCGCTGCAAAGTCTCCATGTACCGTCCTCCGCGAGGCACCCGGCAGCTCGAAGGGGTTTTGCGGCTCCCGTGGGCCAAGCCGCCAGCATAGGCCGAAAGCTGCGCGGATGAAACTGTCACTGCGCCATCGCCCGCGTGTCGTGTCTCTTTCGCATCGTCGACGCCGCATTCGACGGCGAAGAGGCGCCGTCCTTTATAATTCGCGTTCGCTATGCAGTTGCACGTGCCGCCGGTCAATCCTGCCGGCGGGCCGGCGGCTGCGGCAACCGCGCCGGCGTCCGACGCCCCGGCTTCCGCATCCGGTAGCACTACCGCCGAGCCCGCCAACTCCCGCCCCGCCACGACCATCCCGATGCTCGCGGCGCTGCCCCCGCTCGCGCCGCGCGTGCCCGCCGAAGGTCACAAGGTGCGCGTACCGGCGCCTGCCGGATCGGCCGACGCCCTGCTGCTCGCTCAGCTTGCCGCCGCGACCATCGGGCAGAAGCGACTGTTGGCCGTCGTGGCAGCCGACGCTCTCGGCGCGCAGCGAATCGCCGATGAGTTGCCGTGGTTCGCGCCGGAGCTTCGCGTCTTCTTGTTGCCCGACTGGGAGACGCTGCCTTACGACCACTTCTCGCCGCACCAGGATCTTGTTTCACAGAGGCTCGCCACATTGCACCACGTGTCGCGCGGCGAGTGCGACGTGCTGGTCGTGGCCGCGACGACTGCGCTGTACCGGCTCGCCCCGCCCGAATATCTCGCGGCGTTCACGTTCTTCCTGAAGCAGGGAACGCGGCTCGACATCGACGCTCTGCGCGCGCAACTGGCGCTGGCGGGCTATCAGCACGTGACGCAGGTCGTGTCGCCCGGAGAATTCAGCGTGCGCGGCGGGCTGATCGACCTCTTTCCCATGGGCAGCGCGCTGCCCTACCGGCTCGACCTTTTCGGCGACGACATCGAGAGCATCAAGACCTTCGACGTCGACACGCAGCGCACGCTCTATCCCGTTCCCGATGTGCGCCTGCTGCCGGCGCGCGAGTTTCCACTCGACGAATCCGGCCGGCTGCGCTTCCGTACGCGCTACCGCGAGGTATTCGAGGGCGATCCTTCACGCTCACCGCTGTACAAGGACGTGAGCAGCGGCGTCGTGCCGGGCGGCATCGAGTATTACTTGCCCCTCTTCTTCGAAAACACCGCGACGCTTGCCGACTACCTGCCGCGGGACGCGGTCGTCGCGTTCGCCGGCAATGTGAGCGCTGCCGTCCAGCGCTTCTGGTACGACACCGAAGCGCGGTACAAGCTGATGCGCGGCGACAAAGCGCGGCCGCTCCTGCCGCCCGACGCCGTGTTTCTGCCACCCGAGACTTTTCATACGGCGCTCAAGCCGCACGCGCGCGTCGAGATCTCGCCACCCGCAATCGAAGCGGAAGACGCAGGGCGCACGAGCCCTGTCGAGCCGCTTCCGCGGATTCAGGTCGATCGCCGGGCCCCAGACCCGCTCGCTGCGCTCAAGGCGTATCTCGCCTCGACGGACGCTCGCGTCGTGATCTGCGCCGAGAGCCCGGGTCGGCGCGAGACGATGCAGCAATATTTCGCCGAGTACGGGCTCCGCGTGCCGCTGTCCGACGACTGGAGCGCGGTGGCCGTCGGAGCGCGCGGCACGGCGCTGGTGGTGTCGCCGTTGCACGCGGGGTTCGCCTGGCCGAAGGCGAAGCTCGCATTCGTCACCGAGGCCGAGCTCTACTCCGGCGTCGTGCGCCGCGACCGCCGCGATGCCGCGCGCCGGACGAACGTCGACGCGATGCTCCGCGATCTGTCCGAGGTGCGCATCGGCGACCCCGTCGTCCACGAGCAGCACGGCATCGGCCGCTATCTGGGCCTCGTCACGATGGACCTGGGCGAAGGGGACGCGGAATTCCTGCAGCTCGTTTACGCAAACGACGCAAAGCTGTACGTCCCCGTCGCCAACCTGCACCTCATCGGACGCTACAGCGGCGCCTCGCCGGAAGAAGCGCCGCTGCACGAGCTCGGCAGCACGCAGTGGGAGAAGGCGAAGAAGCGCGCGGCCCAGCAGGCGCACGATACGGCAGCCGAGCTTCTCAACCTGTACGCGCAGCGTGCGGCCCGCACCGGCCACGCGTTCAAGTTCAGCCCGCACGACTACGAAGCGTTCGCCGAAGGCTTCGCGTTCGAGGAGACTCCCGACCAGCAGGCGGCGATCGACGCGGTCATTACCGACTTGCGCGACGGACGGCCGATGGATCGGCTCGTCTGCGGCGACGTCGGCTTCGGCAAGACGGAGGTCGCGCTGCGCGCGGCGTACGTGGCGATCGCGGATGGCAAGCAGGTCGCGGTGCTCGTGCCGACGACACTGCTCGCCGAGCAGCACATGCAGGTGTTCTCCGATCGCTTCGCCGACCTGCCGGTCAAGATCGCGGAGCTCTCTCGCTTCCGCTCGACCAAGGAGATCAGGACGACGCTCGACGGCATCAAGACCGGAACGATCGATCTCGTCATCGGCACCCACAAGCTGATCCAGTCCGACGTAGCGTTCAAGAACCTGGGGCTCGTCATCATCGACGAAGAGCACCGGTTCGGCGTGCGGCAAAAGGAGCAGTTGAAGAAGATGCGCGCCGAGGTCGATGTGCTGACGCTGACCGCGACGCCGATTCCGCGCACGCTCGCCATGTCGCTCGAAGGCATTCGCGATTTCTCCGTCATCGCCACGGCGCCGCAGCGGCGGCTTGCGATCAAGACGTTCGTCGCCGAATACTCGCGGGGGATCATCCGCGAGGCCGTTCTGCGCGAGCTGAACCGCGGCGGGCAGGTGTACTTCCTGCACAACGACGTCGACACGATCGCGACGACCGCCGAGCGCCTCGCGGATCTCGTGCCGGAAGCCCGCATCGCCGTCGCGCATGGCCAGATGGCGGAGCGCGACCTCGAGCACGTGATGCGCGACTTCTACGCGCAGCGCATCAATCTCCTCGTGTGCTCGACGATCATCGAGACAGGCATCGACGTGCCGACCGCGAACACGATCATCATCGAACGCGCCGACCGGTTCGGACTCGCGCAACTTCATCAGCTGCGTGGCCGCGTAGGCCGCTCTCACCACCAGGCGTACGCCTACCTGCTGACGCCACCGCCGCAAGGATTGTCCGCCCAGGCCGGGAAGCGCCTGGAAGCGATCCAGATGATGGAAGACCTGGGCTCGGGGTTCTACCTGGCGATGCACGACCTCGAGATTCGCGGCGCCGGCGAAGTGCTCGGCGAGTCGCAATCGGGCGAGATGCAGGAGGTCGGATTCCAGCTCTACGCCGACATGTTGCGCGCGGCGGTCTCTGCGCTCAAGGCGGGTCGCGAGCCCGATCTGTCGGCGCCGCTGGGCGTCGCCACGGAAATCAACCTGCACGTACCTTCGCTGCTCCCGGCGACCTACTGCAGCGACGTGCACGAGCGGCTCGTGCTCTACAAGCGCCTCGCGAACTGCGAATCGGCGGACGAATTGCAAACGATGCAGGAGGAGCTCGTCGACCGCTTCGGCAGCCCGCCCGAACCGGCGCAGGCGCTGCTTGCGTGCCATCGCCTGCGGCTCGTCGCGAAGCCCAAGGGCGTCATCAAGGTCGACGCCGGGCCGGAGCGCAGCACGATCTCGTTCACCAAGAATCCGCCGTTCGATTCTTCGTCGTTGATCGCGCTCGCGCAGAAGGACGGGCGCATACGCTTCGCCGGGCCGGATCGCATCCGCATCGAACGCGCGGCGCCGGCGCTCGCAGAGCGGTTCGCGCTCGTCCGCGAATTCATCGAACGACTGAAGTAAATTCGCTGCACCAGCGCCCGACTCGAAAGCCGGGCGGCACCGCGATAGCGGGCGCAGCGCTCTGGTGCGCCGACCTTCACGCAACCCGCGGGGGCGCCCTGTCCTCCTCCGCTGACCCCTGCACGTGGACGCGGCTCCGCCCTGCATCCTTGGCCTTGTAGCAGCACGCGTCCGCCGCGCTCAGCACTTCCGACACCGTTTGCCGGCCACCGGTGACGGGCGCGACACCGACGCTGATGCCGGGACGAAAGCGCCATCCTTCCCACTGGAACTCGAACGCGGCCACCGCTTGGCACAGCGTCGCCGCGATGCGCGCCGCATCATCGGGCAGGCAGTTGTCCAGCAGCACGGCGAATTCGTCGCCGCCGATGCGGGCGAGCGTATCGCGGTCGCGCAAATTGGCCTGCAGCACGCCGCTGATGTCGCGCAGCAGCCTGTCGCCGGCCGCGTGCCCGCAAGTGTCGTTGACGATTTTGAATCGGTCGAGGTCGAGATACAGCAGCGCGTGCTGACGCCCGAGGTCCGCTGCGCTTGCGAGCGCGCGGGACAGCCGCTGCTCGAATTCGCGGCGATTGACAAGACCCGTTAGGCTGTCGTGGCGCGCCTCTCGCGCGAGCTCGACAGCCCTCTGCCGCTCGCCGGTGACGTCCTTCAGCACCAGCACGGCGCCGACGATGCGGCTCGAGCGATCCCGGATCGGGGCCGCCGAAACGTCGACCGCGAGCTCGCGACCGTCCCGGCACGAGAGGATCGTGTCGCCACTGCTCTTGACCGCACGCGCCTCGCGAAACAATTCGGCTGCGGGGTTGACGACGGCCTGGCGATCGATTTCTTTCACGAGCCGGATCGCGTGCTCGAATGGCTTGCCCTGCGCCTCGTGGGTCGGCAGCCCCGTCAACGATTCCGCGACCGGGTTGAGGTAATCGATGCGGCCGCGCTCGTCCGTCGTGACAACCGCGTCGCCGATCGACTCGAGTGTCACCTGCGCGCGATCGTGCTCCGCGTAAAGCTCGGCTTCGGCCTGCTCGCTCCGCCGGACGATCCGCGCCGACACGACGACGCCGGCGACAACGAGGATCGCCGCCGCCGCGGCGAGAGCGCCTTCGAGAACGGTCTGCGTCTTGCGTGCCGCCTCGCCGAGCGTCATCGAGAAGCCGACCTCGAGCGGCGTCAGGCGGCGGTTGACCTCGTCGATGCGCGAGAGGATCGGCGCGAGCGTCGACGCCTGCGTGTCGCGCGCCGCAATGCGGTCGTGCAACACCTGGGCCAACGCGTCGAGCTCGGCGATGTACTCGTCCGCTTTCGACCAGATGCCGATCGCCCGGCTCATGAAGCTCACGTCGCGGAAGCGGCGGAACAGCATGACCATGCCGTCGATGTCCGCCGGATCGTTCTGGCCTACGAGGAAGCCTTCGCGCGCAACGGCGACGTCGGGCTCGGGCTTCTCGAGCTCGAGCCGCGCCTGGCGGTCGCCGAGCGGAACCGCAATCGCGTTGCGGTAGTCGAGGTAGTCGGACTCGGATCCCGTTTGCGCGTAGCGAAAGAGGCTGTAGACCGCCTCTTTCTGCGCTTTGGACCAGAGGCTCTCGCCGCCGACGTACGCGCGCGCCGCCGACACGATGCGCAAGCTCTCGGTAGCGAGCAGCACCACCGCGACGACGACCACGAAGAACGGCCAGGTGATGCGCAGCAGCCGTTTGCTCGTCGAAGCCCACACGGAGGTCTTTGAAATCTCGGGCATTGCCATCGCGGGTCCCCCGGGGAATGCCTTGGTCGCGCGACCGGCACGTTCCTCCGCGGCTGGTAGGATGCATGATATCGAAGATCAGGGAGTGCCGCTCGTCCGATGTCCAAAGCGCAAGGCCCCGTCGGCCGCGAGGCGTTGCCGCCGCAGATGCATGTGTTCGTGCGGGACTGGCTGTCGTCCAACAACATCGTGCTCAAAAGCCCCGACGGCCACGTGCTGATCGACTCGGGATACGGACGCCACGCGCCGATGACGCTGCAACTTCTGTCGAGCCCCCGCGGGCTAGGCGAGGATGCACTCTCGTTCCTGGTCAACACGCATTGCCATTCCGACCACGTGGGCGGCAATGCGGTCATCGCGCGGAAATACGATTGCCCCATCGCCGTGCCCGCAGCGGAAGCGCCGCTCGTCGAGCGCTGGGACGGGAAGGCCCTGCTGTACGACTACTGCGACCACCAGATCGAGCGCTTCGTCGCCGAGCGCGTCCTTCCCGCAAATTCGAGCCACGTGTGGGGCGACCTCGAGTGGCTCGCACTGGCGGCGCCGGGCCACGACATGGGTGCGCTTGTGTTCTACAACGCCGAACATCGGATACTGATTTCCGGCGACGCCCTGTGGCAGCACGGATTCGGCTTCGTGATGCCGCCCGAAGTCGATCCGGCGGCACTGCCGGCAACGCAAGCCACCCTCGAGATGCTCGCGAACCTCGACGTCCGCATCGTCATTCCCGGTCACGGCGAGCCGTTCACCGATGTAGCGGCCGCGCTCGAGCGGGCAGGAAAGCGCGTCGAGGCGTTCAAGGCTGACAGCCAGCGCGTGGCGCGTCACGCGCTCAAGGTGAACCTCATGTTCTCGCTGCTCGACAAGCAGAGGATGCTGCTCGCCGAGCTGCCTTCCTACCTCGATCGGGTCGGCATCTACCGCGAGTTCAACGATATCTTTTTCAAGATCCCGCCGGCGCGTCTCGCCGAGCTCCTGGTCGGCGAGCTTGTCAAAGCCGGAGCGGCGCGAGTCGAGGCAGGCAACCTCCTGCCCGCGACAGACGAGGCGGGTTGAGCATTGCGAAACCGTGGGAGCGGGAGGTCATCGCGCCACCCTCCTCCGCGCCGCAGTGTCGACTCAAGTCGCCGGCGGCAGCACGATCCGCACGCGCACGACGACGTCATTCGTCACCGTCTTGGTGTCGGACCACATTCCCGTGCCGATGTTGAAGTCGAGGCGCATCAACGTGAAGCTGCCCTCGGCGACGCGGTTGCCGGCGGCGTCTTTCTTCACCGTGACCGGGACCACGACGTCGCGCTTCACGCCTTTCAACGTCAGCGCGCCGGCGATCTCGTACTTGTCGCCCCCCAAATCCTTGATCGACGTCGACGAGAAATGGGCGACGGGAAACTTCGCCGTATCGAACCACGGCGCGCCGCGAATTTCCCGCTCCGAGTCCTCACTGGCGAGGTCGATGCTCGCGAGGTCGATGTCGAATTCGGCCTTCGATTTGGCGAGATCGGCCGGCAGGAACACGACGTTCGCTTTCCACTTGCGGAAGCGGCCGTCGACGTTGACGCCCAGTTGCTTCGCGACGAAACGGATCTCGCTCTTGTCGACGAGCACGTCCTGTGCGCTTGCCACGGGCGCGGCCAACGCGACCGCGGCGAGCACGGACGACGTCGCCAGTGAGCGAAGGTGGCGCGAAAGAGGTTTCATGGATGACTCCTGGTCCATGCCACGGGCAGCATTCGCGCCAGCGTGCCGTCGCGGTCGATGAAGTGGTGCTTGAGCGCTGCGATGACGTGCACGAGCACGAGCGCGAACAGCGCGGAGTTGAGTGCGTAATGAGTCCACTTGAGCACCGATGCCAGGGTCCGGTCCTTCGGGACGAGATCCGGCAACGGCAAAAGCCCGAGGTAGACGACCTCTATGCCGGTCGACGAGCTGTAGAGCCAACCGGAAATGGGGATGAGAGTCAGCAGGACGTACATCAGCAAGTGCGAGCCATACGCAGCGCGCCGCTGCCAGTCGGGCATCGCCACGTGCGGCGGCGGCCGGCGATAGAGGCGCCACGCGAGCCGCATGCAGACCACGATGAACACCGTGATGCCGATCCACTTGTGCCACATGTACCACTGCAGCTTCCGCGGCGACAGCGGCAGCGGCACCATGGACAGTCCGAGCGTGAGGTTGGCGAAGACGAGACCGACCGTGAGCCAATGCAGCGCAATGGCGACGCCGCTGTATCGTGCGCGGACGCAGCGCATCATGGGCCGCTGCCAGACGCTATCGGCCAAGATCTCCGGCGAAGGAGCGGACGCCGGAAAGCAGCATTTCCACCGCGAGCGCCGTGAGCACGAGCCCCATCAGCCGCTCGAACGCGATCACCGCGCGCTCGCCGAGCCAGCGCTGAAGGCGATCGGCGAGCGCGAGCACGACGGTGGTCGCGCCCATGGCAACGGTCAGCGCCACGAGCCAACTGCCGATTCGCGCAGGGTCGCGCGACGCCATCAGCATCACGGTCGCAAGCGCCGAGGGCCCGGCGATCGATGGAATGGCGAGTGGCACGAGGAATGGCTCCGCGCCGGGCAGATCGCCGAACACGCCTTCCGGCCGCGGAAACACCATGCGGATGGCGATGAGGAACAGGATGATGCCGCCGGCAATCGTCAGCGACTGCTCCGACAGGTGAAGCCACTGGAGAAACGTGCGGCCGCCGAGCATGAACGCGACGAGGATCACATAGGCGGCCATGCACTCGCGCAGCACCACTCGCACGCGGCGTTCGGGCGGCACTTTCCTGAGCGCCGCGACCACGAGCGGCACGTTGCCGAACGGATCGATCACCAGGATCAGGAGGATCGTCGCGGAGAAAAGCTCTGCATTCATGGGCCGAATCATACGGGCGGCGGCATGCGCGTGCAGGACTTTCGAAAGGCAAGCGATGCCTCGATGGGATAATCGAGCCCTTCGAGTTGTCAGAGTCGTCCATGAGCGCCTTTCCGTTCCGCATCCCCATCGCTGTACCCATCCGGCGCGTGCTGCACGCCGTCACGGCATCGCTGATCGTCATCGCCGCTCGTGCAATCGCAGCCGATCCTGCATCTCCTCCAGTTGCTGCTCCCGCATCGCCTGAAGCGGCACCCGTGCGCGTCGTCTCGGACACTCACTTCGGCGTCACCGTCCAGGATCCCTATCGCTATTTGGAGAACATGAAGGATCCCGAAGTCGTGGCCTGGATGAAGGGCCAGGCGGATTTCGCTCGGGCCACGCTCGATCGCCTTCCCGGCCGCTCGGCCCTCCTGGCGCGCATCGCGGAGCTGGGAGACGCGGCGCCGGCGCGCGTGTCGAGCGTCCAGGTGAACAATGGTCATTACTACTATCTAAAACGGTCTGCGAGCGAAAATATTCCGCGGCTTTACGTCCGCGTCGGCCTCGCCGGCAAGGAGCGGCTGCTGGTCGAACCCGACAACATCCGCGGCGCGCGGACCGAGCACTTCGCCGTCGACTACTTCGCTCCTTCGCCGGACAACAAGTACGTCGCGTATGGAGCATCTCCCGGCGGTTCCGAGGAAAGCGTGTTGCGCGTGCTCGAGGTCGCCACCGGCAAGGAAGTGGGCGTCGCGATCGACCGCGCCAATTTCGGCCCGCCGGCGTGGACCGACGACAACCTGCTCCTCTACAACCGCCTGCCAAAACTCGCGCCCGACGCGCCGCGGTCGGACAAGTACCTGAAGAGCCGCGTGTACGCACACGTGATCGGCACCGATGCAGACGCCGATCGCGCGATCCTCGGACCGGGTGTGAGCGCGGACGTCGTCACCGACCCTCTCGCAACGCCGATCGTCGTCACGGCGCCGGGGTCCGCGTACGCGCTCGGTGTCGTCGGCAACGGCAACCAGCGCGAGTTCGCGATCTACGCCGCGCCGGTGGCGGCGCTTGCGAAAGGCGCTCCGCCGTGGCGCCGCATCGCCGGCCTCGACGACGAAGTGACCGACGCCGCTCTGATCGGCAGCACGCTCTACCTGCTTACGCACCGCAAGGCGCCGCATTTCAAGGTGCTGCGCATCGATCTCGCCAACCCGAACCTCGCGAGCGCGCCCGTCGTCGTTCCGGAGAGCAGCGCCGTCATCACGGGCATCGCCGCCGCGAAGGATGCGCTCTATGTGCGGCGGATGTCGGCGGGCGTGAGCGAGCTCCTTCGCCTGGAGCACACCGCCGGCGCCGGCCCCGTTGCGGTCAAGCTGCCGTTCATGGGCGACATCGACGCGCTCGCCGCCGATGCGCGCCAACCGGGCGTGCTGTTCAACACGGGCACGTGGACGCGCTTCGGCGGCTACTACGCGTACGACGCCGCGAGCGGTGGCGTCGTCGACACGAAGCTGCAGCCGCAGGGCCGCTTCGACAATCCGGGCAACCTCGTCTCCACCGAAGTGAAAGTGAAATCGCACGATGGCACGCTCGTGCCGCTGTCGATCGTCCACCGCAAGGGGCTGAAGCTCGACGGCACGGCGCCGACGATTTTGTATGGATACGGCGCCTACGGCATCTCGCAAACGCCCTTCTACAGTCCGCAGTACCTTGCCTGGTTCGAGCGCGGCGGCGTGTTCGCCGTTGCGCACGTGCGCGGCGGCGGCGAGAACGGCGAGGAATGGTACAAGAGCGGGTACCAGCAGACGAAGCCGAACACGTGGAAGGATGCCATCGCCTGCGCCGAGTGGCTGATCGCCAACAGCTATACGTCATCGGCCAAGCTCGCGATCCAGGGAGGGAGCCAGGGCGGCATCTTCGTCGGCCGCGCGATCACCGACCGCCCGGAGCTCTTCGCGGCGGCGATCGATCAGGTGCCGGTCTCGGATGCGCTGCGCTCGTCGTTCGAGGCCAACGGCGAGCTCGACAAGACGGAGATGGGAACGACCGAGACCGAGTCGGGGTTCCGGGCACTGCTCGCGATGAGCCCGTATCATCACATCCGCGACGGTGTGAAGTATCCGGCCGTCCTCGTCGCAACCGGCATCAACGACCCGCGGGTCGAGGCATGGCAGGCGGCGAAGATGGCCGCGCGGCTGCAGGCAGCGACTGCAAGCGGCCGGCCCGTGCTGTTGCGCGTCGAATACGACGGCGGCCACGGCTACGGCTCGACGAAGAAGCAGCGCAACGAGGAGCTTGCCGATACCCTCGCGTTCCTGCTGTGGCAGCTGGGGGTGAGAAGTCCCGCGTCCTGAGGCTGCTTACGCGCGCCCACGGCGGGCCACGTCACTCCTTCGGCGCGACGCCCACTTCGACGCCGGCGATCTCTTCCATCGGCAGGATCACGGCGGCGATATCCTTGCGCCCGAGCCCGCGATCCGCCGCCTCGACGAAGCATTGCAACGCAACTGCGGGCAGCAGTGTTCGAACTCCCAGCCGGCGAGCCGTCGCCAGCGCGCACTGAAGATCTTTCATGATCTGCGCTACCGTCGCGCCAGGCTCGAAGTTGCGATTCAGAAAGTGACTCGGAACGACGCGCTCGAGCGTTCTGCTGTACGCCGAGCTGGACCGCAACACGTCGTACAGTTGCCCGGGGTCGATGCCTGCCTTGACTCCCATCACCATCGCCTCCGCCACGAGCGCGTGGGTCGTGATGCTGATCATGTTGTTGCAAAGCTTCGCAGCCACCCCCGTGCCCACGGGACCCATGTGAAAGATCCTCGTCCCGAACAGACGCAGCAACGGTGCCGCGCGGTCGACGTTCTCCGGTGCTCCGCCAACGATGACGCTCAGGGTCTTGGCTCGAGCGCCGTCCGGCCCGCCGCTGATCGGCGCATCGAGAAACCCGATGTCGCGCTCGGCCAGCCGTGCTGCAAGATCGACGGCCGTTTCGGGGTCCGTCGTCGCGAGATCGACGCACAGAATGTCACGTACGCCCGAAGCCATGACCCCGTCGGCGCCGAGGAACGTCTCGCGCGATTGCTCCGGTGTGACGCGACAGGAAAAGAAGATTTCGACGTGCGGCGCTATTTCACGTGGCGATTCGCGAATCGCCGCCCCGATTGCGCTCAACTCGTCCAGCGGCGCGCGGCTGCCGCTTGCGATGAACAATCGATGGCCCCCGACGGCAAGATGCCGCGCAATCGGCAGACCCATCAGTCCGAGTCCCACGAATCCGATGCGCATGGCGTGTCGTTCCCGTTGCGCGACCGGGGACTAGACTTCTTCGACGCGGATCGCGGCCACCGGACAGAGCTCCACCGCCGTGCGCACGGAAGGCTCGAGATCGGCGCCGGCGTGATCGTGCAGGAGCACGACGACGCCATCCTCCTCGCGCTGATCGAATATCTGCGGAGCAGCCATGACGCACTGGCCGGCTCCCACGCACTTGTGCTCATTGACGCGGATCCTGATCATGTGAACCTTCCTTCGAAGTGACGACGACGTCACCAGTCCCCGTTCAGCGGTGTGCGGCCGCGCTCGACCGACTCAGTGGAGCTTGACCCGCGGATCGAGACGATGCCGAACGATGCGCGAGAAGGTGTCGAGCGCGACACGCAGATAGCCGAAGATGGCGACCTGATGCATCTTGTAGAGGGACACGTACATCCAGCGTGCGATCAATCCCTGCACGAGCAAGCTGCCGCCGATCAGCCGTCCCATCAGGTTGCCGACCGCGGAGAGCTCGCCGAGCGACACCAGCGACCCGAAGTCCGTGAACTTGAATCTCGGCAACGGCTTGCCGGCAAGGCGCGCCTTGATGCTCTGCACGAGGAACGTCGCCTGCTGGCGTGCGACCTGCGCGCGCGGCGGCAGCAGCGCCGTCGGCCCCGCCTGGGGCCACGGACACGCGGCACAATCGCCCAACGCGAAGATGTCGGGATCGCGAGTCGTCGCAAGCGTCGTGTCGACGACGAGCTGATGCCCGCGATTGACCTCGAGTCCATCCATGTTGTCGAGCCATGCGGGCGCCTTGATGCCGGCCGCCCACGCTACGAGATCGGCCTTGAGCACATGCGCGTTGCCCCCGTTGCTCGCGGTGTGCACGCCATCGGCTTCGATCGACGTGACGCGCTCGCCTGTGCGCACGGCGACGTCCAATTCGCGCAGCAGATCGGTTGCCGCCTTCGCAATGTCCTCTGAAAGCGGCGGCAGGATGCGCGGTGCCGCTTCGATCAGCGTCAGGCGGACGTCGCGCTCCGGCTTCAGAAACTCGAGCCCGTAGCTTGCGTGCGCTCGGGTGCAGTGCCTGACTTCAGCCGCGAGCTCGACGCCAGTTGCGCCGGCGCCGATGATCACCACGTCCACGGTGGCCGGCTCGTCGTGCGCGCGGCGTTCGTCGGCGCTGACGCACGCGGCGAGCAGCCGGCGATGGAATCGCTCTGCGTCGGCCGGCGCATCGAGCGATATCGCGCGGTTGCTGACGCCCGGAATGCCGAAGTCGTTGTTGACGCTGCCGACACAGAAGATCAGCGTGTCGTAGCGCACGACCCGCTCCGGGAGAATCTCGGCGCCGTCTTCGTCGCGGACGACGCCGAGCCGCAACTCGTGCCGCTTCCGATCGAGCCCGATGACGTCGCCTTGGCGGAAGCGGAAGTTATGCCAGTACGCGAGCAGGAAGTAATCGACGTCGTGCAGGTCGGCATCGACGCGTCCGGCCGCGACTTCGTGCAGCAACGGTTTCCACAAGTGCGACGCGTTGTGATCGACCAGCGTCACGGTCACCTGCTTCTTGCGACCGAGGCCGTCGCCGAGGCGGGTGGCAAGCGGCAGGCCGGCGGCACCGCCGCCGACGATCACGATGTGGTGCGGCTGCATCACGCGTCGATCGCTCGGGTCATGGAGCAATCATAACCGCGCCGCCGTTCACCGGAGCCGGACGTCATCGCGAGTTTGGCGGGACGCAGGGCTTGCCTGCGGGCTCGGCGCCGCGACCCTCATCGGCCTGCGGGTCCCAATGCGGCCGGCGGTCGGACAAACATGTCCGAAACGCCGCCGTACCCCCCGCGACGGCCGACCGCGGCTTTAGGCGCCCGCCGTCAATCCCTGCATCCCGCCCCGGTCGCGTACTGCCGATGCGTCCGAGCGCGGAACGATTCACGCCCACTCGACCATCGACCGGCTGCCCTTGCGCGTTTACTTCTTTGGAGCGTCCTTCGGAGGCTCGGCGGCCGGAGTCGTTGCAGGTGCGGATGCGGCCGGAGTCGTTGGAGGTGCGGTTGCGGCCGGAGCGGCCGCCGGCGCCGGTGCTGCAGGTGCGGCCGGAGTCGTTGGAGGTGCGGTTGCGGCCGGAGCGGCCGCCGGCGCCGGTGCTGCAGGTGCCGCCGGCGCCATCGCTGGCGCTGCGGGCGCTGTCGCT
>Ga0068863_100003211_pt1 | contig 16180 bp, 15 predicted proteins | sample KBSSwiS62_FD_66596 | JGI IMG/M metagenome (GOLD analysis project Ga0068863, IMG submission 66596) | Switchgrass rhizosphere microbial communities from Kellogg Biological Station, Michigan, USA - KBS Switchgrass S6-2 | ecosystem: Host-associated > Plants > Roots > Rhizosphere > Soil ...
TGTTGTCTCTTGCCCCTCATCAACGGCGTAGAGGGCGTCAGCAATATCAGTCAACAAGCGTAAGTGTGGGCCGCACAAGCCACTAATAGCTGCGACCAGATAGCCTAGCTCCACGGTGCGCGGCGCTAATAGCCTCCTCTAGGATGACAAACTTACGGTCCTTTTCATCGATCCCGTGCTGGGGATGCGTTCGAGCTTTTTGTGGCCGCCAGCAAGCCTTTTCAATTAGTTGACTGTCCTATAAGTCCGCGTCATATCTGCCGCATGGCAATCATCGGATATGCGCGGGTCAGCACCGTCGGTCAAAACCTCGATGTGCAAATCCAGCAGCTAACCGAGCATGGCTGTGACCGTATCTTTCAGGAGAAGGTAAGCGGGACCAAAATAGATCGCCCGCAACTTCAAGAGGCTCCTCTCGTCGCTTCAGCCGAGGGATACGTTAGTTGTTGCCCGGCTAGACCGTTTGGCTAGATCGTGCCTAGACCTGCTTAACATCGTGAAGGCCACGACAGCGAAGGAAGCGAATTTTCTATCGTTAGCGGAACCATGGGCCAACACATCGACAGCGATTGGCAAGTTAATGCTAACGGTGCTTTCAGGGGTCGCGGAATTTGAACGTGATCTGATTTCACTCCGAACTTCAGATGGTCGTGAACGTGCAAAGAAGGCTGGTGTGAAGTTCGGCCCAAAGCCAAAGCTCAGTCGCCATCAGACAGAGGAAATTAGACAGCGAAAAGAGCGAGGGGAGTCGTGTCGTTTCCTGGCGCGATCTTATGGGGTGTCGCCCAATACGATTAGCCGCGTGAGATAGTTGCCTAAGGAGGCCCTTTTCTTACGTGAGCACTCTTGGGTGGTGGGCGTCGTCGCACACGTTTTGGAGGCATGACTGTAGCGGGATTGATCCTGCAATGACGACCGTGCTCCTTGGCACGGCAATACATGACTGTATGGGGACGATCCTCCACTAGAATCTCTAATCCGTCGTAGTTGCCTTCAATCTCATCGGTTACGAATGAGAGAAGCGCCTTAAATAGACCTTCATCACGAGTCCGAACCTGAAACCCCATTACGTGATGAGTCCCTTTGTTATAGTCACGATTGACAATGGCATGACACCAGTCTGCGTGGTCAATGTAGTAGACGGGTTCGGGAAGGTTGCCTGTTTTCACAAACTGTCGTGCACGGCCAGTTACGGCTGGTTTAATTTCTTCGTTCCCCTTGCAGCCAAAAATCACCTCACTTGCTCTAAAGTTTGTCAAAGCGTGAATACCGACTTCCACCTCAACTTCCTTGTGTGACGGCAACACCAGTCGTCCAACATGGTGAGGCTCTATGTCGCTACCGGGCACTTGGCGAATTGTGAAATGGGCTTTGACGGGCCGTTTCAAACGACGGTCCGCAGGTAGGGTCTCATCCACTCTAAGTGGACCAGAAGAACGAGAACCACTACCGAGGCGAGTGAACCCCAAAAGGCGATTGATCGCTCGCTGAAAAAGGATTTCGCCGCTTCCCAAATCGCACCCACGGCAAATAGTAACCTATCACAAGGGCGGATTACACTCTTCTGCGACGCATCGCCAAGGGACTCTTAAGCTCGCTTTTAGGGGCTCGTTATAGGTGCCGTTAGCGGCGGCTTCCCATCCCTTTCAGCGCAAACGGCCTCAAACAGGCCAACAGCGGAGAAGCTCCGCGCCGTCAGGTCTCGCCGCGGTTGGCAAGTAGGGCCAGAGCACCAACGACACCCCATAAGCCCTGCTTGGGGAACGGTGCCGTGCGGTAATTCTCCAATTACCGCGTTGCCTTGAGGCTAAAACGGTACGGCTTTGCTGACCAAACTGCACCCGCATAATCAACTCAACGGCAACCGAGTAGATCGTGGGCGACCTTCTCCGCCAGTCTGTCGAAGAATGTAGAACCGAGCAACTTCACTTAGGGAGTTAGAGGCTGGTCACTGTCCTGGTGGCGGTGAGGCTTCTTCTTGCGACGGTGCCACTGAAACAGGTGGGGTCATTTTCTGCTGCTCAAGCTCAGATTGGAGTCGTTCAATTTCTTTGTTGGCCTGATCTAATGCCGATTGAATTTGAGTGCGTTCAGCCTCAGCGTCTTTGGCCGCGTTGGCGGTATTTTCTAATTCGGTAGCCTTCGCGCTCGCCTCTTGCGTTGCTTCTTTGGCCTTCGCAAGTTCATTACTCACGGCTTCGAATTCAGATTGATTCTCGCTTAGTTTGGACTGAAGGGCATACTTCTCCGCAGACACTGATTTCAGTTGCTCGGTCAAATCGGCAACTCGCTTTTCGCTGTCAGAGAGTTTCTTTGTTGCCTCGTTGGTGATGGTTTCGAACTGCCTCTGACTCGCTTCTTTCGCAGCAGCAAGTTGTGCGTATGTTTCCTTCTTGGTTTTCTCAAGCTCGGTCGTCAGTTCCTGTGCCTGAGCCTCCTTTTCTTTCAACTGCGATTGGGCTGCACCAAGTTCGTTCCGTAACACCTCGTTATCGGAATTCGCCTCATCTAAGTTGCCTTGGAGTTCTGTGCGTTTCTTATCCGCTGCATCGAGCTCTGTTTTGAGGTTGGCAACGCTCTTTTCAAGCTCAGCAGTCGCTGCCTTGTGTTGCACGACCTGTTCGTTGGTTCTGCCAAGCTCCTTTTGCACCGATCTTAGCTGCTTATGGCCTTGAACGAGGGAAACGAGCAAAAGAACAATAATAAGTGCAACGATTGCTAAGGCTGAAGCAACGAAGGGCCAACGAAGCATGAGAATCGTTCCTTTGGCGAAACAGCGTGGAGGAGCTGAGTTTCACTCTCTGCTCACCAAAAGGAAAGACCTCTGCAACGATTCCAGCCTCGTAAGTGGCAAACAGAGCTTCGGCATTCTCATCCTCACTCCTCTCAGTGACCAAACACAACACCTGAAGCTGCTAAGAGTTATGGCTCAGCTAACCAGATGGACGAGGTGCTGGAACCCTGAGAAGGAGAACTGAGATGGAGGACAAGATTGCTGAGTTGCGGCGTAGATTGGATGAGAAGACCACAGAGATTGAGGCTTTTATAGCCAGTGAGCAGGGCATGGGAGACATACGTGCCATGTCTCCCGCTGATTATGAGCAGCTCCAAAGGGATGTGGAGGAACTGCTTGAGCAATGGGAAGAGGCAGCGCCAGAGGAAGGTTACGGCACCCCGGAGGATTCGCAACTGGACAAATTGATCTCAGAGCGATTCGAAATTGAGCAGAAAATCCTCGTGGTTAGTGGAGAGCAGACCGAGGGTGACGATCTTGATGGTAGCGAGCTCGAAGACAAGGAGACATTTCCTGAAAGCTAATGCGCGGATTAATTACCGCTCCTACTCTGCCACTTTTGAAGCCGTGTTGGCCTCAGTGGGAAGATTCTCAAAGTAAGGCTCAGCGGCGAACTCCAACATTGAGAAGCTGGAACCTTAAGCCCAATTAGCCATTAAGCGGGTTCAGGGAGGGGAAACATGCCCGCCGATAAGCCGCTTGTGCCGAATGGAACCTTCCCCGACCCGAAAGAGCGCACCCCCACTCTCCTAATCGTCGATGACGAGGCCCTGCTCCGGGTGGCGCTCTCGGATTATTTGCAGGACTGCGGTTATAAAGTGTTGGAAGCCTCTACCGCTGACGAGGCCGTGCTGATCATCGAGCAAGGTGACATAATCATCGACTTGGTGTTTAGCGACGTGCGGATGCCGGGTTCGATGGATGGCTTCGGCCTTGCTCAATGGCTTCGAGCAAAGAGACCGGGCCTCCCAATCGTTCTCACTTCAGGAGACGAGAAGAAAACATCCGCCGCGAAGGAGCTATGTGAAAACGACCACTTCATGGGCAAGCCCTACGACCTGAAAATGGTAGTCGCTAAAATCAGGGCTACAATAAACGTGGCTCGCACCAAGCCTACCTAGGCAAGGGCAATCTCCCAGGCACTACAAAATCAATAAGTGCACGAGCGATGACAGCTAAGGCGAAAACTGCAAGCGCATAGCCGTAAAGGGATAATTTCCTTTTCATGTCTGCTTAAGAGAAAGGTCTACCGTGCCGCCCAATCAAAGCCATTACACGGCGCTCAAAGTCATCGCGCCCGTTCAGGTATTTCGGTAGCCAATCAGGAATTCCGGTTTCACTACGGATTTCCTTCAATACGGTTTGAGCAGTCTCATTCCATACGTCGTCAGGATTTTCGTTAATCGGTAACGGGTGCATTGCTTTTTCCAACCCTGCTCGTTCCACATCACTCCCATCTGATTCCGGGTGTGGAGGTTGTGGAGGTTGAATCCGTGACTCTAGAACTCAGTTCGTTTTCATAAATTGATGGATGAGCCTCCACATCATCCACAGCAGCACAAGGCTGTGAGTGGTCCGAAGGCCACGAACATCACGCGAAGCGTGATCGGTCAGTATCACCCTTAAGTCCGAGCCGAGCCTCTCCCGTGACCCCTTCCAGGCTTAAATCAGCCCCCGTTTAGGAGCCAGCCACTCTGGAAGCACTATACGCGCCGTGTCGTCGCCTAGCTTATCCACTTCGATTAGCGATTTTGGCAGCCAGCACTCCTGATCATCGGCCACCACCAAAATTGCTTTTACGGTTTCATGGCCTTGGCAGCTATGGAAGCTTATTTGGATAGACTTGGTATTGAGCTACACGCCGAATCCCACATTTTTCGAACCCGCAGCGGTACACCCTATTCAAAAGATACGTTGGGTGATGACTTTAGAGATGTTCGGAGGGCTGTTTTCGGGGAATGTGAGAAACGCACTTTGGCAGACTTTCGCCGAAGTGGTGCTCATGAGGCAATTGCGGGCGATGCTCAACCCGCGGCCCTCGCACACGCCATGGGGAACACCCTACACGCCTCAAATGCCCTGTTCCGCACGTATTGCCCTGTAAACCTAACCACCATCCGTAGCGTGATGGAGGCGCGTCGTAGGGGTCGTACGAGGCTCAGGCAGAACAGATGATGCTCAAAAGTTGGAACACGCCGGGCGAAAAAATCGGAATCGACTTCGGATGCTTCGCTAACTGTTTGAAAAATGGCGGGAGTGACGGGACTCGAACCCGCGGCCTCCGGCGTGACAGGCCGGCGCTCTAACCGACTGAGCTACACCCCCTTACGGGCCGGCGCGCGGCCAGAGGCGATCCTTTCCTGCATGTACGGCCTCGGATTCGCCAAGTCAAGGCAAGGGCCCGACAGATAGCGCGAAGCAGTGTGGTGGGCGGTGACAGGCTCGAACTGCCGACCTCCTGGGTGTAAACCAAATCGCGCCAACGCGCATCACAGAACGCCCAGGAGCACCGCTGCGCTTTTTTCCTTCTCTCCCTGGGCTTTCCCACGCGCATAGCCTATCTTAGCTGCGCATTGGGCAACATGGCAGCGCACCTCACTTGGTGCCCCGATGTTGCCCCGAGAACCTCCTGGGAGATCACCGTCGGCGCTGCTTTGCGGTCAGAAGCTCGTCCGGGCTCAGAATGATTGGCCGGTTTATTTCGAGGAAGCGCCGAAGCTGTTCGAGTTCGGCTTCCGTGAGTCTATCGAACTCGAAGCGCTCGCCCCGCGGCATTACTCATTCTCCGATTGACGAATTAAGCCAGACCTTAGGGTTTCAAGAGCGGCGTCCAAGAGAAGGACGATAGCAACCCAAGTCGAATGGCTGCGCATCGGACTGTACCGCGGCGTTGCAGGCCCGCAGCGCGTTTTCTCGTTTATGAGATTTCTATATCGCGGCTTGCCATCCCTCCTCGTTTTTTTATGGCTTTCAACCCATGTCAGCAGCCCTGACAAAATGAAATTGGAGAAATCGCTATGGCTGACAGATCCGTGACTGACATGGACGAAGGTTCGAAGGGTGGCAGAAGGTCTGCTTTGGTATTCGGCGTTGTGGCTGCAACCTTAACCGCTCTGCTTATTCTTATCGGCGTCGCGGGCAAAAACGCGGCACCGAATACACCGCAGTCGAACACCGAGTCGCCCGCAACTAGCAGTTCGCAGAACCCATATTAAGTATCCAAGCTGCGATGAATGAAAACTCCTGGACATCTTTGGGGTCCGATTGGGGTCCGAATCTGGAGGACCGATCTCCCCGTGCGGGTGAGCCTCCTTCAAGGAAGGCTCACATGGATGATCTTTCTAGTTTTTTGTTCAGGTTCGCTCTCCTGGCCGCGATGTTCGTGCTCGCCCTGTTGATAGAGTATCTGGCACACTAGGCGCGTCGCCCTTGTCGCTATCGCGACCACGGTAAAGCGCGATCTAGGGCGTGCTCTATCAGGAGTTGGAGTCCTTCGAGTTGCTGGCCCACGCGCTATCGCAATACCGGCATCGACGGCATCTCCCACGATTTCTATCCCGGTGGACGACACGAAATGCTCAATGAGATCAACCGCGACGAGGTCCGGGCACTCCTGCTTGGCTGGATCTCGGGACGGTTCAACGAGTTGCCCTCAAGGAAGGACGCGGGCTGCTGATCTATGAACATCAGGAGAGACGTGCGGAACGTCTGCTTATGGCACTTAGCAGACTTTGATGCCGGCTCTGAGTATGTCTAGGGCACCGTGGGGTTCCCAGGGCCGTAGCATAAATAATGTCTACCAATGTTTACCCAAATCCTGCCTTTGCCAGTTGGCTGTTTTGTAGGCTGGAAATGACACTCCACCCCAAAAGCCTTGGAATGCAAGGATGGTTGTGGCGGAGAGGGTGGGATTCGAAGCCACGGTACGGTTACCCGTACAACGGTTTTCGAGTTCCAAGATTCTCATGCTGGTGTGTGCCGTCTCTAGTTCGCGATTTCCACTGCCACGATGTTGGCTTGTTATGGCTGGTGCCACGCGGTGCCGCGCAGTTGGTTTTGCAAAGTCTCTTCAACAGCGCTTGTCCGTTTGCACCCCCAAAGCGGACCAACTCGACAAGAAGCACTGCGTCCAGCCGGCTTGTCCGCTGATGGCACCTAGCGGACATAGCGAAAGTAACGCAGAAGCTAACTCAACCCTTTCGAAACCGACTCCGAGCGTGTGTGGCCGGTGCCGGCGACATTCTTAGCTGCGACCTTCACCTTGGCCACGGAGTTTAGGGGTTCTCCGAGCCCGGTGTTGCCGGTGACTCTGTGTTCGACTTCCATGCCGGCTTCGGATTCTTGGATTTGTGGTTTCAGCCAGTCTTACAAGCAGCCTTCTCGGAGAGCATCGACTTGTCGGAGAGCCGACGTCGGCCTGCGGCCGGGACCGCTCTCAGGTAGCTGTATGTTACCCAAGCCCTCGGCGCTCGGCCGGGATCGCCCTTAGCCTCATATCCGATGGCGCGGTTGTAGAGAGCATAAACGAGCCGCCTGACTTGCGGCTTGCTTTTCCCCATAGGAAACATTATTTCATGTGGGTTGACGGGGCCTTGCCGCCGTAGCATGGTGAAGCTGGCTAATACGGAGCTTCCCGCAATGTGCGGCATTGTTGGCCTCTTCCTCAAAGACCCCTCCCTCGAACCAGAGCTTGGCCGCCTCACCGAGGGCATGCTTGCGACCCTGTCCGACCGCGGGCCCGATAGCGCGGGCTTCGCGGTCTATGGCAAAGGGAAGAGCGGGGAGACCAAGCTGACGCTTCGCGCCAAATCGGCCGCGGCGATGAAAGAGACGGCGGATCGGATCGGCCGTGCGTTCAGCGACGCCAATATCATGCTGCACGACACCCACGCCGTGGTCGGCGTCGAGGATAGGTCGGTGCCGCGGCTGCTCGAATGGCTCACAAGCGAAGCGTCCGTTGAGATCGTGGGCCGCGGCAAGCGCATGGCGGTGTTCAAGGAGGTGGGACGCCCGGAGAAGGTGTCTCAGCGCTTCGGCCTCGCCGGTATGCACGGCACGCACGCCATTGGCCACACGCGCATGGCGACCGAGTCGGCGGTGACAACCGACGGCGCCCACCCCTATTCGACCGGCAAGGACCAGTGCCTGGTGCATAACGGCTCGCTCTCCAACCACAACAACATTCGCCGCACGCTGCGGCGCGAGGGCTTCGACTTCGAGACCGAGAACGACACTGAGGTTGCGGCGGGCTATCTCAGCTGGAAGATGCGCGAGGGCCTTTCGCTCGGCGACGCGCTCAAAGTGAGCCTCGACGACCTCGACGGCTTCTATACCTTCGTAGTCGGCACCGAGAACGGCTTCGGCGTGCTCCGCGATGGTATCGCCTGCAAGCCGGCGATCATGGCCGAGACCGATCGCTATGTCGCGTTCGGATCGGAGTATCGGGCCCTCGCCAGCCTCCCCGGCATCGAGACGGCGCGCGTATGGGAGCCCGAGCCCGCCACGGTCTATTTTTGGGAACGCTAAGCAATGCCCGAGGTCGATCTCGGCACCACGCCGCTCCGAACGCTCAACGCCGCGCTGCATAAGCTCAGGCCGGACACCAATGAGCGGCACTGGATCATCGATCACCCAGCCGGTCGTCACGCCATCGCCGCAGGGCTCGATGCGCCGATTACGGTCGAGATCAACGGCCCGGTCGGCTATTACTGCGCCGGCATGAACAAACTCGCCAGCGTGCTGATCCACGGCAGCGCCGGTACGGGCGTGGCCGAGAACATGCTGTCGGGCTTCGTCCACGTAGCGGGCGATGCGAGCCAGTCGGCCGGCGCAACGGGACGCGGGGGCCTCTTGCGCATCGACGGCAATGCGTCGTCGCGCTGTGGCATCTCCATGAAGGGCATCGACATCGTGGTGAAGGGCTCGGTCGGGCACATGAGCGCATTTATGGCCCAGGCCGGCAATCTGGTTGTGTTCGGCGACGCGGGCGACGCCCTCGGCGATTCGCTCTACGAGGCGCGGCTATTCGTGCGTGGGACGGTCAAGAGCCTCGGCGCGGACTGCATCGAGAAGCCGATGCGGGATGAGCACATACGCGCGCTGCATGAGGTGCTCGGGCGCGCCGGAATGAACGGAGAGATTGATCCTTCCGAGTTCAGGCGCTACGGCTCGGCGCGAAAGCTTTACAATTTCCACGTCGACAACGCGGGAGCCTATTGATGGACTGGACGCCTCGGACCACGCCGCGCGCCTCCGCGACTTTCGACGAGTTCTCGCTCTCCGAGATCCGCCGGGCCGCTGCGACCGGCATCTATGATATCCGCGGCTTCGGCGCCAAGCGACGCGTGCCGCAGTTCGACGATCTCCTCTTCCTCGGCGCCTCGATCAGCCGCTATCCACTCGAAGGCTACCGCGAGAAATGTGGCACCGACGTTTGGCTCGGCACCCGCTTCGCCGAGAAGCCGATCCACCTCAAGATTCCCATTACCATTGCCGGCATGAGCTTCGGCGCGCTCTCGGCCCAGGCCAAGGAGGCGCTCGGCCGGGGCGCGACGCAGGCCGGCACCTCGACTACCACCGGCGATGGCGGCATGACCGAGGAGGAGCGTCATCACTCGCACATCCTCGTCTATCAGGTCCTCCCCTCGCGCTACGGCATGAACCCCGATGATCTCCGGCGCGCCGATGCCGTCGAGATCGTGGTCGGCCAAGGGGCCAAGCCCGGCGGCGGCGGCATGCTGCTCGGCCAGAAGATCTCTGACCGGGTTGCCGAGATGCGCACGCTTCCCAAGGGCATCGACCAGCGCTCGGCCTGCCGCCACCCGGACTGGACCGGTCCAGACGATCTCGAGATCAAGATCGAGGAGATCAGGGAAATCACCGATTGGCAGAAACCGATCTACATCAAGGTTGGCGCCTCGCGGCCTTATTACGACACGGCGCTGGCGCTGAAGGCGGGTGCCGACGTGGTCGTGCTCGACGGCATGCAGGGCGGCACGGCGGCGACGCAAGAAGTGTTCATCGAGCATGTTGGCCTGCCGATCTTGGGCGCCATCAGGCCCGCGGTCCAAGCACTGCAAGATCTCGGCATGCACCGCAAGGTGCAACTCATCGTCTCGGGCGGCATCAGGAACGGTGCCGACGTCGCCAAGGCTCTTGCGCTGGGCGCGGACGCCGCCTCGATCGGCACGGCGGCGCTGATCGCGCTCGGCGACAATGACCCTGCGCTCGATGCAGAGTACCGCAAGCTCGGCAGCGCGGCCGGCTGCTATGACGATTGGCATGAAGGACGCGACCCGGCGGGCATCACGACGCAGGACCCAGTGCTTGCCGCGCGCTTCGATCCATTGCTTGGCGGCAGGCGGCTCGCTAATTATCTCGCGGTGCTAACGCTCGAGACGCAAACAATCGCGCGGGCGTGCGGCAAAAGCCACGTGCATAATCTCGAGCCGGAGGACCTCGTCGCCCTCACCGTGGAGGCCGCGGCCATGGCACGCGTGCCGCTGGCCGGCACAGACTGGATACCGGGTAAAGTGGGCAGTTCGTTCTGAAATAAGAAAGGGTAAGGTCATGGCAACAGATTTGGCGAAGGCCGCAAAAGAGCGCGGGATCAAATATTTTCTGATTTCCTATGTCGATCTCTTCGGCACGCTTCGGGCAAAGCTCGCGCCCGCCGCCGCCATTGGCGACATGGCCAAGGAGGGCGCGGGCTTTGCGGGCTTTGCGAGCTGGCTCGACATGACGCCAGCCGACCCCGACGTGCTCGCTATCCCTGACCCCGCAAGCCTGATCCAGCTCCCCTGGAAGAAGGAGGTCGGTTGGCTCGCCGCAGATCCCTACATGAACGGAAAGCTGGTCGAGCAAGCTCCACGCGTGGTCCTGAAGAACATGAGGGAGAAGGCCGCCAAGGCCGGTTACACGTTGAAGACCGGCGTCGAGTGCGAATACTTTCTTGTGAGCCCCGACGGGTCGGGGATCAGTGATGCGTCCGATACGCAATCGAAACCTTGCTATGACCAGTCGGCGCTGATGCGGCGCTACGACGTGATCAGCGAGATCTGCGATTCGATGCTTGAGCTCGGCTGGCAGCCCTATCAGAACGACCATGAGGACGCCAACGGCCAGTTCGAAATGAATTGGCTCTATGACGATTGCCTCGTCACCGCCGACCGCATGGCGTTCTTCAAATATATGGTCAAGGCGATCGCCGAGAAGCACGGGCTGCGCGCGACCTTCATGCCGAAGCCCTTCGCCAACCTGACCGGCAGCGGGTGCCACGTCCATGTGTCGCTGTGGAAAGACGGCAAGAACCTGTTCGAGGACGGTAATGACGGGCTAGGCCTGTCGCGCACAGCCTATAATTTCATCGGCGGCGTGATGGACGCAGCGCAAGAGCTGTGCTCGATCACCAATCCTACGGTGAACTCCTACAAGCGCATCAACGCGCCGGCCACGTTGTCGGGCGCGACCTGGTCGCCCAACAGCGTGACTTATGCGGGCAACAACCGCACGCATATGATCAGGATTCCCGGAAACGGACGCTTCGAGCTTCGGCTCGCCGACGGCGCGGCCAACCCCTACCTCCTACCAGCGGCGCTTCTGGCCGCAGGTCTCGACGGCATGGCGCGGAGCATCGATCCCGGCAAGCCGCTCAACATCGATATGTATGCCGAGGGTCACAAGGCGCCTGTCGACACCAAGAAGCTGCCACTTAACCTGCTCGATGCTTTGCGGCTCACCGAACGGTCCGAGCTGTTGCGCCGCGAGCTCGGCAGCGAGTTCATTGATTCCTACATCAAGCTCAAGACCAAGGAGTGGGACGAGTTCTCGCGCCAGCTCACGCCGTGGGAGCGGGCAACGACGCTCGACTGCTAGCCGTTAGGTGCGCGGATAGATGATGATGGAGAGATAAGTCATGGGGAGCTTGGTCAGCTCCTCAGGCCCATGCAGCGCGGCGGCGTCGAAGAACAGCGCATCGCCAGGCGCAAGCGGATAGGCCTTGTCGGCGTGGCGATAGAGCACGCGTCCAGTCAGCATGTAGATGAACTCAACCCCTGCATGCTGGAACATGGTGTAGGGCTTGGCTTCCTCGGTGAGGGTGATGAGGTAAGGCTCGACCACGATCTCGCCGGAGATGGAATGACCGAGCAGCTGATATTGATGCCCGGCCTTAGTGCCACGCCGCTCGATGGTCACCCCCTTGCCGCCCAGCACATAGGAGCAGTCGCGCTGCTCCTCGTAGCTTGCGAAAAAGGTGGTGAGCGGCACGTTCAGTGCGCGCGACAGCGCTTCGAGGCTTTCGATCGAGGCCGAGACCGCGCCGTTCTCGATCTTGGACAGCATGCCGGCGGAAAGCCCGGCCTGCACAGCGAGCTCGGCCCCGGTCAAATCGAGTTTGCGGCGAATGCTCCGCACCTGGGCGCCGATCGACTCGGCGATGGAGCGGCTCGCAGCGGACTGCGGGGCGAGCGAGCCAGTCTTGAGCTCGCCGTCCTTGGGCGCTGGCGGGGCGATTTTGCGCCGAGGGGCCCGCGCCTTCCGTCGCACATCCATTTTGGCGGTCATGGAACCCCCTGCTCAGCGTCGCTCAAGGCCGGTATCATCGCTATAGCCAACCTCGCCCCCGTTCGCGAGCATTGATCACTCCGTGGAATCAGGCAATCCCGAACCTATCGTCATTCGCGATCCCGCGCCGGACGACGAAGGCGCGTGGCGGGTTTTGTGGGCGGGGTATTGCGCATTCTACGAGACCGATGTCTCCGAGGCGGTGACAGCAGGGACCTGGAGAAGGGTGCTCACGCCGGGCTCGCCCTTGTTCGGGCGCATCGCCGAATGGGAGGGCGAGGTCGCTGGGTTCACCCACTCGATCCTCCATGAAGGCTCATGGACGCTTGATCCGATCTGCTATCTCGAGGACCTGTTCGTCACTCCCGAGGCAAGAGGCCACGGCATCGGCCGCGCGCTGATCGAGGATCTGCTCGCACGGGCGAAGGAGCGTGGCTGGAGCCGTCTTTATTGGCACACGCGCGAGGGAAACGCGCCGGCCAGGCGTCTCTACGACGAGTTTGCGGCCGCGGACGATTTCGTCCGCTACCGCGTGTTCCTTACCTAACATGTGGTCAACTTCCATCCTGCCCAACGGAACTGCAAATTCCCATAGCAGTCGCATGTATGTTGGACTGGCGGGAAACTTTCTTTCCTGATAGTGTAGCCGGGAAAGAAGGCGGATACGAGCCCCGCTTCGAGTCAGGGGGATGTTATGGCTACAGGTTCCAAACACACCACTGCTTCCGAAGAGCTGCAATACGCTTCAGGAGGCCTTAAGCGCGAGACGGGCTGGTGGGGCGCCTTCGTCATCGGCCTTGCCGGCACGATCCTGGTAACCGGTATTGCGCCGGTGATGGTGACCCAACTTGGTGCGTCGGGCATTCCGATCACTGTTTTCATTACCCTAACGGGCTGGCTGCTTTGCCTGTTTTTGGCTGAGCTAGCCGCCATGATGCCCGAGCGCACCGGCGGATCGCCGTCCTATGCCTATCCGGCGTACAAGGATCGCTGGCCGCGGTTTGCGAAGCACATCAACGGCTTCACCGCTTGGGCCTATTGGCTTGGATGGTTTCCCGTGGCGCCGCTCAACATGATTTTAGCGTCGTTCTATCTGGCCGATCGTTTCCACCTCAACACGACAGCTGGATTTACGCCGATCAATACCTTTATCGCCTGGTCGACGTTCGTCATCGCGGTTGCGGGCTTACTGCTTTTCTTCATACCAGCCTATCGAGGCATCCGCTTCGGCGCGAACTTCGCCACCGTCCTGGCGCTGCTCTCAATGATCCCGCTGACTTTCATCGCGATCGCCTGGATCTTCAACCCAAGCGTAGTGAACCTTGGCGAGCTGTCCGGATTCCCGCGGGTCGACGGGTCGAGTTTCTTTTCCGGCATGGCCGGATTTAAGTGGTGGCAAGTATATATCGCCTATGGCTTCTTGCTGACGTGGAACGTTATCGCGATGGAGGCGGCCGCCTGCTACATCGGCGAATGCGCCAATCCAGATCGCGATGCCAAAATCGCGATGAACCTGGAAGGCGCCTACGGGGTGTTTATCTACACTCTGATACCGATCGCTTTTATCGTCGTTCTAGGGGCGAAGGCGCTTGCGGATCCCTCGCTCGCCGACCCGAAGACAATCTTCGTCACCTTCGCCGGAAAGGTGTTTCCTGGCCTCGCGGGTGAATTCCTCAACTGGGTGATTGCCTTCATGCTTATAGTGGCATTGGCGCTCTCGGCCCTCAACGCCATTTTGGGTTCGGGCAGAGCCCTCTATCAGATGGCACTCGATGGCGAGTTCCCCACCTGGTTCACAAAGATCAATGAACACGGCGTGCCGGCCAGAGCCATGGGCTTCAACGTCATCGCATCCCTCATTATCGTTTTGCTCGGGGGCGCGGTGGAGATCTATAGTTTCTCTAATGTTGGCTACACCGTGTCCTTCCTGCCAGTGCTAATCGGCTACTATTTGCTGCGCCAGGACAAGCCCCATCTCCGGCGACCGTTCAAGCTTCCTGAATTCATGAAATACGTCGCCGTTGCCCTGGCGGTGATCTATTTCGTCTTCTGGCTCTTCGGCGGTCTCTGGTACTCGAAGATCGGCAATGTCCAGATCTATTACTGGCTTGGCTGGGCGACGCTGCTGGCCTACCTACCGCTCTATTGGTACCGGGTTTACGTCGAAGACAAGCGGGCCCCTGCGGTCGACACTGGGCGCAAAGCAGCTTGAACAAAGGTTCCGACGGGCGCCAACTTGGCGCCCGTCCTCCTGCTGAAATCGCCGGACGTCTTACGGCGCTAAAACGCGACGGCAATCCCCTCGTTTTTATGGCCTTTGGCCCATCTTTAGTGGTCGTAGCTTTGTCCTAAGCCTTCCACTATGGAATCAGGAATGCCGACGGGTCCCGTGGAAGAGATCGCCGACTTTCTAGTCGACTTTCCTCCATTCGATCAGCTTGCCCGCGACGATCTGCTGCGCATCGCCGCGGCCGTTACAATACGATCTTACCCGGCGGGCACGGACATTCTAGTCGAGGATGGCCCGCCGGCGACGGAGCTTTTCGTCATCCGCAGCGGCTCAATCGAGTTGCGCCACCAAGACGAGGTGGTGGATATCCTCGAGCCCGGAGAGAGCTTCGGCCACCCATCGCTGCTGACGGGCATGGCGGCGGCATTCACAGTCCGCGCGCACGAAGACACCACGTGTTACGCAATCGGGCGCGAGTTGGCGTTGAAAGTTCTCGGCCGGCCTGAAGGTGCCATCTTCGTTGCCCGAACCATGCGCGAGCGGCTCGTCCGCACCGGCCACACGGTCCACGGCCTGCCGGAGGTTCGCACAATCCGCGTCGGCAACCTCATATCGGGGCCGCCGGTGCTCTGCCGTCCAGACCGAACAATCCGAGAAGCCGCGAGCTTGATGAGTGCAGAGCGTGTCTCGGCTCTCTTCGTCTCCGCGGCTGCCGAATTGGGTATCGTGACCGACACCGACTTCCGTGAAAAAGTGGTGGCCGGAGGTGTCTCGCCCGAAGCGCCTATCAGCACGATCATGAGCCGCCCACTCAAGACCGTTCGTGCGGACCGCTTCGCGGCGGATGCCGCACTCGACATGCTCTACGCAGGCGTTGAGCACCTGGCGGTTACCGACGCGCGAGGCAAGGTCGTGGGAGTCGTGTCAGCGGGCGACCTGATGGGACTCGCCTATTGGAGTCCGTTTGCCCTTCGCGCGGCCATCTTCAACGCGCCCACCGAACCGGCCCTTGACGCCGCTACCAAAGAGTTGCCTGGGATGTTCGCGGCCCTGGTCCAGGCTGGACTCAGCGCGCCCGACATCGGACGGGTATTGGCGCTCAGCTGTGACGCCGTCACGATACGTTTGCTCGATTTCGCCATAGCGCGTCACGGGCCCGCTCCTCGGGCCTGGGCTTGGCTCGCGCTCGGGAGCGTGGCTCGCCGAGAACTCACCCTCGCTTCGGATCAGGATAACGCGCTCGCCTATGCCGATCCCGGCGACGAGGAGGTGGACGCCTATTTCGAGCGCATTGCCGCCCACGTGAATGCGGGTCTCGGGCGCGCAGGGTTCGGGGCCGACATTTCTGGTGTGGTGGCTGAAAACGCGCTCTGGCGTATGTCCGAGTCGCGCTGGATTCAGACCTTTCGAGACTGTCTTGAGACCCTCGACTGGTCGCACCTGATCCGGGCAGCAGTTGCCTTCGATTTCCGGCATGTCGCGGGGGGACTCGAAATTACGCCTCCGCTGGTGGCCGTGCTTCAGGAAGCACGAGAGCATCGCGGCTTCCTAGCCCATATCGCTCGAACCGCCACCGACGTCGATGTGCCGCT
>Ga0068863_100003214_pt1 | contig 16177 bp, 12 predicted proteins | sample KBSSwiS62_FD_66596 | JGI IMG/M metagenome (GOLD analysis project Ga0068863, IMG submission 66596) | Switchgrass rhizosphere microbial communities from Kellogg Biological Station, Michigan, USA - KBS Switchgrass S6-2 | ecosystem: Host-associated > Plants > Roots > Rhizosphere > Soil ...
GTGTCGAGGAGATAGAGCTTGACGCGGCCGACGCGGACCCGCCAGACGGCGACCAGCACCGATCGATCGCCAAGCGGGACGGCGGTGACGCACGGCCGGCCGTCCGGGGTCAGCGCCTGCTCGATCGGGGCGTCGGCCCAGTTGATCTTCTCGTAGCTCTCTTCCTGCCATCCTTCCGCCGACAGCCGCTGGTGGAAGTATCCCTGCGGGTACATGAAGCCGACGCCGATGAGCGGCACGCCGAGGTCGCTCGCTTCCTTGCAGTGGTCGCCGGCCAGCACGCCGAGCCCGCCGGCGTAGATCGGCAACGACTGATGCAGCGCGAACTCGGCGGAGAAGTAGGCAATGGTCTGGCCATTGAGGTGCGGGAACCGATGTGACCACCAGGTATTGCGCGCCGCCCGCGCATCGTCCAGCGCCGCGATCGCCTTGTCGTACCGCGCGAGAAACTCGGGATCGGTCGCGGCGGCCTCGAGTTTTTCCCGCGGGATCAGCCACAGCATGCGAGCCGGGTTGTGCGCCGTCGCGCGCCACAGCTGGTAGTCCAGGCGCCGGAACACGATGCGCGCCTCGAGATGCCAGCTCCACCACAGATCGAGAGCCAGTTCCTCGAGCCGCGCGATTCGTTCCGGGAGTGGGGACAGTGTGGAGTATCTCGTCATGGTTCGGTAGGTTTGGCGCATGCGCCGACGACCTCGGCGAACCGCGCGAGATCGATGTTGCCGCCGGAGACCACCGCCACGACCTTACCGTGCCCGGCACGCCCGCTGAGCGCGGCAGCAATCGCGCAGCCGGCGGCGCCTTCGGCGATCACGCGGGCCCGCTCCGCCGTCAGCGCCATCGCACGCGCCACTTCGTCGAGCGTGACCACAATCGATCCCGCGAGCTTCGACAGCAACGGCCACATCGTCGGCAGCACCGACTTGCCGCCCGCGCCGTCGACGAACGACGCCTGCCAGTTGTCGAAGTACACCGGTCGCCCCGCCTGAAGCGACGCCGCGAGCGGGGCGGCCGTTTCCGGCTCCGCAGCGTAGACGCGCGTGCCGGGCTTCAGCTCGGCGACGGCCGCCGCGATGCCGGCTAGCAGCCCGCCCCCGCCGAGCGGCGCCACGATCGCGTCAACGTCCGGCAGATCTTCGACAATCTCGAGTCCGGCCGTACCGTTGCCCGCGATGAACCGGTCGTCGTCGAACGGGTGGACGAAGTGGCCGGACATCCGCGGCGATCCGTGCGATTCGACCGTGCGCCAGCACTCGTCGTAAGACGCCCGGACGATCGAGGCGCCGAGCCGTTCGATGGCACGGATCTTCGTCTGAGGCGCGGTGTCCATGACCATGACGGAGCAGCGCGCGCCCACCTGTCTGGCGGCGAAACCGACGCCCTGCGCGGCGTTGCCGGCGCTGACCGTCCAGACGCCATCGCGCAGTGCCTCTGGTGGCAGCTGGCGGACGACGTTGAAGGCGCCGCGGATTTTGAACGACCCGATCGGCTGCAGCGTCTCGAGCTTCAGGTATAGCTCAGGTCCGTCAGGCAGCTCGATGCGCACGAGGGGAGTGCGGATGGCCGCTCGATAAACAGCCGTGGCCGCGTCGCGGATGTCGGCGAGCGGAATGGCGCGCTGCGGCGCAGTCGTGGACAAGGCGCCGATCGTATCACTGGTCTTTCGTTCCCGACTTCACACCGCCTCTGAAGCGGCGAATCGCTCGTCGATGAACGCGATCAACTCCTCGACCGACGAGTAGGCGACAGTCGTGCAATTCGGGTCGCAGTTGCCGGTGATGACCCGCGAGATGGCGTGCCGGCGGGCCGTGTTGTACAGGACGATGGCTTTCTGGCCCGTCTGGGCCGCCCGACTGAGGACATAGCCGACCTCGAAGCCGACGCCATAGCTGGAACCGGACGCCTCCGCCACGAGCACATCGCAACGTTCCAGCCAGCCCAGATCGCGCCGAAACACCTCCGCTTCGGGGAGCACCGCCTCGGCCTCGTCGACGCCGTCGGCGAGCAGATGCGTCGTCAGCACTTCGTGTCCGAGCGCGTGCAGCCTCTCGCACATCGCCCGCCCGGCTGCCACGCCGCCCCGGTCGCCGCGAACGGTGCATGCAAGATAGATCTTCATTTCTTCAACACTTCGCGGACCTTGTCGATCGGGATCGCTTCGGCGTTGCCGATCGCCGATCGCACCGCGGTCGCCTGAAAGAGCGAGTTGTAGACCGCTTCTTCCGTCGCTTCGAGCGCCGCTTCGAACAAGGGCGACGTGGCGTCGGTGGGAAGCGTGGTGTGCGCGCGGGCGGCCGTTTCATTGAAGCGGCTGCGCTGATCGACCGCCGTGGAAAACGCAACCGCAAAGTCGCCGCTGCCGTTGCTGTACGCCGACCCGGTGCGGGCAAGGCCGAACACCGCGCGAGCCGCCAGGCGGCGCAAATCGCGTGCGTCGAGCGGCGCATCGGTCGCGACGACCAGCATGCACGATCCGTCCGCGGGATCTCCGTCGGCTGCTGGACCAGCGGCCGGCCGCCTGGGAGGCTGCAACAGGCGAAACACCGGGACGCCCGCGATCGTCAGGTTGCCGCCAAAATTCGTTTGCGCGAGCACGCCGACGGTGTAGCCCGTTCGCTCGAGTCTGCGTGACGAGGTGCCGATGCCGCCCTTCCAGCCGTAACACATCGTCCCGGTGCCTGCGCCGACGGCGCCCTCCGCGACGGCCCCGGGCTTCGCATTCCGGATCGCGTCCAGCACATGATCGCGAGTGATGTGCAAGCCGCGGATGTCGTTGAGCCCGCCGTCGTTCGTCTCGCCAACGAGCGCGTTAACCGAACGGACCTGCTCGTTGCCCGGCTGGGCGAGCGTGTAACGGACGACGGCGTCAATCGCCACGCCGACGCTGAGCGTATTCGTCAAGACGATCGGCGTTTCGATCGTGCCGAGTTCCGCGACTTGCGTCGAGCCCGCCAGCTTGCCAAATGCATTGCCGACGAACACCGCGCCGGCGATCTTGTCCTGAAACAGGTTGCCGGCGTGCGGAACGATCGCGGTGACGCCGGTTCGAACGCGTTCTCCCTCGACGACGGTGGTGTGCCCGACGCGCACGCCGTCGACGTCGGTGATGGCGTTGAGGGCTCCGGGAGGGTATACGCCCGGCGCGATGCCCAGGTCGCGCGCCCTCGGCCTGGTTTGGGCGCCCGCGACGAGGATCAACGCAGAAACCGCGGAAATCGCAGAAAGGCCTTTCCACAACGACCCGCCTTCGCTCCGTCGGCGCTTCGGCGTGACAGGTCTATCGTCATTCCAGGTCGACTGTTCGTGTCTGTTCATGGTCGAAGCGCCGCGACTTGCGCCGACAGCTGATCGAGGCGCGCGAGGACTTCTTGGTGCCGCGCCACCTCGGCCGTCGGCTTTTTCCCGAAGAAGCAGATGGCACCGCCGGGTCCAAGCTCGGCCCGTTCGATCTCCTCGAGCGAGGTAAAGCCCTGTTTGTGGGCGGCCGCTTCGAGGTCGAGGCGCGTAATCAGCTCCCGATGCAGCGCATCTTCGCACACCACGCCGTTATCGACGAGCAGATCGGTATCGCCTTCGACGAGCCGTTCGAGACGTTCGTGTCCGTACAGCAGCCGATTGACCCAGTAATTGAGGATCAGCAGCGCCGTTGCGCCGATCAGGCCGCCTGTCACGCTGTTGTCGTTGCCGATGATCGCGTTTTGGACCGTGTTCGACAGCGTGAGCAGCACCACCAGGTCGAAAGGGTTCAGCTGCGCGAGCTCGCGCTTGCCGGCGAGCCGCAGTCCGGCGACGAGGAACGCGTAGACGAGCACCGGTCGGACGATTTTTTCGAGGAGAGGCACCCCGAGCGCGAACATGTCCTGCCAGATAGGGCTTTGCATCCCCTGATTCTAGAAGGATCCTTTTGTCAAGCTCGACGCTGACAAAAGTCTTATAAACCGCTCGCGCGAATGCTGTTTACACCGCCGTTGCCATTGATTACGCTGATGGTCCGGCTCAACAAACAAATAGTTCGTTCATGGTGCGTGGCGTCGTTTCCCCCACGACGATTCGGCGTATTTCTGTCGGGTGTGGTCTCCTGGCTCTCGCTGCGATCTGTACAGCGGTCCTCGCCGTCGCCGAATCGAATTCTCCCCTGATTTTCGCCGTTCCCGGGAAGCTCGACGATGGCAGCGTGCTGTTGCCGAATGGCTGGCGCATCGCGCCCGCCGGCAAGCACGTCGCGGTCGAAACACTTCCGCTTAACATCGTCGTCACGCCCGATAGCCGGTATGCGATTGTCGCGACGAGCGGGTTGATGAGGCCGTCGCTTGCCGTGATTGACATTGCGACCTGGACTGTCAAGAACACGTACAAGCTCGACAACGCCTGGTTCGGGCTGGCGTTCAGTCCAGACGGCACCAAGCTGTACGTCGGCGGCGGCGGTCAGAACAACGTGCAGGAGTTCGTGTATGCGGACGGCACCTTGACAAAGGCGCGCACGCTGGCCCTTCCTGCCCAGACCGGGGAAACCTTCGCGGGTGGTGTCGCGATCAGCAAGGACGGCCGGACGCTGTACGTCACCCGTGTCTTCGCGATGACGCTGTCCGCCATCGATCTCACGAGCGGCCAGGTCACGAAGACCATACCGCTGCCGGCCGAGCCGTATACCTGTGTGGTCTCCCCGGACGGCGCCACCGTCTATGTGTCGCTGTGGGGCGGATCGCGAGTGCAGGGATTCACAGCCGACAAGCTCATCCCGATTGTCGACGTGCCCACGGGCGAGCACCCGAACGCCATGCTCTTCTCGAGCGACGGCCGGCGTCTGTTCGTCGCCGCGGGCAACAGCGCCGCGGTCTGGGTGTTCGATACGTTTTCGTGGGAGCCGATCGAGCAAGTCTCGACCAGTCTCTATCCGCAGGCGCCGCCGACCTCGACCCCTAATTCGCTGGCGCTTTCGCCGGACGGCCGTCAAGTGCTGGTCGCCAACGCCGACATCAACGCCGTCGCCGTCGTCGACGTGACGAACCCGGGGCGCAGTTTCGTCGACGGCTTCATTCCCGCGGGATCGTATCCGACCGGGGCCATTTACAGCCGCGACGGCAAACAGATTCTCGTCCTGAGCAGCAAGGGCTTCGCGTCGGCCGCGAACATGCAGAACGCGAACATGGACAAGCGGCTCACCGGCTGGGTGTCGCTGGTGCCGACGCCCGATCGCACAACTCTGGCGGAGTATCAACGCAAAGTCCTCTCGCTGACGCCCTATACGGACGCCAATCGTCTGACGAACCCGAGCATTCCGATCGGTTCGCCGATTCCGCGTACCGTCGGCGGCGCGTCGCCCATCAAGCACGTGTTCTACGTCATCCGCGAGAACCGCACCTACGATCAAGTGCTCGGCGATCTCGCCGAGGGCAACGGCGATCCCTCGCTCACTCTGTTCGGGCGCGACGTCACCCCTAACGCCCACTCGCTGGCGCAGAGTTTCGTGCTTTTCGACAATTTCTACGTCGATGCCGACGTCAGCTACAACGGTCACGCCTATTCCACGGCCGCCTACGCCACCGACTTCATCGAGAAAATGTGGCAGGCGGGCATGGCCAACCGGGGCGTGCCGATGCTCGGCGAGGGCGGCGGGTTCATGCGGAGCCCGTTCGGCAACATCACCGCGCCGAAGGGCGGCTACATCTGGGACTACGCGCAGCGCGCCGGCGTCAGCGTTCGCAGTTATGGCGAATTCGTCCAGCACCAATCGCGAACTCCCTCCGGCGACGTCGTCGAGATCGAATCGGTGCCCGGGCTGAAGGGAGCGATCGCTCCCAGCTTCTCTGGGTGGGATCTCGACATCACCGACAGCAAGCGCGTGGACACCTGGTTGCAGGAGTTCAGGCAGTACGAGGCCAACGGCAACCTGCCGCAGCTGTCGATCATCAGGCTGCCGAACGATCACACGGCCGGCACCAGGCCCGGAGCGCCGACGCCGCGGGCGATGGTCGCGGAAAACGATCTGGCCCTCGGACGTCTGATTGAAGCGATCTCGAGCAGCAGCGTGTACTGGAAAGACTCGGCGCTGTTCGTCGTCGAAGACGATGCGCAGGCAGGCCCTGATCACGTGGATTCGCACCGCTCGGTCATGCTCGTGGCGAGTCCGTTTGCGAAACGCGGTTTCGTCGATCACACGTTTTACACGACGAGCGGCGTTCTTCGAACCATCGAACTCATCCTTGGCCTCCCGCCGATGAGTTACTACGACGCCGCCGCGACGCCGCTCTACAACGCATTCGTGGGCACGCCGAACCTTGCCCTGTACCGGCGCAGCGACGCGCGGGTGCCGACCGACGAACGGAATCCGCCGACGGCATTCGGAGCGTCGCTATCGGCCGCGATGGATTTTTCGATCGAGGATCGCGCGCCCGAAGGACTGCTCAACGAAATCATCTGGCGGTCGGTCAAGGGCGCGCATTCTCCGATGCCGCCGCCGCGCCGAAGCGTCTTCGTCCGTCCCGCCGTCGGCAACGGCGACGACGACGATGACGACGATGACTAAATGATCTGGTAATCTGGTCTTCGATTACTCGATTACCTGGACTGTTCCTCGTCTCCGCGTCCGTGCTGCTCGTCAGCTGCGCACGGGCGTTGCCCCCGGGACCTTACTCCCTCAACTTTTCGATCGACGTTAAAACCCCGCGCGTCCTCGTAGCGTCGCAGGAGGTTGCGGTCCCGGTGACGGTCGCCAACACGGGTGTCCGTTCGTGGGACACCACGCGCGTGCACGTCTCCTATCACTGGCTGTGGCTCGTGCCGCGCGAAGCCTTCAAACGTTCGCGCTGGGATTTGCCGTACCACGACGGCATCCGCAGCGAGTTGACGGATCGGGACGAGCCACTCGCGCCCGGTGGGCGTATCGCGCTGCAGGGGCGCATCCTCGCGCCGGCGCTGCCCGGCCTCTATTGGCTGCAGTGGGACATGGTGGAGGAGGGCGCCGCGTGGTTTGCGCAGGTTGCGCCGCGCCAGCCACGGACGCTCGTGATCGTGCTCCCGACCACGACCTGGTTCTTCGGCCCGCTGCCGCTGCTGATCGCCTTTGCCGGATATCTGGCGTTTCGGCGCGGCGCGGCGCCGCGCCTGGCCGGCGTCTCGGACGTGCTGTGGTGCGCGGCCGCGCTTGGCGCCCGGCCGCTGATCCTCATCGACGCGGCACTCCTGGAGCCGACTGCGGTGGCGTACTGGCTGATCGTCATCGCCGCGGTCGTGCCGCCGGCGCTGGCTCTGCTCCTGCTGCCGAGACGCTTGCGCGCCTGGACGCTCCTCGGCATCGGGTTGTTTGGCTCGGCGCTGATCCTCGCGGACGTCTTGTACTACCGGTTCTTCGGAAATGTCCTGTCGGCGCCGGCGGTGCTGGCGGCGCGTCAGACCGGCCGCGTCTGGGGGACGATTCGCAGTGTGCTGACGCCCGAGCTGCTCTGGCTGATCGTCGACTGGCCGCTCGCGATCTGGCTGATCAGCCGTGTGTCGCGCGAGAACACGCCCGGACCCTCTCTGCGTGCGCGGGTAGCGGCGGTTGTCGTGGCCGTTGCGGCTCTCGTGCTACTAGGTGCCGAGCTGAGCGCGCGCCAGGTGCTGGCGTCGACGCCTCTTGATCAGATGTTCCGCGACCGTTCGGTGGTGGAACGACTCGGGCCGTTCGGCTACCACGCGTACGACCTCTGGAACTACGCGCACAACCGCTGGCTGCGTCCGCCCGCGACCGAGGCCGAGGTGCAGGACGCGCTGTCGTGGTTCATCGAGCGGCAACCGTTGCGTGCGGGCCCGTCGGCGCCCGGCTTTGGCGCGGCGCGGGGCAAGAATCTGATCGTCGTCCAAGTCGAATCGCTGCAGGACTTCGCGGTCGATTTCCAGGTGGCGGGCCAGCCGGTGATGCCACATCTTCGCGACTGGGCGCAGGAGAGTCTGCGTTTCACCAACGTCACCGACCAGACCAGCGAGGGCCGGACCTCCGACGCGGAATTCACGACGATGACGTCGTTGCTGCCGCTGGACCATGGCGCGGTCGCGTTCAGATATCCAGGCAATCGCTACGTCGGGCTGCCGCACGTGCTGGCCTCCCACGGCTACGCCACGCTGTCCGCCGTCGCATTCGAACCTGGCTTCTGGAACCGTCAGGTGATGCACCCGGCCTACGGCTTTCAGACCAGCCTGTTCGAGTCCGACTTCAGGATGACCGAGCAGATCGGATGGGGCCTGAACGACCGCGACTTCCTTCAGCAAATGGTGCCGCGTCTCGAGCGTCTACCACGGCCGTTCGCGGCCTGGCTGATTACGCTGTCGTTGCACCACCCGTACGACGGCTTTCCCGCGAATCATCGTGTGCTGAAGCTCGGCGCGCTCGAGAACACAGCGTTTGGCAACTACCTCCATACGATGCGGTTCTTCGACCAGGCGCTCGAGGATTTCGAGACCGCCCTTGCCAGAGACGGGCTCCTCGACGACACCGTCCTGGTCGTGTTCGGCGATCACGATGCCGGTTTTCCGCGCGATCGCCTCCATGCGAAGGACATCGGCATCGGCGCCGACGAGATCTCATGGACATTGACCGATCGCGTCCCGCTCTTCATCCGCGTGCCCACCTTCGCGCTTCGCGCTACGGCGGACAAGCCGCAGTACGCACCCGGCCCACCCGACGCATCTGGCCCGACAGGCCTGACAGGCACGCGAAGTCTGCCGGCCGGCCAGACTGACTTCGCGCCGACGGTACTTGCGCTGCTCGGGATCGATGCCGCGCCGCTGCCGTACATCGGCCGCAACCTGCTCGGCGGAGTCGACGTCCCGGTCGTGCGGCCGTACGGGGACTGGCTGGACGCCCATCGCCTCTTTCTCGCGCATGGCGCGCACGTCAGCTGCTACGACCTGCATCGCCGGGCCGAGGTCGGCATCGGCGATTGTGGCGACGCCGATCGATCGGCGCGCCGCGCGCGCCAGATTTCTCGTCTCGTGGTTGCCGAGGACCTGCAGCAACGGCTGATGGACAGGATGCAGCTGCGTTGACGAGTACAATGCGGCTCTCCCGCATGCGTGCGTCTGTCTTCGCCTGTGCCAGCCTGATCGCGTTGCTCGCCGCCCATCGCGCTGACGCGCAGGATCCTCCGCCGAAGATCGGCCCCTTCGTCGTCGACCTTCATGCGACGATACCGCGGTTCCCCCAGGATCTGCAGCTTGCACAGAGCCGCGACATGCCGCTGGCGGAGCTGCCGGGCAACGGCCTCGGTGTGCTGGTGGGCGTGCACGTCTACCCGTTGCGATGGCGAGCGGTCACATTCGGGCTGGGGGGCGAATTTGCTACCGGCCGGGCTCGCCAGACGCCGACACTGGCCCAGACGGTCCTCCGTCCCGCGACGGAGCGGTTGACCACGATCACGCCTCAGCTGTCGCTCAACTTCGGCACCGGCAACGGCTGGAGCTACATCAGCGGCGGGCTCGGGCGGTCGACGTGGGCCGTGACGCCGCAGGGGCAGGAAGGCTTCGCGGCCGACTCGGAACAGTTGAAGACGATCAGCTACGGCGGAGGCGCGCGCTGGTTCATGAAGACCCATCTCGCGTTCAGCTTCGACGCGCGCTTCTACGCGATCAACCCAGGTACGCCGTTCGTCGCCGGTGCCCTCGGCAGTCCGAGGACGACGCTGATCGTCATTGGTGCGGGCGTGTCAGTGAGGTAGCGCGGAGGATTGGGTGATTTGGTGATTTAGTGATTTGGTGATCGTTGACGGATTGCGGGATTGCGGGATTGCGGGATTGCGGGATTGTGGTGATTGGTTTGAGGGTGCAGAGTTGTTTGGGCATGGAATGGTCATTGCGTGATCGCCGTTCATGGGCGAACAAGCAGAAGCTCTCAAAGAACGCGCACGACGATTTGCGCTCGCTACGCTGAGGCTGATCAAACACTTACCTGCGGAAGAACCCGGACCGCTTATTCGTCGGCAGCTAGCGAAGTCCGCAACCTCGGTTTCCATGAACTATCGAGCGACGTGCCGCGCGCGCTCGCACGCGGAATTCACATCGAAGATCGGCCTGGTTGCCGAGGAAGCCGACGAGAGTCTCGGATGGCTGGAAACCATCGAGGACGCCGAACTGCTGACGGATATCGGGCGTTTGCGAGAACTGAAGAATTTGACACGTGAAGCCGACGAACTGGCAGCAATTTTTTCAAAGTCTGCAGGAACCGCCCGCCGCAATCAACGCCGCAAGCGTTCGGATTGACCGCCCCCAATCCCTCAATCCCTCACCCCCAATCCCTCAATCCCTCAATCACCAAATCTTCCAATCCATCAATGCTCCAACGATCACTCAATCACCCAATCACCAAATCACCAAATCAATGGAAGGAGAAGGGCGGATACTCGTCCACGAGCAGCAGCAGATACGCTTCGACGCGAATGAACCACCGCAGGACACCGACGCTGAATTGGTAGAGCCCCTCAGGGTAATCGCCGGTGAACAGAATCGCCAGCCACGCCACGAACGACGTGAGCCACCACGCGACGGTCAGCAACCCGACGACAATCAGCTGCGGGATGATCAGGATCAGACGGAATCCGACGCTGAGGCGCCGCCGCGGGCCCTCCGGTTCCACGAACGTGAGCGACGCCGGGTAGGCGTCGTCGCCAAACGGCGGATACGCGTCCTGCAGCAGCATCAGGTACGCGAGCGCGCGCACGCGCCATCGGAGGTAGAACACCGTGTACTGGCGGATCGCCGGGATATCCCTGCCACCGATCACGATCGCGAACCAGGTGACGATCGCGAGGATGTACGCCACCGCGCCGAGCAAGCCGGTTTCGCTGCCGAACGAGGAGCCGGAGCTGCCGCCACGGCTGGTTTGAAGCGCAAACCCCATTCCGATGCCGCCGACGAGCAGCAGATGCGGAATCGCGAGAATGATGCGAAACGCGACGGTCAGCCGGTCGCGATTGGTGCGCGCGGGCAGGACGTCGATGGCGATCGGGTATGGCACTCGCCGATCATAAGCCGAGCGGCCACTCTTGGAGTGTCCACGCTGAATCGGGACCGGTTGTGGCCTGCCGCGAAAACACGAAATCACGAAACCCTTTGGACGCTGCGTGTTTTCGTGCTTTGGTGGCGATCCGGCGGTACTGATTCGCCAGGGACAGGCCACCAGCTGTGCCAGAATGCGCGCTATGCGCATCGCCCTGTCGCTCGCGGCGCTCGGCTCCCTACTGGCCCTCGGTCAGCCGGCTCCGGCGTCGATCGAACGCGGCACTCTGCGGCTTCACTATGTCCAGAAGCCGATCGGGTACGAACGCTACGAGGTGGCGCAGGACGGTGACACCCTCAAGCTGACGGCCGATTTTGACTTCACCGATCGCGGCGGACGCGTGCAGCTGGCCGCCACGCTGCGCGCCAAGGCCGACTTCACGCCGATCTCGTTCCAGGCGAAGGGCAAGAGCTATCGGTTCGTGAACGTCGACTCCGACGTACGCGTCGAGGGCACTGACGCGGTGGTCCGTGCTGACGGCGCCGTCGGTGAAGAACTGCGCCGCGTGACGCTGCCGGCACAGTTCTTCACGGTGGACGGCTACGCGCCGTTCTCCGCGCAGATGCTGTTGCTTCGCTACTGGAAGCGGCACGGTCAGCCTCGGCTGCTGCGAACCGTTCCGGGGCAGCCGACCAACGACGTCTTCGTCGAGGCGCGCGGACGCGAGGCGATTCGCATCGGCGAGAAGGTCACCACGCTCGAGCGCTTCGCGATCGACGGTGTCGTCTGGGGCCGGGAAACCCTGTGGCTCGACGAAGCCGGATCGCTGGCGGCGGCGATCACGCGGGCCGGCGGCCTCAGCTTCGAGGCGGTTCGAGAGGACCTCGAGCCGGCGCTGGTGCAGTTCGTCCAGCGGGCGACACGCGATCGGATTGGCGATCTCGAGTCGATCACGCGGGTCAACGCTCCGCTCAAGAGCGGGACCTATGCGATGGTGGGCGCGACGATCGTCGACGGCACGAGCCGTCCGCCCGTGCCGGACGGCGTCGTGATCGTCCGCGACGGCCGCATCGCCGACGTCGGCTCGCGCGCCGACGTGCGCATCCCCGATGGGGTGCCGACGGTCGACGTCTCTGGCAAGACGCTCGTGCCGGGACTGTGGGACATGCATACCCACGTCACGCAGATCGAGTGGGCGCCGGTCTATCTCGCTTCAGGGGTGACGACCGTCCGCGACATGGGGAACGAGTTCGAGTTCATCACGACGCTGCGCGATGCGATCGCGTCGAAGCGCGCCCTCGGTCCTCGTCTGCTGCTCGCCGGGCTCGTCGACGGACCGGGGCCGAACGCGTTCGGCGTTTACTATGCCGCGACGCCCGACCAAGCCAAGCAGGTGGTCGGCAAGTACCACGATGCCGGATTTCAGCAGATCAAGATCTACAGCCTGATCACGCCGTCACTGGTCGAGGCGATTTGCGCCGAGGCGCACCGGCTCGGCATGACCGTCACCGGACACGTGCCCAACGGGATGACCATCGACCAGGCCGCCACGGCCGGCATGGATCAGATCGCCCACCTCGCCATTCGCGGCGAAGCCGGGTCGGACGAGGTGAACAAGGTCATCGGGGTGCTGCGCGATCGCAAGACCGTGATCGATCCCACGCAGTCGTGGAACGAGCTGCTCGGTCACGCCGCCGGCACGCCGATCGCGACGTTCCAGCCGGGCGTCGCGAAGATTCCGCCGCCGCTCAACCGGCTGTTCTCGAATGCCGGTGCTGCCGGTGTCGACGCCGCCGCGGCCCGCGCCCGCCTCGAGCGCGGCCTGCGTATCGTCAAGGCGCTTCACGATGCCGGCGTGCCGGTAGTGGCGGGCACCGACGAAGGCATTCCCGGGCACAGCGTGCATCGCGAGATCGAGCTGTACGTCGAGGCCGGGCTCACGCCGCTCGAAGCGCTGCAGGCGGCGACCATTGTCCCCGCGCGCGCCATGAAGCTCGACGCCGAGCTCGGCACGATTGAAAAAGGCAAGCGCGCGGACATGGTCGTGCTGAACGCGAACCCGCTGGAGCGGATTCAGAACATCCGGTCGGCGCGATGGACGATCATCGACGGCCGGGTCTACGACACGCAGGCGTTATGGCGCAGCGTGAGATTTCAGCCATGAGTCCGTTTAACCGCAGAGCGCGCAAAGCCCGCAGAGAATCAGTTATGAAAAAGAAAAGACCCACACGGAGAAGCGCTCGGAAGGCGCGCCCTCGCCGGAAGGTTGCCGCGCGAACGAAGACTGCGGATCCGCTTCTGGCCCCGGTGAAGGGCGCCGAGCGACGCAACATCGGACACGTGCAGCTCGAAGTCGGGCGCGCCGGCTCGGCGCGCGTCAAGCGGATGATTTACCCGGTGGGGTTCCGCTGGTCGAAGGACATGAAGCCGGCAGTCGGCACGGACCTGTGCATGCACGCCCACGTCGGCTTCCTGGCTCGCGGCGAAATCCACATCGAGTACGCCGACGGCTGCGTCGTGGAGCACAAGGCGCCGCAGATCGTCGCAATCGATCCGGGCCACGACGGGTGGGTAGTCGGCAAGGAGCCGGTCGTGCTCATCGAGTTCGACTTCGAGGGCGACACTGTCAGCCGGCTGGGCATGCCGGCCAGTCACCGACACTGATCCAGTCAACTGGCGAATGGTGAATTGCCGAATCCGCGTAATTCGCCAATTCACCAACTGCAGATTACTCAACGGCCGTGAGTTGGCGGCCACGGGTTTCCGGCCCCATCCAGACCGTCGCGATCACGAGCGCGCCGGCGATGGCGATGCACGACGCCATCGCGGTCGATAGCGGGATGCCGCGATCCTGCATCGCGCCGATGATGGTCGGCGTGAACGATCCGACCGCGGCGCCGAAGTGATACGCGAAGCCGGCGCCGACTGCGCGCACCGCCGTCGGGAATCGCTCGTTCAAGTAGATCGGAACGATGCCCCACGAGCCGGCGGCGAAAAAGCCGACCAGAAACGCACCGGCCCACATCAACATGACGTTGTCGGTCAGCACGTAGAGCGGTACGGCGGCAATGCCGATGGCCATCATCAGCGTCGCGGCGCCGCGCCGGCCCAGGCGTGTTTCGGCGAGCCGTCCGGTTGGAATCGCACCCGTCACGCCGCCGACGTTCAGCAGCACCGAGAACACGAACGGCTGCAGTCCCTTCGAGATGACGAAGGTCGCGTACCAGAACGTGATCGAGTAGTACGAAAAGATGAACATCGTCATCATCAACGACGTCTGCAGGGTCACCGGCAGCAGGTTGGGCTTGAAGAGCCGCGTGAACGAGATCGGTTCCTTCTCGTTCCGCTCGCGAAGGTGCCGCTGCCGTTCCAGCCAGACCGGGCTCTCCTGGACGCCGCGGATGATGAAAATCACCAGCAACGCCGGCAGTGCGCCGAGCCACAGCATGACGCGCCAGCCGAAGTCGGGTTGCTGGTTGACGAGCGGATACACGAATTGGTACGCGAGCGCCGAGAGGATGAAGCCGGTGGAGTAGCCCGCCTGGAGCATCCCCGATGCGATGCCTCGAAGGTGGGTCGGCCAGTGTTCGAGCGTCAGCGGCATGCCCGCGGCCCAGACGCCACCCATCCCGATGCCGAAGAGTGCGCGCAGCGTGAAGAGCATCAGGTACGACGTCGAGAAACCGCTGAGACATGCGAACGCGGAGTACCAGAGAATCGAAAACACCAGCGGGCCCTTGCGCCCCCAGCGGTCGGCCGCCGAGCCCGCCGCCGCGCCGCCCAGCAGCCGGAACATGAGCGTGACCGTGGCGAGCGCGCCTGCCAGCGCCTTGCTGATCGTGAAGCTGTGCTGAATGTCCACGATCAGGAACGAGATGATGGTGAAGTCGAACCCGTCGAGCGTCCAGCCGAGGAACGACGCAAAAAATGCCCTCCACTGTGTCGCATTGACCTGGCGATACCAGGGCCTGACGTCAACCGGCAGGGCCGGCGACCGCAGCGCCTGCGACACGATGTGGCTCATTGCCGGCTCCGATCGGAGCCGTTGTCGCGGGCGAGATATCGATCGAGCCAGCCGAGGAATTCCCGGTACCACACGACGCTGTTCTGCGGCTTGCTGATCCAGTGGCCTTCATCCGGGAACAGGACGAGGCGTGACGGCACGCCCTGACGCTGGAGCGCCGTGAAGAATTCGAGGCTCTGCGTGTAGGGGACCCGGTAGTCCTGTTCGCCGGCGATCACGAGCGTCGGCGTCTTGAACTTGCCGAACTCGCCCGCATAGAGGTGCGGCGAGAACTTCTGGTAGCCGGACGCGTTCGTCCACGGTGTTCCGCCAAACTCGTGCTCGGGAAACCAGAGCTCTTCGGTCGCGCCGTACATGCTCGTCAGGTCGTAGACGCCGGCGTGCGAGATCAGCGCCCGGAAGCGGCCCCGCGACTGTGACTCGAGCCAGTCGACCATGTAGCCGCCGTACGATCCGCCCGCTGCCGCAACGCGCGTCTTGTCGGTGAACGGGTACTTCACGAGCACGTGCTCGAGCCCCGCCATGAGGTCGTCGGTCGCCTTGCCACCCCAGTCGCCGGAGATCTCTTCGGTGAACTTCTCGCCGAAGCCGGTCGACCCCCGCGGGTTGATCATGACGCTCACGTACCCGGGCGCGGAGAACATCTGAGCGTTCCAGCGATAGCTCCAGGTGTCGCCCCAGACGCCCTGCGGCCCGCCGTGAATCAACAAAAGCAGGGGATACTTTCTGGCCGCGTCGAACGCCGGCGGCCGAATCAGATAGCCCTGGACTTCCGCGTTACCGGCGCCATGAAACGTGAAGCTCTCCGGCTTCGCCAGGTCGAGCTCCGCGAGCAGCTTCTGGTTCTGATGCGTCAGCGGACGCGCCGCTCCGCTCACTGGCACCACGAACAGTTCAGAAGGCGCCGCCAGACTGCTCCGCGACACGACCAGCGTGTCGCCTCCGCCGAGGCTGAACTCGCCGTCGAACCCACCGGCCGTCAGGGCGCGCGGCTGCCCGCCGGCCGCCGGAATCGTAAACACCGGCATCGCGCCGCGATCCTCGGCATTGAAATAGATCGTCCGGTTGTCAGCCGACCACGCCGGACTCTCGACACTGCGGTCCCACGCGTCCGTCAGGCTGGTCGAACGACCCGAGGCCCGGTCCAGCACCATCAGCCGCCACTTGTCCGCCTCGTAGCCGTT
>Ga0068863_100003215_pt1 | contig 16177 bp, 16 predicted proteins | sample KBSSwiS62_FD_66596 | JGI IMG/M metagenome (GOLD analysis project Ga0068863, IMG submission 66596) | Switchgrass rhizosphere microbial communities from Kellogg Biological Station, Michigan, USA - KBS Switchgrass S6-2 | ecosystem: Host-associated > Plants > Roots > Rhizosphere > Soil ...
CATAAAGCTTATTGCCAGCAGCCGCCATGGCGATTACTCCCTTTATATCGAGCGGAGCACCTATGAGCTTATTCGTTGCAAGACTAAAAACCGCCAGGTCGCTGTTTCGCGACGCATAAAGCTTATCATTTACAATGGTCAAGTTGTTAAGCATCATTTTGCTCGGCACATGAACGCTATTTACGGGATCCTTAGTGGAGTAAAGCTGAAGCAAATAATCATCAAATTTAGGTCTTAGATCCTTTGGGATATCCTTGATTTGATGCGCAATCTGTTTTTTAAGCTGTTCCTTTGGAACCTCTTTTACAAACATGTCGATGAAGACAGCTGCTACTGGGCTTAATAGATCACCTATATCCAAGAAGTTGGCAGCCAAAATGAAGTCCAAATAGTCTTTTGGTTTTGCTTTTGGAGGAAAAGAAAAATCCTTAACGATAGTTTTGAGTTTCGAAAAAGTGAGTTCTTTCTTGGCCTTTTGCAGAATTCGCATTTGCATTAACGCATTTGCGACGGCCGCCAGCGTGCGTTTGCTGATATTGTAATAGATAGGCACATCAACGTAATGCTTCTGTTTGTCTGTCCGCATCTCTTTGGTGATGCCGCCCATTTCATCCAGCATATTTGTAATTGTTGCACTTAGTTCTGCAGCGTCTAATGGCAATTCGATCTTGTCCGCTTTGTTGTTCTGCAGAAGAAGATTGACGATAACAGGCTCTGCAAAACTTGCATGCGCAAGTAAAACCACCACGAGCGCTCTCGAACAATATCTACTCATGTGCGTCATCTCCACTCACGAGTATAATATTTGGGTCCGTGGGTTTCAAATTTTGGGGAAAAACGGAGAAGGTGAGTCGAAACTAAGCCGCTCTCCCGTCACTGGATGCTTGAAGCAAAACCTAGTCGCATGGAGTGCGATGCGTTTATACGGGTCGGAGCGCGCTCCATACTTCTTGTCGCCCGCAATGGGGCAGCCGAGCTCAGCCAAGTGGACGCGAATCTGATGTTTGCGCCCTGTTTGTAGCGTCACTTCAACGAGAGAATGGCCTTTCCCTTTTTTGAGGACCCGATAGTGCGTAACGGCGTGTCGAGCATTGAGGTGTCGCGAATTTTCAGGATCAGAAGCTGAATAGACGCGAAGCGCTGCGTTCTCAACGAGCCAGCTTTCAATCGTGCCTTCGTTCTTTGGCGGTGCGCCTTCGACAAACGCGAGGTAGATTTTTTCGTTTTCATACCAACCGGCTTCTAGCGTTTTTTGAACTTGCAGGGATTTCGCAAAAATCATCAAACCTGATACTTCGCGATCAAGACGATGCACCACATAAAGGCGCTCGCCCAAGTATTCACTTAACTTGAGAATGAAAGTCTGCGACCGTTCACCATCTCGATTGACGCTAAGCAGCCCTGAGGGCTTTACAGCCACCACAACGGCTTCATCGTTCAGCATGATTTCAAAAGGCGCAGTTCGTATCTTTCGGACCGATCTATCGACCTTCTTAATCGTCAGCGTCTGCCCACCCGCCAACATGGTGTCGCCTTTTACAATGGCCTTGCCATCTACCTGAACGCTGCCCTCTTTAAGAAGGTTTCGCGCTTTGGTCACGGATGAAAGTTTGAGTTTTTGAACTAAGAGGTCCAAAACCCGAGTCGGCTGATCAACAATAAATTTCATGCACCCAAAGCTATAGAAATAGGCTCGTGTTCGCAACACTAGTTGGGCTTCGAACGCCCCACGCGGCCAATTATTTCGTCCATGCGAGTTTCATGATAAAATAGGAGCGCTGGGGGAATAACATGAAAGCCATCTTAACAACTCTATTTTTGTCTCTATTCATGATTCTAAGCCTTGCTTCTCAGTGTCCTTCTGGAGCAAATAATCCGCCTGGTTCAACAAGTAGTAGCTCCACAAGCTCTGGCCTAACAAATACTCAACCCACAAATCCAGGACCAACGGGCCCAGTGCCAACAAACCCTGCGCCGACAGGCCCCGCTCCAGGCCCTGCGCCGACAAATCCGGCGCCAACAGGCCCCGCTCCGACAGGCCCTGCGCCAACGGGTCCCGAGCCAACAACTACTCAACCAACTCCAACTGGCAATTTTGATGAGCACATTAATATCACTTATAAAACGCAACAATATTGCAACGACATGGGTTTCTTCTGGTCAGAAAATCAATGTCTAACATTCCATGCAGCTAAACAGCATTGCGATTCCACGAAGGAAGGTCCGTTGAATCATCCATATTCGGTGAAAGGAGCACTCCATTGTGGTGGCTTACAGGATGCTGACGAAAATTGCAGAAAAGAAAACAAGATAACTTACAACCAACATACCGGTCATTGCGAAGGGGAAGTCGTTATCGATAATCAAGCTAGGACACATAAAGACTATTGTCTGAAATCAGGATACCACTGGGTGGACCACTACAAGGGCAACAATAAATGCTTCACAGCAAAAGAGTTTGATGCTTATAGCATCTATAAAGATTTCGATTCATGCACACAAAACGGGCATTTCTGGTTTAAGTTTGGCGTTTGGCCTTTCTCTGAAGATTTCTGTGCGACTCTCGATAAAAGCAGGGACACCTGTATGGATCGATTTGGCAGTAAGCAACCATATCCGTATGCTGGTCGCCCATCACAGGGCGTTCTCGGAGGCCACGTGCACACAGTCTGCGGCACTCTGGAACAAGCCGAGGACTATTGCAAACGTAAGGAAGGCGGGAAGAAATACAATCCGGCGAACGGTCACTGCGAAGAGGACCTTACCTTCGCTGATCCACCTAGGACCCCAAGAGACCACTGTCTGAAGTCCGGGCACCATTGGGTGAGTAGCTACGAAGGCAAGAATAAGTGCTTTACAGCCCAAGAATTCAATGTTTACAGCACCTATAAAGATAAGGATTCTTGCGCTCGCAACGGGCATTTCTGGCAAGGCGGTGTTGGCAGCTGGGGAATTGGTTACGCATTCTGCGCTCCTTTCAGCAAATCTGCGGAACATTGCAAGGAGATGAAAGGTCGACCCTATGTTTGGTTCAACAGACAATTGGGAATCGCACACTGCGGTGATCTAAAAGATGCCGAGCGCTATTGCAACACTCGGGAAGGCGGAAAGAAATACAATCCGACAAATGGTCACTGCGAATAAATACTCATCATGCGAGAGCAACATCCGTTGCTTCTCGCATTGGGCACATTGACAATGAGTCTCCTATGTCTAAGTTATAGAAATCTAGCACAGGAGAAATCATGGCCGCCCAAAACATCATCGAAGTCACAGACGAGAATTTTAACGCAGAAGTGGTCGGTTCCAACGAGCCCTTTCTGATCGATTTTTGGGCCACCTGGTGCGCTCCATGCCTCGCCATCGCCCCCCATGTTGAAGCGGTAGCCACGCAATACCAAGGCAAACTTCGCGTAGGCAAGCTCAACGTTGATTCCTACCCAACAACGGCAGGCGCATTCGGCGTGCGATCCATTCCAACACTCATTCTGTTTAAAGGTGGCAAGCCTGTCGACCAAGTTATTGGCGCCGTTTCGAAATCCAAGATTGAAGAAATGATCAATCGACATGCGAGCTAAATACTCGGCTTTATTCGGCTTGATCTTCGCTTTCTTGATAAGTGCAGAGGTGCACGCAGCAGCATGCTGCACGTCCGCGACGGCTTTTGGCACAGGGCGCTTGCTCTTGTGGGAGAAATGGGCATCTGGAGTTCGCTTTCAGGCGAATCACGAGCTTGGTTTTTACGACGATTCAGGTCGATTTGAACCAACAGAACCTGGCGTCGTTGATCAGCAGCTGCGCCTCGATGCCTATGCTCTCTACCCCACAAGCGAAAACGGTTCTGTTTTCGTTGTTATCCCGTGGCTCTTTGCGCGAATGGGCAGAAACGATGGTATCACGACAAATTCCAACCTTTCGGATGTGCAAATCGGATACCGCCACCAACTCGTGGCAATTGGCGAATTTGAGGAGCTTCCGGGCATCGCTTTGTCTGGTGCCGTTTTGTTGCCGACTGGTACACCTAAAGTCACAGGTCGAGATGCGTTGATTTTGATTTCAGGCGCAAGCTTCGAGAAGACCTGGATGCCGTTTTTTGCCCAGCTCAACCTCGGTGGTTCTCTTTTGTTCAATCAGATTCGATCACGAAACAAGACGCCCGATCCGATCACGGGTTCTTTTCAAGTATCGCTTGCCAGCGGATGGGAAGTCACAAACGAATTGGTGACGAGCATAATGTGCAGCTGGACCTACGAGATGCCTTCGAAATGGAAGACCGAAGGTGGACTCGCGGCGTCGTATCGAATAAACCCAAATCTTACGGCGCAAATGAACGTAAGCTCTGACCTGTTCGTAAATGGATCTGGGTCAAATTGGCCCGGCAATCTCTCCTATGGATTCGGTATTCGCTATGGATATTTCTAGAGTTCTTCTCTTTGTATTTCTCCTCTCGGGATGCGTGACGACCAGACAACCCGAAGCAAATCGATTCGAGGTTCAGAAAATCACCGCAGCGTCGAAGGCGACGGTTTTTTTCTTTTGGCAATCGCAATGCCCATGCGTGGTGCGATATCAGGACCGCATTGAGCGTTTGGCAGAACGCTACAACAAAGAAGGTGTGAAGTTCATCGCCATTTCAAGCAACAGCGATGACAGTGAAGAGACCATGCTGCGCGTTTCACAAGAACGCGGCTTTAAACTTCCGATCATGAAAGACTACGATGGCACGATAGCACATGTCCTTGGCGCAAAAACAACACCCACCGTCGTTCTGACAGACGCAAAGGGCAACATCCAGTTTCGTGGATGGATCGATAACGAGCGAGATGAAGGAGACTCCGAGCGAATAGCCTATCTCGAGAACGCACTGCAAGATTTCCTGAAGACAAAGACCGTTGCGCAAAACGTCTCGCCTATATTTGGCTGCCGAATTACGCGCTCGTTACGTTAGGGTCACGATACTTATAGTGAAACAGCTCCGCTTTTCGCGGTTAACGAAGATTGCGAGTTCTTCCCATATACAGCATCTATTATTGGATTGCGATTCACTTCTCATTCATATATGTTTTCCGTTCTAATTTATGGAAATAATACTATGAATCGATTAATATTCGTACTAACTATCTTAACTGGTTCAACTTATTCATTAGCAGACAGTACCCTCAACACAACTCAGGAAGAGGCTATTCTAATTGACGTTCCTTCCTCCGAGGGTAAGAGCCTTAAACAGTTTTCATTGAAATATCTGGAGGCAACTCTGGGCGAACTGGCGTTTACAAAACTGACAGCTTTTTTGCATGAAGCTGGACATGCTGCTGCCTACAAATATGCCACTGGGTTCTTACCACACAGTCTGACAATCGAGGGAAATGCCGGCCACACTTCGCATTTGCAAATGATTCGACCTGGAGCTGGTGTTTCTTTTGCGGGCCCGTTTCTTGGCTTACTCTCTACCACAATATTGGAATCTATGGTGCTTTCTTCCTTTTACGGAAAGGCAAGCCATATTAGTCCCTTATACTGGGTGTACTTGTCGAAAGAAGCCAAGACACTCAATTTGCTCCAACTACTTCCCAGGAAAGGATTGGATGGTGAACATATAGCCAAGTACCTTCCCTGGATCTCAAATCTTTTGAAAATAGGTTCATTGACTGCGGATGGGTATGTGGAATTTTCTTTCTATAGAAGTCTGATTGAGAAAATCTCACCAGAACTAGGGAACTCCATTATCGATTACGCGCCTTTATTTTTCCACCTATCAGGAATATTTAAATACCTGGCTCAGAGTTCTCTCCCTCACATGCTAGCAAGACTTAGCGGACCACTCTATGGAGCCTTCGTCGCTTACTCCATTGGTGCACTTCTATACAAAGTTTACACAAACCTCGCAGAAGATGCTTTTGAAAAGCTAAAAGATCGGATCTCTTTAGCATCGGCTTTCGACTTAGCTTATGACCTCGGTCCCTATATCTTGGCTGCCATCACTGTAGCAGCACTGAACGATTCGAAGTTGCTGGACTTCACAATTACCTGGTCGCCGTTCGATCGATCTGCTTCTTTTTTTAGCGGCGTGATATCAAAGCCATAAGGTTAGGCTAACCCCATCGCTCGCATGTTGAGGCGCGTGGAGAACTTTTGCGACTCAAGCGTTGAGTCCATGCTGTCGAGCAGCTTGATGTGAAGTACTGCAATACCATTGCTATTGACTTATCACTCATATATGTTGCCAGTTCCAATTTATGGAAAACAATACTATGAATCGAACAATATTCGCACTAACTATCTTATTTAGTTCAAGTTATTCATTAGCAGACAACACCCTCAACCCCACTCAGAAAGAGGCGAGTCTAATTGACGTTCCTACTTCCGAAGGTAAGAGTCTTAAACACTTTTCGTTGAAATATTTGGAAGCAACCCTAGGCGAACTCGCATTTACAAAGGTGATGACTTTTTTGCATGAATCTGGACATGCACTTGCATACAAATATGCCACTGGGTTCCTTCCGCGCAGTCTAAGAGTGGAAGGCAGCGGTGGTGGCTGTGCCTTCGCAATTGGGATGCGAACTGGAGCCAGTATTCCTTTGGCAGGCCCGCTTCTTGGCTTAGCCTCTGCCACAATATTAGAATCCTTTGTACTCTCCTCTGTTTACGAAAGACTGAGCTATCTTAACCCTTTATATTGGATGTACTTGTCGAAAACAGCCCAAACAGAAGATTTGCGTCAACTATTTCCCGGAATCTCGAGCGATGGCGATCGCATAGCCAGGCTTCTCCCCTGGACCTCAAATATTTTGAAGATCGGGTCTATGACTGCTGATGGGTATGTGACTTTCTCTTTCTACAAGAGTCTGCTTGACAAAATTTCACCAGAACTAGGCAACTCTATTGTCGATTATGCACCTTTATTTGTCTACCTAACAGGAAAAGTTCAATCTCTGGCTCAGAGTTTTCTTCCTCACATGCTAGCAAGACTTAGCGGACCACTCTATGGAGCCTTCGTCGCTTACTCCATTGGTGCACTTCTATACAAGGTTTACACAAACCTCCCAGAAGATGCTTTTGAAAAGCTTAAAGAACGGATCTCTGTAGCATCGGCTTTCGACTTAGCTTATGACCTCGGTCCCTATCTCTTGGCGGCCATCACTGTCACAGCGCTGGACAATTCCAAGTTGCTGGACTTCAAAATTACTTGGCGAGAGTTTGATCGATCTGCTTCATTTTTTAGCGGCGTCTTATCAAGGCCATAAGGTCCATCGGAAGATTAGGCTAAACCCATCGTTCGCATGTTGAGACGTGTGGAGAACTTTTGCGACTCCATGTCGCTCACATATTTGAGCTGTGACTCGAGTGCCGAATCCATGTTGTCTAGCAACAGTTCCCGCAAAGCTTCAGGGCCATCCCGCAAGGTTTCATAGTAGCGTTGACGTTCGCTCGAATGAATGATGACAGGGTCATAACCACCTTGAAGCAGAAAGCTATTCATGAAGATTCGTCCAACCTTGCCTGCACCCTCCATGAAAGGAAATACAGACATAAACTGACGATGAAAGAGCACTGCCTGATTAATTGGATGCTGTGCCTGAAACTCAGGGTGCTCGGTTTGTTGGCATAACTCCGCCAAACGTTTTTCGACAAGCTTTGGGTCGACGAAATTGTGAAAGTAGGCAGAATGAAGAGGCACAACTTTACGCAAAATACCGGCATCTTTGCGCGCAATGTTGCTGTAAAGAAGCTCATGCATAGACAGAACATCTTGCACGGAAATAACAGCCGATCGATGCACAAGATCTTTGGAACGCTTTTTCTCAACCTGTCCTTTAACAGCGCAAAACGTATCGCGGTGATTGCGAATTTCCTGCAGGATGCGACTTCGCAAATACGGTGCTGAACCATCTTGGTTAAACACGCTTGAGATTTCCTCGCCGGTTACGACCAGCCCATCGAGAGCCGAATCGTGGAAGATGAAAGCCCGAAGACAAAGATCGTTGAACTCTTGCTGCTTGCTTTGCGGAATCGACTCGAGATAGAGTCTGAGTTTGGCGGTTTTTTCTTCAATCGTAAAGAAACGGTCACGGACATCAAAATCGTCAAATTCGAAGAACATCTCTTGCGACTCCAGCAACATCTTTGGCTTGAGTCGGAGAATATCGATTCATTTTCGTGGCCACATCTGTCAGAAGACCGACCACCCTTTGCCCGATTCACATATCGCTTTTGAGGAAACTGGGGTCAGAAATTGGGCCCACCATCTTCTCGATAAAATCCATATGCGGTTCTGTTTCTTCCATTCCATGCTGCAGAGCCCGTTCGAAGTCAGCGGTGTTTGGCATGATGTTGAGCGGCGACAAAACGTGTTGGTAAGTAATCGTTCGATGTGCAATCTGCCTGCCTCGTTTGCTGTTTTGAAGCGCCATTTGCATGAGAGGCAAAAAGAACCAGTGTCGCCCTATGTTAGGCGCGAAACTGTCGAGAGCCAAAACGAATGGGTCGCGGCCGCGCTGCTTCTTTGCTTCCTGAACTGCCAAAATCGCGGCTTCCGCTGGCATGTTGTCGACCCAGCCGCCATCCATGAGACGGTAAACTCCGTTCTTCTTCATCACGAAATCGACGAGTTCTGTCATACGAGGGTCATTTGCAGGCACATCGTAATTAAAGACTCCCGGCACTGCTGCAGAGAATCCAAGCGCGTCAATGACATCAAACTCGCGCGTCTTCTCATCAGCTCCCAAGTAAATCGCCTTAAGCGGGCGGCGCGAAAGATCAAGCAACTTGGAAATAATAGTTTTCTGCTCGGCACGTAATCGAAACAAGCTTATTGTTGCCCCATCATCGAGCAGATGTGCAAACTCCTCAAGATTTTCATCGGGCACACCCTCAATGTGCGCAACTCCGCCCACACACACGCGCATCGGAATATGCAAATCTGAAAACCTTATATTTCTGCCTGAAACCTGGAACTCACTGCCAAAAACTTCTCGCAGATAGAGTTTAAATGTGGCGGGTATGCTGCGTTTGCTGCCCACCTCAAACGGTCGAGCAACCGTTTCAAAAGACAGCGGCTTCATAAGTTTTTGCAGGTCAGACAGCGAGAACTCTTCAGAGCGCGCCCTGTAAGCACCGAGAAGAGCACCCATTGACGATCCAGAAATGGCTGCAGGCACAATGCCGCGTCGTTGCAAGAGCTCAAAAGCGCCAACGTAGATATACGCGGTACCGCCTCCTCCTCCAAGAACCAGCGCTAAAGGGCGTGATCTCACAGCAGCATCCAGAGCTTCTGGCGATAGCTGAGCTCCAAAAAGCTGAAGGAGGTCCGCTCGCTCATCTGCACAAAGCTTGCCGATAGGTGCAATAAAGCGCAGCAAATCCGACTTGTTAATGGTGCCATCTAGTTTCACGAAATGGGAAATCGTGGAAAAAAGGCTCTCTCGGTATCGATCGGTCGCATGGCCAACATTGATGTCTTTGCCAACATTTTCGATGGTGGAGACTCTAGCCATAGAGAGAGCCCAACGCAGCGTCGATTCTTCATCGCGACTCAACCACTTTCGGTCTTGGCAGAGAGCTTCTACAAGTAGACATTCTAGTGCAGAAATTTCTTTCACCAAATGTCTTTCATCTGAAATCGTTTGGGTTATATTCATCAACTACATAGCTTACAATATTCTTTCGATTTGGTCTAAAGAATGCCGCAACTTCCTCTTTTTGAAACTCAACCGTTACAAGCCGACGCAAGCGACGTTGGGAATGTAGTCCCAACGCGATATCGTCGCTTTGTCTTTCATAGTGAAATTTCAGACGGCGATGCGAACCGGCTCCTCACTTCATTTCTGAAATCGCTGCGAAAACTTGACCCGCGCGCAACTGCAAATCTCGAAGATTTGATGTCAAACGGACCCTGGCTTGACATGCCTTTCGTCTGCATTGACACAGAGACCACTGGGCTCGATCGACATCATAATCGTGTGATCGAGATTGCATGGGTGCATTATCAGGGTCAAAAGGAAATCTCAGGGGCAGCTTATCTGTGTGGCCACGAAGAGCCATTGCCACCTGAAATTACGAACCTCACCGGCATCACATCGGAAATGGTGAAGAACGAAAAACCATTCGCTGAACGTATCCCAGCTTTGCTCGAGGCAATTTCAAAGGCTGCTTTTATTGTCGCTTACAATGCATCGTTTGACAGACTTTTCATTGAGTCTGAGTTTGCTCGCGCAGGCTTGACTTTGCCTGAAAAGCACTGGATCGATCCATGCGTATTTGTGCGTGAAATCGATAAATATCAAAAAGGCAAACGTCTGACAGACGCAAGCCGTCGATGGGGCGTTGATCTGAACGACGCCCACCGAGCGCTTGCCGATGCGAAAGCATGTGGCATGTTACTATACAAGCTCGCTCCGCATATCCCTGCCTTTTCATTGCCAGAACTGATTGTGCAGCAAAAGCAATGGCAGGAAGCGCAAGAGCAAAGCTACAGGGCCTATACAGCGCGAAAGCAAGCTCTTCAGTTCTAAGGCGTGCCCCTTACGGACGGCCAAAACGCAGGGCAGACACTGTCCTGCAATACAGATATTTGAATACATTAAGCAATTAGTTGATTTATACAAAATAATCATGTATGCATGATTTCCAATAATAATTTAAGAAATAGTATTTAAAATAATAAATAACATGAAAAAGCTCACCCTTTGTGTTCTGCTTAGTTTTTTAGTTTGCGGAGATGCTCTGCGAGCTGGAAACAATGAAGACATCCATCACAGCTATCTTCTCAATTTTCTGTTGACCCAGTTATTTGTTTCTTCTTTGGATGTGATGGAAACTGTCCAGGAAATGTTTTCACATGAATCCAACACGCATTCAATTCAGGACACATTGAATTCGATAGAGCCAGAAGCGTTAGAAGATCTGGCCATCCATTTTGTTATTAGCCACCAAGCTCAAAGTGTTCCATCGGTAGACAGTTTTGGACAGGCTCTTTTGGAAGCGGGAAATGATATTGTCGCTTCAGACTCCCTCGCTTGGGTCAACAGCCATGCGTCGAGTACTTATGGAGCTTGGCGCTTTCTTGTTAGCGAATGGGATGAAATCTACAATGCATGGTGCTGGGAACTATTGCTCATCTTCTTGTACGAATCAGGGTACTCCACTGACCGAGAGGTTCATGCTGCGGTCATTAGAGCAATGGTCGCCAACTGGTCCAACGCAGAACTATACCCTCAACTCTCGATAGATGAGCCGCAACAGTTTCAGGCAGGCGACCTTATTTTCATGAATGGTAGTCAGCATATCGTCATTGCCACTGGGACTGACGATGAAGTGTTCAGCCTTTGGAATCGTCCTCGTAATGGCGTCATAAAAATCAAATTATCAACGTTGATTAATGATTATTGGCCCTTCCTTCCAGAGAAACCTCGAGTTCACCGTGTTTCAGTTGAACAGATTTATGCATTTGTTTTAGCCGCTTCTCATCCTGACAAGTCCTAAGATTCGGTCTTGCCTTCGACGTATTGTTTGGGCGTAACGCCAGTGTATTTTTTAAAGAGGGTTGTGAAAGCCGCCTGGCTTGAAAATCCCAGCTCATAAACTACCTCAATGATTGGAAGTTTGCTATCGAGGCCCTTGCACGCATGCAAGATTTTGATGGTGTTGCGAAGAGTCGTAAACGACATTCGAAGATCGTTCTCTAGGAGACGCGCAACTGTCTTCGGTGAGGCTCCAATTTTTTTGCCTAGAGAGGGCAAAGAATCTTTGTTTTCTGGCTCCTTGATGAGGATGTCCACAAGCTTTTGCAATTTCGGATTTTTTGGGAGAGGGAAGTTTAGCGTATCCTGCTTACTCAGGAGCAACTGATCCATCAAGCATTCCAATAGACGCGCTTCCTCTTCCTTCACTTGAGCTTTCGTAAAATCAATTTTGGAACATTCGATAATAAGTTCTCTCAGAAGATTCGAAACGTGGAACCCAATGGTCTCTTTCGCAAATCTCTTCGCGAGCTTCTCATCTACGTAGATACTGATGGTGTGTGCATTCCTTTCGGCTTCCGCAGCATGCAAGGCATTCGAGGGTATCCAGAGACCCTGATGAACAGGCAAATACCAAAAGTGACTCACTTCATTGCTCTTGGTTTGAACACGAAGGCTTCCCTTAACACAGTAAATAATTTGAGCTGCCAGGTGCCGATGCCAAGACCGCTTCTTAAATCCAGTGTACTCAATGCTAAAGAAGCCTTCTTTAAGGGGGATTACACTCACTTCGTCTGTCATAATGCGTCTTTTGTCTCTTTTTTATAAAGAAATGTCCTGTTCCTGAAAGAGAAGCGGTCCTGTTTCTACTATCAACCACGAATGAAAAAACTATTCTTAACAGCCATCTTAATCTGTGCCTCAAATCCAGGATTGGCAAGCCACTTCCACATCGCACTTCCTATTACATCTGAAGAAGGCATCAAAGAGTTCTATGGAGATCTTCTAGGCGCCGATATCGAGGCAAAAAGGGTTGCTGACACCATAACTTTTGCCATCAACCTTGACGGGAACTCGCTCGTCATGCGCGTCTACCCGGAATTTCGCTACCAACGTCGATGGACCGAAAACATCGAATTGGGTGGTCAGAAGTACGATAACGTGGACGGTTTCCATTTTGGTCCTCTCGTTTCGAAAGAACGCTGGGTCCAGATCCGAGACCAAGTACTTTCGCTGCAGGAGCAAGGAGCGGACCTCATAGAAATTCCTCCCTATATTAAGAACGAGGGCCAAAGCAATGAGGTCGGATTCATGATCTTGAAGGCGCCAAGCGGCTATAGCTTTGAGGTGAAGTACTCTGCAAAGATTCATGCCGCAGTGCAAGACGCCCCAAAGCAAGACCTGCGTTAATACCGAAGACCGTCCGGGCATGCCATTCGTGCCAGCCAAACTCCTTTGCAAGTGCTCGAGCAACTGACGTATTAACTCGGCGATAACGTTTCCAGACGACTCTGACTCGGAGAAACTATGTTTGCTCGTGCGGTTCTTTGCTCATTGTTCATTGGATCGGCTGCCTTTGGCACTCAGCACGTGGATAACAAAGCTTGCCAGAAAGCTTATGCCAAGATTGCTGAAATGAAATCCGCTTTCATTCCAGCAGACACAAACTCATGCCAGAAGTATGCTGATTGTCGACTTTGGCAGGAAGATCGACATGACCGGTGGGTCGGGATAAATAGGAACGCATTTAACGCCTACAAAGCGCTTAACGCCAACAAAGAATATCAAGAACTGAAAGCAGCAGTGAACCTGTATTGCCCCAAGTTCGCTCATCCTCAAGTCATTTGGCCAAAGCCCAGTGGAGTAGAATGCAAACAGAACGTGTGCGTTACCAAATGAAGGTTTTCGAACTGCATCCTCATCTTTCGAGCGTCGCGCGGTCCCATCCCGCGAGCGTCGCGCCCGCCTCATAGGTACTCTGAAAGAATTCGAGCAGTACATCTTTGGGAGAATCGGCCAGGCGCACATCTTCATATTTCATCAGGAATTCTCCCAGCTCGTTTGAAAAGAAGGCTTTTGCTGCCGGGCGCACTTGGCTTTTTGAAAAGTCGGTTGGAACGGGCGCCATATAGGAATAGAAGACCGCATCCGTACCAGGACCGGCTCCAGGCCAGAATCCAACGCTACTGACCTCGTGTGAGTAACCTTCGCGTTGTACTAAGTCAGCACCAGGTCGCTCGGGTGCACGCCGTCCCGAAAACCTTGATGCCGCAAGGTCCATCCCGCCCCAGAAAAGGTGCACCGGACTGACTTTGCCGATGAAGCGAGAGTTAAATTCCTTCATGACGGTGTCTGCAGACACAAGAATTCGCCAAAAGCGGTTGGCGTAATCCGAATCGTAGGAGGCGTGTACGTCGTCTTTTTCAAAGTGAATGGGCTCGATCACTTCGCTGGGTAAGGTGAATATTTTCACGTTGATGCCCAGACTCTGCAGGGTGCCCATTAATTCACGATAGAAATCAGCGACACTACATGGACGTAGCGTAAGAGAGGCCCTGGCGCCACCACTAGTCAGAATATCCAACGTATGCGCAATAAAATCGAATTGGATTTCGAAAATCTCATCGCCATGAGGAATGGGCGACGTGGTTAGACCACGCGCGTTGACATAGAGAGGCACTTCCCACCAATGATTGATGAGCGGACTAAACGCCATTCGTACCTTTCCGACCATCTGCATCCACATGTGCAGGGTTGCCCGGGTGTCTTCCCATTCGTCAAGAGGCAATGCAGGCCAAGCTTGGTTATTCGTCATGTGTAATCCGTAAGCGACATCCTAAGGCCTTTGGGCACCAAAAGTCGATCAAGAAGATCAAAAAACCATTGAGCCATCAACGCCATGAGCGCGGCGGGCAATGCTCCCTGCAAGGTCAGCGATGGATCATTCAAACGTATTCCTGTTAAAATGGCCTCGCCGAAGCCACCAGCCCCAATGAGTGCACCGAGCACAGCAGTGCCGATGTTTATGATGGCAGCTGTCTTTATACCAGCTAGAATGTCTCTGGAGGCGAGAGGGATTTCGATTCGAAACAAAATAGTAGACGTGCTTAAACCGATAACTTCGGCTGATTCTTTAAGTTCTCGACTAATGCCTCTCAAGCCGCTCGATGTTTGTCTCACAATTGGCAAAAGGCTGTAGAGGAAAAGCGCAATGATGGCGGGCCAAGTTCCAATCCCAAAAAGGGGCATCATGAAGACCAGCAGAGCGAGCGATGGAATGGTTTGAATCACACCAACCGATGCTAAAATGATTTTTCCGGCGCGACGACTTCTGGCGGCCCAAAGCCCCAGAGGAACTCCTATCGCGAGTGCGATGGCGAGCGAAACGAGCACCATATAGAGATGTTCACGCCCGTTACGAACCATTCGACTGATGGCGCTGCCTTCTGTGTCTCGTGTTTTGAGCTGGAATTTCTCCTTGATGAATCGCGACGCCACAACGTACTCGGAATCACCATCGTTAACCATTTGCGAATTGAGTCGCATCATTTCCGCAGTTGTTATGATGCCGGAGAAGGCGTTGAGCGCTTCAGACACTTTTTCGAGGTTGTCGCGATAGAGTAGGTGCGCATCGTAGCGCGGAAAAAATGATTGATCGTCCTTGAGAACGCGAACCGAGTATTTCAGAATTTCAGCGTCCGTTGTGTAAATGTCGGTTACATCCAACGCGTCGCTACTGAGTCCATAGTAGGCATAGCTGTGCTGAATGCCGCGGGCTTCTGTTTGCGGCAAATGATATTTCTCTCGCAGACCCTTGTAGCCATCTTCTCTGCTTAGAAATTCGTTACTAAAAACGATGCGCAGCAATGGGTGTTGTGCGAGGTCGGAAATGCTCTTGATTCCCAGTTTCTGTGCTTTTTCGTCGAGCATGCCAAGTGCGTAGGCATCGTTGAAACCAAGAGGCGCTGATTTCATAACGCCAAATTGGGCTAAAGCGAGGTCGACTGAGTGCGTTTTTTCAAACTCAGCATTGCCATTGAGAATCTCTTTTTCAATAGTTCCTGAGTATTCTGGATAGATATCAATATCGCGGTTCTTTAATGCTCCCCAAAGAACCTCTGTGCCGCCAAGCCCTTTTTTATGCTCTGCCGCGATCCCTTTGGCGTTAAGGAATTGAGTCACGAGTTCAGCAATAATGACGCTCTCTGTAAAATCCTTGGAGCCTACCAGAATGATTTTTTGTTCTGCGCTTGTGCATCCGAGATTCATCAAAGAAAGGAGAGTCAGAACAGCGATTGTCTTCATGACGGCTCCCTTGCGCTTGTCAGAAAGCTCCTTGTTTCGACTTTGACGAACTGGGTCACGAAAGGATGACTTGGAGTCTTGATCAATTCTAGCGCAGTGCCCGTTTGCAGGACTTCGCCTCCCATGACAATCGAGATCAAATCAGCAAAATGGGCAGCTTCAGCGAGATCGTGCGTCACAAGAACAACTGTCTTTTGAAGCTTTGCGAAGAGCTCTTTCAATTCTGCTTGCACGCCTCGGCGCGTCAAAGGGTCAAGAGCCCCAAGTGGCTCATCCAGCAGAAGTATTTTTGGGTCGAGCATGAGTGCTCGTACGACACTCAGCCTCTGTTTTTCACCTCCGGATAACTCCGTAGGGTATCGGTTTAACAACAATGGCGGAAATTGCGCGAGAGCCATTGTCTCTTCTAAGCG
>Ga0068863_100003219_pt1 | contig 16170 bp, 15 predicted proteins | sample KBSSwiS62_FD_66596 | JGI IMG/M metagenome (GOLD analysis project Ga0068863, IMG submission 66596) | Switchgrass rhizosphere microbial communities from Kellogg Biological Station, Michigan, USA - KBS Switchgrass S6-2 | ecosystem: Host-associated > Plants > Roots > Rhizosphere > Soil ...
CAGGAGGAAATGGTCGTCGACGCGGACGACGTGAGGATCGCGCCCGTGACGGCCGTGGCCCTGTTGATTCTTCCAGTGCCAATCGAGGCCCTCGAACGGATAGAGGGGGTTGCCTTCGTAACGATGCCAGATATTGAGGTCGGGGTCGGTGGAAGTGGCGAGGCAGAGGACCTGGGAGGGCTCGGAGGAGAGGCCCGTGTAGTACATGTAATAGACGCCGTCGTTTTCGAAAACGAACGGGGCCCAGAGATGGCCGGCTTCGAAGGGACGGCTGGAATCGACACAGAGGACGGGATCGCGGGCGATCCAGGTGTCGAGGTCGGTAGAGGTGGCGTGGCCGAGCCAATGCTCGTGCGCGTGATGAATGGCGCTATGGCCGGGCACACGGGGGATGTGGAAGAGATGGAAGATTTCGCCCACGCGGATGATGGTGAAGTCGGCGATGTTGTAGGCCTTGGGAGCGTAGCCTTTCGCGATGCAATCGGTGACAGTGGCGGCGCGGAGGATGTCGTCGCTCTGCCCGCGCATCATGGCGAGGAAATTTCCCGACTTGTCGTCGATCAGGCGGGAGAGGTTGGCGGCTTTGAGTTGTTGGGGGGGAGGTTTCATGGCGTTAAGACCCGATCCAGTGGAGGAATCGGTTAGACTGCAACGGCGATCCTGGGCCGTTACTTCTTCGCGAGGAGATCGCGGATTTCGATGAGGAGTTTTTCCTCTGCGCTGGGGGCGGGTGGAGCAGAGGGCTTTTCGGCTTCCTTGCGCTTGAGGGTGTTGATGGCCTTGACGGCGAGGAAGATGACGGCGGCGATGATGAGGAAGTTGAGCGAGGCCTGGAGAAAGTTGCCGTAGGTGAGATCGACTTCGGGCTTGAGCACGATGACCTTGGTGGGGTCTTTGGCATCAGGCCCCATGACCTGGCTGGCGATGACGTATTTCCAGGAACCGACGTCGACGCCGCTCATCATGTAGCTGATGGGAGGCATGACGACATCCTTCACCAAAGAAGTGACGATACCGCCGAAGGCGCCGCCGATGATGACACCGACGGCGAGGTCGACGACATTGCCGCGTGAGATGAACTCCTTGAATTCCTTGGCCAGGCTCATGGGCGGATGATAGGCGTCTTTTTTTCGCGGGGACAAGATTATTGCTGGTCTGCCGTGACGTCGACTATCCGAGCGCCCGCGCGAGGAATGGCCGAGAGGGCTTTGGCGAAATTGTCAGACTTTGCGAGCAATGTTGCATCCGAATCGATCACTGTAAACCAGCGGAAGCGAGGCAGGAAAAGCTTCGGGTTTTTGTCGCTCCTAACCGAAACGTGAGAGCAAAGCGTGAAAATGGTCTCAGCACCGGTCTCCAATCTCAATTTTTGATGGAGCAGTCTGACCTGTAAATCATGTTTAACGCGACCTGGAAATGTAATGAAAACAATAGTCCGGCCTGATTTTCGAAATTGACGGACTTCATCGAAAGTTGCGTGCTTTTCGGGATTGGTTCCCAAGCCATTATCGGGATCGAGAAAAACAAGATTGGCCTCTTCCAAACCTGCCCTCATTTTAGCGCCCCACTCATCTCGAAGCGATGGACGAGGCATCGGCACACGATGGCAGAGCGCTCCTGGCGGCCAGATTGGAGCTTGCTCCAAGGCCGCGATGCTTCGCTCAGGCAAGGTAGCCAGGTGGTCGAAAAGCTCCGGATCGAGTCCCCTCCAAGCTATTTCGTCTCGCCATTCCAAATGCCGCCCGTCGGGACGTCCGTCGTGCCCCGGTGCGTAGTACCAAGCAACGCCGAGTCTACGATCCACACCAGCCAAGACCCGCAGAAAGGCAAATTTCACCATATCGCTGACATCGCCAGCATATTGATCGCGCATTCAGTTTGACGGTAGTTAGGTCGCGGGAAAACGAACAGGGATCTTTTCGTGGGATGTCACCCCTGCCGGGGTGAGGATTGAGGGGAATGGTTCCGGTGGTATCGCCCGCGGGCGGGCTCAACCACCGGCTACGGTGCTGGCAAGCCTTTGGCTTGCGGAAGGCGTCCGCCGATGAGGATATGGGCGGCAACCTCGGAGGGGAAGGCATGGCGGTCATAGACCGCCGCTACTATTAGTAAAAAGAACTGAGCGTCTTTCCGTTTCTGTCATCCCTTCCAAGTGAGGAGTAGCTACCTCTGAGGGCCGACCGGATCGGCGAGGAGTTTTTCGAGGCGTTCGTCCTTGGCGACGCCGAGGTCGAGGGCTTGCTGGTAGCAGGCCTTGGCCTGCATGAGGTCCGGCGGGGTGGCGGTAGCGTAAAGGAGCGCGAGATTGAAAAAGGCGTCGCCGAACTTTGGGTCGAGTTCGACGGCCTTTTTGTATTGCTCCTCGGCCTTGCGTTTTTCGCCGGCTTGGGAATAGCAGCAGCCGAGGTAATTGTGGCTCTTGGCATCGTTCGGGTCGAGGGTGACGGCTTTTTCCAGGGCGTCGATGGCCGGTTCGTACTGGCGGAGCTGGTAGCAGGCGAGGCCGAGGTTCGCCCAGGAAAAGGCATCGAGCGGCGAGAGTTTGACCGCCTGCGCCAAGGCGGCCTTGGCGTCGGTGTACCGGCCCTGCTGGAAGCGGTCGACGCCGAGGTTGCTCCATGCGTAGAGGCAATCGGGATATTTATCGATGATGCGCTGGTAGCAGCCGGCGGCCTCGTTGAACTCGCGTTTCTTGAAATAATCGGCGGCCTGCTGGCCAACATCCCGCATGTCGTCGGGGAGGCGCGGCTTGAGGGCGAGGTCCGCCTTCCGTTCGGCGGACGGTGCCGTTGAGGAGACGAGCGCGGATTTGTTGCCCAGGAGGAGGTAGCTGGTCGCGAGGCCGAGCACGAAGGCGACGACGACGAGAATCGCCGCGATCAGGAGCAGCAACGTCGTCTTGGAAGGCGCGGAATCCGAAGCCATGGCGGGGATTATCGAAAGAACGGGGGAAAAGACAAGGATCGTGAGAGGGTGAAGATACCCTTCGCAAGGGCCGCGGATGACTGGGTGCGCGACTGCCACCTCGAGGGCACCTCTGAACAAAAGCTTGCGTTGGGAGGCGGGATAGGAGAGACTTTTCATCCGCGCTTGATAACCTGGCTATATAGCTTGGTGGCGCTAATGGTAACCTTAACCCTTTTCCGCCAAGGTTTATGGCGGTTTTTTTGTCTAGAAAGTTGGTCATTATATAATGATCCGGCCCGGCTCTGTTACCGCCGGGTAGACTGTGGCGCTGAAAGGCGCTTGTTATCCCCATGAGTGCAACCATGCAAGAATTGTTGGGCAAAACGATGAAGTCGTTTGCCGAAGGCAGCATTGTCAAAGGACGCGTGCTGCAGAAACGTACGAACGAAATCCTCGTCGACATTGGCTACAAGTCCGAGGGCGTGATCAGCCTGAGCGAGTTCGAAGATGATGAGAATCTCGAAGTCGGCTCGGAAGTCGAAGTGCTCCTGGAGCGCCTCGAGAACGACGAGGGCATGGTGGTCCTCTCGAAGGAAAAAGCGGCCCAGAAGCAGAACTGGGAAAAGATTGTCCAGATTTTCAACAACGGCGGACTGATCACCGGCAAGGTGAAGGCCGTGGTCAAGGGCGGGTTGATGCTCAATGTGGGCGTCGAGGCGTTTTTGCCCGGCTCGCAAGTCGACATCATCGCGCCGAAGGACCTGCGCGTTTATGAAGGCAAGACGCTGGAGTGCAAGATCGTCAAGCTGAACGAGGAGCGCAAGAACGTCGTCCTCTCCCGCCGCGAACTGATTGAAGCGGAACGGGCGGAGAAGCGCTCGAAGCTGCTGGGCGGCATTGAGAAGGGCGGGCTGGTCAAGGGCACGGTCAAGAATATCACCGATTTCGGTGCGTTCATCGACCTCGACGGCCTGGACGGCTTGCTGCACATCACGGACATGAGCTGGAGCCGCCTGAATCACCCGAGCGAAATGCTGAAGGTGGGCCAGGAGATCGAAGTGCTCGTCCTCGATATCGACCGCGAGAAGGAACGTGTTTCCCTCGGGTTGAAGCAGAAGACGATGAATCCTTGGGACCAGATCGCCGAGAAGTATCCGGTGAACATGAAGGTCAAGGGCAAGGTCACGAATTTGGTGCCTTACGGCGCGTTCGTGGAACTGGAGCCGGGCATCGAAGGCCTCGTCCACGTTTCGGAACTGAGCTGGACGAAGCGCATTGCGCGTCCCGCCGATGTGCTGACGCAGGGCCAGGAACTGGAAGCGATCGTGCTCGGCGTGAGCAAGGAAGACCAGAAGGTCTCCCTCTCCGTCCGCCAGCTCGACACCAATCCTTGGGAAGTGGTCACGGGCAAGTACCCGACCGGCACCCGCGTCAAGGGCAAGGTCCGCAACCTCACCGCTTACGGCGCGTTTGTGGAACTGGAAGAAGGCATCGACGGCATGATCCACGTGTCGGACTTGAGCTGGACCCGCAAGATCAATCATCCTTCGGAAATGTTGAAGAAGGGCGACGACATCGAAGCGGAGGTGCTCGAGATCGACAAGGCGAACCAGCGGATTTCGCTGAGCCTGAAACATCTCTCCGACGATCCGTGGAAGTCGATCGAGGACCGCTACAAGATTGGCGACCTGGTGACCGGCAAGGTGAGCAAGGTGGCGAGCTTCGGTGCGTTCATCCAGCTGGCCGACGAAATCGACGGCCTGGTGCACATCTCGCAGATCAGCAACGATCGCGTCGAGAAGGTGAAGGAAGTGCTCAAGATCGGCCAGGAAGTCTCGGCCCGCGTGATCAAGGTGGACAAGACGGAGCGCCGGATCGGCCTCTCGATCAAGGCCGCCGACTACACGCCCGAACAGCTCGAGCGCGAGAAGGAAAACTACGAGGCCCTCAAGCCGGGCGAAGAGCTCAGCTCGATGGAAGCGGCGTTCGACCGCGCCGAGGAGGACTACCGTCCCGGCGAAAGCAAGAAGGCGAAGTAGTCCTGCGGACGGCAGCAAGGAGCAGCGGGCGATGCCTGCTGCTCGCTGCGAAAAAGCGCGGCGTGGAGAAATCCATGCCGCGCTTTTTGTTTTTAGCAGCCGACATCCCGGGCTTGTGGAAGAAGAGATTCAGTTGCAGGTTTGAGGTATGAGTTGCCGGTCTTGCCTAGCCATGTTGGGAATAGTTATGGTCCTGGCTTTTGTCCCGGCTCCCCTGCCCGCGGCGCAGACCGACGATGAGGCGCAGGCCCAGGAGGCGCTCTGGTTAACTGATCGCGCCAAGCTGAAACACAAAGTGCACACGATGGTGATCGGCGATGTTGATCTCAAGGATGTGACAGTCGATCAGGTTCTCGATTTTTTGCGGCACAAAAGCAGGTCAGCGGATCCCGATCACCAAGCCATCAATTTTGTTAACCAGGTTCAACCGGAGCTCAAAGCCAAAAAATTCAGCGTTAAACTCTCTCAGGCTACCGTCGGAGATGTTCTTACCAAGATTATGCACTATACAGGGATAGGATACTCCATTAGTGATTTTGTGGTCGTTCTGGATATGACTGGCGGAGATGGCGCCTATACCCGCACTTTTGCTGTTCGGGACAATCTTCTGGCGATCAATCCGTCGATGCTTATCGACAGGGACAAGCAAATTTACGATGTGAGTTCGTTGTTTAAAGCCAAAGGAATCCAATTTTCTCCAGGAGAAAGCGCGGTGTATACGCTGCCAGCAAAATCGCTCACCGTTGTATTAGACTACCCCGAGGAAATCATTCGTGTAGATGAGCTCCTTGTATTTGGATTCAAAGACGTCAATTAGGTACTGATTCTCATTATGACTTTTGAAATTCCCAACGAACTAATCATCAAGGAGACCGAGCATTGGATCGTCAATCATCGGCTTGGGACGCATTTGCCGGGGTATATGCTGGTGGGCGCACGCGAGGAGACGACGGAGGTGCATGGGGTTTCGGCAGAGGCGTGGACGGAACTGGGGCCGTTGTTGGGACTGGCGCAGCGGGCACTGTCTGATCTTTTTGATCCGGAACATATTTATGTGGGGAGGTATGGGCATACGCCGGGGCAGTCGTTTCATTTTCATGTGATCCCGGTTTATGACTGGGTGCTGGCGGCGTTTGCGGCGGATGAGCGGTACCGCGTGTTGAGATCGTTATATACGCCGGGGGTGGCGACGTCCGATCCGGATGGGGCGGAGTTGACGCTCTTTGTCTGGCGGGAATTCTGCGAGAGCAAGACGCCGCCGTCGATTCAGGGGCCGTCGGTGGAGGAGACAATTCGGTTGTTGCGGGAGAAGATGGCGGCAGGATGACGATTTTTTTAGTCGGAAGTTTACGGTAGACTTAAAAGGTTTCCGGAGGCTGGTCCTTCGACAAGCTCAGGATGACGGGGCTTCTTGTTCGTGAATCTTGCTTCCTGAGGTGAAATGCGTTTCCTCGGCGCGGGAAGGCGGTAGGCTTGCAGCGTGAAAATACGGGAAATTTTTGATGCCTGTGCGCAGGGGTATGACCAGGAGCGGCCCAAGGTGATTCCGTGTTTCGATCTTTTTTACGGGACGGTACTGCGGCAGATCCCCTTCCCGTCGGAGGCGCCGATCCGGGTGCTGGACCTGGGGGCGGGAACGGGGCTGGTCTCGTCGTTCATCGGGCAGCAGTTTCCACATGCGAGCTTTCTGCTCGTCGACATCTCGGAGAAAATGTTGGATGTCGCGAAGGACCGCTTCAAGGACAGCGACCGGCATGAGTTTCGCGTGCTCGACAGCCGGAGCATCATCTGCCGGGAGACGTATGATGTCATCGTTTCCGCGCTGTCGATTCATCACCTGACCGATGAGGAAAAGCAGGATGTCTACACACGGATTTTTCATGCGTTGAAGCCAGGAGGTGTGTTCCTGCATGCGGAACAGGTGCTGGCGCCGACAGCGGAGCTTGAGGCGCTTTACCAGAAGATGTGGGTCGATGGTATGCGGGCGAATCACCTGCCCGAGGACCGGATCGAGGCGGCGTTGGAACGGATCAAGGAGGACCGGAATACGCCGCTGGAATTGCAACTGGGGTGGTTGCGGGACATCGGCTTTTATGATGTCGATTGCTGGTTCAAGTATTACCGGTTTGCGGTGTTTGGGGGGAGAAAGTAAGACGCGCTCATTTTTTATGGACCATGTGCTGATCATTCATGAAGTGGAGAACTACGCGTTCTGGAAAAATGTTTTCGCCCAGGCGGCGGGAATCAGAAAGAAAGCGGGGGAACGGTCCTACCAGGTGTTGCGGTATGAGAGTGATCCCAACAAGATTGTCCATTTTTCGGTGTGGACGTCGCTGGCGGATGCGCGGGCGTTCTTTGAATCGCCGGAATTGGTGAAGATCCGGAAAGAGGCAGGGGTGAAGGCGCCGGAGTTTATTTATCTCCAGCAGCTGGAGGCGGGGACGCTGTAGGGAAAATGCTGAGGTGCCGTCGCGAGGGCCCGCGACAGCTAGCGAGGGGAAATTACTTTTTCGCAGGCGCGGGCTTGGCAGCGGCTTTCGCGGCGGCATCCTGCTTGGCGAGGTCCTGAGCGGCCTTGGTGAGATACCAAAGTGTGGTGGCACAGAGGGGGTTGCCGTACTCGGCGGTGGGAATGGAGGGGTACTTCTTTTGGAAAGAGGTCAGGGCGGCCTTCATCTCGTCCGAGACTTTCGAGAAGGCGTGGGGAACGAGCGCGGGATCGTTGGGGTCTTTCAACTCGCCGAGGCGAATGAGCAACTGGTACATGCCTTCAGGCGTGGACGGGTTGATGGCGGTGGGAACGGTGGGGAGTTTTTCGACGTAGGTCTCGGGTTTCCATTTCCAGAGACGGCTGCGATCCATCATCTCGGTGTAGACCTTGTCGTGGCCGACGAAGAGGTCGAAACGAAGCCTGCCCTTGATGGCGCTGCCGGCATCGGCGACCCAGAAATAACCGTCGAGGACCTTGCCTTCGGGCGTCTTGTAGCCGACTGCCTTGGGAACGAAGACGCGTGAGCCGTAGGGATAAAGGCCCTGATCGGCGGCGACATGGACCCAGGGCACGAGCGGGTTCCGGCGGTTGCCGATGCCAAAGGCGCCATCGGGAAGTTGGTGCCAGACATCCCCGATCAAGGCGCCGACGCGGAGCTTTCCTTGTTTATCGATCACGGCGGCTGCTGCCTCAACCTTGGCGATCCGGGAGGAATCGGGGGTCATGCTGATGGTCGTTTTTTCGCCGGTCAAAAGCAGGACCTGATGGGTAACGCCATCCTCCTTCACAGCTCTCTCAACCTCATGGATGTAGTACATGGTCCACTTGCCGGTGCCAGCCCAGCGACCGTCCTTGGCGGGCAGGCCGGGAGGAAGGGCTTTGCCTTCCGCAGTGGGCGCGTCTTCTCCGAAAAGGGGAATGGTGGCAATAACGAGAAAAAGGAGAAACGTGCGCATCGGACAAGCATTCTAGAAGTGCGACAGGAAACAAGGTTAAATGGTGTTTTATACCTCGACGGTGAGAGCTTTTATTTACATCGCCCGCCAAAGCAGGCATGGTGATGGGCTTTCGTCTCCCGTATCAACGCCCCCATCCCATGACCTATTTCGTTTCGCTTAAATGGACGGCCATTATCATCGGCCTGCTTTGCGTAGCGGGGCATCTCCCTTCGGCGCTGGTACCGGACAAGGCGGGGCCCGTACTGAAGAGCCTGCCGCGGAATTATCCGCTGGGCGTAATATTGATGCTGCTGGCAACGCTTTGGTTCGTGGTCCTGACCGACCGGATGGACCTGGGGGAGATTTCCAATGTCCGGATGCAATTGATGGCGGCCTGGGCGGTGGCCGGGGTCCTGGTGGTGATTTTTGTGCCGGGCTTCCTGGCGGCGCGCGGGCTGGGATGCCTGCTGCTGCTGGCGGCGACGGTGGTGCTGGATGCAGCTTTCCTGGCGCTGACGCCGTGGCGATATGTGATGACGCTGCTGGCGTACTACTGGGTGATTGCGGGCATGATGCTGGTGTATAGCCCGCATTTGTGGCGCGATGCGATCGGTTATGTGACGCAGACGCCGGAGCGGCTGCGGATGTTTTCGTGGCCGGGTGTGGTGTTTGGGGTGGTGTTGATTGGGCTGGGGATTTTTGTTTATCCGTAACCGAAGAGATGTCCTCTACTGGTTGGACCGCGAGTGTGTGCCGCTCGATTCACGATCGGTCCGCGCTACCGGCATCGGTTGATTTGCCGGAGTAGGTCCTTCGACTCCGGCTCGAGAAGTCTCAGGAGAAAAAGAATCGCCCGGCTCGCCTTCGCTCGACAATGACTGCCTTTTTGAGCGCGATCAATTATTCGGAACGAGGACGACGCGGAAGCCGGTGAAACGATCGGAATATTTGGGAGTGGCGGCCTGGCGGGTGTCGCTGTTGGGGAAATTTTCGGCGGAGCTGAGCCAGTTGCCGCCGCGCAGGCTGTGGTTGCCCTTGGCGTCGAAGGCGTCGCTGCACCATTCCCAGACGTTGCCGAGGGTGTCGTAGAGGCCGTACTTGTTCGGTTCCGAGGCGCCGACATCCTGGGTGGATGAGAGAGTGGTGGTGCGGGACATGGCGGCCTGGTTGATGTCCGCATCGGCGGAAAAGGTGCTCCACTGGGACTCGGTGGGGAGCGCGTAATGGTAACCGGCGGGGAGCTTGCCCTTCGCTTTTTCGTAGGCGGTAAGTTTTTCGCAAAAAGCGGTGGCGGCGTCCCAGGAGATTTGCTCGACGGGGCGGTTGGGGCGGCGGAAGTAGCTGGGGTTGGAATCGGCGATCTTTTCAAAATCGCTTTGGCGGACGAGGTATTTTCCAGCCCAGAAATCGCCGTCCGGGATCCAGACCATGGGCATGCCGCAGGCGGCGATGAAGTCCTTGCCTTGCTGCAGGGTGATGGTCTTGGTGATGTTGCCGAAATCGGGGACGGTGACACTGAAGCGTTCGACGGTGTAGGGCGGGAGATCGACTGAGAAAGTGAAGTCACCCGGATGAATGTTCGGGAGGGAATACGGGGTCTTGCCGACAATGGTGTGTTCACGGCGGACGGTGGCACCCGCCGGGATGGTGAGGATGGTGAGGTTGCCGTAGGGGAATTTGATCTCCTTGGTGATCGTTTCCTGGTCGCGGATGGTCACGGGAATGACCGGCAATTTCCAATCGTTCTGCCAGGCGGAAAGTTGATAATCGCCGATAGGCAGTTTTTCCAGGACGGCGGGCACGGTGCCTTGCTTGGCGTAACCATCGGCACCGGTGAGGCTGTACTCGACGTCGGACTGCGGGCTGGTGATGGAAAGATTGCCGGCTTTTTGCGAGAGGGTGATGGTGCCGAGATCGGTCGGCTTGTCGGCGAAGACGTTCAAGTCCTTCTTGAAGTCGGCGTAACCATCGAGATGAATGGTGACTGTGATGGGGCCGGGGATGAGGTCATCGAAGGTGGCGGGCGCGGGCTTATGGATGTCGCCAATGGTCACGGTGGCGCCGGGGGGGATACTGCTTACGGTGAGGGTGGCACGTTCCTTGGCCTTCGTGGCCTGGAGTTCAGCCAGCTTGCGGGCGTCCTCGGCCTTTTGGTCGTCCATTTGTTTCTGCAGATCGATGAGATGTTGCCGGTCGGCCTGGGCCTGCAGCTTGGCGGGGACGAGGGCAAATTCATACCAGGCGAACGAAACGAGCACGCAGCAGACGAAGCCGCTCATGAGGACAATCCACGGACGCAAGCCTTTGGCGACTGGTTTGCGCAGGCTGGATCCGGGCAGACTTCCACCCTTTTTGGCGGGCGCGGGTTCAGGCCCTGGCGTACCGGGCACGGGAGCACGAATAGGCCCCGTGCGACCGGCGGATTCGCCGGGTTTGTTTCCACCTCCTGGAATGAATTTTCCTGCGCGACTCATGGCATGTGGAAATCAAAATATGCGATAGGGGTCTCGAATCCGTGTTCCTTACACAAGGGTTCCCGCCTTGCTCATAGCTAAAAATGGGCCGGAAGGAAAGCGGTGTAAACTAAAACCTGTGATAAAACACCACGAAAGGCCCACAAAGACGCCTCCACCGGCCGATTTTGGGGCCGGATGGAGGAACATGTCTAGTGACCGGAGGTGTGAGCCGGCAGGGGCGGGACGGCCTTCTGCGGCGTCAGGACAGTCGGGGGCACATTGGGCTGATTGACCTGGTCGCCCATGTGGACTTGCGTTACGTAGGAATCGGCCCAGCCTCCGCCCAGAGCCTTGATCAGCTGGATGGTGGTGGCGACGCGGTCGCCGCGGATCTGGACGGTGAGCTGTTCCGCGGCCAGGGCGAGATTTTCAGCCTGGATGACGTCGAAGTAGGAGACCAAGCCGGTGGTGTAGCGGTCGTTGGTCAATTGGAGGGCCTTGTTATAGGCAGCGTAGGCGCGATCCTGGGCATCCTGCTGCTGCGAGAGATAGCGCAGCGAACTGAGGCTGTCATCGACATCCTGGAAGGCAACGAGGACCTGCTCACGATAGAGGGCGACGTTTTCCTCGTAGGTGGCGCGCTGTTGCTTCACGTTGGCGCTGATCTGGCCTCCCTCGAAAATGGGGAACTGGATGTTGGGTCCATACGACCAGATGCGGCTCTGCCAGTTGAAGAGCATGCCGAGGTCACCACTGTCGAAGCCGGTCTGGCCGGTCAGGTTGATGGTCGGGAAGTAGGCGGCAATGGCGACGCCGATCGCGGCGTTCTGCGCAGCGACCTTGCGTTCGGCGGAGGCGACGTCCGGACGGCGCTCGAGCATTTGCGAAGGAAGACCGGGCGGAATGGCGGGCGGGGTATAGGAGTTATTGAGCGGATTGTAGGGGACGGAAAAACCCTCGGGCGGGATACCGAGCAAGACGGCAAGCGCATGTTCCAGCTTGGCGCGGCTGGCATTGAGCGAAGCGAGTTGTGCCTGGGCGGAAGCGAGGGTGGCAAGGGCCTGCTGGACGTCGAGCTCGGTGCTGATACCGCCCTTAAAGCGGCTGTTGGTGAGGTCGAGAGCCGACTGGTATTCCTTGATGGTGCGGCGCTGGACATCGATTTCCGCATCGTCCGTGCGCAGGGCGAAATAGGTGGTGGCAACATCGGCCTTCAGGCCGAGCAGGATGTTCTCGAAATCGGCGAGACTGGCCTGGGCCTTGTCGCCCGCCTGCTCGAAGGCGCGGCGGACCTTGCCCCAGATGTCGACTTCGTAGCTGAGATCGAAGGGAACCGTCGCGGAAGTGTAGAAGGTCCGGGGCACGGTTCCACCCGACTGGGCCACGGCTGCACCGTCATAGGGAGAAGTGGTCTGGCGAGCGCCGGAAATTCCACCGTTCAAGGTCGGGAAAAACCCGGCTTCGGTCTCGCGAGCGATGGCGCGCGCAGTGCTGACCCGGGCGATGGCGGCGCGAAGGTTTTGATTGGAGGCAACGGCCCTGGCTTCGAGGTCATTCAGCTGCTTGTCATGAAAAACGGTGTACCAATTGCCCTTGGCGATATTGTCGCTGGGCTCGGCCTTTTTCCATTTGCCGGCTTCCTTGTAACTGGTCGGCTCGGGAACGGTCGGCTTGACGTAGTCGGGCCCCACGGAGCAACCGGCCAGGAGAACAAGCACGGAGGTGAGTCCGAGCGAAGAGAGGGTGGCAAAACGCGAGGGCATGAAAGGCCAGCCTAGAAGGGTCGGGCAAATAGTCAACTAGCGGAGTGGAAAAGTTGCCCTCGAGACGGCAAATGTACAGCTGAGTTAAATCCTTCCTAGTTAAGGTCTTCTCCTCTGATAGAGCATCTCCCTGCCTTCTCAAGAAAGAGGCCATTTCCTCTCGGGCGACCGCTTATTGGAGCAAGGGTTTGAGCTTTTCCTCAAGTTCAGCGTACTGGGCGCTGGAGAGGTTGGCCAGAGGTGGACGGACAGGACCACAATCGACGCCGATGATTTTCATGATGGCTTTGCCAGCGGACATGCCGCCAAGGCGAACCATGATGGCGATGAGATCGCGGGCCTTGCCCTGAAGACGCCGGGCTTCCTTGAGATCACCGGCGGCGAAGGCCTTGAGCAATGGCATGTAAATCGGCGCGGCGGCATAGTTGTAGGTGCTGCCGACGGCCCCGGTCGCCCCGATGGTCAGGGCGGCGAGGAGGGCTTCGTCCCGGCCCCAGAGCATCTCATAGCGGCCGCCTTCGAAATCGAGGCAACGACCGAAATCGAGGAGGTCCTCGTGGGTGTACTTGATACCGGCAAGATTCGGAATACGGGTAGAGGCCACTTCCAAAAAGGTGCGCATGGAGAAATTCACGCCGGTGATGGCTGGAAAGTGATAAAAATAAAAGAGGAGGTCCGGCGCGGCGGAGGCGATTTCGGCGCAGAAGGCGACGAGATCGTTAACGGAGGCGGGCTTGAAGAAGAAGGGGGCGAAAGCCGCGGTGGCCGAGGCTCCGATTTTCGCGGCATGGGCAGCGAGGGCCTGGCAGTCGCTCAGGCAGGTGTGGCCGACATGGACGATGACCGGGAGTTGATTGACCTTCTGCCAACGCTCGGCGACTTGCATGCGCTCCGCCCCGGTCAGGGACATCCCCTCGCCGGTGGTGCCGCAGACGAAGGCAGCGGCTACTCCGGCCTGGCGCAGGGCGGCGGCTTGTTGTTCGATGCTGTCATAGTGGACCTCGCCGGTTGGCTGAAAAGGAGTGAAGGGGGCGGCGATGAGGCCGGTGTGTTTGGTTTGCATGAGAGGGAAGACGCGATCCTGGAGAGACCCCATCCTGCATGGGGCTCCAGACAAATGAATGCGTTTGTCTTGGTCTTAATTTAGGACCAGTATTTTGATGCTCAATGAAAACCCTGCTGGCAGCCATTCTTGCTGATGATCGAGCGAAAGCCCGGTCCTTGCTCAAGGCGAACCCTGCTCTCGCTACCAGCCTCAACGACAAAGAGCAATTGTTTCAAACGAAGATTTTCCATTGGTTTTATGTCGGTGACACCTCGCTGCATCCAGCGGCGGCTGGTTATCGAGTGGAGATTGTCCGGTTGTTGCTGGCGGCCGGGGCCAACCCGAATGCGAGCGCGAACCGGCGTCAAAGCAGTCCCCTCCACTATGCCGCGGATGGTTATATCGACGGGGTCACCTGGAATGCGAAAAGGCAGGTGAAGACAATCGAGGTCCTGCTCGACGCTGACGCGGCAATTGACGCCCCGGACAAAAATGGGGCAACGCCGCTGCACCGCGCGGTCCGCACCCGCTGCGCCGCCGCGGTGAAGTGCCTGCTGGAACGAGGCGCGAACGCGACCCGGAAAAATAACTCCGGGTCGACTCCGTTTCACCTGGCGGTGCAGAACACGGGGCGTGGGGGTAGTGGGACGGAAACCGCGAAGGCGGCCCAGCGGGAGATTATCGAGGCGTTTCTGGCTTTGGGCGTGAGTCCGAAGCTCAAGGATGGCAAAGGCAAGTCGGTCCTGGCCTGTGCCAAGAGTGATTGGATACGGGATGTGCTTTTAGAAAAGTCCGCGAAATCCTAAAAGTGGCGCGCTACGTTTCTTGGTCGCCCAGAAGCTTGGATGGCTTGATCTGCATCTGCCCCCGATTTGTTCCAAACACTCCATGAAAGAGTATGGATCGAATTAGTAAGTTCAATTTCCGCAGTCGAAGAATAAAAGGAAAAACAGTAGAAGGAGGCCGTACAGTCCTCCTTGTACCCAAACTACACCTAAATCATCCCGAGCTTGGACTTGCCTTCCTGAGAAATGCGGTCGGCACTCCACGGCGGGTCCCAGACGACGTCGACTTGGGCGTCGGTGACGCCGGGGACGGTGAGGATCTTCCTTTGGGCGTCGGAGGCGATGGAGGGGCCCATGCCGCAACCGGGGGCGGTGAGGGTCATTTTGACTTCGACGAGGTTGCCGCCGCCTTCCTGGGGCTTGATCTCGAGGCTGTAGATGAGGCCAAGATCGACGATGTTGACGGGGATTTCGGGGTCGTAACAGGTCTTGAGCTGGGTCCAGACGTCGTCTTCGTTGAGGGGGCCGTCGGTCTTGGCGGGGGCGGTGCTGGCCGGCGCGGCGACGGGGGTCTTGCCGAGGGCGTCGGCGTCGGAGGCGAGGACGCGAAAAAGGCCGGCAGAGTGCTCGACGACGACGGTGTAGGTGCCGCCGAGGGCCTGGGTGATGATGACCGGGGTACCTTTCTCGAGCTTCTTGGTGAGGCCGCTGGGTATCTGGATGGCCTCGATATCGCGCGAAAGGGAGATGACCGGGGAGTCTGTGCTCATGGCTGAAAATCCAATGTCCGGCCTCCTTTGTCAAACATCGATCGATTTAAACACCATTTTTGGCATGAAGCTGGCTTGTTCAATTGCTCTTGTGAGTCATAACGTGCTAATTTGCAACGCCCATCCATCAAGGAGGATGGGGCTGTTTTCCATATAATTTTCCCTGTTTTACCTTCATGGCCCTGCTCGACAAATACCAGCCCGGCGATTTTTTCGATGAAATGTTCGTGGAGGAGGGCAAGGTGCGGCCCCATTACGCGGCGCTTTTTGAGCGATTCCAGAACCTCGAGCAGGAGGAATTTGAGCAGCGCCGGTCAGCGGTCGACGCGGCCTTCCTGCGCCAAGGGATCACGTTTACGGTTTACAGCGACGAGCAGGGCACGGAGCGCATCTTCCCGTTCGATTTGATGCCGCGGATCATTCCGAACTCGGAATGGAACATGATCGAAGCCGGGCTGACGCAGCGGATGAAGGCGCTGAACATGTTCCTGAAGGACATTTATTCCGACCAGCGGATCCTGAAGGAGAAGATCATCCCGGCGGAGGAGATCCTGACGGCGAAGCACTATCGGCCCGAGATGGTCGGCGTGCCGGTGCCGAAGGACATTTACATCCACATTTGCGGCAGCGACATGGTGCGCGACCGCGAGGGGACTTATTTCGTGCTGGAGGACAATGGACGTTGTCCCTCGGGGGTTTCGTACCTGCTGGAAAATCGCGTGGCGATGAAGCGGGCGTTTCCGCATCTGTTCGGCAGCGCGGGGGTGCGTCCGGTGGACCACTATACGCAGGACCTGTTGAGTGTACTGCAGTACATTGCGCCGCCGAATGGACGTTCGACGCCGACGGTGGTGCTGTTGACGCCCGGTATTTATAACAGCGCCTATTTCGAGCACTCGTTCCTGGCGCGGCAGATGGGCATCCAGATTGTCGAAGGGCAGGATCTCGTCGTGCAGGACAAGAAGGTCTACATGCG
>Ga0068863_100003222_pt1 | contig 16165 bp, 16 predicted proteins | sample KBSSwiS62_FD_66596 | JGI IMG/M metagenome (GOLD analysis project Ga0068863, IMG submission 66596) | Switchgrass rhizosphere microbial communities from Kellogg Biological Station, Michigan, USA - KBS Switchgrass S6-2 | ecosystem: Host-associated > Plants > Roots > Rhizosphere > Soil ...
GGCTCGGCTCCTGCGGCGTGGTCTTGCCGAAGAAGTTGTCCTCTTCGATCGCGGAGAGCCCCGTATGCGCATCCGTGCTGCCGACGAGTCCGAATTTGTACGGGTTCGTTCCAAGCTGGCGCTCTAGCAGGAGGCCGTTCTTGAGGCCCGAGCGCGCGTACTCGGCCTCGAGCATCTCAGGCCTCTTCGCCTCGCTGCCGTCGAGATTGCCCTTGTCCCAGAGCTCGAAATTGGCGAACTCGTCCGTCGGCGACAGGCTCGGGTGGGCCTCGCCCGTCCCTTTCGTCTGTGTGACCTCGTAGAGCCGCTCCCAGCGCGCGCGCTGCTCGACGTAGGGCTTGTCCACGCGCTTGCCGGTAAACGACTCGATGATCGGGAACATTCTGCCGTTGCTGAGGTTGCCGTTGTGCGCGATCGCGAGCACGTTGCCGCCGGTCTTCTGCTCGTAGTCGCCCATCCACTTCCAGAGGTCGCGAGGGTTGTCGCTGCCGAGCGGCTTCATCGTCGTGTACGGCTCGACCTGGCTCGCCTTGTCCGAGTTGTCGCGGAAGATCACGTTGCGATGCAGATTGTTGCCGCCCGTGTTCGAGGTCCACTCGTAGCCGATGAACGCCGTGAAGCGCCCTGGCTCGTTGTACGCCTCCGCCGCCGCGATCGTCTCTTGCCAGGCCGTGCGATAGGCGCGCGTCCCAGGCGAGTAGATCAAATCCTTCGGCAAGGTGCCTTGGGAGAACGAGCCGATGATCTCCATCGCGGCTTCATTGCCTTTGCCGCCGTGGATCATGTCGTACCAACGCCGGCCGGTCGGGTTCGCGAGCAGTTCCGTCTTGCCTGCGAACAGATCGGGGAAGAACCCCATGTTGTCGGAGTGATCGGACACGACGAGGAAATCAAGGGGCCGCGACAGCTTCGCCGGCTGACCGCTCGACGCCATGACCTGCTCGCCGCGTGCGAAGCGATACGCGTCCCGCGGAGTCAACCGCGCGCCGAACGCGCCCGCATCGAACGACGCCGCAGTGTGCAGATGAGTGTCCCCGAAGAAGGGGCGTGTCGGGAAATCGCGATCGACGTAAGGCGAGTACGCGGGTTTCGCCGGAAACGCGTGCGCAACCGCGTCCGGCGTCGCTTCGCCGGCGTCTTGGGCGAGCAACGGTACCGTGAACGCGGCGGCAAGGACGGTCACAGCGAATCGTAGACTCGGTCGGCTTCTCATCTTGGCTTCCTTGTAATGGTTATTCGTCGCCTGCATGTCGACCGAGCGCCAGCGCTCGACCCCGACTGTCGTACGTCGTCGGGCTGAAGATCAGCAAGTGGTTCGAACTTTACGCTCGCATCCGGGCGTTTAGCTACACCGCAAAGTTTCCGACCTTCGATGTTCCTCGTTCGTCGTGCGCGAATCGCCGCTGTAACGCTCTCAGCGAATTCTCCTCGTGTGCGGGCACCTAGCCGGGCGCACTTCACCGCCAGCAACGAGTGTGTGCGGAGCCGTACAGACGCTCGCGACGTGCGCGCATACGCTGAGTGCAGAGGGTCATTCGCCCTCGAAGTCTCGGGAAACCTATGAACATCCTCACCTGGCTCGTCGCCGGCGGCTTGAGCGGCTGGGCTGCGAGCTACTTCATGAGTACGCCACAATTTCCCGCGCTCGCCTTCAACATCGGCGTGGGAGTCGTCGGCGCGGCCATCGGCAGTTGGCTGTTCGGACCAGCACTCGGCGTCGCAAGCGGGTTCGGGGTTTTCGCAGTGATCGTGTCGGCGATCGGGTCGGCGCTGTTGCTGTTAGCCGTGCATTTCGTGCAGCGCCGCAGGGCGAGCTGAGCTCGGCTCCAATTTAAGAGGAAGTGAACGATGACCGGTAAACAGTTGCTATTTGCCCAGCGCGCTCGTGGCGAAATGCTCAAGGGCATTGACGTCTTGGCGAACGCCGTCAAGGAAACGTTGGGCCCGAAGGGGCGCAACGTGTTGATCGAAAGAGGCTTCGGCGCCCCGACAGTGACGAAGGACGGCGTGACCGTCGCGAAGGAAATTTCGCTCGGCGACAAGTTCCAGGACCTCGGCGCGCAAATGGTCAAAGAAGTGGCGTCCCACACGTCGGACACAGCAGGCGACGGCACCACGACAGCCACCGTGCTCGCGCAAGCGATCTTTCGGGAAGGCACCAGGGCCGTGAGCGCCGGCATGGACCCGATGGACCTCAAGCGCGGCCTCGACAAAGGCGTAACAGCGGCCATCGCAGCGCTGAAGAAGATCTCGAAGCCCTGCGAGGACGCGACGGGAATCGCGCAGGTTGGGACGATCTCCGCCAACGGCGACGTGTCGGTTGGCGAAATTATCGCGCGCGCGATGAAGCAAGTAGGCAAAGAGGGCGTGATCACCGTCGAGGAGGGTGCGTCGCTCGAGAACGAGCTCGACTTCGTCGAAGGCATGCAGTTCGACCGAGGTTACCTGTCACCGTACTTCATAAACAAACCTGAAACGATGTGCGTCGAGCTCGAGCAACCCTATGTCTTGCTCTGCGAGAAGAAGCTGTCGAGCATCCGCGAGCTCCTGCCCGTGCTCGAAGGCATTGCCAAGAACGGCAAACCGCTGCTGATCATTGCCGAGGACGTCGAAGGTGAAGCGCTGGCTGCGCTCGTCGTCAACCAATTGCGCGGCGTGCTGAAAGTGGTCGCCGTGAAGGCGCCCGGCTTCGGCGATCGGCGCGCGGCCATGCTCGAAGACATTGCGGCGCTCACGGCCGGCACCGTGATCGCCGAGGCCACCGGGTTGACGTTGGCAAAGGCGACGCTCGAGCAGCTCGGGACGGCCAAGAAGGTGCGCGTCACCAAAGAGCACACCACGATCGTCGATGGCGGCGGTAAGAAAAAGGCGATCGAGGCGCGCGTGCAGCAGCTGCGAGCCGAGATCGAGAAGACCACGTCGGACTACGACCGCGAGAAGCTCGAGGAGCGACTCGCAAAGCTCGCCGGCGGCGTCGCCGTGATCAAAGTCGGCGCCGCGACCGAAGTCGAGATGAAAGAAAAAAAGGCGCGCGTCGAAGACGCGTTGCACGCCACACGCGCTGCCGTAGAGGAAGGCATCGTGCCGGGCGGCGGAGTCGCACTGCTGCGCGGGCGCAAAGCGATCGCGGCCGTGGCGACAGCCAACGCGGACCAGGCTGCCGGCCTACGGATCCTGCTGCGCGCGATCGAAGAGCCGCTGCGCCAAATCGTCCGCAACGGCGGAGGAGATCCGGCCGTGGTGCTCGACAAAGTGCAGAGCGGCTCCGGCAACTTCGGCTTCAACGCAGCGACCGAGGAATACGGCGATCTCGTCGCGATGGGCATCATCGACCCGACCAAGGTGACCCGCCTCGCGTTGCAGAACGCCGCGTCCGTCGCGGGCCTGTTGTTGACCACCGAAGCCGCCGTCACGTCGCTGCCGAGCAGCGAGGGCGCCATGCCGGCGATGACCAACGGCATGGACGGCATGATGTGATCTGACGCGCCGCCCGACCCGCGCCAAGTAAGCCCGCGTCCGCCGGCCCTCCGTGGCCTGCGGGCGGGTTTGCCCGTATACTGGGCCCGCCTGACGGCCTGCGCGCATGGACGACAGCCGCCAGACCCCCTTAAACGACTGGAAATGAACCCGTGATTACGGCGTCGAACGTCACCGTACAGTTCGGTGAAAAACCTTTGTTCGAGGACGTCTCCGTGAAGTTCGGAGACGGCCATCGCTACGGCTTGATCGGCGCGAACGGCTCTGGCAAGACCACCTTCATGAAGGTGCTCGGGGGCGAGCTCGAGCCCACGTACGGCAACGTATCGATCGGGCCGCACTTGCGCGTTGGCAAGCTGCGCCAGGATCAATTCGCATTCGAAGAATTCTCCGTGATCCACACGGTGATCATGGGCCACGAGAAGCTCTGGAACGTGTTCCAGGAACGCGAGCGCCTGTACGCGCAACCGTCGATGACGGAGGCGGAAGGCCTGCGCGCCGCCGAGCTCGAAAGCGAGTTCGCACAGCTCGACGGCTACTCCGCCGAGGCGGCGGCCGGCGAGCTGTTACTGGCCGTAGGCATCCCGGTCGAGCAGCACTACGGCCCGATGAGCGCCGTGGCGCCCGGCTGGAAGCTCCGCGTGCTGCTTGCACAAGCCTTGTTCGCCGACCCGGACATCATGTTGCTCGACGAGCCGACCAACAATCTCGACATCGACACGATCCGCTGGCTCGAAGGCGTGCTGAACGAGCGTAAGTGCACGATGATCATCATCTCGCACGATCGCCACTTCCTGAACTCCGTGTGCACGCATATGGCCGATCTCGACTATGGCGAGCTTCGGCTGTTTCCCGGCAACTACGACGAGTACATGATCGCCGCCACGCAGGCGCGCGAGCGCGTGTCCGTCGAGAACGAGAAGAAGAAGGTGCAGATCGCAAACCTGCAGGCGTTCGTCAGCCGGTTCTCGGCGAACGCGTCGAAGTCGCGGCAAGCGACGTCGCGCGCGCGCCAGATCGAGAAGATCGTGCTCGAAGAGGTGAAGCCCTCGAGCCGCATGAGCCCCTACATCAAGTTCGAGCAAGACAAGAGGCTTCATCGGCTCGCCGTCAGCATGAACAAGCTCTCGAAGAGCTACGGCGAGCACAAGGTGTTCAAGGACGTGAGCCTGCACGTCGAGGCGGAGCAACGCGTCGCGATCGTTGGGACGAACGGCATCGGCAAGACAACCCTGCTGCGCTGCATCATGGGCGAGCTCCAGGCCGAGCACGGCAAGGTGAAATGGGCCGAGAACGCCGAGGTCGCGTACATGCCGCAAGACAACGCGGCGGCGTTCGAGCAGCCCGCGACGGTGTTCGACTGGATGCGCGCGCGCGGCAAGCCGCGCGACGACGATCAGGCGATCCGCGCGACGCTCGGCCGCATGCTCTTCAGCCGCGACGAGATGGCAAAGACGGTCGATAAGCTCTCGGGCGGCGAGCGCGGCCGCATGCTGTTCGGCGAGATCATGCTCAAGCGGCCGAACATCATCATCATGGACGAGCCGACGAACCACCTCGACATGGAGTCGATCGAGTCGCTGAACCTTGCGCTCGAGAACTATCCGGGCACGCTGATCTTCGTGAGCCACGACCGCGAGTTCGTGTCCTCGATCGCGACACGGATCATCGAGCTCACGCCGAAGGGCATCATCGACTTCAGCGGCAACTACGACGACTACCTGCGCAGCCGCGGTATCGCGATCGACTTGAAGCGCGCCGCGAGCCAGTAGCGCATCGATCGCCAGCCCGGCCGGCGGTGGCAACCGCCGCTCCGCTGCGTCACCGCGGGCGTCGCTCGTCGGCGTCTCGATAGCCGAACAAGCGCGCCGGGAGCAGCAGCACCGCGCGCAGCAGGGCGAACACGGCTTCGAGAGTGATGCCGACGAGGCGCAGCGGCAGCGAGAGCAGCCAAACCAAGGGCCAGAGGATCAGCGCGAGCAGCGCGAGCGGCCAGCAAACGATGAACAGCAGGCACCAAATCAAGAAGGTCAGCATATTTCGCTCCTGCCAACTTGTGGGACCCGCTCCGCAGTCCTCAGTTCAACCGGCCACTTTCGCGCGCAGCCGCGTCACGCATCGCCGGTCGCGGGCGCGATGAATCCCGCCCTCCTCAAACCGCCGAACGAGTCGGCCGTGACCGACGCGAGCTCACGGATCAGCGAGTCGTCAGCCGCCTTGAAGTTGAAGCATGTCTTGCCCTGCATGCGCGCGCGCAACGGCTGCGACAGGTTCGCGAGCAGCTTCGTATTCCCGTCGAGCCCTATCAAGTGATAGCTCACGTACGCCTTCCGGATCTCGACCCATGCGATCGGAATACGAGGGATACGAGCTTTCCCACCCCACGCACGCAGTGTCGCGGGGCCGACCGGCGCGTCCAAACCGTACCGGTCGGTCGTATCGAACGCGATCGCAAACTCGGACGCGTGTGCCGCAAGCAACTCGCGTAGCCGACCGAAGACCGACTGCAGCTCAGAGTTCCCGATCGACACGGCGCCGTCCTCGCTTCGACATGATCACTTCTCGCTGCGGGCAGACCTGGTCGCGAACCAAGCCGCGCCTAATGCGCCGACGAGCAACGCACGATACAACCGCATACACACCCCAGAGAGTTTTTAATTGACACGGCGCCGCTAATGATGGTCGGATTCGGGGCCATGGAGAAGAAGCCCGTCGAGCCCGAGTCCGTCGATCGGCGCAGTTTCCTAGCCGGTGCCGCCACGGGCGCCGCCGTAATGCTCGCGAAACAGGCCTCGGTGGCTGCCGCTCAGGAAGCGGCGCCGACGCAGGCGCGCGCGGAGCCCTCGGTGCAGGGCGGCAAGGCCGCGGGCCGTCCGGCTTCCGACTACATGGTCGACGTCTTCAAGTCGCTCGGCATGGAGTACATGTTCTCGATGTGCGCATCGAGCTTCATGGGACTCCACGAGTCGATCCTGAACTACGCCGGCAACAAGAGCCCGCAAGCGATCGCGTGCACACACGAAGAGATCTCCGTGGCGATGGCCAACGGCTACGCGAAGATCGACGGCAAGCCCGTGCTCGTTTGCGCGCACTCCACCGTCGGCGCGCAGCACGCGACGATGGCGCTGTTCGACGCCTACGCCGATCGCGTGCCCGTCTATCTCGTGCTCGGCAACACGAACGACGCCGCGAATCGCGATGGCGAAGTGTTCTGGGTGCACAGCGCGCAGGATCCGTGCGCGCTCGTTCGCGACTTCTCGAAATGGGACGACAATCCCGCCTCGATCACGCACTTCGCCGAGTCCGCGGTGCGCGCGTACAAAATCGCGATGACGCCGCCTATGGGGCCCGTCGCGCTGGTCGTCGACGATCACATGCAAGACGAGCAAGTGCCCGTCGACCTTCGCGTACCGCGCGTCGCGGTGCCGACGCCGCCCGCCGGCGACTCGGGCGCCGTGGCCGAGGTCGCGAAACTGCTCGTAACCGCAGAGAACCCCGTGATCATCGCGGACCGCGCCGCGCGCACGCCGGAAGGACTCAAACTCATGGTGGAGCTCGCCGAGGCCCTCCAGGCGGGCGTCGTCGACTCGGGCCACCGGCTGAACTTCCCAACAAGGCACCCGTTGCGCGGCGGCGCGCCGGGTCAAGCCGACGTCGTGCTCGCGCTCGAGCACGGCGACATCTCGAACGTCGCGCGCCAGGCAAGGCAGCGCAACGCGAAGGTGCTCAGCATTTCGTCGACTCATCTCTTCCAACGCAGCAACTACCAGGACGTGATGCGCTACGCCGAGGTCGACATGGCGGTTGCGGCCGACGCAGAGGCGACGCTGCCGGCGCTGATCGAGGAGATCAAACGGCAGACGAGCGACGCGCGCCGCGAAGCGTTCCGGCAGCGCGGCGCGAGAGTCGCCGAGACGAACCGCAACACCTACGAGCGCGCACGAGCCGACGCGACGTACGGCTGGGACGCGAGCCCCGTCAGCACCGCGCGCCTCTCGATGGAGCTCTGGGCTCAGCTCAAGAATGAGGACTGGTCGTACGTGACGGGATGGGTGAACTGGCCGCTGCGTCTCTGGAACTTCGACAAGCATTACCAGTACATCGGTCGAGCGGGCGCCGAGGGGGTCGGCTATTACGCGCCGGCCTCGGTAGGCGCGGCGCTCGCGAACAAGAAGCACGGCCGGATCAGCGTCTCGATTCAGCCGGACGGCGACATGATGGTCGCGCCGGGCGCGCTCTGGACCGCGGCGCGGCATCAAATCCCGCTCTTGGTCGTGATGCAGAACAATCGCGCGTATCACCAAGAGGTGATGTGGTTCCAGCGCGAAGCGCTGTTGCGCAACCGCAGCCTCGAGCTCGCGCACACGGGCTTCGGGCTCGGCGATCCGAACATCGACTTCGCGAAGATGGCGCAGAGCATGGGCGTCGCGGCGTCGGGACCGATCACGGATCCGAAGGATCTCGCGGGCGCAATTCGCCGCGGACTCGCGGTCGTGAAGAACGGCGAGCCGTACCTGATCGACGTCGTCACGCAGCCGCGATGAGGTGTTTCCTCCTCGCGATCGCACTGCTCTGCGCGCTGACAGGCGTCGTGCACGCCCAGTCGTCGAAATCGACGCGGCCATCGGCGGCGAACGGCAAGGCCGTGTTCATGCGCGTGGGCTGCTATACGTGCCACGGCACGGTCGGCCAGGGCGGCGCCGGCGCGCGGCTCGCGCCGAGCACGATGCCGCTTCCCGCGATGCAGGTCTGGGTTCGCGGCGGGACGCCGGGCTGGTCGATCGCGCGCGGGATGCCCGCGTTCCCGACGACCGTGCTCTCGGACAGCGAGCTCGCGGACGTGCAGGCGTACCTCGCGAGCCTGCCTCCGCCACCGAAGCCAGACGACATCGCGCTGCTGCGGCCGTAGACACGCGGCATCAGCGCCCGACCTTGCTAGCCCTCGAACCGCTGCGTTCGCTTGTGCTTCAGCGGAAGCGCTTGCGATACGAGTGCTGCGTCTTCTCCCGAACGTAGCCGAGCGCTTCGTAGAACGGATGCGAGAGCTCGCGTGTTACGTTCGAGCGAACCGTCACGGTCGTCAACCCCCGCGACCGAGCCCACTGCTCCGCCGCGTCGACGAGCGCGCGCCCCAGTCCGCGTCTGCGCGCAGCGCTGTCGACGACGAGCCCGATTAGCTCCGCTCGGTCGGCCGTTTGCATCGAGGTTCGCTGCTCGACGTGCATCCAGCCGAGAAGTCGATCTCCGTGGCCGTCGATAACCGCAATCAAGTGACGCGAGTCAGCGAGCAATCGATCGAGCGCGGCGTGTATTTCATCGATCGAGATCGAGTAGCCGAGCTCGGCAGACAGGCGGGCTATTTCGACGGCGTCGGACGTCTTTGCGGGACGGATCTCTGAGCGGCCCACGAGTCGCGTCACTCGTGTACGAACGACAACGCAATGGCGCCTGACACCTCGATCCCGTTCTGGTCTAGGTGGAACTCGAGTGGCCCGGCGCTCGCGGCGACGAGACTGCCGTCGAGCGTGCCCTTGACGAGCACGTCCTTCGGGCTCGCGGCGCGAGCCAGCGAGACCGTCAGCATATATGTGCTCGACTGGCTGAGCTCGATCACGAGCGCGAGCTTGTACTTGTCGAGCGCAACTTCGATCGGCGCTGCCGGCGTGACGTCGGAGGCCGACTGAACTGTCTTGAGCTCGGCCCCCTCACGCACGTTGAGCTCGTAGTGAGCGCGGAGACGATCAGCTGCGTCGGCCGATGTTGCGACCGCGAAAGCGACGATTGCGAGCAGCGACTTGCGCATGAGGTTAGTCCTTGCGAAAACGCAATGCGATGAGCTGAGAGCCGGCGCCCGTCGCCACGTAGACGGCACGTCGATTGGAGACGAGCTTCGCGAGCCAATCGAATGCGCCGCCGTCGATGAGCGGCACATCGGAGCCGTCAGGGGCGTTCACCCAAATCTGAAAGCGCAATCCTCCCGAGTAATACGCGTGCTCGAGCGATTTGCGCACCGCGAGATCGCCGAATGACTCGGCGATGCGGTCGGCGACCGCCTCTCGCTCGGCCGTCGCGAGAATGTCAACGCGACGTTTGCCGAAGGCATACCCGTTTCGCTCGAGGCGGTCGAGTGCGCCGAGCATTGCGCGCACGTGGCGTTCGACGGCTTCCACGGTGAACGCATGGTCTTTCGTTTCGCGCCCGCCGCTGGCGAGCGCGAAGATACGAAAATGCTGCGAGTAGCCCGCTTGCTTGGGCACAGGTTGCGAACGGACCACGCGCTGGCCCGTCGCTAAATGCACTGGGGCTGTCGGCCGCGGGCGCAACCGCAACGCACACTCGAGCGCGAGCACGTTCGTCGGGTCGGACACAACTTCGGTCATGCGCAGCGCGGACAGCACTCGATGCTGGCCGGTGATTGCAACCGTCGAGCAAGCGCCGAGCGGCGCGACCGGCGATAGGTCGAGAGCTTCGAACTCTGCAGCCGCTGCCAGGAAGTCAGAATCGATCGCGATCGCCTCACGCAAATCGACGGGCGCAGGGGAACAGAACCCGTCCCGCCCGTATTGCGCGAGAACCTCCGCCGCAGATCTCGCGCCTGCCCTGCGCTGCATGACTTCGAGAAGCACCGAGTGCAGTTGCGAGCCTGCCAACCCGGATGCGAGCTGCTCGAACGACGCCGAGCCGATCGTCTCGACAATCCAGTCGCGATCGGACATGGAGCGCTATCGCGCAGCGGCGCCAAGCGCCGCCGCCGCGGCGAGCTTCTGCTTCGCTTGCCAAGGGGGGCCGACCGATCGACCCATCTCTTGCAAGAATACGTCGATGTCCTCGCGGCCGGCCGCCGCCGCGGCATCCTGAAACACGTGCTCGGTGTCGTACCAGCTCACGGTCCAGCCACGCGCGACAGCCGCGTTGGCGAGGGCTTCCCGATACATGATGGAGTCCGCCATGGTCGCCGCGCGGGCATCGGCGATCCGCTCCTCGGTCGTAGGCGGAAGCGCCGGGCATACGCGCAGCGCGATGCCCGTAATGGCCAACGGCACGGTCGCGGCCAGCGCCTCGAGACTCTCGCGCGCGCCCTGCCCGGCGGCTTCGCGAACGCGCTCGACGAGCGCCACCGCGTCGGACAGCGCCATCGGCCGGGCCCACGGACTGTTCAAGTAGCGGCCCACTGCCCACGATCCCTCGTGGTGATAGGGATGTGTGGGGAGACCGGTGGTGAGGTCGACGCGGCGCCTGTCGAGAATCTCTCTGCTCGGTCCGAGCGTGACGAGCACCGCCGAGTTGCCGTGCTCGGCAACGCCGACGCATGCGCCTCGCGTTTCCACGAGTCGGCTCAGCCGCGCGCCGAGCGGCGTTGAACGCCGGCCTTGGACTTGCCGGCCGATGATTTCTTCGCGGATCGTTCGGCAGCCGACGCCATGTTCAGCGCCACCGCGGAGCGAACGAGCGCCTTCAGCGCGTTCTCGTCGATCGCGTCGCCTTCGCTGAAGTCGATCGCGCGCCGCGTATTGCCTTCGAGGCTCGAGTTGAAGAGGCGCGAGGGATCGTCGAGCGCGGCGCCTTTGGCGAACGTCGTCTTCACCACGCTCTTGTACGTCTCGCCGGTGCAGATGATTCCCGCGTGCGACCACACCGGGACATTCCCCCACTTCCACTCCTCGACCACGTCGGGATCGGCCTCTTTGATGATCGCTCGAACGCGCGCGAGCGTCTCGCCGCGCCAGTCGTTGAGCTCCTTGATCTTCGCGTCGATGAGCTGCGACGCCGAGTCCTTTCCGCCACCCTGGATTTTCTTCGTGCTCGTCTTCTTCATTTTCCTGTGCTCCCGAAACTCCATGCTTAGAATTCGACAGCGTCAGATTTCGAGTGCGCCCCGCGCCGAGACACGCCTAGCCAGCGCGGCACGTCCTGCGCATATCGCGTCCAAGCTTCGCCATGCGTCTGGGCCAGCCATGGCTCCTCACCGAAAACCACACGCAGATGAAACGCCACAAGGACCGCAAGAGCATAAGCACCTAACAGGGGTGAACGGAAGCCGATAGCCCAGCCCAAAAGCACCATGAAGACGGCAACGTACATGGGATTCCGTGAGAACCGATACAGTCCGGTAACGACGAGGTGCCGCGGCGGATCCCACGGCGCAAGAGTACCGCGGCCGGCGACATAGAAGTCCCGCACGCACCAGAGCAGCAGAACGACGCCGATCGCGAGCACGGCGAAACCCGAGCCGCTAAACGCTGTATGGAGCGGCCTCGGCCAGATCAACAACAGTGGAGCGGCGAACGCGACCAGCCCGGGAAGAGCCAGGAACGCGAGCAGGGCGCGCAACACGAGCATCCTGGACCCCGCCGGCACCTACGGCGCTATCGAGACGCGGGACGCGGCTCGCGGTCGAAGGCGCCGATCTTCGCGAAGTAGTCGGTTATCGGACGCTGCGCGAGAAACGCGTCGACCTCGGCGACGAAGCGCGGATCGAAGCTCGCCCTTCTTGATGAAGCAGTTCCGCAATATCGGGTCGTTCTTCCACACGTACAGCTCTTCGCATGTCTGCTCGACCATGCGCTGACGATGTTGAGCCTTCGCAAGCATGTTCGCTTGTCGCACCTGGCGCGAGAGATAGCCCAGCGTCACCAGAACGCCAATCGCGGCTAACAAATTAGCAATCGATCCGAGGTCGCTCAGCGTCATTTGCGCAGTACCTTTCAATGAAACCGCGGCAAGCATACGGGAACCCGCTGTTGGTCAGGGCCGGCCCTCAGGCATGCAGCTTGCATAAGGCTCCAAGTAACGGGCGAGACAGGAGCGGATGCAAATGAAAGTCATGACGTGCAGAGAATTAGGTGGGCCTTGTGATCACAGGCTGTCCGCGTCGACCTGGGACGAAATGGTTAGGACCATGACCAAGCACGTCATGGAGAGACATCCCGATACGGCAAAGGAAATGGAAAGGATGCACAGCCAGGATCCGCGCCGGTGGGGACGTGAGATGAAGCCGAAGTGGGAGGCGAAGGTAGACGTCTAGCAGTCCCGGTTAGCATACCGCGCCGCCGCGCGCTCGAATTCGGCGGCGGCGTATGACGCTCGCGTCGGCGGCGGTCGCCGTCTTCAGCTAAGTAGCGGATGTAAGCGCCGAATGCGCGCGAACCTTCTTGCTTGCGAGCAACCACGCCAAATACGCCGCTGCGACGACATCATAGGCAATACAGAACGATGGCCACCAAGCAGGCACGCCGCGATTCGCGTAAATGTGTGGATGGGCCAAGTCGAACACGCCATGTGCCCCGAGCGCGGCCACCACAAGCCACAACGTGGACCTGAAGCCGGCGAGTGCAAGGCCGATAAAACCGATGGCTACCGCCGACTCGACGATGAGAACCTGCGTCGAGCCTCCGATGAGGGCAAAAAGCACGTAGTACAACGCGATGACGATCATCACGGCTGGATACAGCGCTCGATCTCGATCCAAGCCGCAGAGCGTGCACATGCCACCGACGCCGAGAGCCAGGACCACGCCGAGCACAACACTCACGTTGCGCTCTCGGCGGCCGTCCGTTGCCACAGGTCCGTCGTCAATCGAGGTACATCCACGTCGATGCACCATCGAAATGTCTGATGCGCACACCGACGCGAGCAGACGGCTCGAAGTTCATGGCGTTCACCGCTACCGTTTGTGTACGACGCTTCGTTCGATACGCGTAATGCGTCACGCAACCGCATTTCTTGCACCGGTAGTACGTCCGCGTTCGCCGGTTCCAAGAGTACTTTGATAGACCGCCCTTCGGAGCTTGGATCGTCACCACACTTGCCGAATAGTATGCCCAAAGGGCGCCATACCGGCGGCAGATCGAGCAATTGCAGCTCGTGAGGGTGCGCAACATCCGCGGGACGTGAACTCGTACCGCGCCGCAATGACACGTTGCAGCGAGTGTTGTCGTCCGGCGGGACATGCTTGGACGGCTAGCGCTTCGATTCGAGGGTAACTTCGTAGAGCGGAGCAATGCTTAACTCTTTCGCATCACGATATCGTCGCCGCGACGATGCCCGACACGCTGGAAGCCCATGCTGCCGAGCATGGCAGCCTGTTGGCAAGCGGATTACCCAATTGAGCCAGTGCTGCATCCCGTCTGGCGAGGCGCGCGCGACTCGAGCCTCTTGAAGCGCTCCTCGAGCCACGCCGAGGATTGCGGAGGCGAGTTTTACGCGGCACCCAAGTTCAGTCGGAACTCGAGCCCGTAGTTCTTGAACCCCAGGCGCTCGTAGAGCTCGTGTACTTTCGGCCGCGACGCGCGACTCGTGGCAATCAGCTTGTAGCAACCGGCTTCGCGAGCCGCCGCTATGACCTCGCTGACGAGCGCCGTGCCCAATCCACTCCCTCGCTGGGTTTCGGCCACGAAAACATCTTCGAGCAAACCGAACGGCGCGTCGTGCAGGTCGTTGGTCATTAAGTAGAGGTACGCTCGCGCGACTTCATTACCATCAGCATTGATCGAAAAGCGGATGCCGCGAGCCGGTTGGTTTCGGCGGTCGATCTTCAAGGTTGATCTCCAGATGTGGTGGCAAACGCGGTAGCTCAGCATCGACGACGGGATTCAGGCATACCGTCGCCGACTGTGGCGCGCACCGGAATCCCCGTGGGGTCGAATCCTTCGAGGCAGAAGACGTTGATGCCGAAATAGTCCGCGGTGATTCGTTTTCTGTGAAAGGTATAGATCCGACTGCAATGCGCACGACGGTGCTGCCCAACGACCACAGTTTAGCGGCGGCGGGCGGGGCAACGGAACGCACTCAGCATCTGGATGAGGGCGGTACTAAGCCGCGGCTAAGAGCTTGCTTAACGGACGTCCGGTCCCCCCGCCTCGGCGATCAACGCCTTGAGCTCCGGCACGCAGGATCCGCAATTCGTGCCAGCGCGCAGGACCTTGCCGATCGCGTCGGCCGACACGAGCTCTTGCGTGCGAATCGCACGCAAGAGCGTCGAACGGCCCACCGAAAAGCACGAGCAAACGATCGGTCCTGCCTCGAGCGCAGGTTTCGACGGCCGGCCCGCCAAGATCGCGAGCCGCGACGCGTCGCTCAACGTCTCCTCTGCGAACAGTCCGGCGATCCAGCCGCGCGAGGGTAACGCCTTGGTGCGCGCGATAAACACGCACGCCTGCAGCCGCTCGCCGGCGACGCACGCGCCGCGATAGCGTCCCGCCGAATCGATGAGCTCTACACGCTCTTCGCGGGACCCGAGCAAAGCATCCGCCCATTCGGGCCACGATCCGGGGATCTGCTCTCCCGCGAGCTCATAGCGCCAGTAACCCTGCCCTCGCGCACGCGCGAGGTACGCGCCGCCATCGATCGAGAGAGGCTCGCGCGACAACGCGAATCCGTGCCACGCCGGCTCGTAGCGTCGGATGCTCACGGGCGTGTGCTTGAACTCCGGCTGTCCGGATACGGGATCTGCTGCCGGCGCAATCAACGCGCCGACCCTCGCATCGCTCGCGAACCGCGCGCTCCAATGGATCGGCACGAAAACATGACCCGCGCCGACGGAGTCCCCGACATCCGCGCGCACGACGACACGCCCCGTGTCGCTGCGGACCTCGACGAGGTCACCGGACGTGACGCCGAACCGCGCCGCGTCGACCGGATGCACGATCACAAACGGCTCCGGGTTGTGCGCCATCAGCCGCGCAGAGCGCCCCGTCCGAGTCATCGTGTGCCACTGGTCGCGGATCCGTCCCGTGTTGAGAACGAGCGGATATTCGGCGCTGGGCCGAACTGCGGGTGCGCGCGGCGGCGTTGCGACGAGGTGCGCTTTGCCGCTGGGCGTGTAGAAGCGGCCATCCGCGAACGGTCGCGCGCCGGCTGTAGCCGGCTCGGCCGTGCGCGGCGCGTTCCGCTTCGCGGCGCCGTCAGACGCCCGCCGAGGCCACTGGAACGGCGCGAGCGCGTCGTACTGCGCGTCCGTGAGCTCCGCGCAGGCGCCGATGTCGAACGCGCGCGTGCCGTCGTTTTCGAACGCAGAGAGCCGCGCGTGCTCGCGAAACACGTCCGCGGAGCTCCGGTATTCGAACTGCGCGCCGAAGCCCATACGCCGCGCGACGTCTGTGACAATCCGCCAGTCCGCGCGACTCTCCGCGGGCTCCGGCAGGAACCGGCGCTGCCGCGATATCCGCCGCTCGGAGTTCGTCACCGTGCCGGACTTCTCGCCCCAAGTCGCCGCGGGCAGCAGCACGTGCGCGCACGCGGTCGTGTCCGTGTCGCGCACGCAATCCGACACGACCACGAGCTCGCAGCGCCCGAGCGCGCGACGCACGCGCTCGGCGTCCGGCATGCTGACGACCGGATTCGTCGACATGATCCAGATCGCCTTGATCCGGCCGGCGTCGAGCCCGTCGAACATATCGACCGCCTTCAGGCCGGGAGCGGTCGCCAGCCGCGGCGCGTTCCAAAACCGCCGCAGGCGATCGACGTTCGCGGGCGCGAAGTCCATGTGCGCCGCGAGCTGGTTCGCGAGACCGCCGACTTCGCGGCCGCCCATCGCATTCGGCTGCCCCGTGAGCGAGAACGGGCCCATCCCGGGCCTGCCAATGCGTCCCGTCGCGAGATGCACGTTCACGATTGCGTTCACCTTGTCGGTGCCGCTCGTCGATTGGTTCACGCCCTGCGAAAACGCGGTCACGACGCGAGGCGTGCG
>Ga0068863_100003229_pt1 | contig 16142 bp, 17 predicted proteins | sample KBSSwiS62_FD_66596 | JGI IMG/M metagenome (GOLD analysis project Ga0068863, IMG submission 66596) | Switchgrass rhizosphere microbial communities from Kellogg Biological Station, Michigan, USA - KBS Switchgrass S6-2 | ecosystem: Host-associated > Plants > Roots > Rhizosphere > Soil ...
CGCGAAGCCTTATCAATGTCCGTTGCAAGAGCGCCGATCAGGCCCTCATTTGTATTGTCTAGTTCTCGACAAGGTCGGGTAACGGCTCCGCGTCGGTCAACCAATGGCGCCCCGCCTGACGGGGCGCCTCCCATTTGGGAATGCTCACCGAATCGTCTTGGCCGAGGTCCTCAGGTGTCGGGCCAATGCGTCGGACGAGCGGCGCGAGAGCCGCCAGATCGAAGTTGTAGATTTCGGCTGCGGCCAACCCCAGCATCTGCCTGGTCTCCTCGATGGGGATGTCCCAGAACGCGTGACGGAGCCATTTGCGGGTGTTCGGCCACGTTCCTTCCGGGTGGGGATAATCGTTGCCCCACAGCATGTTAGGAACACCGATCTCGTAGCGCCGCGCCAGTTCACGACGCTCGGTGGTGGTGGCCCCGATGAAGCAGTTCCGATCGAAGTATGCCGAGGGAGGCATTGTCAGATCGCCCTCGAGCAACCGGCTCATCTTCTTCGCCGAGTGCTCACGCAGAAAGCGGGTGTCCATCAGCCACAGCAGATCATTCGCCCAGAACGCACCGCACTCGGTGGCGCCCCAGCGCAATTTCGGGAATCGTTCGAACACGCCGGCCCACAAGGCGAACCACAGCGGCCGGGCCCCCCACCACCGCACCTCGGTCGTATAGATGCCCAGGTGCGGTCCGTACTCCTCACTCGGGGCCGGGCCCACGTGGGTGTGCACCGGCATCTGCAGGTCTTGGCAGGCGGCCCAAACCTTGTCGTACTTGCGGTCGTGGTAGGGCGCGTACTTACCCCACAGCACAGGGATCAGGATGCCGCCGCGCAGACCGGCCTCGGCCGCTCGGGTGATTTCGGCGACCGCCGCATCGACGTCCGCCAGGATCGGAATGACGGCAACCCCGGCCCGTCGTTCGGGGCTGTGACTGCATAGCTCGGACAGCCACCGATTGTGAGCTCGCGCGCCGGCCATCGCACGGCCCGGGTCGAGGTTGCCCGACTGCCCCAGGCCGGCGCCGAACGGAGCTCCGGCAACACCGGTCACCGCGTCGGCGTCGGGGAAGATCACCTCGCCGGCCACACCATCGCCGTCGAGCTCTTTATCTCGTTGTGCGACATCCCATCCGCCAGCGATGCCTTCGCCGTTCTCGGAGAACCACGCTTGCGCGAACTCCTCATCGATGAAGCCGCCCGCCTGCGACGCCGCGAGCTTCTCGGCGAGGTAGGCCTCGAAGTCCTCGCGGTATTCGGGGTCGACGTACTCGCGGTACATCTCGGTCGGCAGCTCGGCGTGGGTGTCGGCGGAGATGATGACGTACGGGTCCACTGTGGCGGTCCTTTCGCTACCAGGTGCGGATCGGGTCGGGCTCGAAGACGGTGCTGCTCGCACCGGCGGGCACCGCGGCCAGCGGCTCGGCCACCTCGGCCACAGTCGGGCCGATCCGGTCGGTCAGGGGTTTGAGCGCTTCCAAGTCGAAGCCGTAGACGGCTGCGGCGTTTCCGCCGAGCATGGCCGCCACTTCGTCGGCCGGAACACCGGAGAAGGTGTAGCGCAACGCTTCTCGGGTGAATGTCCCGGTTCCCTCGAGGTGCGGGTAGTCGCTACCCCACATGATCCGGTCGACGCCGATGTCGTGGCGCTCGGCACACTCGACCGGTCGCATGAAGCTGGCCCCGACATAACACTGGCGAGCCCAGTACTCGCTGGGCTTGAGACCTAACGAGCCCGCGGTGGGGCCGGCGAACCGCGCGATCGCCGAGCCCTCTCGCGCATAGCGGGCGGCCGCGACGTCGAGGGAATCGAGTGTGGCCGGGATCCATCCGGCACCCTGTTCGGTGAGGACCACAGTGAGATCTGGATAGCGATCCATGACACCGCTGAAGATCAAGTGCCACAACGCGCGGTGGGCGAACCAGTGTGTTTCGTACACCCACACCGCGAACGAGCTGCCCCACCCGTCGAGCGGACTCGGTCCAGCGCTGCCGCCGTGATGGTTGACCACCAGGCCCGCCTCGGCGCATGCCGCCCACAGCGGTTCCCAGTGTTCGGCGTACAGCTGCGGGATGGCCGCCCCTGGCGGGATACCGGGCAGCAGAATACCGCCGCGCAGACCGAGTTTGGCGATCTGCGCCACCTCGGCGACGGCGGCGTCGAGGTCTTGGAGCATGATCTGTCCCACCCCGGCACGCCGCTGCGGCGACTGGGAGCAGAAGTCGGCCAGCCACCGATTGTGCGCACGCAGGCCGGCCCACCGCAGCTCGAGCTCGCGGGGACCTTCCGGCGGCATCGCCGCCAGGCTCGACGACGGAAAGAACGGCGGAATGGTGTTGGGGTAGATGACCTCCCCCGCGACGCCCTCGTTGTCCAAGTCCGCGTTTCGCCGGTCGCTGTCCCAGTTGCGCTCGGCGTCGGCGTCGGCAAGGTCTGCGAACGGGTTGACGTATGTCGCTGCCCACGTGTCGAATTCGTCCCGGAATTCCGGATCGAGGTAGTCGCGGTAGTCGAGCAGGTCGGCGCCCGCGTGGCAGTCGGCCGAGATGACGGTGTACCGGTCCATCCGCTACACCCGTGTCGGCTCGGGCCTCGGCGCGGCGAGCAGCGCCACGTCGTCGTAGCGCTGGTGCACGTAGGGCAACAGCCATTCCGCTGGCACCCGCTCGGCGATCCGCCCGACCTGCACGGTCCGCCGCCGGCACCAGGTGATCGACTTGATCTGGCGGACAACGATATCGGCCACCGGGTCCAACGGCGACTCCCCCAGTTCGAGGGTGCCGTCGATGTCCTCAAGTAACTCGTAGTGCCGGTGGTATTCACCGTAGACCAGGTGTGGGTCGGTGATGCCGCTGCCGTCGGGAGCCCGTAGAAACTTGAAGTAGAACTCGGTGTTCACCTGATCGGGCGGCAACTCCGCCGCACCGGTGACGCGGCCGGTCACCGTGATGAGCTGATAGCCCAACCGGGCAACGGTGGCTGTAACGGAGTCGTCGTCGCGTTCGACGGCAATGTCGGCGAGTTTCTTTGGCTCACCGAAGGTTTCACGCCCTCCGGTGACCGACTGTTCGGTGGACTGCGGCATGAAGAGCGGATAGTCGCCCTCGAGGTCGCCGTGGCGGGCGGTCACCGAGAACACCGCCGACCCGAACGGCGGCCTGCCCTCGATCTGGACCCGCTGAAGTTGGAGTCGCACCAACGGCTCGGCTGCAGGCTCCAGCGGTTTCGGCAGGACGGCAGCGACGGTCTCCGGGTCGGTGAGATAGGTGACGGTGACGGCCTCGGTAGCGATGGGCGCTTTCGTGGCGTCGATCTCGTGGTCTATGCGCGCCTCGGGTGGGCGAGGGCCGTAGCGAATGACGTTTGTGCTCACCGTTTTCCTCCTTCGGTTTCCAGCGCGTTCTCGGCGTTCTTACTTAGGACGTCGACCAAGTAGTCGGGCTCACGGCGAGCCAGGATCGATGCAGCTTTCTTGCTCACCACCTGGTCCGACGGTGCGGGCGGCCCCATCATCCAAAAGCTGTCGGCCCGGATTCCCTCTATGACTTGATCGGCAACCGTCTCGAGCGGCGTGAATTCGACTCGGGCACCGGCTGATTCGAAACGAGCCACAACGTCGTCCAACGTCTGGTCGGGCGTGCGACGTTCCTGTGTCGCGGCGTACTGCTGCGGTCGGTGCCGCCACGACTCCCAGATTCCAGTGTTCAGGAAGCCACCGGGAAAGAGGACATGCGCACGCACGCGCGTCCCAGTCATCTCCAAATGCGTGTAGAGACTTTCGGTCAAGCACAGCACCGCAGCCTTGGTCATCGGGTAGACGGCCATGGCAGGGCCGCCCATCGCGCCCCGGGCGATCGGCGCGAAACCCCCGTTGCCCGAGCAGGTGTTGACGACGTGTCCCTCGCCCTGCTCGAGCAGGATCGGCACGAAGGCCTTGATGCCGTGGATGACGCCGAGCACGTTGACGTCGATCCCCCAGCGCCAGTCGGCAAGGTCGTGTTCCCACATGTACCCCTCGGAGACCCCGCCGGTGCCCGCGTTGTTGCAGACGACGTGCACTGCGCCGAAGTGGTCGACCGCCGCCTTGGCGAGCGACTCAACCGACCAATAGTCGGTGACGTCGGTGACCACCCCGAGGACGTCGATGCCCTCGCTCGCGAGTGTCCGAACTGCCTCGTGGAGTGGTTCGGCGAGGACGTCGGCCAGCACCACCCTCATGCCCTCTTGGCCGAAACGCCTGCCCATGGCCCGGCCGATTCCGCCGGCGCCACCCGTTACGACAGCCACCTTGTCCCGAAGGTCGTTCATTGTGGCCATCGTCACATGGTCGCTTAAAACACCGCAAGCAGTCGCATTATGCGACCATCAGTCGATGGCCCCCCGACCTTCCCCACAGACCGAGCGGGTAGTGAACCTGTTCGAACACCTGGCGGGTGACGGGAGCCAAGGCGTGACATTGGCCGAGGTATCGCGATATTTGAGCGTCCATAAGGCCAGCTGCCACTCGATGTTGTCGGAGTTGCTGCGGGCAGGGTGGCTGCTGCGCGATCCGGTTCGCAAGACCTACCATCTCGGCCCGGCGCTGGTTCGCATCGGCCGGGAGGCGTCCGGTCGCTATCCGGCACTTGTGTTGGCGCGGTCGGCGATGACTGAGTTGTCGGCCGCCACGGGCGCTCACTGCGTGGCCTTCTCGGTGGACGAGAACTATTCGACCGTGGTCGATCAGGTCCGGAGCAGTCACGGCGGCGGCCACCCGATGCCGATCGGCACCCAGTTCCCGCACCGGCCGCCGTATGGGGCGTCGACCGTCGCCTGGGCCAGCCCGGAGGTCCGAGAGCGCTGGCTGGGTGTCCTCCCCGAAGATGTACGCCGTCGTTACCGGAAGGCGATCGCAAATGCCGAGCAGCGCGGGTACGCAGTAGGACTTCATCTACTTCCTGACCTACGTCTACAGGAACTTGCGCTGATCGTGCGTACTGCCGAGGTTCGTTCCAGCCGGCTGAGCCAGCTGGCGCAAGAGTTGACCGACGAGCTCATCCATGAGGAGCATTGGTTCCCGGTCAGCCTCGCGCCCGACGGCACCTACAACGTGAGCCACATCGACTCCCCGATTTTCGGGCCAGAAGGCATCGCCCTGATGCTCAGCCTGGTCCCCAACGCCGACCCCATGAGCGGCGTTGCAGTCACTCGTCTCGGGGACCAGCTGTCATCTGCAACCCGCCAGCTCAGTGCCGTCTTGACCAAAGAGGCCCACCTGCAGTCGGGCGAAATAAACTAGTAGGCAACACTTTTCGGCCGACCGCTTCGGTAACGGCAAATCGACAGCGATGTTGCTGTTTCGGATTCGCGAGATTGCGGAACTTCAAAATGCCTGCAAATCAATCAGATTCGTAATTGACCGCCCACGTATTGCTCGAACAAGTCACCCACGTCTTTGAAAACGTTCCCCCACTGCGCGGCACGGGCGTAGTACAGACCTAACGGGCTTGCCCAGAAGTGGATTAAAGCTGAAGCGACCGTAGGCGGCTCGCCTGGCGAACTATCTCGCCGCGCGAGTCCAGCGCTCAACGAGAATCTTCGAGAAGCACGAACGGCATCGGCGGCCGCAGTAAAATCGCAAATCGTGCGCCGAAACATGTTGGCTAACGGCCGTGGCCGTTGGCTGGCGCTTGCCGCCTCGCTGACACTCGCTGGCGGCATGGTGTACGCGCAAGGGTCAGAATCTGCTACCCACGCCAAGCAATCGTGCTGCGCCGCGATCTCAGCCGTCGCTGCGGCGAACCCGGCACCATCGCCGGGCGCGGCGGCTCCGAGCACGGATGCAGCGGGCCCGGCTCCTTGGCCGGGCGCACCTCAGATCGCCTCTGCCGCAGAGGCCGCGCAGTTGGCGGCGAATGCGCCCGCCCCCACGGCCACGGCCATGCCCTTCGAGCTGCCGTCCGGCGTCGCGCCCGAAAATGGGCTGCAGGTCGACACGATTCGGGTGGCACGAGCCATCAGCGTGCTGTTTCCCCAGATCACCACGATCGGCGGCTGGCGCCAGGACGCGCTGAAATGGCACCCCAACGGGTTGGCGATCGATGTGATGATTCCCGACCACGACTCCCCCGCCGGCATCGACCTCGGCAACCAGATCGCCGGCTTCGCGTTGGCCAACGCGCAACGATGGAACATCGACCACGTGATCTGGCGGCATGCCATCTATCTGGGCCCGAAGTCGGGCCAGTACATGCCCGAAATGGGCTCAGAAACCGCCAATCACTACGACCACGTCCACATCGCCACCGCCGGTGGTGGATATCCGACTGGCAACGAGAAGTACTACATCTGACCCAGACGACTGACTCGATCGCTTCCCAACGGGTCCACCCGAACCTGTAACCGACGACGACCAATCACGGCGCCCAGATCCGCGACTTCGGCAAACCGCCCGGGAGGGAGCGAAGAAATTCACGCCTGGCTACTTTGACAGGACTTCGGCGTGTCGCGGAGGCTTGTTAAGCTTCGTGCCAGAACCGCAGGTCGGTGGCGATCCTCAGGGTCACGGCCGTAGGCGTTGAGTCATCGATACAGTTTGCATCTCGGTGCGGGCTACGTGACGAGGGTGGTGCGGAGCGGGGCTAGCCCCGACGCGGTCGTGACTCCTCAACGGCTCGAACCGTGCTGTGTGGCGAGACCCACTTGTACGAACTTTTCGAGCTTGTGCGCCGCCATCATCCATTAACAATCCGAGACCGGCGTTTCGGGCTCCATGTCGTACGAGTGCTGGATCTGGTCGGGTCGGGTGCCGAGCCCGTCGGTCGTCTTCTTGTCCCATGGGGCCTCGATCAGACTCTTCGTCTCCTCGATCATCGACTTTGGCTCGAGGTTGCGGTAGGTGTCGACTTCTCCTGCCGCGACTGCGGTCAAGGTGGCGTACACAGGCTCAGGGTCGAACTGAGCGCGGGGGAACGCGAGCTTGGAGTAGTCGAAGAGCCGCTGTTTGGGGTCGTCCTCCCAGCTCTCATAGGTCTGAAACATGCGGTCATTGAAGCCCGTGAGGAACGGTCCTGGATTGACGGTGGCGACCTCGATCCCGAACTCCTGCAATTCGAGTTTCATCGTTTCGGCGATGGCCTCGACAGCGTGTTTGGAGGCGGCGTAGATGCCGGTGAACGGGTTGACGTTGAGACCTTCACGCGAGGATACCCAGACGATCCGGCCGGCTCCGCGCGTGACCATCTGCTTGGCAATGCCCTGGGTGAGCAGCAGTGGCCCGGTGATGTTGACTTCCCACTCGTTGCGGATGTTCGCCGCGGGAATGTCGACGACCGAACCGCCTTCACCCACGCCGGCGTTGTTGACGAGGATCTCGACGTCCCACGCCAACGCCTTGCGCCTGTCCCCGTCGTTGGTCACGTCCAGCTTCTCGACCTGCAGCATGACACTGCGGTCAGCCGCCTGGCGCTTGAGCGTCTGGACCTGGGCGTAGATCTCGACGCCAGCTATGACGTCGAAGCCCCTCTCGGCCAGTCGCATCGCGGCTTCGAACCCGAATCCCGTACCGGCGCCGGTAATCAACACTCTCTTCAGCGTGGCTGAGCTGGCCACGGTCAGCCCGGGATCGAGTTGGGGTCGAGACGATCGGTCGGCACCCCTCTCACGTAGGTTGCCACTCCCAAGCCCATGGACCAGTCCGCGGGCTGAACCGTCATGAGGTTGAAGAAGACGTCCTCGGGCCGCACCTGCAGCTTCTCCTGCAATTCGTCCACGACAGCCTTGTAAAACGCGCCCTTCTGCTCCGGGGTCGCGACGTCGAGGAAGATCAGCTGGATGAAGATGCAGTTCTCGGACCGGTAGATGCCGAGATAGTCGGCATCGAAGAGGAAGTTCTCCGCCTTGTGTTCACTGATGGTTTGGAACCGATCCTCCGGCACGCCAAGGCATTCGATCATCTTGTCGTACACGACATCGGCGATGGTACGGCGGTATTCCGCTGACTTGCCCTCGATGAGGTCGATACGAGCTAGCGGCATTCAAGGCTCCTGACGAGGCTGAGGATCCGGAGCTGCACCCCGGAGTTGGACGTGAACTACTTTCCGTACCCCTGCAGTCAACCCCGAGCGCTGGCGGTGTGCTAGCTCGTTTCTGCTCGACTTGTGCCCATTCCGACTCCATCAGCGAGTGGCACGTAGATCGCGGCTCAGTCCATCTGCATCGGCGTACTCGCGCGGGGTGGTCCCGAAGCGCGCGCGGAATTCCTTGATGAAGTGCGACATGCTCGCGTATCCGACTGCGACGGATACGTCTCTGACCCCCAGTCGGCGTTCGAGTAGCAGTTCGCGCGCTCGCTCCAGTCGGGTCTCCTTTACGAACTGATAGGGCGACCTGCCGGTGAGTTCGCGAAACCGGCGCGAGAACGCTGACGAACTGAGGTTCACCTGCCCGGCAAGGATGTCGACCGTCAGTGGCTCGGACAGGTGCGCGTTGATGTAGTTCAATGCCGCTGCAACGGAATTCCCGTCGCTCTGCTGGCCTGCGATCAACAGCAGTTTGGAGAACCGGTCACGCTGCAAGATGCGGTACACGAGTTCTTGCAGGTACAACGGTGCTAGTACCCGTCGGTCGGAATCCGCTGTGAGCGACCTCATGAAGCGTAGTACGGCGCTCATTAGCTCGTCGTCGAGTTCGGACACGACACTCCGGTCCTGACTCTCGGTTGGAGCTGTTGCTTGGTCCGATGACCCTCGCCGACCGACCATCTCCGCCGAGACCTTACGGACCACCGACGGGTCGATCTGCAGCACAAAGGCGAGGAACGGTTTGTCAGGCGTTGCGTCCAGGATCTGCGACTGAAAGTGCAGGTTGCTTCTGAGCACCAGATATTGGTATTGGTCGTAGACGTAATGATGGCCATCGGCGGTGACGGCCTTACGGCCCTGGGCGACGATGCATACCGAGAGTGATTGAATCTCATCCCATTTCGGGATCGTCGGCTCGACGTACCGGTAGATCGTCATGCCGGGCCACAGGCCCACGTTGGCGCCGTCGCCGAAGGAGCGAGTTAACAGTTCCTCGGCCAGGTCGCTCGATGGGATGTCATGCTCGGCGGGGTCACTGAGCATCCCGCCAACCTCCAGTTCCGAATGGGCCCATCGCTTGAGACGACGATATCTCAGCTAGCTGACCTCGGCCGACGGTTCGCGCGGCGCTGGTCGCCGACGCCGTCATCGAATCCATGAACAACGGCGGAGCTACGGAGAGGGTCCCACCGACCCTAGCGTCGGCATTGCCCCGTATCTCCGGTGCGTGACGGTCAGTGCCACCACTGCGGCGTACAGCAGCCTCATTGGCCGAGCCGGCCACAAAGCCGAGAGTCATCTCGCCCGAATTCACCCGAACGTTCGGCGATCACAAAGCGCCCGCCTACACCCCCGTGCCACCCCCCCAAGGAGGACTACAACATGGACACCATAGAACCGATGCTCTCGACTCTCGACAACCGCCGCATCTGCCGGCTTCTCGCCATCACCAGTTATGAAGAGGTAGGCAACTGGCTGGCGGCAATAGACACTTCGGACTTGCCGGCAGAACCCTGCCACATGCGCACTACGAACTCTGGTCGGCCGAGGTGTGCGTTGACTCGGCGTGGCTGGTCTTCCCGTTTCGCAAGAGTAATCAGCAGTTCCGAGCGGTCAACTACAACGTCTAGTTAAACAACAAGGTGCTGCTTGCTAATCTTCGCTGCATCTCGACCCTAGGGTAGAGCTCTCGCACTCTTGACTGTGACGGCGCTCACAGTAATATGACCACTGGTCATATTGGCGCGAGGAGGTGCCGATGCCGACGGTCACGTGGGCTCGTCTCGATCCAGTTCGCCGTGCCGCAGTGATCGAGGCTGCCGAGGCCGAATTCGGGGCGCACGGCTTCTCGGCCGGCAGCCTGAACGTCATCGCCCGCCGCGCGGGCGTCGCCAAGGGCAGCCTGTTTCAGTATTTCGCCGACAAGCGCGACCTCTACGCGTTCATCGCCGATGTCGGCAGTCAGCGCGTCCGCGCCTACATGGAAGCCCGCATCGTCGAACTCGACCCCAGCAGACCATTTTTCGACTTTCTGACCGACCTGATGGACTCCTGGGTCGCCTACTTCGCCGACCATCCCCACGAACGCTCCCTACACGCCGCGGCGACCCTGGAGGTCGACACCGAGGCCCGCATCAGCGTGCGCAGCGTCATTCACCGGCACTACCTGGAAGTCATGCGACCACTGGTGCGCGACGCGCATGCACGCGGCGACCTACGCGAAGACGCCGACACCGACGCGCTGCTGTCGTTGCTGCTGCTGCTCTTTCCACACCTGGCTTTGGCACCGTACGTACGCGGCATGGATCCGGTCCTCGGGCTCGACGAGCCCACCCCAGAACAGCCCGCCCTAGCAGTCCGCAGGCTCGTCGCCGTGCTGAAGGACGCATTCGCCAAGGCTCCGCGAAACGCATCGATCACCGGATGATCTAGGAGGTCAATCACATGTCACGGACACGCTCACACTCGCTCGACGCGGGCGGCCTCAACTGGAACAGCTTGCCGCTCAAGCTGTTTGCAGGCGGCAACGCGAAGTTCTGGAACCCGGCCGACATCGACTTCTCCCAGGACCGGGCCGACTGGGAGTCGCTGACCGAGCTCGAGCGCGACTGGGCCGCCAGGTTGTGCGCCGAGTTCATCGCCGGCGAGGAAGCAGTCACCCAAGACATCCAGCCGTTCATGGCGGCGATGCGCGCCGAGGGCCGACTCGGCGACGAGATGTACCTGACGCAGTTCGCGTTCGAGGAAGCCAAACACACGCAGGTGTTCCGGATGTGGCTCGACGCCGTCGGCATGACCGACGACCTCCAGCACTACCTCGACGATCTTCCCGCGTACCGGAAGATCTTCTACGAGGAACTTCCGGAGTCACTCGACGCGCTGGCGACGGATCCGTCGCCGGCCGCCCAGATCCGCGCGTCGGCCACCTACAACCACGTCATCGAAGGCATGATGGCGCTGACGGGATACTATGCGTGGCACCGTATTTGCGTGGACCGCGGCATTCTTCCCGGCATGCAGGAATTGGTGAAGCGCATCGGCGACGACGAGCGACGCCACATGGCGTGGGGCACCTTCACGTGCCGGCGCCACGTCGCCGCCGACGAGCGCAATTGGGCCGTCTTCGAGACGCGGATGAACGAGCTGATTCCGCTGGCACTGCAGAACACCGAGGACGCCTACGCCCTTTACGACGAGATCCCCTTCGGTCTGGAAAAGGAGGACATCCAGCAGTACGCCACCGACAAGGGGATGCGTCGGTTCGGCACCATCAGTAGCGCGCTGGGCCGTCCGCTTGCCGAGATCGACCTCGATTACACGCCGTTGCAGCTGGAGGACACGTTCGCCAGCGAGGACGAAAAAGTCTTCGCGGCACTGGGATAAGACGGCACTGTCCCCCGATTGGGGGACGCCGGATTCCACCGCTGAATGGGCAGATCACCCGACTGCCATGGCGCGGCGGCGACGAAATACTCGGTTCATGACAGCAGCGCTCGCCACCGTCGCCTCGCCTCGCGTTGACGCGGCACGCCCATCGATCCCGTCGCGCATCGCCGCCCGCATGTGTGCCCGCCACCTGGACCGACTGGTGCAAGCAGGCGCCACTCCCCGACCCGGCACGGCGCTGGAGGCGCATGCGCTCCGATTGACCGATATTGCGTATCGCGAGCGCCTCGCCTCCGAGTTGCGTCGCCGCGGCACGGCCGTGCTGTGCGATCGAGTCGTGCTGTCGCCGTCGCGCCTGAACGCGTCCGCAGTATGGGACGCGGCCGAGATGATCGAGCGCGTGGAGCAGCGACTGCAGAACCGTCACGTCAGCCCGCGCGGCGTCGCACGGCTTCGCCGCCTGCTGGCGGACTGGAACGGTCCGTTGCGTCGCGGCTGCGGCGATCTGTGCGGCGAACTGCGGGCAGTGCTTGCCGCGTTATAGCTCGGCCGGCTTCGGCCTCCGCCGGGTCGCACCCCAAAGCCCGATGCCGATACCGACAGCGGCGCCGCCGAGGCCGATGAGCCGCTGCGAGAGCCTCATCTCCTCGTGCACGCTCATCCCGCCAAGCAGGTCGGCCGCGTCTGCGCCGCCGGACGCCAGAAACCAGCCGCGGGTATCACGTCCGCGCAACGCCGCCACCGCGAGCAGGCCACCGATCAGCGCGTCGCGGTAGCCCATCGACCGCAACAGCAGGCGCGCGGTCGGCGCCGGCTCGTCCGGGTCACCCCAGAGCCGGTTCGCGCGAACGGGATCCACGAGAAACGAGATGCCCGAGGCAAGTCGGATGCTGCCCGCGGCAAGCGCGGCACGGTCGATCGGCATGCGTGCAGCCTAGGGCGTCGGTTCAGCAGACGGTGAAGAGTTCGAGCTGAATGTTGTCCGGGTCGCGAAACACCAATGTGGCGAACGGGAACGGTTGGTCGCCGGTTCTGATGCCGGAGTGCTCGACGCCGAGTTCGTCGAGCCACGCCGCCCAGGCCTCCAAGTCCTCGCGGGACGCCACGTTGAATCCGACGTGGTCCAAACCTGTACGGGCCTCGTCGAATTGCTCGCCGTCGTTACCGGTGTTGGTGTGCAAGCCGATCGCCAGCCCCGAACGCGAATCGACGAGCAGCACGCCGTAGCCGGTGTCCTCGCGTTCGTAGTGTGGGAACGTCATCGGAACCCGGTCCGCGCGGAACACCCGCTGATACCAGGCCACGCTGGTGTCGAGGTCGCGCACGGTGACCGAGAAGTGGTGTATGCCCGTAATTGCGGGGGCCTCGCTCATGCCTCGTCCTTTCTCGGTGCAAACACGGGCACAAACACTCTGTCACCATCGACATTCTGCGGTTCGAACCGGACTTCGACGCCAAGACCGATATGAACCGAGTCCGGCTCACAGTCAACGATATTCGAAGCGATGCGCAAATCGGGCTGCTCGTCCAACTGGATGATCGCGATCACGTACGGCACGGGTACGTCAGGGTTGAACGGCTGATGGTTGACCGTATAGGTGAACACCGTCCCACGGCCGGACACCGGCCGCGCCACCAGTGCTCCCCCACAATCGGGACAGTCCCCGGCGGGCGGGCTCACCCACAGCTCGCACTGCTTGCACCACGAGATCATCAGCTGACCGTCGGCGCCGCCGGTCCAGAACGCCCGGTTGTGCTCATGGAGCTTGGGCAGCATTCGCCCCGGAATTGCGGGTGGGGCCCCATCTGCCATGACAAGGAAAGTACAGTCCAATCGACTGTCATTACAAAAATAGAGGTTTGAACGGGGTCCGCCAGCGGTGAGCTACTTCGAGAAGGACGCGATCATCAGCGGCCTTGGCATCTCACGGATAGGCCGCCGAACGGGCATTCCCGGGTTGGAGTTGACGCTGGAGGCCGCCCGTGCCGCCATCGAGGACGCCGGCCTGACCGCCGACGACATCGACGGAATCGGCACACTGGGCGATACCCCGCCGTCCGACGTGATGACCGCGCTGGGCATCGAGGCCACAGACCAAACCCTGGGCTTCGACACCGGCGGCGTGCTCATCCCCGTCATGTCCGCGTTTCGCGCGGTATCGGAGCGACGAGCGCGACACGTGCTCGTCTACCGGACCGTCGCGATGCTAGGCGGGGCCATGAATCAAACCGCGGCATCGCCGATGCTCAACCCGCTGGCCAACCCGCCAGCCGAACCCCGCGCACCCGGCGCCCGGCGCAAACTCAAGCCGTTTGAGGACATCGACGCACTGGTGGCCGCACACGCGTACTCGGCGGCGAACTGGGTCGCGATGCACTGCCGTCGTCATATGGAGCTATACGGCACAACCAAGGAGCAGTTGGGCTGGCTGGCCATCAACAGCAGGCGCAACGCCGGACGCAATCCGCTTGCGGCGTACCAGGATCCGATGACCATGGACGACTACCTGGCCGCTCGGCCGGTGTCCACGCCGTTCGGGCTGTTCGACTGCGACGTGCCGATCGACGGATCGATCGCGCTCGTCGTCTCACATGCCGATCACGCAGCGGACTGCCCGAACCCCCCGGTATCGGTGGAAGCTGTCGGCGGCGCGTACGGCTCCGGCGGGTGGTTCCATCGCGATGACTTCCCGAAGATGGCGTCATCCGAAGCGGCGGCGGAGATGTGGTCGCGCACGGAGCTGCGGCCGTCGGACGTGAATGTCGCCGAAATCTACGACGGTTTCACGTTTCTGACGTTCGCGTGGCTCGAGGCGCTGGGGTTCTGCGCCGACGGCGAAGCCGGACCTTTCGTGGAGGGAGCCACACGGATCGCGCTCGACGGCGAATTCCCGCTGAACACGTACGGCGGCCAACTGTCGGCAGGACGCATGCACGGCTACTGGCTGCTGCACGAGGCGTGCCTGCAGTTGCGCGGGCAAGCCGGTGATCGGCAGGTGGCGCGACGACCTGAGGTGGCGGTCGCCGCGGCAGGCGGCGGACCGATCGCGGGGTGCATGGTGCTCACATGCTGACGTCTGTCTCGCGACGCGACGCCCTCAAATACGGCCTCGCGGCGCCGGTTGCACTGGGCCTGGCCATATTCGGCGCGCCGAGGGCGTCCGCCGACGGCCTTCGGCTGGTCGATTTCACCCATCGACTGGTCGCGCCGGAGTTGATCAAATCCGCAGGATTCGACGGCGCACTGGTCTATGTGTCCGAGTTGCGGCCAGGAGCCGACTTCGATTTCAAACCCGTCACCCGCGAGTATGCCGACGCGCTCCGGGCCGCCGGTCTGCACATCGTGAGCTGCTATCAATACGGCAAGCCCGGCTGGCCCACCCCGTCGGATTACACCCGCGGATACGACGGTGGTGTGGCCGACGCTCAGACGGCCCTTAGGTGGCACGGTGCGGCAGGCGGCCCGGATTCGGCACCGATCTTCTTCAGCGTCGATGAGGACATCGACCTGGACACCTGGAAAACCATGGCAGTTCAGTGGTTTCGGGGCCTCAATTCGGTGCTGGGCGTGAGCCGCACCGGCATCTACGGCCATGCTCGGGCGTGCGGGTGGGCGATCGCCGACGGCGTGGTCGGGCGCTCCACCTCTGCTGGGCACTCGTGGGCGTGGCAGACGAAGGCGTGGTCGCACGGTGAACGCGAGCCCGCTGCCGTGCTCTTCCAGTCCGTTGTCGTCACGTCATCGGACCCCGGTGTCGTGGTTGGCGGCATCAGCCTGGATGTCGACGACGTCCTCGCACCCGATTTCGGACAGTGGGACTTCGCCCGATGAGCGCGACGCCAGAGTCGTTCAGCGTCAACGGTGTTGACGGTGTTCGTATCGCCGCCGACCGTCTCGGCGATCCGGTTGCACCGGCCGTGGTGTTCCTGCACGGCGGAGGTCAGACGCGCCGTTCGTGGGGTCGGGCCGCTGCGGCAGTGGCCGAGCGCGGCTGGCAGGCCATCACGGTCGACCTGCGCGGCCACGGCGAGTCCGACTGGTCGGAGGACGGCGACTATCGCGTCATCACCTTCGCAGGCGACGTCCTCGAGGTGCTGCGCCAACTTCCCCCAGAACCGGTCTTGGTAGGCGCCTCGTTGGGCGGATTCACGGCAATGCTTCTGGCAGGCGAACTCTCGCCGACCACCGTGCGCGCAGTCGTCCTTGTCGACATCGTGCCGAACATGGATCCCTCCGGCGCCACCCGCATACACGGCTTCATGAACGACCGCATGGAATCAGGATTTGCCTCGCTCGACGAGGTCGCCGATGCCATTCAGGAGTACAACCCGCACCGACCGCGACCAAGCGATCTCGACGGCCTTCGCGCCAACCTCCGTGAACGCGACGGTCGCTGGTATTGGCATTGGGACCCGAAGTTCATCGACGGCACCTCCGCGCTGCCACCCATCGAGGTGACCGAGGTCGATCGCCTGTACGCAGCCATCGAAGAGATTCTCCGCACCAACGTGCCCATGCTTTTGGTGCGCGGCCAGATGAGCGATCTGGTCACCCAGGAACGCGCCGACGAATTCATCGCGCGTTTCCCCCAGATCGACTTCGTCGATGTCGGCGGCGCGGGGCATATGGTGGCCGGTGATCGCAACGACATCTTCGCCGGGGCGGTCGTCGAATTCCTCACGCGGCACGCACAAGTGAAGGA
>Ga0068863_100003231_pt1 | contig 16136 bp, 17 predicted proteins | sample KBSSwiS62_FD_66596 | JGI IMG/M metagenome (GOLD analysis project Ga0068863, IMG submission 66596) | Switchgrass rhizosphere microbial communities from Kellogg Biological Station, Michigan, USA - KBS Switchgrass S6-2 | ecosystem: Host-associated > Plants > Roots > Rhizosphere > Soil ...
GCGATCCCACGACCGATCACCTCACCCAACACCCGGTGATCCACCGCCGCCAACCGCCGCGTCACCCGATCCGCCGCCCGCACCACATCCAACAGCTGATCCTCGGTCAGCCGCGACAAATCCGCATCCAGTAACACACTGATCGCATCATCCATCCGCGCCAACGACCCGTCCACGGGCTCGTCCTCGGTCGCTGTCATGACCCAAACCTACGACAGAGGTACGACACTTTCCGCCGACACCATAAGCCAAAACTGGAGCGATTCGTATGTCGTCATTGCGAGTCGAACGAGTTCAGCGATTGGTATCAGTGGTGATGTGTTCGAAAAGGCCGGGCTGGATTCGCGTCCGCATTCCTTCGGCCCACGGTGCGTCGAGCTCCTCGATGTCTACGGCGGCAGCGGTGTTGAGCAACATGCCGAACGCAAGGAACGACTTGACCGTCACGGGATCCAGGCCACTGGCATCGGCGATGACATTCCACATCCGTCCGAGTCGAGTCCGGACGAGATCACGGACCTCATGATCACTGCACGAGGCAAAGCCTTGCAGCTGCAGCAGAAGGGTGGTGCGATCAGCCAGCAGTTCGTAGTAGTGCGCGCCCATCAGAGTCAGGGCGTCCAGTTTTTCGCGCCCCTCGGCCGCCGCTGACATGCCGTCGCTGAAGCGGTCAAAGGCGGCCGAAACCAGTTCCAGGAAAAGCTCTTTCTTGGTTTTGAACATGCGGAAGATGTAGGCCTGAGTGATGCCCGCTTCGCGAGCGATCGACTCGATCGACGCCCCATGCAGCCCGTGATCGGCGAATTCCACCGCGGCAATACCTAGGATCTGAGATCGCCGCTCGGCGCCGGTCATCCGTGTAGCCATGGTCACTAAGTTACTAGTTACTAACTACTAATTGCTATGGTCGGTTCCGTGAGTGACGCCACCAACGACACCCAAGACGCCGACGACCTTTGGGCGCTGCTGGCCGACAAGTTCGCCGATGACGCCTACGACTCTGTGAAGGGCTTCGTCCGAACGTACGTCATGCACCGCCAGCTGCTCGAGCACCTGCCGCCACCGCCGGCGGCCGTACTCGATGTCGGGGGCGGCGCGGGTCACCAGTCCTTTCCGTTGGCCCAAGCCGGTTACGACGTCACGCTGATCGACTCCTCTCCCGCGATGCTGGACAAGGCACGACAACGCCTTCAGCGACTGCCGGCCGACGCCCAGCAACGAGTGACGATTCTGCAGGGTCAAGGCGAGAAGGCCTTTGCGGTGACGGATGGTCAGCGCTTCGACGCGGTGCTCTGTCATGGCGTGCTCGGCTATCTCGATCGGCCGGCACCGATGGTCGAGCAGCTGGGCCAATGCGCCGCGCCAGGCGGCTTAGTCTCGATCATGACCGCCAATGCCCGAGCTACGGCCGTGCGTCCCGCTTTGGAGCAAAGATGGGACGACGCGCTGGCCGCGTTCGACGCCAGAACCGGGATCGGAGTCCTCGGGGTACCCGGACGGGCCGACACCGTCGAGGAAGTGAGTGAGCTACTGCGGCACTGCGGTGTCGAGCCCGTTCAGTGGTACGGCGTATGGCTGTTCGTCGACTGGCTCGAATTCGGCGGAACGCAGCTGGACCCCCGTGACGCCAAACAGGTGGTGGCGACCGCCGCGGTAGAACTAGAAGCCAGCCGGCGCGATCCATACCGTCAGCTCAGCCGGGTGTTTCACCTCGTGGGGCGCAAGCCGCCGGCATAGCATCGGACAGTGGCGACCATCAGGCACCTTCTTCGCACCGGCAAAGTGCTTGCCAACGACCCGACAATTCCCAAGTGGATACGGTGGCTCTTCGTGTTCGGGTTGCTGCCCATTCCCCTGTTCTTCGACGAGGCAGCGCTGATCATCGCTACCGTCCTGCTGCTGGTGTCTCATCGACAGACGGTTCTTCAAGCCTGGAATCAAACCCGGGACGTGCAGTAGTCCATCGGCGGAATCCGACTGATGACCGCTTCGCCAACAACTCGGTCCAACCGGGCGAAAGCAAGGAGTCGGACAAGAGAATCGCCTTTTGTAAAAAGGGATGACGGCCGCTACCGTCTAGCCGTCGAGTTCGCACAAACACCCACCGCGTAGCCCCGGCAACCAGACGCCGGTTGATCCTTCAATCCAACGACGATCAACCGGCACGCTCCAATTCGAAGGGCCTGTCGCGGCGCATATGGTCGAGCAAGTTACGCACCAAAGATCAAGCAGCAAAGTCAACACTGGTCCGCCCTGCCCTCAGAGCACACCGCTTCGCCGGTCGCCCCCTTGGACAAGTCACCACATTCTCGAACTAACCGTGCCGGTGCTGATCAGGATCGTGGAGTGCTTGCTCCAGCTCGGCTTCGTCGCCTTGCTCAACCGAAGGTCTGGGCACGACGTGTGGGGGCGCTTCAGCATCTGGGACGGCCAGCTCTATGCGCAGATCGCCCACCACGGCTATCCGACCAGCATCCACATCGACGCCGCGGGCCAGCTGACAAGTGGGAACAACCTGGCCTTCTCACCCCTCTTCCCTGCTCTGATCTGGCCGCTTTCCACCATCACGCGATTGGACATCACCGCGGCCGCTATCGCCATCTCCTGGATAAGTGGCTGCGCGTTGTCCGTGTGCGTATACCTATTAGCCCGCGATGCGGCCCAGTCTCGCCAGGCCGGATACCTGGCGTGCGCGCTGATTGGCGTGCTGCCAATGGCTGTGGTCTTGCAGATGGGATACGCCGAGGCTCTCTTCGCCGCGCTCAGCGCCGCAGCCATGCTGGCCGCGACCCGCAACCGATGGTGGCTCGCCGCGACACTCGCCGCGCTGGCTGGCGCCGCACGCCCAATCGGCTACGTCGTCGTCGCCGGGCTCGCGGTCTACGGCTTGCTAGCAATCCGATCCGCAGCTGTACCTGAAGAGGACGGCCCCGCTGCCCACCTCAACCCTCGACGCCCACCCGGCCTGTTGACACTCGCCGCGCTGTGCGCCGTCGGGCTAAGCGGCACGCTGGGATATTGGATTGTGGTCGCGATCATGACCGGTCGGCCGACCGGATGGTTCTACGTCGAGCGCGTCGGCTGGGGCACGCACTTCGACGGCGGGCGAAAGCGCCTGGCAATTCGTCTGGTCCACCGTCACGCAGCCGACCGAACATCCCGGGCTACCCATCGCATTCGTCGTGATCCTGCTTATCGCGTTGGCCGCCACGGTCGCTAGCAGCACCATCCGGGCCGATCTGCCGTACGGCGCTATCGCCTTCGTCACCCTCGCGTCGGTCCTGGTCTCCACGAACTACTGGCACAGCCGGGCCCGCTTGCTGCTCGCCGCAGCACTCATCGTCGTTCCCCTGGCGACCCGTCTACGCGCGATCAATACGGCAGCGTTGCTGCCCTATTTGGGTGTTGCCTTTGTCGTGTCAGCCTGGTTCGGGGCATTCATGATCACCCAGTGGCCATATGCCATCTAACGACCCCCCGGCAGCGATTGAGTGATCCGGTCGATCGTCGTCACTCGTGGCATCCCGAGGGTCGGCGAGCCCAGTCGGGGCTTATGGCGCGGCCCATCTGGCTGTGTGCTCACGCTTGGCCGCTGTCGATCGTCGGCACTTTTCGAGACCTTGACCGGCGATTTCGGCGGTGGGACAGTGTGAGCCGGGGGCGCGGAGTCATGGCCAACACCTTGCATCCTGCTCGCTTGCGAGTAGAGGTCTGGTTGCCTGCCGCTCTCTTGTGCGCCGCTGCCATCGGGTGGTGGTGGTCGGCTGTGATGGCCCGTGACATGGGCGCGCCGATGGCTGCGGACGGCATGTCGATGGGGTCCTCGTCGATGTCGCTGCTGGCGTTTCTCGGTGCGTGGGTGGCCATGATGGCGGCGATGATGCTGCCCGCCATCCTTCCGGTGGTTCGCTTGTATGGCCGTGCGGCGGCACGAGGCACGGTGGCTCCGACGCTGGTGTTTGTCGCCGGGTACCTGCTGGTGTGGAGCCTCATCGGTGTCCCCGCCTTCCTGGCGTGGCGCGCGCTGCGGGAGCCGTTGGCGCAGTCGCTTCCGTGGGCGGGCCGCGTCGCGGGCGTAGTCTCCATCGTCGCCGCCGTATACCAGGTGACACCGTTGAAGACGTTGTGCCTGCGGCACTGCCGGTCGCCGATGTCGTTCTTTCTGCACCACGGCAAGAACCTGAACCGCCCATCGGGGGCCGTACTAGCGGGCACACGCCACGGCCTCTACTGCTTGGGCTGCTGCTGGCTGCTGATGGCCATCCTGATCGCATTCGGCACCATGCAGCTCGGCGTCATGGTGGCACTCGCGGTCCTGATCTTGTTGGAAAAGGACGCGCCGTTCGGAGAACAGCTCGCTCGCGCCGCCGCAGTCGCGTTCCTCATCGCCGGAGCCGCCCTGCTTCTGCATCCCGCGCTTATCAGCCACGTCATCTGATCAAGGAGCCCATCATGACCGCAACCGAACAACTCACCCGCTGGAGCCTCAAAGGTCGGGGCTACGAGTTCTGCAACTGCCAACCGGGCTGCACCTGCAACTTCTCCGGATTCCCGACCTCCTCCGACGGGAGCTGCAAAGCGTTCGTCGGCAACCACATCCTGGAAGGGTCGTGCGGTGATGTGGACCTGTCCGGTGTGAAAGCCATCGCAGTCCTGGACTGGCCGCACGCGATCCACGACGGCGGCGGCAAGGCCGTGTTCATCGTCGAGCCCGACACCACCGAGGAACAGATCGGATGCCTGGCCCAGATATACACCGGAGCCTTGGGCGGTGACCCGTGGGCCATCCTCGGCACCACCTACGAGGTGGCCGGACTGGTCAAGGCACCGATCAGCTTCGACGGCGCAGGAGTGACGGCAACGATGACCGCCGGAGACCTCGGGCATGGAAGCGGCGACACATTCAAGAACCCGGTCACTGGCGAACCCCACCTGGCGCAAATCGTGCTCCCGGACGGCTTCATCTGGAAGAAGGGCGAATGCGGCGTAGGGAGCTTCGAAGTGCAAGCCGAAGGCATCCACCTCAAGTACACCGACACAAACTGGATTTTCTACGAGTTCGCCTGGTCAAACTGAACAACCGCGCTTACTTACCCTTCGGTTGAGAGTCGAAGCTCAGGTGTAGCCATGGGGTTCGTGCGCTTACTTGAACGGGCCTACGTGCACTGTGGCACCCGTGAGTCTTGGGGTGTGCTCATTCCCACTCGATGGTGCCGGGGGGTTTGCTGGTTACGTCCAGGACGACGCGGTTTACTTCGCGGACTTCGTTGGTGATGCGGGTCGAGATCTTCTCGAGCACCTCGTAGGGAACGCGGGTCCAGTCCGCGGTCATCGCGTCCTCGGACGACACGGGTCGCAACACGATCGGGTGGCCATAGGTCCGGCCGTCACCCTGTACGCCAACCGATCGGACGTCGGCCAGCAGGACCACCGGACATTGCCAGATCGAGCGATCCAAGCCGGCCGCTGACAGCTCCGAGCGAGCGATCGCGTCGGCCCGGCGCAAGATTGCCAGCCGTTCGGCGTCCACGGCACCGATGATGCGAATCCCCAAGCCTGGACCCGGAAACGGCTGCCGGTGCACGATCGCGTCCGGCAACCCTAGTTCGGCGCCGACCCGTCGAACTTCATCCTTGAACAGTGCTCGCAACGGCTCGATGAGGTCGAATTGCAGATCATCGGGCAACCCACCCACGTTGTGATGGCTCTTGATGTTCGCCGCCCCCGTCCCACCGCCGGATTCGACCACGTCCGGATACAGGGTTCCCTGCACCAGAAACTGGATCGGCGGGCCGCCGGCATTCCGAGCGATCAACTCATGCTCGGCCTGCTCGAAGGATCGGATGAACTCGCGTCCGATGATTTTTCGCTTCTCTTCCGGATCGATCACCCCGGCCAGCGCGTCCAGAAACTGCTTGCGGGCATCAACCACCATCAGTGACACTCCGGTCGCGGCCACGAAATCCTGCTCGACCTGTTCGGCTTCACCTTCGCGCAGCAGCCCGTGATCGACGAACACACACGTCAGCTGAGACCCGACCGCCTTCTGCACGATCGCCGCCGCAACCGCCGAATCCACTCCCCCGGACAACCCACAGATCACGCGCCGATCGCCAACCTGCTTACGGATCAAGGCAATCTGCTCTTCGATGATGTTCGTATCGGTCCACGTCGGCTCGAGACCGGCAATGTTGTACAGAAAATTCTTGAGCATGTTCTGACCGTGCTCGGTATGCAGCACCTCCGGGTGGAACTGCACACCGGCCAGTTTCAGATCCAGTGCTTCGAACGCCGCTATCGGCGCTCCCGCCGACGATGCGATGACGGTGAACCCGTCCGGAGCAACCGTGACCTCGTTGCCGTGCGACATCCACACCTGCAGCGAGTCGGGAACACCGTCGAGCAGGATGCCCGGCGTCCGGACGGTCAACGCCGTCCGGCCGAACTCCGAGCCACCGGTGTTGGCGACCTCGCCGCCCAAGGCCTGGGTCATGGCCTGGAATCCGTAGCAGATTCCAAAGACCGGCACGCCCGAATCGAATAGGGACGGGTCGGTGGCCGGGGCTCCCGGTTCGAACACCGAGGACGGCCCACCGGACAGGATGATCGCCTTCGGGTTCTTGGCCAGCATCTCAGCCACCGGCATCGTGCACGGCACGATCTCGGAATAGACGCACGCTTCCCGCACGCGCCGGGCGATCAGCTGCGCATACTGCGCGCCATAGTCAACGACGAGGACGGTGTCGGTCTGCACTGTGCCATTCTTCCAGACCGTCATTGCCGAGCCGACCAGTCATAGCTGGTCTCCGTCAGCTCCTCCGAACGATCCCAGAGCTCGGACGCGAGGCCGGCGTTCTGGGCGACGTCACTGATCCGGGCCGAGCCGACTCCGCCCCGGGTCTCGCCCAGGTGTCGGGGACCGCTGTAGGAACCCGGCTCAGCCTCAGTGCCCGCGTACAGAATCGGATCGGCTCCGGCCGAAGCTGACTGAAACAGGACCCGGGTCATCAGCGGAGCGCCGATCCGGACCAGCGGGTTCTGACCCATGCCCTGCCGGTTGCCGAACAGGCCGGTAGCCGAAATTCCCGGGTGCGCCGCCGTGGAGGTGACCGGGGTGCCGTGCGCGGACGAACGCCGCTGCAGCTCGAGGGCGAACAGCAGATTGGCCAGCTTCGACTGTCCGTAGGCCGATGCCGGGCGATAGTCGGCCGGTGGATTGCCCTGCAGGACGGCGCGGGTGCCACTGCGGTGCCTGATCGAGGACACGGTGACCACGCGCGCCTGCTCGGCCGCCAGCAGGGCCGGCAGCAACTGCCCGGTCAGAGCGAAATGGCCGAGGTGGTTGGTCGCGAACTGCAGTTCGAAGCCGTCGGCGCTCGGCGTCCAACGAGGTACGGCCATTACACCGGCGTTGTTGATCAGCAGATCGAGCGGGCCCGTCCATCGACGGGCGAAATCGTGGACCGAAGCCAGCGAAGCCATGTCCAGAGCGGCCACTGCCACGGCCGCGCCCGGAACCGAGGACCGGATGCGGGCGACCGCCACCTTTCCCCGCTCCACGCTGCGGACAGCCAACGTGACCGAGGCATCTCGCCCGGCCAGCGCCTTCGCGGCCTCGAAGCCGACCCCGGAATTTCCGCCCGTCACCACCACCGTGCGGCCGGCCATGGAGGGCAGTCGATCTCGGCTCCAATGCATGTCTGCACCGTACGGCCAGGCGGGTGCGGCAGACTGACAGCGTGAATGACCCGGCGATCCGCACCCGGCTCTGGCGAAACGGGATAGTCGATAAAGAGGATTTCCCGCTGGCCGATGTGTCGGACTACTTGAACGAACCCGGATGCATCGTCTGGGCCGATCTCACCGACCCGACACCCGAAATGCTCAATCAGCTCGGCGACGAATTGGGCCTGGATCGACTGGCGATCGAGGACGCGGTCGAACCGCACGAACGTCCCAAGGCATCCCGATACTCCACCCACACTTTTCTCACGGCGTATCACCTGAACCTGAATCGAGAAACGCGCGAGCTGAGCGCGATCCAGATCTCGGCGTTCGTACTCAAACACGGGTTCGTCACCGTGCACAACGAGGGTTTCGACGTCGACGGCATGGTCAAGGTCTGGGACGAGAACATCGATCTGTGCGCATTCGGCGTCGAGGCCTTGGCTTACGGAATGCTCGACTTCATCGTCGATGGCCATTTCGACACGGTCCAAGCCCTCGACGATGAGATCGAAGAGCTGGAAGACCTCCTGTTCGACGGCGGAATCCACCGCGTGCAGCGACGGACCTTCGCCATTCGCAAGTCACTCGTCCACGCCCGCCGGGTGGTGCTGCCGATGCGCGAGGTGGTCAACACGATCACGCGTCGTGACACTGAGCTCGACCCCGCCCTGCGTCCGTACTTCGAGGATCTGTACGACCACGTCCTGCGGGCGGCCGAATGGACCGAGTCGCTGCGCGACATGATCAGCTCGGTCTTCGAAACGAACCTTTCGCTGGCCGATGCGCGGCTGAACACAATCATGAAGAAGCTGACGTCGTGGGCCGCGATCATCGCCATCCCGACCGCGGTCACCGGTTTCTACGGCCAGAACGTTCCCTACCCGGGCTTCAATCAGCATTGGGGCTTCGTCACCAGCAGCGTAATGATGGTAGGGCTGGTCGTCGGGCTGTACGTGATGTTCAAGCGAAAAGACTGGCTATAGCCAAGGGTCAGCCGGCCAGCAATTGCCGCAACGACGGACTGGCCTGCCCCAGTGTCTGGTTCGGACGTAGGACCCGCCGGCAGCCGTCGAGCTCGATATACCACTCGTTGCCGGTGGATTGCTCAGCACTGACAACCGCAAACTGGGTGTGCGTCCGTTCCGGTGAACACGTCGCTCCCGCCGCCGAACCGAGCAGTTCGTTGAGGAAGGCCCTGGTCTGCGCCACGTTGAGAACCCGGCCGTTGAGCAGTTTCGCCTCATACCCATCGGGCTGACTGGCGTATTCGCAGATGCGCACGGTCGGCGGCGGACTCGGCCAGGGGAAGGCCGGCCCGGCGGGGGAAGCCGAGCCGGCCTCGAGCCGGAATACGTCCTTGTACACCGAAGAACAACCCGTTTGCGCGGCCAGTGGCGTCTCGATCTGCCGTACCGGAACCGAGCTCATCAGGCGCCAGGTCATGGCGTGCAGCGCTTGCTGTGCCCCTTCCTGCGGCAACCCACAGGCGGTAAGAGGCATTCGGGGAAGAAAGCCGACACCGTTGCTGTCGACCAAGACGAAGTACGGCAATACGGCGCCGATAGCTGGGCAGGCACCGGTGCTCGGCGGCTGGTCGGGCTGAGTCAGGGCGCGCAACAGATCCTCCGCCGGACCGTCGGAACGCTCAGAGAGCAGTACCTGCCACACACCTTTGCCGGAGATCGCCTGCTGGGTCGAGCGACAATTCAGCACCCAGCTGATGGTCGCTGCGGGCGGCACCGGCCCACCGAGCTGGCCATCGGCCCGTCCACCGTTGGACACCGAGCTGGGACAGCTGGTCGCGACCCTGACCGGTTGCCGGGTCGGTGCGCTGGTACCCCCGGGCCGATCGACGTCGGTCTTGACGGCCGAGGCGCAGCCGGTGAGCAGCGCCAGCGCACCCAAGCCGATGATCGCCTTCCGCAGCACAGCCCAACCTCCCCGCCGATCGACTACTGCATTGATGCGGTGACGGGGACGAAACGTTGCATCCGAACGGTCAGGTCGGCAGGGGTCGGTGCCACTCGAGCCGGGCCGCCGATCCCAGCGCGATCGCCAGCAGGCCGAACCCTGCGACGATCAGCCATTCCAGGCTGCCGTTGCCGTGGTCGGGGTCCCAACCGCTCAAGGCTTCGATCCACTCGCGCGAGACCAGGGTGACCACCGCCAGGACGGCGCTGATCGCGGCCAGGCCGCCCTCGATCCAGAATCGGCGCCGCAGCGACCTCTGACTCGTCATGGCGTGATCTTCCTACCCCAGTTGCCTTCGGCGCTAGTGTCATTGCCGCACCACAGTTGGTGCGACGGCCCGAGAGGGGTACATCCGATGCCTGGTCAGGTCATCAAAGTCGTGCTCACGAATCGCGGCGCCGCCAAGTCCAAGTACGGCGCCGCGGGCTGGACGAAAATCAGGTCCTCCCTCACGACTTTGTCCAAAACCGACAAGGCGCATGGCATCACCACCCGATTGTTGTGTGTGGATTCGGCTACCGACGCCAAGAAGGTCGGGGCCACCAAGGTGACGGCCGCCGCGGACGCCCAAGCGCTGAAGGAGTTCGTGGATCGGGTATTCGCGGTCTGGAAGCCGGCCTACCTGTTGCTCGTCGGCGGCCCGGACCTGCTACCCCAAGTCCAATTGGACAACCCCTTATGGACCGGCAACCCCGACGACGATCCCGATCGCTTCATCCCGAGCGACCTTCCGTACGCCTGCGATTCGCCTTATTCGACCTCGGCAAACCAATTCCGTGGACCGACCCGGGTCATCGGCCGGCTACCGGACCTGATGGCCGACACCGCACCGACGGTACTGCTGAGCCTGCTGGCCACGGCGGCCCACGCCACCACGACGAAGCGACCGAATCCGGCGCCGGTATTCGCGGTCAGCGCCAAAGTGTGGCAAACGTCGACCCAGTTGTCGGTGTCTAAACTCGCCTCGGTTACCGGCAGCCTGCATACCTCGCCGGCCGACGGACCAACCTGGGCCAAGGCTGCGTTCGCCGCACCGATCCACTTCATCAACTGCCACGGCGGTGATTCGGATCCGAAGTTCTACGGACAAGCCAGCGCCACCAACTGGAACCTGCCGACCGCGCTGGATTCGGCGCTGGTCGGTGGGGTCGCGGCCAAAGCGACGGTGGTGTCGGCCGAATGCTGTTACGGTGCGGCCCATTGGCCACCTTCCTCGGCCGGTGGACAGCGCAGCGTAGCCATGAGCTATCTGGCTTGCGGCGCCTACGGCTTCTTCGGAGCGTCTACGGTCGCCTACGGCCCGGCCGCGGCCAACGACTACGCCGATGTGTTGGCTCGGCTATTCCTCGAACAAGTGTTGGCCGGTGCTTCCTTGGGGCGGGCCGCGCTGACCGCGCGGCAGCAGTTCGTGCAGGGCCAGTCCTTCCTCGACCCGACCGACATCAAGACCCTCACGCAGTTCGACCTGCTCGCCGACCCCTCCGTGCAGCCGTTCGCCAGCGCCGGAACGACGGCTCAGGGCACCGTCACGGCCGGGGTGTTGTCCCGCCGGGATGTCGCCTCAGCCATCGGTGGCGCGCTGCAGTCCTCGGTCCTGGTCAGCGCGGCCGTCCCCCGCTCGCGCGCCGGTTTGACCAGCGCCCGGCTGGCGAGCCTGCTGGGATCGGCGGTTCCGCCGGGGACCCAGATCCGCACCTTCGACAGCAGCTCAGGCGGCCCCGGCGAGCGAGGGTTGGCGGCGGCGCTGGCGCCGGTCGCCCACATCGCCTTCCTACCCACCCGTGGCCGGCGTCCGAAGTCTCTCGTCGTGGTGCGTGAGGAGCCCGGCTCCCCGACCCAGGTGCGGCTAGTCGTCCGGCGCTGAAACACGCCCACGCTAGGCTCGGGCGATGCCGTTCGAACCAGATAGCAACGCCTCCGCGGCGCCCTTGACCCAGCCCAACCCTTCAGCGACCGCCCGGCCACGTCTGTCGGTCATCGGTACCGGCTACCTTGGGGCGACCCACGCGGTCTGCATGGTCGAGCTGGGTTACGAGGTCATCGGCCTGGACGTCGACGAGGCCAAGATCAAGGCCTTGTGCGCCGGGCAGATTCCCTTCTTCGAGCCAGGGCTTCCGGAGTTGCTGGCCAAGCACATCGACTCCGGAAAGCTGCGATTCACCACCGATTTCGCCGAGGTGGCCGCATTCGCCGATATCCACTTCGTGTGCGTGGGCACTCCGCAGCAGAAGGGGCAATATGCGGCGGACATGACCTATGTCCGGTCCGCGTTCGAATCGCTGGCGCCACATTTGAACCGGCGCGCGCTAGTCGTCGGAAAGTCGACCGTTCCGGCCGGGACGGCCGAGCAGATGGCGACGATCCTGGCCGAACTTGCCCCGAACAAAGAGGTCGAGCTGGCCTGGAACCCCGAGTTCCTGCGCGAAGGCTTCGCTGTCGCCGACACGTTGGCCCCCGATCGTTTGGTGTTCGGGGTCAGGAGCGAGTGGGCCGAGCAGACCATCCGGTCGGCGTTCGAGCCGGTGATTGCGACCGGAACGCCGGTCATCGTCACCGACTTCGCCACCGCCGAACTAGTCAAGGTCGCCGCCAACTCCTTTCTGGCTACCAAGATCAGCTTCATCAACGCGATGGCTGAGGTGTGCGAAGCCACGGGCGCCGACGTCATCCAGTTGGCCGACGCGATCGGCCACGACGCCCGGATCGGTCGACGATTCCTCAACGCCGGACTCGGCTTCGGCGGCGGCTGCCTGCCCAAGGACATTCGGGCGTTCATCGCCCGGGCCGGCGAGTTGGGCGTCGATCAAGCGGTTTCCTTCCTGCGTGACGTCGACGAGATCAACCTGCGCCGGCGGGCGCGAGTGGTCGAGCTGGGCCTGGAACTGGTGGACGGCAGCTACGCCGGGACCAAGGTCGCAGTCCTCGGCGCGGCGTTCAAACCGAACTCCGATGACATCCGCGACTCTCCGGCCCTGGATGTGGCGGCCGCTGTCGGGCGCCGCGGTGCCCGGGTCCAGGTGTTCGATCCGCAGGCCAACGCCAATGCGCGCCGAGTGCACCCGGAATTGTCCTACGCCGACTCCTTGGACGAGGTGATCGACGGGGTCGACCTGATCATGCTGCTCACCGAGTGGCAGGAGTTTCGATCGATGGATCCGGAAACCGTCGGGCAGCGGGTCGCCCGGCGCAATCTGGTCGACGGACGCAACGTCTTGGACCCGATCCAGTGGCGCTCGTCCGGCTGGGTCTATCGGGCACTCGGCCGTCCCTAGCTCGTGATGTCCTTTCCGGCCAAACGAATCCAGGCCACTGTGAACAGCACAGCGCTGTAGGCCGCGACGAGGGCGGTCCCTGTTCACTGTCCCAATCGGTCAGCCAACGCCCGATCCTTGCTGCGGGCCACCTCGGCCAGGTCGGCCTGAAAGTGTTCGATCCGAGAGCGCAGTTGCTCGTCGTGCGCGGCCAGGATGCGGACCGCCAGCAGGCCGGCGTTGCGCGCACCGCCGATCGAGACCGTTGCCACCGGAACACCAGCCGGCATCTGCACAATCGACAGCAGTGAATCCATGCCGTCCAGATAACGCAGCGGAACCGGCACTCCGATCACCGGCAACGGCGTCAGCGACGCCACCATTCCAGGCAGGTGAGCTGCTCCGCCGGCTCCGGCGATGATCACCCGCAGACCCCGTCCAGCGGCCGACTTGGCGTAATCGAGCATTGCCTCGGGCGTACGGTGTGCCGACACCACCCGCACCTCGCAGGCCACCTCGAATTCAGCCAGAGCCTGCGCCGCGGCGCCCATCACGTCGTAGTCCGAGTCACTGCCCATAATCACGCCCACCAGGGGCGCGGCCGAGCGTGCGTCGATGCTCTCAGTCATGTGCGTCCACCTTCGCTTGATCACCCATCGACAGATAGTCGGCGGCGGCTCGAGCCCGAGACCGAACCTCGTCCAGTTCACGACCCAGTGCGGTCACGTGGCCGACCTTGCGCCCGGGACGAAACCCCTTTCCGTACAGGTGAATCTTGACGTCCGGCCAACGAGCCATCAAATGATGGACGCGCTCATCCAAGGCAGGTGTGACGTCCTCAGGGCCGCCGAGCACGTTGGCCATCACCACCACCGGGGCGCTCGGCGCCGTGCTGCCGAGCGGATAGTCCAGCACGGCACGAAGATGCTGTTCGAACTGCGACGTGCGTGCGCCTTCGATCGTCCAGTGCCCGGAATTGTGTGGACGCATCGCCAGCTCGTTGATCAGCAGCTCGCCGCCTCGAGTCACGAACATCTCGACCGCGAGCACACCGACCACGCCTAACTCACCGGCGATCCGCAGCGCAATTTCGCTTGCCGTCTCGGCCAGCTCCGAGCTCAGGCCCGGGGCCGGGGCGATTACCTCGACGCAGATGCCGTCTTGTTGCACTGTCTCGACGACCGGCCAGGCCGAGCCCTGGCCGAATGGTGAACGAGCAACCAGCGCGGCGATCTCGAAGTCGATGTCGGCCCGCTCTTCGACGAGCAGGCGGTGTTCGCCGGCCAGCAGCTCGCGAGCGTCCTCGACCGAGTGGATCAGCCATACGCCGCGGCCGTCGTACCCACCAGAAATTGCCTTCACGATAACCGGCCAACCCACCCGATCCCCGAACTCGGTCAGCCTGGCCGCGGCCGCCGAGGCGTCGGGCGCATCGCTGAGATCCGCCCAGTGCGGCGCTGGAAGGTTCAGTTCGCTCAACCGACGACGCATCGCGGCCTTGTCCTGGGCGAACAACAGCGCGTTGGCGTCCGGCCAAACGGTGACGCCGGCGGCCGAGAGGGCCTGGAGGTGTTCGCTCGGCACGTGCTCGTGATCGAAGGTGACGACATCGCAGCCTTTGGCGAAGGCGAGCAGGTCCTCGAGGTTGCGGTAGTCACCGACCTCCACGTCGGCGGCGACCAAGGCTGCTCCGTCGTCGCCGGATTCGGCGAGCATCCGCAGGGATTGACCCAGCGAGATAGCGGCCTGATGCGTCATACGTGCCAGTTGCCCCGCGCCGATCATGCCGACTACCGGCAGACCGGTCCGGGTATCCACGCGAGTCAATCTAGTCGTTGACATCGTTGCCGTGATATCCGGCGGACCGGCCCGTCCGGTCAGTACCGTGACCGGCATGACCCAAGCCCGACCCACGCTCGTCGATGTCACCATGCCCGAGCGCCCGGAAGCGATCGTGCTGGTCCTGCACGGCGGGCGGGAATCGAGCTTGGCCGCCGTGCGCTCCACCCAGCTGGCGGTGTTGCGGATGATCCCGATCGCCAACCGGATCGCCAAAGCGGGCGCGGGCCGGCTGGCGGTCGCCCGCCTGCGCTACGCCGTCCGAGGATGGAACGCGCCCGGCCTCGCCCCGGTCCGTGACACCGAATGGGCGCTGGATCAGCTGACCGCTCGCTTCCCGGGCTGTCCGATCGCACTGGTCGGGCATTCGATGGGCGGACGAACCGCCCTGAGAGCCGCCGGGTATCCAGGCGTCCAGAGCGTCGTGGGCCTGGCCCCCTGGCTGCCGGCCGGCGAGCCCATCGATCAACTGGCCGGGCGGCGAGTGCTGCTGATCCACGGCGACCAGGACCGAATGACCTCCTGGCGGGCAACGGCGGCAATGTCCGAGCGGCTCCGATCGGCCGGGATCGCCGCCAGCTTCATCGAAATCCGGGGCGAGCGGCACGGCATGCTGCGCCAACCCCGGCTCTGGCACGACCTCACCGCCGGCTTCCTGGCCACAACTTTGTTGACCCGGACCGACACACCCCACGGGGAAACCACCGACCCCAGCGCTCCGAACTACTTGCGCCAAGTGTTCCAGGGACAGGCCCGGATCACGATCGAGTAGTGAACAGGGCAAGGGGCGGTGAGCTGGCTGATGCAGCGCAGACGGGTGGCAGTGATCGGCAGCGGAGTTGCGGGGTTGACCGCGGCCTACATCTTGCAAGCTCAAGCCGATGTCACGTTGTACGAGGCCGATGCCCGGCTCGGCGGGCATGCTCACACCCACGATCTCACCGACGATGCCGGCCACCCGGTCAACGTTGATACCGGCTTCATCGTGCACAACGCCAAGACCTACCCCAACCTGCTGCGCCTGTTCCGGGAACTCGAGGTCGCGACTCAAGAATCTGAGATGAGCATGTCCATCTCCTGCGGTGGTTGCGGCCTGCAATACGCCGGCGCGCACGGCCTGTCCGGGCTGTTTCCGAGCGCGCACAACGCGGCCCGGCCTCGTTACCTCTACATGCTGGGTGAGGTGGTCCGCTTTCATCGACGCGCTCGGGCATTGCTGGACGAGCCCGGATCAGATGAGACGATGAGCGAGTTTCTCCAGCGGGGGCACTTCAGCCGGTACTTTCACGCCCACTTCGTGACGCCGCTGATATCCGCTGTCTGGTCCTGCTCACCCGAGCTGGCCCG
>Ga0068863_100003240_pt1 | contig 16104 bp, 15 predicted proteins | sample KBSSwiS62_FD_66596 | JGI IMG/M metagenome (GOLD analysis project Ga0068863, IMG submission 66596) | Switchgrass rhizosphere microbial communities from Kellogg Biological Station, Michigan, USA - KBS Switchgrass S6-2 | ecosystem: Host-associated > Plants > Roots > Rhizosphere > Soil ...
CCGACGCGATGGTCAGCGAGGCCCGGCAGACCGCCGAGACCACGGTGGCCGAGGCCCGTCAGCGCGCCGACGCCATGCTGGCCGACGCCCAGACTCGGTCCGAGGCACAGCTGCGCCAGGCCCAGGAGAAGGCCGACGCCCTCCAGGCCGACGCCGAGCGCAAGCATTCCGAGATCATGGGCACCATCAACCAGCAGCGCACGGTGTTGGAAGGCCGGCTGGAGCAGCTGCGCACCTTCGAGCGCGAATACCGCACCCGGCTCAAGACCTATCTGGAATCGCAGCTCGAGGAGCTGGGCCAGCGCGGTTCGGCCGCGCCGGTCGATTCCAGTGCCAACAACGACGGCGGCGGCTTCAACCAATTCAACCGGGGCAACAACTAGTACTCCGGTTCCCCGAAAACGTCGCGACTACCACCTAGGGTTGGTCAATGCTGATCGTTGCTCTTGTGCTCGCCGTTATCGGCCTCGCGGCCTTGGTCACCGCCGTGGTCACCAGCAATGAGCTGATCGCCTGGGTTTGCATCGCGGCCAGCGTGGTCGGGGTGGTGCTGCTGATTATCGATGCGTTGCGGGAACGATCCAAGGGCGAGGTATCAGAGCCGGCCGCCGATGACGACGACGCCGACGAACCCGAATTCGCCGAGGACTACCCCGAAGAGGCGCCCGTCGCAGAGGACGACGAGCCCGAGGCGGAGACGACCGCCGTCGAGCAGCACGACGAGGGCAGCAACAGCCGTTAAACCGTTGGGGCAGCGAGCAATTCGCGCACTTCGTCGTCGGTGACCTGATGGAAGTCCTCGAACACCTGGCCAACGGCTTCGAATCCGGGTGGCATCGTCGCGCACACCACGTCGTCGGCTTCTTTGGCGAGCTGCTGGCAGGCTGACGCCGGGCCCACCGGCACCGCGACCACCACTTGCGCCGGATCGGCTGCCCGGACGGCGCGCACGGCGGCGAGCATGCTGGCACCCGTGGCGATGCCGTCGTCGACGAGGATCACTGTGTTGCCTGCGATGTCGACCGGTCCACGCCCACCGCGGTAGGCGCTCTCCCGGCGATGAAGCTCCTCGGTCTCGCGGTCGATCGCGGCCTGCAGTTGCTCGTCGCTGATGCCGAGACTGCGCACCAGGTTGTCGTTCACCACCACGCCGCCACCTGTCGCGATGGCGCCCATCGCGAGTTCCTCCCATTGCGGCACACCGAGCTTGCGCACCAGGAACACGTCCAGCGGCGCGTGCAGGAACGACGCGACCTCCCACCCGACCGGCACGCCACCACGGGCGAGGCCCAGCACGACGAGGTTGTCTTTACCCCGATAGGACGCCAACTCCTCAGCCAGGACGTGGCCGGCATCTCGGCGGTCCCGGAAGGTGCGGTTTGCATTTCGGCGGGCGAGCCCGCTCCATCCGCTCATCGCGATCTTTCGACATCGGGAACGTTTTCAGGGTACCCAGATATATGGGCATCGAATACGAAAGCGTTGTCGAGCATCCGATCGCGGAGGTGTTCGCGTGGCATAGCCGCCCCGGTGCGATGCCCCGGCTGGTGCCGCCGTGGCAGCCGATGACCGTCGTGGCGGAGACGTCATCGCTGGCCGATGGGCGGGCGGTGCTCGGCCTACCGGGTGGGTTGCGATGGGTGGCGCAGCACGATCCGTCGGCTTTCGATCCGCCGCACCGGTTCGTCGACGAATTGTCTTCGCAGGGGCCGTCATCATGGCCGGCGCGAGTGATCGGCTGGTGGCGCCATACCCACGAGTTCAGCGAGGCGGCCGGTGGCACGCGCGTGCACGACCGCGTCGACTCCTCCGTTCCTGCGGCGGCGCTGCGCTCGACGTTCGTCTATCGGCACCGGCAACTGGCGCAGGATCTGGCCGCGCATCGCGATGCGGGGCTGTCGCCGATGGTGGTGGCAATCACCGGTGCTTCCGGTCTTGTCGGCTCCGCGTTGTCGGCGTTTCTCAGCACGGGCGGGCATCGCGTCATTCGGCTCGTGCGCCATCCGGTCCGCAATGAGCTTGAGCGACAATGGAATCCGGGCAGGCCCGCACCCGACCTGCTCGCAGGTGTCGACGCTGTCGTGCACCTGGCGGGCGCGTCGATCGCCGGGCGCTTCACTGATCGTCACAAGGCTGCGATCCGCGACAGTCGTATCGAGCCCACGCGCAGGCTCGCCGACGCCGCGGGTTCGGCCGACGGCGGGCCGGCCACGTTCGTCAGCGCATCGGCGATCGGCTACTACGGGTTCGATCGCGGCGACGCGTTGTTGAGCGAGGAAAGCGTGCGCGGCGACGGCTTTCTGGCCGATGTGGTCGCCGACTGGGAGGCCGCGACGACGCCCGCCGCGGAGTCGGGATTGCGGGTGGTCAATGTGCGCACGGGGATCGTGCAGTCGGCGCGGGGTGGCACGTTGAAGCTGATGCGTCCGCTGTTCGCGGCGGGGTTGGGCGGTCGGCTTGGCAGCGGGCAGCAGTGGTTGTCGTGGATCGGGCTGGACGACCTGCTCGATGTGTATCACCGGGCGCTGTACGACGGTCGGTTGCGCGGGCCCGTCAACGCCGTCGCACCGGAACCCGTGCGCAACGCCGACTACACCAGGGCGCTCGCCGGGGTGTTGCACCGGCCGGCGAGGGTGCCGGTGCCGTCGCTGGGGCCGCGACTGTTGTTGGGGGAGCAGGGCGCCCGCGAGTTGGCTGAGGCCAGTCAGCGGGTGGTGCCGACCAAGCTGACGACGCTGGGCCACCGCTTCCGCCGATCAAAGCTCAGCGACGCGCTGGCTCATGAACTTGGGCAGGGCTGACGCGCCACGTGTGTCAGGAAGCCGCGTACCAGGCCGCGAATTCTGTTGTCGGCGTCGTCGGCGAGTTCGGTTGTGCGCTCACGTAATTCGTCGTGGCTCAGGCCGGCTTGGACCACCTCGCCGTCGCGGTCGTCGGCCAGCCACACGTCGAGCAGCTTCGTGTCGATCTCCGGGTGAAACTGCAGCGCGAGGGCACGACCGAGGACGAACGCCTGCGACGAGTTCGCCGTCCTTGCGATCTCGGTGGCACCGGGCGGCAATGTCCATCGGTCGAAGTGCCATTGAAACCAGGGCCCACCCGGCACCAGATCGGGGTTGTCGGTTTCAACGTCGTACCAACCGATTTCCGGCACGGTCGACCGCGCCACCGAGCCGCCGAAGGCCTGGGCAAGAAGCTGACCCCCGAAGCACACGCCAAGTAATGCGACCCCGGCATCTGCGGCGTCGCGTACGAGTTGGGTTTCGGCGCCCACCCACGTGCGTTGCAACGCCTCGTCGTACACCGGCCAGCGCGCGCCGAGAGGAACGATCACGTCGTAGCCGGCCGGGTCCGGGAACGTCACGTCGCCCGCAGGGCTGTCGATGCGTTCGGCTGGCACCACTTCGAAGGTATCGACGTCGAAACCGGATTCGGTGAACGCGTCGCCGAGCAGGGCTTCGGTCGCGAGGTGTTCGTTGACCAGAAATAAGACCTTGGGTGCCACGGGAGACATTATTTCTTTGGCGGCAGGGGTGGCGCATCCTCGGGGGCAAGCTCGGCAGCGATCTTGCGGAACAACGGATCGGCGGCGTTGTCGTAGTCGCCCTGGTCGTCGAACGCTTCGGGGTTGAACGTGACCGCGGCGGCGATTGCGATCTTCTGAGAAGGTAAGTACGCCTCGATCGCGCCGTAGCCACCGAACATCGGGTTTTGCAGCAGCCAGTTGCCCGTGATGACGATGCCGAGGCCGTACGTGTAGGCGTCGGTCATCTCGTCGCAGGTGGTGCAACCGGGCTGTTTGTGAGTCTTGCCGCGCAGGCCGGTTGACACCATCTTCTGGTAGGAGTCGGTGTTGAGTAGCCGGCCCGAGCCGATTCCCACCGCCGTCGCTTCCATGTCGTAGATGTTGGTGGTCTGGATCGCGCCGTGGGTGATCGTCCATGACGGGTCCCAGAACGTCGACTCCTCGTAAAACGATGTGCCCGCTGGGATCTTGAGGAAGGCGCGGCGCTCGGAGCTGAATGCGTGCAGCGCGGGCGACGGAATCTCCGGGGTCAGGTTGTTGTCCGTGTTGGTCAGCCCGAGTGGACGAAGCACCTTGTCCGACAACAGTTTCGACATCTCTTGGCCCGTGGCCTTCTCGAGTGCCATGCCGAGCAGCAGGTAGTTGGTGTGCGCGTAGTTCCAGTTGGTGCCGGGTTCATAGAGCAGCGGCTGGTTGATGGCATACCCGAGGAGGTCGTGGACGGTCCAGCGCCGGAACGGGTTTGCGTACAGGGCGTTGTTCATCGCGGTATTGCCGATGACGTAATCGACGTAGCCCGATGTCATCTGGGCGAGCTGGCCGAGCGTGACCTTGTCGGCGTGGGGTATCTCGGGCAGCCACTTCGACAGCTTGTCGTCGAGGCTGACCTTCTTCTCGTCGACGAGCTTGAGCAGCAACGTGGAGACGTACGAGATGGCGACGGCGCCGTTGCGGAAATGCATCGCCGTCGTCGCGGGCACACCGGTCATCGATTCGCCGACGGCTTGGGTGACGACTTCCTTGCCGTCGATGGTCACGCGCACGATGACGGCCTTCAGATGCTTTTCGGCCATGGTGTCGCGCACGATCCGCATCACGGCGTCGGCCTTGGCGGTGTCGGTGGTCGACGTCGGCGTGGCGGTCGGTAATGCGCCTGGCACGCAGCCGGTCAGTGTGACGAGGGCGCCGGTGATCGCGAGAAAACGCCGTACGGCGGTCATGCCCGGAGTTTTGCAGAGCCGCGCGCGGGATTACGCGTTTCTGGGTATCCAACAGTGTGTCCAAGCTGACCGACTGGCTTCTCACGGAATCGCAGCGGGGTAATCCCGATTCGGACCTGCCTGCATGGTCGGAGGGCAGTCGGGCGGAGGCGCTGATCGACGGGGCGGCCTACTTCGACCGTCTCGTCACCGAAGTCGAGGCGCTTGGCCCTGGCGATCATCTGTTTTTCGCCGACTGGCGTGGGGACGCCGACCAGAAGCTGCGCGAGCACGGCCCTACGGTCGGAGAACTTTTCCGTGCGGCGGCGGAGCGGGGAGTGATCGTCAAGGGGCTGATGTGGCGCTCACATCCCAACAGGTTCCAGTTCAACGAGGAGCAGAATCGCCATCTGGGCGAGGCGATCGAGCGAGCAGGCGGCGAGGTGCTGCTCGATCAGCGCGTCCGCATCGGCGGGTCACACCATCAGCGACTGGTCGTCATCAGGCACCCCGATGACCCGACGCTCGATGTCGCGTTCACCGGCGGCATCGATCTGTGCCACTCCCGCCGCGACGACGCATCGCACCTCGGCGATCCGCAGGCGGTGCGGATGTCGAATCGCTACGGGGACACGCCGCCCTGGCACGACGTGCAACTGGAGCTCCGCGGTCCGGTCGTCGGTGCGTTGGACACGTCCTTTCGCGAACGGTGGACGTCGAAGGCTCCGTTGAATCTGCTGGACCCGATCGGATGGATACGCGACAAGGCTCAGGGCGCGGACGTGACGCCGGGCCCGTTGCCGGAGCAGCCGCCGGATCCGCCGCCGTGCGGACCGCACACAGTGCAGGTGCTGCGTACGTACGGCGACGCGCTGTTCCATTACGAGTTCGCCAAGAGCGGGGAGCGCAGCATCGCGCGCGGGTACACGAAGGCGGTTCAGCGCGCGAAACGTTTGATTTACCTTGAGGATCAATATCTTTGGTCAGAAGAGGTCGCGCAGCTGTTCGTCGATGCGTTGACAGCCAACCCGCAGCTGCATCTGGTTGCGGTGGTGCCGCGGTTTTTCGACTTGGAGGGCGGACTGGGCGGGCCGCCGACGTTGGTCGGCAGGCATCTGGCGATCGATGAGTGCCGCCGTGCGGGGCCTGGCCGCGTGCATGTGTTCGACGTCGAAAACCGCGAGGGCACACCGGTATACGTGCACTCCAAGGTGTGTGTTCTCGACGATGAGTGGGCCTGTATCGGCAGTGACAACTTCAACAGGCGGTCGTGGACGCATGACAGCGAGCTGTCGTGTGCGGTGGTGGATGACAGTGGTGAGTTCGCGCGTGACCTTCGATTGCGCTTGCTGCGAGAGCATTTGGACCGGGCAGCCGACGGCAGCGAGGACGGCGGCTTGGTCGATCCGGCCAGCGCGGTTGGCGAGATCGTCGCGTCTGCGCAGGAGTTGGATAGGTGGTACGAGTCGGGCGGGTTGGGACCGCGTCCGCCGGGGCGGCTGCGGGTGCACAAGGCCGAACGGCTTCATCCAATCAACCGGATGTGGGCCGAACCGGTGTACCGGTTGCTCTACGACCCGGACGGCCGGTCGTATCTCGACCGCGTCAGGCGCCGGTTGTGAATCCCGCTGGTTAACTTCCGCGTCAATTGGGCAATCCCACGAAATGTCGGATCGGACCGATTGGTTTCTCACAGAAGCAGAACGCGGCAATCCCGCGTCGAAACTTCCGGCGTGGTGTGAAGGCAATCGGGTTGAGCCGTTGATTCACGGCGCGACCTACTTCGACCGCCTGGCCACCGAGGTGGAGGCGCTGGAAGCGGGGGACCACCTGTTCTTCACCGACTGGCGCGGCGACCCGGACCAGAAGATGCGCGACGACGGGCCGACCATCCGGGAATTGTTCACCGCGGCAGCCAAGCGCGGCGTCGTGGTGAAGGGGTTGGTGTGGCGCTCACACCTGGACAAGTTCGCCTACAGCGAGGAAGAGAACCAGCACCTCGGCGAGGCGATCGAAGAGGCCGGTGGCGAGGTGCTGCTCGATCAGCGGGTCCGGTTCGGTGGTTCGCACCATCAGAAGCTGGTGGTGCTGCGGCATCCGGGGGAGCCGTCGCGGGACGTGGCGTTCGCGGGCGGGATCGACCTGTGCCACTCGCGCCGTGACGACGCGGCGCATCGCGGTGACCGGCAGGCGGTGCAGATGTCGCCGCGTTATGGCGAGCATCCGCCGTGGCACGATGTGCAGTTGCGGCTCCAGGGGCCGGTGGTCGGAGCCCTGGATCTGACGTTCCGGGAACGGTGGAACGATCCCGCGCCGTTGGACACGTTGTCGCCGATCGCATGGATCACAGACAAGCTGCGCGGCGCGGACCTGAAGGCGGGCAGGCTGCCGGCGCAACCGCCGGACCCGCCGGAGTGCGGCCCGCACGCTGTGCAGGTGTTGCGCACTTATCCCGACGCGCATTTCGAATACGACTTCGCGCCGCGTGGGGAACGCAGCGTGGCGCGGGGATACAGCAAGGCGGTGCGACGCGCACGACGGCTGATCTATTTGGAGGATCAGTACCTGTGGTCGAAGCGGGTCGCGCAGCTGTTCGCCCGCGCGCTGGCGGACAACCCGGAGTTGCACCTCGTTGCGGTGGTGCCGCGGTTCCCGGATGTCGACGGGCGACTGTCCCTGCCGCCCAACATGATTGGTCGGCGGCAGGCGATCGATGCGTGCAAGGCGGCCAGCCCGCAGCGGGTGCATGTGTTCGATGTGGAGAACCATCAGGGCACGCCGGTGTACGTGCACGCAAAGGTATGCGTAGTCGATGACGTCTGGGCATGCGTCGGGAGCGACAACTTCAACAGGCGGTCGTGGACACATGACAGCGAATTGTCTTGTGCCGTACTGGATGACACCGGCGAGTTCGCGCGCGACCTTCGGCTGCGGCTGATGCGTGAACACTTGGATCTTGACGATGACGATCGACTGGCCGATACGGACGCGGCGGTTGACGCGATGGTGGCTGCCGCCGAGGCGTTGGATGCGTGGTACGCGTCGGGTTGCCGTGGACCGCGTCCGCCGGGCCGGCTGCGAACGCACAACCCCGAACGGCTCGGTGTACTGACGCGGCTGTGGGCCGAGCCGGCTTATCGGATGATCTATGACCCCGACGGCCGGTCGTATCGCGATCGGCTCACCGGAAGGTTGTGAGCCAGTTCGCGCGGCCGATCACGTCCGAGCCCAGCTTGTGGATAACTCAATTTTTGTCGGACCGCAGTGGCATAATCGAACACATGTTCGAAGATGCTGGCGCGGATGTTTTGGTCGGGGAGATCGAGACCAGCCAGCGTCAGGAGTCGGCGCTGATGGCGCGCCGGTGCGCGGCGATCGCGGCCTTGTTGGTATTGCGCACCGCTGAGGCCGAGAACGTCGATCCGGATCCGGGGTGGTCGATGATCACCGGCTTCGCCCGCACCACCGCCGAGGTTTCGGCGGCGATGAACCTGTCGGCGATGAGTGCTCAGCATCTGGTCGGCCAAGCAGAGGCACTCGATGTCCGGCTGCCCAAAATCGCTGCGCTGCTGGCCGAAGGTGCCACTGATTGGCGCACGGTGGCGCTGATCATCGCGCGCACCGACCTGGTGACTGACCCCGTCTTGGTGGCGCAGTTGGATGCCGCGCTGGCGCGGCGGATCAGCAGATGGCAGTGCTGGTCCCGGCGCCGCATCATCAACGCAGTCGATGCCGCGGTACGCGTGATCGACCCTGCCGCGGTCAAGGAACGCCGGGTACGCGCCCATGACGAACGCCACGTGACAGTCACCCCGATGCCCGACGGCACCGCCCAAGTCCGGGGCAGCCTGCCGGCCACGGCCGCCGCACTGTTCGATCAGACGCTCTCCCGGCTGGCCGGCGCGGTGTGTGCCACCGATTCGCGCACCGTGACCCAGCGCCGCGCCGATGCGATCACCGCACTCTGCGAGCGCCGCAATCTGGCCTGTGATTGTGGGCAGCCCGACTGCCCGTCGCGTGCCGCCGCGGCTGAGTCGGCGGGTGGTGGTGTGGCCACGGTGCTGAATGTGATCGCCACCGAAGCCACCGTTGCTGGTGACAGTGAGCAGCCCGGGTATCTGGAGGGCTACGGCGTCATCGACGCCGAACAGGTCCGCGAACTTGCAGAGACAGCATCCATCCGGCCGGTGGAATGCCCAGCACCCACCGCTGAAGAGGCGCTGCGTTATCAGCCGTCCGCAGCTTTGGAGCGTTGGATTCGGTGTCGGGACTTGACGTGTCGGTTCCCGGGTTGCGACCGCAAGGCCGCAATATGCGATCTGGACCACACGGTGCCGTTCAACCACGCCGACCCCAAAAGCGGGGGATGGACAGTGTTCTGGGATTTGGCTTGTTACTGCCGCGGCCATCACCGCCTCAAAACCTTCCATAGTGGGACCGGTGGTTGGCGTGATGACCAGTTGGCTGATGGCAGCATCGTGTGGACCTCACCGACCGGCCGCCGATACACAACCACCCCGGCCGGGTTCGACTTGTTCCCGCAACTGCGTCAGGCGTGTCGAGCGCCCACCCCGCGTAAACGCAACCACGCAAGGGAGAAGGCCAAGCGCATTACGCGTGCGCGGGCCAAGCTCGGTGAGCAGCGGCCGGTCAACGCCGAGAATCGGCGGGTCAACTACGCCGTCAAACGCGAAATCGAGCTGCGTAAGTGGCGCAACCAATCACGGCGCTGGCTGATCTTCTTCAAAGGCAAACAACACAGCACCAGCCCCTTCTCGACCTGGATCAACGACCCCTTCGAACCCGAAGAACTCCCACCAGACTGGAAACCGCCACCGGCCCCACAACCGGTCGACGACGATCCACCCTTCTAGCGAAGGGGCGCGGCGCTCGGTCCGGCGACGAGAACGGAACCCACACAGCCGAAATCGGTCGCAGATTTCGGCAGACCATCGGGTGCCCCAGGTACCTGAGTGCTGAGGAAATACGTAGTCCACTACCCCAGCCAAGCGTGCACGTCGGGGCTGAGATTGTCCCCGTAACTACCGAACCCACACTAGGAGGGGAAATGGCGAGAGTCGCCGACTACGTGATCATTCGGGATGCCTGGAAGGTCGACGATGGCAGCACCAACCCGATCAAGTTCAGCGTTCCCGGCAACATCGATGCGGGATCGCGCTGCGTTCTCAACTTCATGTTCAAGGTCGATACCTCCGATGACATGGAGTTGAACATTCTGATCAACGGCGAGGTCGTCTGGACCTGGCAGGCCAGCGGCGCACAAGACCCACCGATCCGCGCCATCCAGGAGGTTGTCGCGGCAAACGTCGTCCATCCTGGTGAGAACCTCTTTCAATTCCAAACCGCTGGCTCGTGGCGCTTCACCGAGCTCTCCGACATCGTCCTTTGGTTCCAGGCGAACATCTAGCGCACCGAGCGGTATCGCCGTTCTGGGCGCCCGACGCCGTACTGCAGTCGCAGTTCCAACGCGCCGGTGCTGAGGTAATGCTCGAGGTAGCGGCGTGCGCTGACCCGCGAAATACCCACCAGGTCAGCGCATTCCGCTGCCGATACCTCCCCGGCATCGCGCACCGCGTCCAACACCAGCCGACCTGTCTCGGCGCCGAGGCCCTTGGGCAACATCTCCTGAGGCGATGTGGCTGCGGGCCCGCCGAACAGCGAGTCGATCAACGACTGGTCGACACCGCCAGCTGACTCCAGCGCATCGGCTCGCGCCGCGAACGCGTCCAGCTTCGCCTTCAACTGCGGAAACTCGAACGGCTTGATCAAGTAGTCCGCGGCCCCGCCGTCCAGGGCGCCCTTGACCGTGTCGAGTTCGCGCGCCGCGGTGATCATGATGACGCCAACCCGATCTCCCTCGGATCGCAAGCGCTGCAACACTTCCAGACCAGTCATGTCGGGCAGGTACACGTCGAGCAGGATCAGCTGTGGGCGCAGTTCGCGCGCTGCCGACAGCGCCTCGGTCCCTGTGCGTGCGACGCCCACCGCGCGAAATCCGTCGACTTGCTCGACGAACCGGCGATGTATCTCGGCGACCATGAAGTCGTCATCGACCACCAGCACGTCACGCATGCGCAGCCCTCTCCGCCACCACCACGGCCGTCCCGACCGGCAGCCGCACCACGAACAAGGCACCACCGGAGGGACTGTCGCTGACTTCCACCGTCCCGCCATGCTGTGCGCTGACCAGACGTACCAGCGCCAGGCCGATACCGCGACCGCCCGGGACGTCGGGTTTCGAGGTGACCCCACGAGCGAAGATGGCCTCGCGAAGATGTTCCGGCACGCCGGGTCCGGAATCCGCCACCGCAATCGTCAGCCCGTCGTGGTCCTGCAGAGCCACCGTGACGTCCGCCGGATCTGCGCCGACCGAAACGTCGACCGCATTGTCGATCAGGTTGCCCAGCAACGTGATCACATCCGTGGCGAGCGCCGGATCCAATGCGGAAAGGTGAGATTCCGGCGCGATCGCCAGCGATACGCCGCTCTCCGCGGCCAGCGTCGTCTTCGCGATCAACAGCGCCGCAACCGCCGGATCGGAAATCCGTTGTGTCACAGCGTCGCTGATCTCCGCGCGGCGTCGCGTCAGCGCTCCGACCAGATCCCGCACCGAGTCGTATTCGCCCAACTGCACCAGGCCCGAGATCGTGTGCAGCTGGTTGGCGAACTCGTGTGTCTGTGCGCGCAGCGTGTCCGTCACGCTCTTGTGCGACGACAGCTGACCCTGCAACGCAGCCAGTTCGGTGCTGTCGCGCATCGTCGTCACGGTCCCGATCCGCTGACCCTGACTGGTCGCTGCCCGCCGGTTGAGCGCTAAAACCCTTGTCCTGGTTGCGATTACGACATCACGGCCGTCCTCGCCGGACAGCAGGAATTCCACCACCGCGGGTTCCAGGCCGACGCTGTCGACGCTACGCCCGACCGCCGACGGCCCGACACCGAGCAAGTCCTGCGCGCTGTCGTTGAGCAGGGTGATGTCGCCCTCGTTGTTCACCGCCACCACGCCCTCACGGATGCTGTGCAGCAACGCTTCTCGATGTTCGGCCAGGCTCGCGATCTCGGCGATCTCCAGCCCCCGGGTATGCCGCTTGATCCGCCGCGACAGCAGCCACGACGCCAGCAGGCCAAGCGCCGCACCAAGGCCGAGGTAGATCAGCAGCCGTTCGCCGGCCCCGCTGAGCAGTTCCCACACCGACGGATACGCCTCGCTCACCGACGCGACCGCAAGCACATCACCGTCGGTGGACAGAATCGGCACCTGGCCCACCAGGTTGTGCGCGCCATCGATGTTGTCGTCGCCGAACCATGCCCGGCCTTCGTCGGCCCGGCTCGCGCCGAGGTCCATCCGCTGGCCGACACGCGACGGATCCGAGGACACCCGCACGGTTCCATCGGGGCTGAGGATCTCGGCCAAACCCGCGCCCGACAGTGCCACGGCGCGGTCCACCTCCGGTGCAAGCACCTTGCCTGCGAACGGATCGCCGTATCGGTCGCGGACGATCGGCGTCGACGCCATGTTCTCGGCGACCGCGATCATCCGCTGCCCGCGCACCTCCCGAAACTCGCGCGTCGACTGCGCGACCGACACCGCCGCCACGGCCACCAGCACGACCGCTACCACCAGCACCTGAAACACCAGGAACTGTCCCGCGAGGCTGCGAAAGCCGCGTGCCGGTGACCATCGGGGCCGCACCGTGTTCACAATGACCAATACGTCCTTTGCGTACTCATCAGTGACCTGCATCACTGTTCGGGTCCAGTATTGCTGAGCATCACAAACCAGCGATTGGGGACGACGTGAAATCACGTGCGCGGAAGATCGCGCTAATACTCGCGCTGATCGCGGCGCTGGTCACGGCGTGCGGCGTAACGCGTGGCGAACAAACAGGCTTGCACCGACTCCGGATGATGGTGCCGAACAGCCCTGGCGGCGGCTACGACCTCACCGCGCGCACCGCCGTGAAGATCATGGAGGACGACAAGATCACCGGCCGCGTTGAGGTCTTCAACGTCATCGGCGCGGGTGGAACAGTCGCGATGGCCCGTCTGATGAACGAAAAAGGCAACAACGACCTCATGATGACGATGGGGCTCGGCGTCATCGGCGCCACGTACACCAACGGGTCCAAGGCGCGCGCATCGGATGCCACCGCGCTGGCCAAGTTGATCGAGGACCCGGGTGCTGTTTTCGTCCCTGCCGATTCACCGTTCAAGACCGTCCAGGATTTCGTCGCGGCGTGGAAGGCTGATCCGTCGAAAGTCACCATCGGCGGCGGTTCGTCGCCGGGCGGCCCCGACCATCTGTTCCCGATGGAATTGGCCAAAGCCGTCGGCGTGGAACCGAAGTCAGTCAACTACGTCACCTATGACGGCGGCGGCGATCTGCTGACTGCGCTGCTTGGCAAGAAGATCACCGTCGGCACCTCCAGCCCGGGTGAACTCATAGATCAGATCGAAGCCGGCCAGCTTCGCGTGCTCGCCGTATCGGGCGACGAGCGGGTCGAGGGCATCGACGCCCCCACCCTCAAGGAGTCCGGCATCGACCTCACCTTCGCCAACTGGCGCGGAGTCCTTGCGCCACCGGGCATTTCGGACGACGCCAAAAAGGCAATGGTCAAAGCGCTCGAAGAGATGCACGGCACGCAGCAATGGAAGGAGGCGCTGGTGAAGAACGGCTGGACGGATGCGTTCATTACCGGCCCGCAGTTCGAGCAGTTCCTGAAGGACCAGGACACCCGGGTCTCGTCGACCCTGACCGAACTGGGGCTGGTATGACGAACCTGCCGTCGAAAACAATTGATAAGGCGCAGTACATCGTCTGCGTGGTGCTGGTCGTCGTCGGCGCATTCCTGATATATGACGCGCTCAGCCTCGAAGCGGGCTTCGCCAAGGTGGATCCCGTCGGACCCAAGATCTTTCCGATCGCGATCGGCAGCATCCTCATCGTGCTGGCCGTCGTGCTCGCCATCGCCATTCCGCGCGGTTCCATCGGTGAAGCGGACGCGGGTGAGGACGTCGATCCCAACACGCCCGGGGACTGGCGCACCGTTGGACTGCTCGTCGGGCTGTTCGTCGCCGTGATCGTGCTCGTCAACCCGCTTGGCTGGGTCATCGCAGGCACGCTGCTATTCGGCGGCGCGGCCACCATCCTTGGTAACCGGCACTACATCCGCAACATCGTCATCGGTGCGGCCCTGGCCGTCGCCAGCTTCTACGCGTTCTACTCCGGGCTCGGAATCCCGCTGCCCGCAGGCATTTTGGACGGGATTCTGTAGATGGACAATCTGAACTGGCTGCTCCAAGGCTTCGAGCAGGCCGCGACACCCACCAACCTCATGTACGCCGTCATCGGCGTACTGCTCGGAACCGCCGTCGGCGTGCTTCCCGGTATCGGCCCGGCCATGACGGTCGCGCTGCTGCTGCCCGTCACCTACAACGTCAGCCCCAGCGCGGCGTTCATCATGTTCGCAGGCATTTTCTACGGCGGCATGTACGGCGGGTCTACGACCTCGATCCTGTTGAACACTCCCGGTGAATCGTCGTCGGTCATCACGGCGATCGAAGGCAACAAGATGGCCAAGGCCGGTCGGGCTGCGCAAGCCCTCGCGACGGCGGCCATCGGCTCGTTTGTCGCGGGTGCGATCGGCACCGCGTTGCTGGCCGCGTTCGCGCCAGCGATCTCGAGATTCGCAGTGACGCTTGGCGCGCCGTCTTATTTGGCGATCATGCTGTTCGCGCTCGTCGCCGTCACCGCCGTGCTCGGTGCATCCAAACTCCGCGGCGCGATCTCGTTGTTCCTCGGGCTGGCCATCGGCATCGTCGGGATCGACTTCCTCACGGGTCAGCCGCGCGCGACGTTCGGACTGCCGCAGCTGTCCGACGGCATCGACATCGTCGTCATCGCGGTCGCCATCTTCGCTGTCGGCGAGGCGCTTTGGGTCGCGGCACACCTGCGGCGCCGTCCTTCCGACGTCATTCCCGTCGGCAGACCATGGATGGGCCGCGACGACTGGCGGCGGTCATGGAAGCCGTGGCTGCGCGGCACGGCCTTCGGATTCCCGTTCGGCGCCTTGCCTGCCGGCGGCGCGGAGCTGCCGACCTTCCTGTCGTACATCACCGAGAAGCGGCTGGCAAAGCGCAGCGGGCACGACGCCGAGTTCGGCAAGGGCGCCATCGAGGGCGTCGCCGGTCCAGAGGCCGCCAACAACGCCTCGGCCGCAGGCACCTTGGTGCCGATGCTGTCGCTGGGGCTGCCTACCAACGCCACCGCGGCGGTCATGCTCACCGCGTTCGTGTCCTATGGAATCCAGCCCGGCCCAACGCTTTTCGAGAAGGAGCCGTTGCTGATCTGGACGCTGATCGCCAGCCTCTTCATCGGCAACCTCATGCTGCTGGTGCTCAATCTGCCGCTGGCGCCGCTGTGGGCCAAGCTGCTGCGCACCCCGCGGCCCTACCTGTACGCAGGTATCCTGTTCTTCGCGACGCTTGGCGCGCTCGCGGTGAACGTGCAAGCGCTCGATCTCGCACTGCTGCTGGTGTTCGGGCTGCTCGGCCTGATGATGCGCCGGTTCGGGCTACCCGTACTGCCGCTGATCATCGGCGTCATTCTCGGCCCACGCATCGAACGCCAACTGCGCCAAGCACTTCAGCTCGGCGGCGGCGACTGGGGCAGTCTGTTCCACGAACCCGTCGCGATCGTCGTGTACGTGCTGATGGCAATCCTGCTGCTGACGCCGCTGGTGCTGCGGTTGATGCATCGCAGCGAGGAGACTCTCCTCGTTGTCGAGGACGATACCGACCAGAAAGAGAAAGCGGCCAAGGCATGACGATCGTCGTCGGATACAGCGCGGACCCGTACGGCAGGGCAGCGCTCGAGCACGGAATCGCTGAAGCCAAACTGCGCGGGACCAATCTGCTGGTCATCAACTCGAGCTCGGGCGAGGCATACGTCGACTCCCACTTCGCGCAACGGGGTGAAGTCCACGACATCGAAGAGCGGCTCGCGAACTGCGGTGTGGAGTTCGAGCTGACCCAGCCGGTCGGCGTCGACACCGCAGAGGAGCTGCTGAAGGCGATGGATCGCCCAGAAGCCGAACTCCTGGTGATCGGCGTGCGGCACCGTAGCCCCGTGGGCAAGCTGCTGCTCGGCAGCGTTTCGCAGCAGCTTCTGCTCGAATGCCCCAAGCCGGTGCTGGCGGTCAAGCCCGACGAGCTGTAAGAACAGCGCATGGAGGTTGAGGCGCCGCCGGCCGAACGTCGTCGATCGTTTCTGCTGACGGGGGAGGGCTGGCCGTACCTGCTGGTCCCGTTCATCCCGGTCGCGATCGTGCTCGAGTTGATGCACGCCGACGCCGTACT
>Ga0068863_100003244_pt1 | contig 16088 bp, 12 predicted proteins | sample KBSSwiS62_FD_66596 | JGI IMG/M metagenome (GOLD analysis project Ga0068863, IMG submission 66596) | Switchgrass rhizosphere microbial communities from Kellogg Biological Station, Michigan, USA - KBS Switchgrass S6-2 | ecosystem: Host-associated > Plants > Roots > Rhizosphere > Soil ...
CCGATGCGATGCGCGTGTTTCACAAGCGCCGGCGACAGCGTGCCGCGATCGGGGCCCGAGGCCGTCTCGCGGAACGCGGGGTCGGCCGCGAGTTGCCGGGCGCCTTCGACCAGCCGCTGGGAATCGACCTCGATCAGCCGCTCGAATGCCTTGGAGCCGGCCCCGACGCTCGCAACGACCGTCTTGCGAACCGCAACGGTGCCGTTGACGTGCACGAGCAGTAGGCTCGCGATTGCGACGGCGACCATCACAATGACGACGGCCGCAACGATGCGAGTCTGGATGCGGTGGAGCGAAAGGTCGGGAAGGCGCATGGCGGCGACGTCAGCGCCGAACGGCGCAAAGGGGCGCTGAAGTTGCCGCGCAGGGGCACCCTGGGGGACGCGGATCGCCCCTCGAATCCCCCCATGGGAAGGATCGCTCGGTTGTCACAGCATCGCCCGGGCGTGATGCCATCTGAGTTTGTCCATTGAGAACAGCACGTTGCATCGTCATTCCCCACCCGTCGGCCGTCTGCGCGATTTTGGGTTCGTGCCTCGGTGCGATGGCCGAGACCATCCGGCTCGTAAAAGCAATTTCCCTGCCGCGCAAAACCGGGCCGCGATCTGCGGCACGAAGTCGTTCCGGTGCGGCTAACGCGGACCGGGCCTGTGACGCCAGGCGGCGGAGAAAGAGCGTCAGCGCGCTGCGCCGCGCCGGCGAGCGATGCGTGCGAAGAATCCTCGCTGCCCGATCGGCGGGGAATCGCCAAGGGCCGGCACCGGCGGGACTTCGCCCGGCCTCCGGTTGTCGAGAATCGCCTGCGGGCGTTCGACGACAAGCCGGTCCGCTTCTTTGGCGCCGACTCGTTTCATCGCGGCTTCGCGCCCCTCTGCGAGAAGCGGCGCCCGGTGGCGCACGCCGTGAGCATCGGTGGCGAGCAAGTGCACGAGACCGTCGTCCAGCATCTTCTCGCCGAAATAACGGGCGTCCTTGCCGAAGCGGCCGTTGAGGCTGCCCGCGGTCACCTGCATCCACACACCACTCTTCACGAGCGCGACGAATACGTCGTAATGCCCCCTGATCCACGTGAGGCGCTCCGGGTGCGTCAGCACCGGCACGTACCCCGCGGCCACGAAGTCGAACATCGACTCGGAGAATCGCGGGGGCGCCACCGTGTGCGGCGGCTCCAGCAGGAAATAGCGCCCTCCCGCGAGCGACGGCGCGGTTCCCGCGCGGAGGCGCCCGAGGAGCTCCGGCGTCAGGTGGGCGTCGGCGCCGAGCGTGAGGTTCAGCTCGATGCCCTCGTCGAACAGGCGCCGCTGCAGCGCCATCACGCGCTGCTTGATGCCCGCCGCGTCGTTCTCGTAGAGCCCGGGATAGATGTGCGGCGTGCAGGCCGTCGTGCGAATGCCATCCGCCACGGCGATGCGCGCCATCTCGAGCGACGTGGCCTCGTCGGGCGCGCCGTCGTCGATGCCCGGCAGCAGGTGGCAGTGAAGATCGATCATCGCTTGGCGAGCGAGAGCCGACGCGAATTCACAGCATCTGCAGCGGGCTCGGCCTCCATCCCGCGGTGGAACATGACGCCCGCCAGCGCCGCGAACCACATCGCATTGGCGGGCATGTGCAGCGCAAAGTCGAAAAGGCCGTGCAGCATCATCGGCACCATTGCCAGCGCGGCCGCAAGCTGCAGCAGCGTGAAGCTGCGCGCGGTCTCGTCGCGCAGCACCTCGCGGCAGCGCGCTGCCCACGCGAAGGCAAAAAGCCCGACGACGACCGGCGCCGCGAGCCCGAGCTCCATGAACGCCTGCAGGTAGTCGTTGTGCGCGTAATCGATGTATCCGCCCGCGTCGCTCACCTGGAAACGCGGGAAGACGCCGGCATACGTCGAGAGCCCGCTCCCGAAGGGCAGGAACTCGATGGCGCCGTGCCACGTAGCGGCGTAGATCGCCCAGCGGAAGTCGACGCTGGAATGAAGCGCCTGCGGCGCGAGGCCGCGCAGCAGCGGGCCGATGCCGATCGCGAGCGCGATGCCCGCCGAGATGACGATCAGCGCGGCGGCGATCAGGTTTGCCGTCCGCAGCCGCGACGGACTGGCACGAGCAGCCGCGGCGCGCACGAGAACGACGGCGGCGCACACGAGTCCGGCGAGGCCCGTTGCGATGCCCGCCCGCGACCGCGTGAACAGCAGGCACACGAGGACGATCACGCCCGCGCCGAACAGCAGCAGCCGCTTCGCCGAAGCTTCGGATGTCGGAGCGCGCACGTTGTGGTGCAGGTTGTGCCGTCCCGGACGCATGCTGTAGACGATGAGACCGATGACCACCGGCAGCGCCATCGCGAGCATCGCCGCCAGGTGATTGCGATTGACGAACGTTCCGATGGCAACGTACTGGCCCGGCTCCTCGTTGCCGAAGTAGAGGACCCCGCCGCCGCCGGGCCCGATCTGCAGCAACCCGAGAACACCCTCGGCGCCTGCGAGCACCACGAACAGCAGCACGAGCCGGGCGACGTGGTGCGGGGCGAGGCAGAGCACGCCGAGGAAGCAGGCAAGCGGCGGCAGCAACGCGAGCCATCCGTATTCGGTCGCCGTCGGTATCACGGAGATCGCACGCCAGGCCCCGCCACCGGCATCGCCGGCATAGCGATCGAGCACGCTCGCGTACTCGCCGTGTCCCGGAAGCGAGCGCCACACGGTTTCGGGTAGCGGAACCAGTTGCAGCAGCGGATACGCGAGGAGCAGTCCCAACCCGATGACGAGCGCTCGCGGAACGACAACAACGTGGCGCTGCACGACGATCGCGAGCAGGAAGCCGATCGCGGCGAGCTCGAGCAGCAGCAGCGGGAGCGGTCGATTGCCGGCCCTGAAAAGCGGCGCGAGCAACAGGGTCGCGGCCAGGCAACAAAAAAACATGGAGCCCGCAGGCTCCTTGTCTTTCACAGCTCTAGTCTCGATGGCCTTGATGTCGATGGCTCAATTCGGGCTTTTCGGCTTTTTCTGATTCAGGACCTCGTACAGGACGACACCCCCCGCCGCGGCGCCGACGATGCCGAGCGCACCGGGCCGATACGCGACCACGGCGGCACAAAGCGGAATTTCCACGGCGTCGCTTGCGAGCGTGACGACGCCGGACCGCGCGAGCGCCCGCCCGTCCACGGCAGCGTTGGCGCCGACGCTGACGGCGCGCTGCGCGATGATCGTGCCGATGAAGGTGCTGTCCTGCCCAAGCGTCGCGGAGTCGCCGACCTGCCAGTACACGTGGCACAGCTGGTCACGGCGTGGGCGGCCGTCGATACCTTTTTCGCCCGCCTCGGGCCGCTGGCCGCTGTTGGCAATTCGCACCGAGGACTTGGGTCCGGTCGCGAGCGTCGTCCCGACCTGGAAGACGAACACGGCGTCGGGATCGCCTTGCGCATCCAGCACGAGCTCGCCGTTGAGCGTTGCGGCCGCGCCAGGGAAGCAATATACGCCCGGTGTGAGCGTCTGGCCGGCGAGATCCTGTCCGCTCAACCGGGTGTTGCACTGCTGGCTCGCGAGATCCGTGTAGGCGATGCCGGCGTCGCGCTGCGCAAGCCCGGGCGCATCGCCGGTCGTCTGGATCGTGCCGTCCACGACCTTGCCGCCCGGGAAACCCGACACCTCCTTGCCGGGGCTCACGCCCAACTCGCCCCTGACGACGGTTGCGCCAATGTTCACGACTTGCGGGCCCGCTAGCACGGCAAACGGGGCGGCCGCTCCGAGCGGCGGCGCCTTCGCGGCGACGCATTCGGCGGCTTCGCGCACGATGTAGCGTCGGTTTTGCCCGAGATCGACGACGCATCCGCGGTCGTACGCAATCGTCGCTCTGGCGCCCGCTGTCGTGATGATCCGCGCGCCCGGCGGCAGCTGCTGGCCGGTGGTGGCCGCTGCCATGCCGTCCGACTGGCCCACGAGTACGTTGCCCTCGACTCCCGTGATGCGTGCGATGGGACGGGATGAAGCCGGCTGTTGCGCATGGGCGAGGTGCGTCGCAAGGGCTACCACGGAAAGCACGGCGACAGCCTTGCGCGCGGTCATCCAATCCTTGTTGTCACCCAATACCAATTCGTTTTGTTTCCGTTGGTTGGCGCGCAAAGTTAGCGTTGGAGCTTACCTACGGGGTCCACGCTCGTCAACGATGCGGACACGGATGTCGTCGAACCACAGCTTCCCTTTCAACCGAATTGCCACATCCGTGGGACCCGCGGCGCCCTGCTTCGGGCTCGCGAGCTCGAGGCGCAGCAGTTGCGCGGGACAGTCCGCGGGCACGGCGAATGGGTGCCGGAACTCCCGCCAGCGGGTGGTCCCGGTGAAAGGGTCGCTGCGGAGGAGCTGGCGCGTCGCACGCCCGAGCGTATCGAGGCAGTAGACGCCCCACTGCATTCCGAGCCAGGCCTCGAGTCCGGACTTCGCTTTTCCTTCGAGCTGATACGTTCCCGGCTCGAGCAGCAACGTCTGCTGAACCGGTGGTCCGCCGTAACGCTGGCTCGTGAACGCCACGTTCAAGCCGCGCTTCCCCGTCACGCCATCGCCGGGATCCACCGAAACGATCGCGCTTTCCTGCGAAGGCGTGCGCCAATCGAAGCCGCTATTGGACAGCGGCGCTTCGAAGTCGCCGTTGAACACGTAGCCCACGCGCCTCCGCTGCTCCGGCGGCAGACCGTTGAGCCACAGCACATAGGCGTTCGTCCACTGGCCGTTGCGCTGCAGTCGATCGACGAGACACTGGCGCTCGTCGACGGTCGCCAATCCCGCCGTCACGCGCACCGCGAACACCGTTTGCACCGCGTTCGTCGGAACGGCGCGCGCGCAAGCATGACGAAAGAACTCGGCCCACCAGGGTGCGTTCTCCCGCGCCATCGCATCGAAGTATTGCTGATGACGCCCACTGACGAGCGCAGCCGTGAACACCGGCCAGATCTTCGTCGACACTTCCGCGGGCGCGGAATCGAGCGCGCGCCGCAGCGTCGAAAGCGCCGCGTCTTCGTCGCCGGTGCGGAGGAAGTAGCCCGCGATGAGCAGCAGCGCCTGCGGATCCGCCGGCGCAAGGCGAGCCGCCGTTCTCATTGCAGCGCCCGCTTCGTCGCGGTTTCCCCGACGCTCGAGCTCGAGCGCCAGAAGCAACAGCGCGAGGGCATCGCCTGGGTTCTTCGCGAGTCGCGCGCGCAGCGAAGACTCGGTATTCGATGCGACGTGCGCCGGACCGGCATTCAATGCGCCGGCTGGAAAACCGCGCTCCGCGATCGCACCGACGCCGGCGACGAGGACGCGCCAGGCAACGAAGACCGCGAAGGCGATCGCCAGCGCAACGACCCCGCTGCGCGGCACGGCGGGAAGCGGTAGCGTCACGGTCGGCCTACTTCGGCTGCTGCGAAAGCTTGGCGATGACGACGCGCCCGTCGCGGCGCACGAGCTCCATGTCGAGCGCGAGGCGCTGCTCGACCTCGCGGCCGTCGCGCCAGCCGATCTTGACGGTGACCTCGCCTTTTGCAAAGGCGCGATCGCCGACGCGTTTCCAATTGACGCGCGTCAGCTGCATCTTGCGCCACTGCGAGAGACGGAAGAGCTCGTCGTATTCGCCGCGGATCGCCGGCCGACCTTGCCGCAGATTCGCTTCGGCGTCTATGTCGAAGAGATTGGCGAACACGTCGCCGCGCCCGCGCTCGTAGCTTTCCACGAACGTTGCGAACAGCGACTCGATCTCTGAGGTCGCAGGCGGCGCGCCCGGTGCGTTGGACGAGGTCGCGGGCGGCGCGCTGGGCGCGATGCCGGGCGTCGGAGGCGTCTCGATGCGGGCCAGCACTGGCGCCGGTCCCGAGGCCACGGTATTCGCCGCGGACGTTGGAACGACCGAATGCGCCGCCACCGTGTGTGCCGCAGGCGGGGTGGTCGAAGTGAGAGGCAACGACGGCGGCTGCACGGCCGCTGTCTGCGGCGGTGCAACCGGCTCTGTGCCCGACGCGGCGCCTGGCTCGGCTGCGACACCGGAGTTCGTCGCCGACGGCGTTATCGTAGCGTCGCTGCGTGAAAGGGCGGCAGACGCCGCCTCGATCGCCGGCGACGCGTTGCGCGGGACGTCCGCCGCGGCCATCGGCGCAGTCATGACGCTCGGCGGCAACGCTTTTGTGTCTGGCAATGACGAGCGGTTCGTGGCGCCGCTGCCGCCGGCTCCATTGGCGAGCGCATTGGCCATCGACGTGTCGGGCGCCGGCGAGAGCCACTTGAGCTTCGGAAATCTCGCCATTGAAGGCGCGCCGGAATCGTCGGCGGTGGCATCGACGTCGCGTGTCAGCGCCCCATCATGCTGCTCCCACACCATCAATGCGACTGCCACAACGGCGGCGCCGATCAGTGCCGTGAACGCAGTCACCGACGGATGCTCACGTGCAAACCCGCCGACGCCGGCCGTGAGCCACTCGGGCAGTACGACGCCGTCGAGCGGCCCCCGCTTCTTGCCGCGCCGAGGCCGCACGGGCACCGGCATCCTCGATGCTCGCTGCGTTTCCGCGGTGCGATTGACCGCCCTCGCCCTTGCCATGGCAGCCCGCGCTTGCGCCTCGCGCTCGAGCTGGACGCGCGAGTCCTGATTCCGCAGGATTCCGTATGCGCGATTGGCGAGCGCGGCATAGGATTCCGGCCACACGGCACGCTCGTCCTGGCGATCGGGATGCACGAGATGCATCAGCAAGCGGAAGCTCTCCTTGATCGCTTCCGCCGACGCCCCCGGCGCGAGGCCGAGCATCTGATACGGCGTAGCGTCCGGCCGAAAGAACAGGAAGCGAACGTACAGGCCGGCGGCGGCGCGCAACGTGGAGAGGGTCTCGGGGCTGCGGAGCGCGGGCTTTACGAGATCGACGCGGCGCCGGAGCGCCAGCTTGAGCACGACCGTGGAATCGAGGACCGGCGCATCGCGGCGCCGGCCTTCCGCGCGGTAGCGCCCGGGCTCCTCGTAATACCAGAGAAGCAGCTCCGCGGTGACGTCCGCAGAAATGGCTTCAGGCATGGCCGCGCTCCGGCAACCCCGGCCTGCTATGCCGCGTCGGCCTTGCCGGCGTCGCCCTGCGACACGAGCGCGAGTTTCGGCCCGTCGTTGGTGCTCCGGTAGTAGTAGAACGCGCTTTCGTAGCCGTACATGCCGTCGCGCAGGTTGAGCTTGGTCATCACGGCACCGAGCGGATTCACGCTCGCCTGCCGCAGACGCTTGAGCGCGGCCCGCGCGTGCGCCTTGCGGGTGATGCCGGATGCGACGACGAACAGCACCGAGCCGACGCGGTCGCCCAGCACGATCGAGTCCGCAAGACCGAGCACCGGCGGCGAATCGACGATGATCTGCGCGAACCGCTCCCCAAGCTGCGCGAGCAGCAACGCGAACTTGGGCCCGGAGAGAAGCTCCACGGGATTCGGCGGCATCGGTCCTGCCGGGATCACGAAGAAGTTGGGAATCTGCGTGGTGCGCACGATGCCGAGCGGCGGCACGTCGCTCGACAGGTAGTTGGAGAGCCCGCGCGAATTGTCGATGCCGAGCGCCTTGTGGACGGCCGGATGTCGCATGTCGCCGTCGATCAGCAGCACCGGACGGCCGGTCTGGGCGCTGTTGATCGCGAGCGCCAGCGCCGTCGTCGTCTTGCCGTCGCCCTGCGCGGTGCTCGTGACCATGAACACCCGTGGCGCGCCGTCGCGCGTCGAGAACTGCAGCGCCGTCCGCACGGACCGATACGCCTCGGCGAACGTCGAGCGCACGTCGTCGTGCGCGAGAAGGCCCAGCGAGCGTCCTTCTCCCGACTTGGGGTGCGAAAGCTTCGGCACGACGCCGAGCACCGGAAGCTGCGTCAATTGCTCCATGTCCTCGGGCATGCGGATCGTGTCGTCGAGATGCTCGAGGAAGAACGCGAGTGCGACGCCGCCGATCAGCCCGAGCAGCATCGCAATGACCAGGTTCTGGCGCAGGTCGGGCTTGAAGGGCACCGGCGGGATCTCGGCGCGGTCGACGACCGCGATGTTGTTGGCGCCGGTGCCGCCCGTGACGCCGACCTCGTTCAACCGCTGCAGAAGGCTGTTGTAGATCGCCCGGTCGGTGTCGACGTCGCGTTTCAGGATGTTGTACTGGATGCTGCGTCCCTGCAGGTCGAGCACGTCCTTCTTCGTCTGCTCGAGCTTCGCGAGGATGGCTTTCTGCTGCTGCTGCAGGCCCTGGTACGACGTTTCGACCGACCGCTTGACCGCATCGATCTCGGACGCGATGTTCTTGTCGATCTCGTCGATCTGGGCCTGGATCTGCTGCATCTTCGGATAGCCGGGCTTGTAGACCCGCAGGTTGTCGGCGTAATCCGCGGAGAGCTTCGCCTTCTGCTCCTTGAGCGATTGCACGGCCTTGCTCTCGAGCACCTGCGGCGCCGATTCCGGATTCGTCTTGATGAGCTCGTAGAGCGCGCTCGTCTTGGCGAGATCCTGCTCCGCCTTGTTGGCGGCCGTCGTGTAGTCGGACAGCGTCGACGACAACACCGTTTGGCGGTCGTCCACCGACACGATGGCGTTCGCGCGCTGGAACTCGATCAGCGCGCGCTCGTTCGTCTCGAGCTTCGCCTTGGTCTCCGCGAGCTTCTCCTCGAGGAACGTCTTGGCGTAGGACGACTGGTCGTAGCGCTGCTCCAGGTTGTAATTGATGAACGTCTGCGCGACGGCATTGAGCACGTCGGCCGCAAGGCGCGGGCTCGCCGAGGCGTACGACACGCGCACCATCTTGGTGTTCTTGATGGGGGCGATCCCGAGGCCGCCCCGCAGCGAATCGGCGACGCTCCGGACGGCGGCCTTGCCGGCCTCTTCGGGGGAAAGCGGCGCGTCCTGCGGCGCGTCCTTGCGAAAGAGGTCCTCCCACCACGGCCGCGCGGGTGCCGCGGCCACCACGGCGGGCTTCAGCTTCATCTGCGCGACGACGCGCTCGGCAAGCGCCCGGCTCTTCAGGAGCTCGAGCTGCGTCTGAAAATAGTCGGAATCGCCGGAGTCGTAGAACGTGCCGTCCTTGAACGGAATGATCTTCGATACATCCGCATCGATCCGAAGCGTCATCTCCGCGCGGTAGATCGGGGTCTGCATCAGGGTGCCGATCGCCGTGGCGACGACGACGATCAGGAACACGGCGAGGATCGACCACTTGCGCTTGACGACGACGTGCCACAGGTCGCGGAAGTGCACCTCGTCGTCCGCGGTCGCAGTGGCGACCTCGGGCGGGAACAGGAGGGTCGACAGCCCCGTTTCGCGCCGGAGCTCGAGCGAGGTGGAGGTCGCGCCCCGTGGCAGGTTCAAGGGATCGGAGCTTCGGCCTTCTTCGGGCATCGCGGCGCTCTACGGCCTCGTGACGTAGTTGAACGGGTTGAAGATCCCGATGAGATCGCCGAGCAGCGAATCGCGGATCGCGACGCGCGCCGGGGAGCGATTGACGACGATGAGGTCACCCGGCTGCAGCACCGGATCCGGCGCTTCGGCGCTGCGGATCTTGGTGACGTCGAACTTGATCGCGCGCCGCTCGCTCTCTTCCATCCGGAAGAGCACGACGTCGCTCATGTCGGTGAGCGAGCCCTGTCCGCCGGCGTTGGCGAGCGCCTGCAAGAGCGTGGTCTGGCCCTTGAGCGGATAGATGCCCGGCTTGGCGACGGCCCCGTCGATCGTCACGTTCTGGCGCGTGAATTCCTTGACGAAAACGGATACCTCGGGGTTCTGCAGGTAGTTCTTGCTGTAGAGACCGGCGATCAGCGTCTCGGCCTCGGCGGACGTCAAGCCGGCGACACGAACCGCGCCGATGAGGGGCAAACCGATCAAGCCTTTTGCATTGACACGTGCCTCGCGCCGCAGGTCCTGGATTCCGAGCACCTGCACCTCGAGCAGATCCTGCGTGCCGATCCGGTACTCCTCCTCCACCGGCTCGATGCGTACTGTGCCGGGCGCCGACCGGTCGGCGGGGACGGCGCTGATGTCGGTGGTCACGGAAATTCCCGGCACTTTTCCGGCGTCGGACTTGGTAGCCTGTGCGGAGGCTTGGGCGGCAGGCATCGCAAGGAGGGCGCCGATTGCGCCCGCGACGAACCAGCGCAGCATGGTCGGGCGGTTCGCGGTGACGACAGCCTCCGCGCTCATGGACCCTCCTGGACGGCAATCTTCGACCGATCGAATGCTGACAAAGCCCATCCCGACGAACGGCGGATTCCGGTAATCGCGCGAGCCTCCGCCTGCCGCGGCGCGACCGAAGACGAGTCTACAGCAACGCCATAGCGCGACGCACGTCTGGCCGCCGGGCAATGCACGATACGCCCACACAGTGTTGCGCGCGCGCTGTGTTCGCGCACCGCGGCTGGTGGTTTGCGCGCCGGTTCGGGCTTCGAGGCCGCAGCGTGCGCTAGACTGAAAAATCGCCTGTTCAATTGCCGTGGCAGCGACCTGACCCCCTGAACCTTGAGTTCGTCCCTAATTTCAGTGCCGCCGCCGTACGTCGCCGAAGTGTTGCTCGGGTTGCTGCGCGGCGAAGGCCTTGCCTGGCCCCAAGACTCGGATGCCGGGTTCGAGCACCGCTTTCTGGACGCCTGCGCGAGCGGCGGCGTCGCACCCCTGGTTCATCACCTCCTCACCGCGACGAGCGTGCCCGACGCGTCGCCGGCAAGCGTACGAGAGCCGCTCGCGCGAGCCTCGCGCATGCAGGCGGCGAACGACGTGTTGCGGGAACGCGAAGTCCTCGAGGTGCTGTCGGCACTGGCCGACGCAGGCGTCGAGGCGATGCTGCTCAAAGGGGCGGCGCTCGCGTACACCCACTATCCCGAGCCCTCGCTCCGCACGCGCTGCGATACGGACGTGCTGATCCGCCCGGCGGACCTCGGCCTCGCGCGGCAGGTTCTGGAGCGCCTTGGCTACGAACGGAGCCCCGGCGTCAGCGGCTCGCTGGTGAGCTACGAAGAGTGCCATTTGAAGCAGGACGGCGCGCTCGCTCACGTGGTCGATCTGCACTGGCAGGTGAACAATCGCCAGGTGTTCACGCTCGCGCTTCCCTGCGCCGACGTCTTTGCCCGATCGATACCGGTGCCCGGCCTCGGCCCGTCCGCCCGCGCGCTGTGCCCGGCGGACGCGCTTCTTCTCGCCTGCATGCATCGGGCCGGACACCTGGGCGCGAACGGCGACGAAGGCAACCGGCTGATCTGGCTTTACGACATCCATCTCCTCGCAAGCAAGCTGACCGCTTCGGAATGGCGCGACTTCGTGAACCTCTGCGCCGCGGGCAACATGCGCCGCGTCGTCGCGGATGCGTTTTCACGTGTGCGGGCAGATTTCGCGACGCCCGTTCCACCGGAAGTCGCGGACTCGCTGACGCGGGGGGGTCACAACGAGCTTTCCGCGGCCTACCTCGAGCCCGGGCGGCGCGGCTTTCTGCTGGTCGAGCTGCGCGCGCTCGGGACGTGGCAAGCGCGCGCCACGCTGTTGCGCGAGCGGTTCTTTCCACCGGCGTCCTATTTGCGTGCCAAGTACCGGTCGACGAGCGCTTCCAGCTCGCGCTGGCTTTTGCCATGGTGGTATGCGCGGCGCGCCGCGGAAGGCGTATGGAAGGCGGCGCGATCGTGAACGATCAACTCGGCGGCAAGGCGACGGCCGCCAAGCCGCGCGACGCCACGGCGCCGATGACCTTCGGCGAGAGCTACCTCGCGGTGCCGGATCTCTTCCCGGCTCGGCAAAGCGGCGAGCCCTGGGGACCCGAGCGCATCGTCCTCCACTTCGCGGGCAACGCTTACGTGTGCGAGGGCCTGAGCCCCAACCAGGCGACCGGATTGCGCGCGAAGTTCGGCTCGCTTGCCAGGGACACCCTCGACGGCCCGCGGCCCGCCGTCGTCGTCCGCATCTTTCGCGTCGCGTCCTCGGATTTCGTCGTCGACGAGCGGGAGTGGGAGTTCGAATTCGATCTCGACTATGCGCGCGATGCCCTCGGCGTCGCCGGCTTCCATATGATGGCCCGCCTCGACTTCGTGCCGCGCCTCTCGGCCGCGCTCTGGACCTCCGAGGACGATCTGCTCGTCGAGCGCTCGATCTTCGAGAACCTGCTCCGGATCGTGGTTGCGTATCACATGCTCGAGCAAGGCGGCGTGCTGCTGCACAGCGCCGGGGTCGCCGACGAGCGTGGCGCGCGCGTCTTCTTCGGGCCTTCCGGCGCGGGCAAGTCGACGATCGCGCGGCTCGGCATCGCTTCGCGCCGCTCGGTCCTGAGCGACGACATGAACGCGCTGCGCCTCGAGCGCGGTGCGCTGGTGGTCGAGAAGCTTCCGTTCTCGGGTGACTTCGGAGGCTCGGCCGACGCGGTGCAAGGCTTCTTTCCGGTGCGCGGGCTCTATCGGCTCGAAAAGGGGGCCGCCTACGCGACGCGCACGTTGCGGCCTGCGTCGGCGATCGCGGCGCTGCTCGAGTGCGCGCCGTTCGTCAACCGCAATCCCTTTCGCTACGAGGAACTGATGCGAAACCTCGAGGACCTGCACGAGCGAGCGCCCGTGCAGGTGCTAACATTCGCGCCGAACGAGAGCGCCTGGGAAGGACTCGAGGCCAGGCACGTTCCATCGCAGGTTGCTTGAGCTTCGACCATGACCGACGCCACCACCGTCTTCCGCACGCGGTCCGATGCCCGTTACCGCAACATCGGCGGTGAAGGCATCGTCGTGCGGCAGGCCGTCGGCGAAGTGCTCGTGCTGAACGAGGTCGGCGTCCGCGTGCTCGATCTCCTCGCGGTCGGCAAGCCGGTGGGCCAACTCATCGGCACGCTCGCTGCCGAGTATGAAGTCGACTCGGTGACGCTCGAGCGCGACGTCCTTGCCTACATCCAGGAGCTCCTCGACGCGGGAATCGTCGAGGCGAGGAGCGGGTAACCGCACGGCATTGAGGCGGTCGAGAAGCCGGCGGACGCGCGACGACCGCTGCACCACCCAGCCGATGGCGCGCGCTGCGAGCGGGCGATCGCGATGCAGCGGACGATGGGTGCCGGCGCGATGCACGGTCTTCACGACACCGAGGAATTCCTCCGGACCGATGGGCGGATCGTCGTCGGGTTGCGCGTCGCCCCGCGTGACGAGCCGAATGTCATTGCCGTTCGCGATGCGGCGGACCACACGATGGGCGACGAAACAGCGGTCGCGCGCGAACACCACGACGTCGCCGAGTTCGACGCCGGCGAAGCTTGCGCGGTGAACGGAAACGGTATCGCCGGACCAAAAGGCCGGCAACATGCTGGTACCCCGGATGCGCAATCGCAGCGGCGCGCCGCTGGCGATGGCACCGCGGCACAGGGCCGCTCGTGTCGAAAGAGAACTCATTCGTCCTGCAGCGGTGCCGACGCCGCGGCGCCTCGAATGGCGATCACGGCAGCAGCGGTAAAAACATTCCGCTCTGCGAAGCATAGCCGGTGCCGCAGGACCGGCGAGCGTTCTGCACGCTTCAGTCGCTCGCGGCGCGGGCCATTGTCTCATTCCCGCTCACCTTTTCGCGAAGTAGTACGCGATCTTGATGTACTCCGTGATGACGAAGGCACCGGAGCGCTCGTCCACCCACCACATGTCGGGCATCCACCATTGCGCCCCGGACGACACCAGCACGAAGCCCAGCGCCGAGCCCTTGAAGACGCGATGCCAGGTCCACGCGAGGCGGCGCATGTGCGGCGGGTCGCTGACGGCGATTACCGTGTGCCAGCCTTGCTTCTTCATCAAGTCGAGGACGTTCTGGGCCTCCTCGTAGCTGTTCTCGGAATACACCTCGAACTTGACTGCCGCTTTGGGCACGCCCCGCGCGACGAGGTATTCGGCGCGCCACGTGAGATTGGCGGGCGGCGGCGCGTTGCCGCGCGCAAGGCCTGTCAGCACGATCTGCCGCGCGTACCCTTCCTTGTAGAGCCCGAGCGCTCGCAGCGCACGGTCGCCGTCGTTGCCGCCCAGCACGATGATCGCGTCGGCGTGCACCGGGGCCTGCGCGGGGGCCTGGAGCCAGTAGCCCGCGCGCGCGATGGCATAGGCAAACGCAGCCGCCGCGATCACGATGGCCAGCAGAATTCCGAGCAGCACGCGTTTGAGGGACGGCGGAGTCATGGAGATCGTCGGGAGGACGGGGTGGTCCCGAGGGACGCGCAGCGGATCCTCGCACGGATGCCGCCTGACGGCGTGGTCGACCGCCCTATGACGCACCGCCACCATTTGCGGGTATTGTATGCGCGTGAACCCCGACACCCGCATCTACGTCGCGGGCCATCGCGGCCTCGTTGGCTCCGCGCTGGTCCGTGCTCTGAAGGCCCGCGGCTTTCGCCATCTTATTACGCGCACGCATGAAGAGGTCGATCTCGTCGATGCGGGTGCGGTCGCAGCACTGTTCGAAGCGGAGCGGCCCGAGGTCGTGTATCTCGCCGCGGCGAAGGTCGGTGGAATCCTCGCCAACAACACCTATCCTGCGGAGTTCATTCAGGACAACCTCGTCATACAGACCAACGTCATCCACACCGCGTGGCGCACGGGTGTGCGGCGCATGCTGTTCCTCGGCTCGTCGTGCATCTACCCGCGGAACAGCCCGCAGCCGATTCGCGAGGACTATCTGCTGACGGGACCGCTCGAGCCCACCAACCGGCCTTACGCGCTCGCCAAGATAGCCGGCATCGAGATGTGCTGGGCCTACAACCGCCAGTACGGCACGCAGTACCTGAGCGTGATGCCCACCAATCTTTTCGGCCCCGGTGACAACTACGACCTCGAGACGAGCCACGTGCTGCCTGCGCTGATCCGCAAATTCCACGATGCCAGCATGCGCGGCGACAGCACGCTCACGCTCTGGGGCACCGGCACTCCGCGCCGCGAGTTCCTCTACAGCGACGACATGGCCGAGGCGTGCGTGCATCTGATGGAGCTTCCGCCGGACCAGCTCAAGACGCTGATCAACGATCGCGATCCGCCGCTCATCAATGTCGGCAGCGGCAAGGATCTCACCATTCGCGAGCTCGCGGAGCGCGTTCGCGCGATCGTCGGCAGCCAGGTGTCGATCGACTGGGACAGCACGAAGCCGGACGGCACGCCGCGGAAACTGCTCGACGTGAGCAAGCTCGCTGCGCTCGGGTGGCGGCCGACGGTCGCACTGGACGACGGCATCAAGCGCGCCTACGACGACTACCTCGGCAGCGAGCGTCGCTGAGGGGGTTGCGGCCGAGTCGATTCAGCGCGGCCGTGCGCGTGCCACGTCGCCCAGCAGCCGGCGCCATTGCAGAACCGCGATCGGCATGTCGTAGCGCTCTTCGAACACCGCGCGCGCATTGGCCCCTGCGCGCTCGCGCAATGCCACATCGTCGCGCAGCTCGATGATCGCGCGCACGAGCGCGGCAGCATCGCCGGCCTGCACGCAAGTGCCACACTGTGCTGCGCGCACGACCGAGCCTATCTCGCCGTCCGGGTCGCCGATGAAGATCGTAGGCCGGCCGACCGCCGCGACGCCGTAGAACTTGCTGGGAACGACGAGGCCCTCGAGCTCGGGCCGCAGCGCCACGACGTGGACGTCGGCCACGCCGAGGGTGTGGTGAAGCCGATCGCGCGGCTGATAGGGGCGGAAGACGACGTTCGCAAGCTTGCGCTCCGCGGCAACCCGCTCCACGTCCGCTTTTTGTGCGCCACCACCAATCAGCAGGAATGCAATGCCGGTTTGCGCGCGCAACTCGGTGGCCGCATCGAGCAGCGTCGCGAATTCGTGAACGCGGCCGAGGTTCCCCGAGTAGCCGACGATGAAGCGGTCACCCAGCGACCACTCCGCGCGCAGCGGGTTGGCTTCGCGCGACCCCGGTCGCAGCCGGTCGCCGCTTGCCCAGTTGGGAATGACCGCGATCCTGCCGGGATCCACGCCCAAGGCTTCGACACGCTTGCGCATTGCTTCGCCGAGCACGACGTTCGCGGCCGCCCCCGTGAGCGAGCGATCGCGCAGCCGACGGAGCCACCGTGCCATCGCGCCGCGTGGGTCGATCACGCCGAGATTCGAAGCCACCTCGGGAAAAAGATCCTGCAGCCAGTTGACGAGCCGCGCTCCGCGCTTTCGCGCGACCCAGGCGGCG
>Ga0068863_100003245_pt1 | contig 16077 bp, 9 predicted proteins | sample KBSSwiS62_FD_66596 | JGI IMG/M metagenome (GOLD analysis project Ga0068863, IMG submission 66596) | Switchgrass rhizosphere microbial communities from Kellogg Biological Station, Michigan, USA - KBS Switchgrass S6-2 | ecosystem: Host-associated > Plants > Roots > Rhizosphere > Soil ...
CAGGCCGCCACGAAGTCCCTCACGAACTTCTCCTGGGCATCCGCGCTTCCGTACACCTCCGCCAGCGCGCGGAGCACCGAGTGCGAGCCGAAGACCAGATCCGCCCGGGTGCCGGTCCACTTCACCTGACCGGACTTGCGGTCGCGTCCCTCGAACACGTCCTTCGCGTCCGACGTCGGCTTCCACTCCGTGTCCATGTCGAGCAGGTTCACGAAGAAGTCGTTGGTCAGCGCGTCGGTCTTCTTGGTGAAGACGCCGTGCTTCGATGGCCGGGCGTTCGTGCCCAGGACGCGCATGCCGCCCACCAGCACCGTCATCTCCGGCGCGGTCAGCGTCAGCAGCTGCGCCTTGTCGATCAGCAGCTCCTCGGTCGACACCGGCGCCCGCGCCTTCTGGTAGTTCCGGAACCCGTCCGCGAACGGCTCGAGCACCGAGAACGCCTCGACGTCCGTCTGGGCCTGCGTCGCGTCAGTCCGCCCGGGCGTGAAGGGCACCGTCACCTTCACTCCGGCGTTCTTCGCCGCCTGCTCGATGGCCGCGTCGCCACCCAGGACGATGAGATCGGCCAGCGAGACCTTCTTGCCGCCCTTCGCCGAGCCGTTGAACTCCTTCTGGATGCCCTCGTAGATCTTCAGGGTCTTCGCGAGGTCCTTCGGGTGGTTGACCTCCCAGTCCTTCTGGGGAGCGAGACGGATGCGGGCGCCGTTCGCGCCGCCGCGCTTGTCCGAGCCACGGAAGGTCGACGCCGACGCCCACGCGGTCGACACCAGCTGCGAGATCGAGAGACCGGACTTGAGGATCTGCGCCTTCAGCTTCTCGGCATCCTTGTCGTCGACCAGCTTGTGGTCGACCGCCGGGACCGGGTCCTGCCAGATCAGCTCCTCCTTCGGGACCTCCGGACCGAGGTAGCGCGCCCGCGGACCCATGTCGCGGTGGGTGAGCTTGTACCACGCACGGGCGAACGCATCGGCGAACTGATCCGGATGCTCCATGAAGCGCCGCGAGATCTTCTCGTACGCCGGATCGAATCGCAGCGAGAGGTCCGTGGTCAGATAGTTCGGCGCGATCTTCTTCGACTTGTCGTGTGCGTCCGGCACGGTGCCGGCGCCCGCGCCTCCCTTCGGCTTCCACTGCTGCGCACCCGCCGGGCTCTTGGTCAGCTCCCACTCGTAGCCGAAGAGCTGCTTGAAGAAGTCATTGCCCCACTTGGTCGGCGTGGTGGTCCAGGTCAGCTCGAGGCCGCTGGTGATCGCGTCCCCCGCATAACCGGTGCGGAAGCGGTTCCTCCAGCCGATGCCCTGATCCTCGATGTCACCGCCCTCGGGGTCCGCTCCGACGTGCTCCTTCGGACCCGCGCCGTGCGTCTTGCCGAAGGTGTGGCCGCCGGCGATCAGCGCCACCGTCTCCTCGTCGTTCATCGCCATGCGGCGGAACGTCTCGCGAATGTCCTTTGCGGCCTTGACCGGATCCGGATTGCCGTTCGGACCTTCGGGATTCACGTAGATGAGCCCCATCTGCACGGCGCCGAACGGGCCCGCGAGGTCCCGCTCTCCCGAGTACCGCTTCTCGCCCAGCCACTCGGTCTCGAGTCCCCAGTTGACGTCGTTGTCCGGCTCCCAGACGTCCTCGCGCCCGCCACCGAAACCGAAGGTCTTGAAGCCCATCGTCTCCAGCGCGACGTTGCCGGCGAGGATCATCAGATCCGCCCAGGAGATCTTCCGGCCGTACTTCTGCTTCACCGGCCAGAGAAGGCGCCGCGCCTTGTCCAGGTTGCCGTTGTCCGGCCAGCTGTTGAGCGGCGCGAAGCGCTGCTGTCCCCTGCCGCCGCCTCCACGGCCGTCGCCGATCCGGTAGGTGCCGGCAGCGTGCCAGGCCATGCGGATCATCAGCGGCCCGTAGTGACCGAAGTCTGCCGGCCACCAGGGCTTGGAGTCGGTCATCACTGCCGCGAGGTCCTTCTTCAGAGCCTTGTAGTCGAGGCTCTTGAACTCCTTCGCGTAGTCGAACTTCTCGCCCATCGGGTTCGAGCGATTGCCGTGGTGGTTCAGCAGCTCGACGTGCAGCGCGTTCGGCCACCAGTCCTTGTTCGTCCGTCCGCGTCCAGCAACGTGGTCAAAAGGGCACTTGTTCTCGGTCGTCATTGGGGCTCCTCTCCGGTGGGCGCACCCTACGCCGCGCGCTTCCGTGAATCGAGAGCCGCCGAGCGACCTCCCGTCCGGCCTCACCGCTCTTTCGGTGTCCACCACCCGGCCGGTGTGATGGACCCATCGGGATGAATGTGACCGGCCGAGGGCGAGGCCTGCTCTGGCCCGCGGGAGGGGCTCAGTGCACGGGCGTCGAGCCCGGAGCCGCGGCCTTCGTCCCACCGTCGGCGAGCTTGAAGAACGTCCGGAGGACCTTCACCGGCACCGTCCCGTGACCGATCAGCTCCTGGTTGAACGCTCGCTGATCGAACTTCCCCTGCGCCTTCACGTCGCGCTCCAGCGTCTCGATCTCGTTCAGGCCGAGGTAGTACTGGCAGAGCTGCGTCGAGTCGAGCTTCGCCCGGAGCAGCTTCTTCTCGGCCAGCGCCTTCTCCTGGAAGCCGTCGTCCTCCATGAAGCGCAGCGCCTGGTCGTCGGTCATCTCCCCACGCTGGAGCTTGATGTCGAGGATGGCGTTCGCCGCGACGACCATCGAGCCCCACAGGTCTCTCAGCGCATACCGCGCATTCTCCTTCTCGCCGAGCCCTTGCTCGACCATGAGCGTGGTGCCGTACACCGCCCAGCCTTCTGCGAAGGCCCCGCTCCAGAGTGTGCTCCGGAGCGGATTGGGACGCTGCCGTGCATACCAGGTCTGCGTGTGGTGCCCCGGATACGCCTCGTGCGCCGCGGTGAGCGTGATCGCATACCAGTCGTTCGCGCGGAGGTAGCTCTCCACCTTCTCCGCCGGCCAGCTCGGGTCGACCGGGTCCACGAAGAAGGTGCCGTGCCACTTGCCGGTCTTGGACAGCATCCCGGGCGAGAGGTACTCCGCGCCCACCCCGCCGCGCTTGTACTCGGGCTCCGGCAACACTCGAAGTGTGTCCGTGGGAGGAAGCTTCAGGAGCTTCTTCTCCTCGATGAGCGTGCGCAGACCCGCGAGCTTCTCGGCGTGCGCCTGCACGAACTGGTCGGCCGGCGGATGGTTCTTGCTGATCTCGTCGAGCACTCGCCGGATGACCCGGGCCTGCTCCGCACCGGGGGCGTTCTCGGCTGGCGCCGCGTCCTTCGGCCAGAGCCCGACGTACAGGCCCCGGGCCGTCGCGTAGAGCTTTCCTCGCGCAGCCTCGAACGCGTCCTCCGCGGCCTTCTGCAGCTGCGCAGGCGTCATCTCCGTCTGGAGCGCGAGCGGGAACTTCCGGTCGTAGAGCTCCTTCCCCAGCCGCCAGTCGTGCGTCGCCTTCGCCGGCGGGAACGAGGAGAGGAACTGCTGGTAGCCCTCGAGCGCCTTCACCGCGTCGACTCTCGCCTTCTCCGCGTCCGGGTACTTCGCGGTGAAGGTCTTCAGCTCGGTGTTGAAGAAGGTGATTCGCCCGGCGTTGTCCTTCACCGCCTGCGCGAGGCGGACCGGCTCGGGCGTGACCAGGGACGACTGCTTCATCGACAGGTGATGCGGGAGCGCCCGGAGCTCCTCGGCCACCCACTTCGCCCGCTGGCTCTCCGGCGCGAACATCCCGTGGATCAGCTCGCCGAGGCGCGAGGCGACGTACTCGCGCGGATCGAAGAACGGAAAGGAGTCCTCCAGCCGAGGGTCCCACGCCCACTCCCGGATGTCGGTCAGGTAGAGCAGCTCGAGCGCGATGCCGTCGGCCAGGATCCGCGCGTCCGCCCGGTCGTCGGTGGAGAGCTTCCCGGGATCGAGCGCCTTCACCTGCGCCGCCAGCGCGTTCAGCTCGCGGATCCGCTGGGTGATCGCCGGTGGGTCGAGATCCATCATCCGCCCGTCCTGGGTGTGCACCCCCATGTACGTGGCGAGGTGCGGACGCGCGTGGAACAAGCCCTCGAGGTAGCGGCTGCTCAGCGCCTGAACGGGAGAGCCGGCTGCAAGCGTGGTCGCCAGGAGCGGCACGGTGAGTGCGAGCATGGCGTCAGACCCTACACGTCCAGGCACGCCGGGAAAGCTGCTCTTCCGCCGACTGTCACCCGCGCGTTGCTCGACGGCGATAAGACTCCGTCAGGGAATGCGCGTCGCACGCGCAACGCACATGCCGCCCAGCCCCTGCTGAGTGCCCTCGATGTAGACATAGCGCGAGGTCTGCGAGAAGCCGTTTCCGTCGATGTTCAGCGTCCAGTTGAAATCTTCGCGGTAGCGGGCCCCGTCCGGTCCGTCGATGAAGTAACCCCGGATTGCGCGCGCGCTGGAGCCGATCACCGCTGCATCGTAAGCGTCGTCGGACGTGTCCTCGTCGTCGACCATGCTCACCGTGGTCGAGTTCTTCACCGTGATCCTGGTGGTGAACTCGCCGGTTTCGGCGGGGAGGCAGGCCCAGCGAATCCGGAAACGACCGGCCCAGTCGTCGATGCTGTTGTTGCCGGCGCATCCGAGATCGAGCGATCTGTCGGGAATCGCCGTCGACTCCCCGGAAGGTTTGGTGAACGTCGCGCCCGTCACCGCGACGGTCGAGCTGTCACGGGCGAAGCGCCACTGCGATGCCAGCGTACCTGCTGAACCCGCGACGTCGAGCTGCAGGGCCCCATCGAGGCTGTGAGCGCACGCGTTCGGGCGCGCGCTTGCGGTGCCATCCGCCAGTCTGATCGTCAGAGGAGCCGACGGGCTCACCGTCATCGTGGTCGTGGTTCGAGAGACCGGGTCAGCGAAGGTGCCGCTTCCGGACACGCGGTGCTCCGACATCCCCAGAGTGAAGGCGAGATCGCCGTGGTAGACGTGCATGAGCGAGAGGATGTTGATGTCGACGGTTCCTCCTCCGTGCCCACCGCTGAATCCGTTGAACAGGTCGCTCGGATCGTTGTCGAACGAGACGCTCAGATCGACGCTGGTCTCGTCGCTGCCGTCGCCGTTGCCATCGTACGTGCCGCCGTAGGTGTAGGTGTTCGGCGGCGCTCCAGCGCCGTGAGCGGGCACCGCCGTGGCATTCGGCGACAGGGGCGATCCCGCGTTCATGACGAGCACGGTGCCCGTCTCCACCATCCCCAGCTTCGTCAACGAACGCGTCAGGCCCTTGGTCAGTCCCGTCACCATCGACGTGGCGGGGTCTTCCGGCGTGCCTCCATCACTGCCCCCGCAGCCTTCCAGGTAGGCCAGCGTGAGGAGAGCCAGTGAGCCGAGCAGCACGCTGGCCCGGACGGGACGAGGCGACATGGAAACCCCCTGGTCGTTCACCCTCCAGAGACGCCGATGCGGCGCGGAATGCTCAACTGCCCCGGGTCCCGCCGTGAGAGGCTCGCGCCGTGGACGTCGTCCGACTTCAGGAGTGGACCACCGTCGCGATCCTCGTGGCCTGGCTCTCCTTCGCCGCGATCTTCGTCCTGCGCCGCCGCCCCGCAGCGTCCGCCGAGCGCACCCGGGACCCGATGGGCACGGTCGGACTCCTCCTCCAGGGCGTCGGGTTTGGCATCGTCTGGAGCGTTCGACGCCCCACGAGCGCCCCCCTGATCGACACCTCTTTCCCGGTCCTCGTCGCGATCGCCGTCCTCGCCGTCGCGATCGCCGCCGGCTCGGTGGCGCTCGTCCTCTGGTCTGTCCGGACGCTCGGAAGACAGTGGGCCCTGGCCGCGCGCCTCGTCGAGGGACACCAGCTCGTCACCGGTGGCCCCTACCGCCTCGTCAGAAATCCCATCTACACGGGGATGCTCGGGATGCTGGTCGCCACCGGCCTCGCCGTGTCGCGCCCGCTCGCGCTGCTGCTCGGCGTGCTCGTGTTCTGCGCCGGGACCGTCATCCGGGTTCGCGCGGAGGAGCGGCTGCTGCGAACCGCGTTCGGCGAGACGTGGCAGGCCTGGGCCCGGCGGACGCCCGCGCTCATTCCGGGTATCTGGTAGGGCGACCGAAGGCGACCGAAGGTGCCAGACACCTTCGAGGCTCGCTCGCCGTCAAGCGCTTGAATTCTCAAGGCTTTCGTGTCAGGTCGACGAACGTGTCGATCCGCGCCGCCGCGGTTCGTCGCCAGGTCAGAAGCAGGCGATCCCGGCCGGTCGTGGCCGGCTCGACCTCTCGAACCGACAGGGAGAACGGCAATGCGCGTGATGGTGATCGTGAAGGCGACGAAGAACTCCGAGGCGGGAAAGATGCCGAGCAAGGAGCTCCTCACCGCCATGGGGAAGTTCAACGAGGAGCTGGTCAAGGCCGGGATCATGCTGGACGGCGACGGCCTGAAGCCGAGCAGCAAGGGGAAGCGGATCCGCTTCTCGCCCGGGAGCAAGCGTACCGTCATCGACGGACCCTTCACGGAGACCAAGGAGCTCGTCGCCGGCTACTGGATCTGGCAGGTCAAGTCGCTCGACGAGGCCGTGGAGTGGGCGCGCCGCTGCCCGGACCCGATGCCGGGCGAGGAGTCGGAGCTCGAGATCCGGCCGTTCTACGAGCCGGAAGACTTCGGGGCCGAGCACCTGGAGGACTTCAAGGCGTACGAGGACAGGTTGGAGAAGGGGCTGCAGTCGCTCCGGCAGAAGCGCATCGATGCCGAGGAGAGGCTGAAGGCGAAGAAGTGACCTGCTCGCGGTGACCCCAGCATGCGCGGGAAAACCACGAAGAACTCCGAGGCGGGGAACCCCCCCAGCAGCAACGGCAAGCGGGTACCCCGCTCCCCGGACCCGATGCCGGGCGAGGAGTCCGAGATCGAGATCCGGCCGTTCTACCCGCTCGAGGACTCCCCCGAGGCACGCGCGAAGGAGCTCGAGCTGCGCGCCTACCTCGAGGCGCAGGCGAAGAAGAAGTCCTGACCCCGATGAGCGAGCTCGCCACGCGCGCGGCCATCGAGGCGGTCTGGCGGATCGAGTCCGCCCGGCTCCTCGGTGGCCTCGTGCGCATGGTTCGCGACGTCGGCCTCGCGGAGGACCTTGCCCAGGAGGCGCTGATCACCGCCCTCGAGCGCTGGCCCGAGACTGGCATCCCCGACAACCCGGGGGCGTGGCTCATGGCGACCGCGAAGAACCGAGCCGTCGATCAGCTCCGGAGACGGCAGATGCTGGACCGCACCCACGAGGAGATCGCCTCCGACGCGGTCAGCCTTCCGCCGACCCGCCCCGACGTCGAGGCCGCCATCGACGAGGACGTCGGCGACGACCTCCTCCGCCTCGTCCTCGTCGCCTGTCATCCGGTGCTGTCCACCGAGGCGCGGGTGGCGCTCACCCTCCGCCTCCTCGGCGGCCTCACCACCGAGGCGATCGCCCGCGCCTTCCTCGTCCCCGAGCCCACCATCGCCCAGCGCATCGTCCGGGCAAAGCGCACCCTTGCCGAGGCGAAGGTTCCGTTCGAGGTCCCCCGCGGCGAGGATCTCTCGGCCCGCCTCCCCTCGGTGCTCGAGGTCGTCTACCTCGTCTTCAACGAGGGCTACGCCGCCACCCGGGGCGACGGCTTGATCCGCTTCGAGCTCTGTGACGATGCGCTCCGCCTGGGACGCATCCTCACCAGCCTCGTCCCCGGCGAGGCCGAGGTCCACGGGCTCGTCGCGCTGATGGAGCTGCAGGCGTCCCGGCTGCGCGCCCGCGTCGGTCCGGACGGAGAGGCCATCCGCCTCTTCGACCAGGACCGGTCTCGCTGGGACCAGCTCCTCATCCGTCGCGGGCTCGCCGCGCTGGACCGCGCCGAGACGCTCCGGAGACCGCTCGGCCCGTACACGCTCCAGGCCGCCATCGCCGCGTGCCACGCCCGCGCGCATACCGGCGAGGAGACCGACTGGAAGGGGATCGTCGCGCTCTACGACGCGCTGGTGGAGCTCACGCAGTCACCGGTGGTCGAGCTCAACCGCGCCGTCGCCGTCTCCATGGCCTTCGGACCCACCGAGGCGCTCGAGCTCGTCGACGCGCTGGGCAACGAGCCCCTGCTCCGCGAGTACCACCTCCTCCCCGCCGTGCGCGGAGACCTGCTGGAGAAGCTCGGGCGTACCGTCGAGGCGGGGAGCGAGTTCGAGCGCGCCGCGGCGCTCACGCAGAACGTCCGCGAGCGAGCGCTCCTCCTCGGCCGTGCCCGCGCCTGCGGACGCCGCACCGGGGGGACCGGGCCCCAGGCGTGATCGCCTCTCGGCCATGGGCCGGCCGCCGGCAGCCCTGCCGCACGGCGGTGGCGTCGGCTCGCCGGCGGCACGGCGACGTGACTTGCGCCTGTCGACGGCTCGACCAAGATGCGGGGCCGCTCCCTGCAGGGGCTTGCCAGGCGGGAATACGGGAGAGAGAGCAGGATTGAGTTCTCCGGCGAGGGTCTCCACGTGAAATACAAGCTCAAGGTCAACGGACAGACCCGTACGCTGGAGGCTCCGGAGGACATACCGCTCCTCTGGGCGCTCCGCGACGGACTGGACCTCAAGGGAACCAAGTTCGGCTGCGGCATCGCCCAGTGCGGCGCCTGCACCGTGCTCATCGACGGCGAGGCTCGCCGCTCCTGCATCACTCCCGTCTCCTCGGTGAGCAGCTCGAGCATCACCACCATCGAGGGCCTGTCGAAGGACGGCAGCCACCCGCTCCAGCGCGCGTGGGAGGAGATCGACGTTCCCCAGTGCGGGTACTGCCAGGCCGGGCAGATCATGTCCGCTGCCTCGCTCCTCGCGAAGACGCCGAATCCGACGGACGGTGACATCGACGCGGCGATGGCGGGGAACCTCTGCCGCTGCGCCACCTACCTCCGGATCCGCCGCGCCATCCATCGCGCCGCCGAGCTGGGCAAGACCACCGCCTCTGCGGCCACCGGGAGCGGCAAATGAGCACCGAGCTCTCGCGACGCACATTCCTCCGCGCCACGGCCATCGCCGGCGGCGGAGTCCTCCTCTCCAGCTTCTGGGAGCCGCTCGACGCCGCCACCGGCTCGAAGGCCCAGGCCGCGGCTCCGGTCCTCAACGCCTTCATCCGGATCCACCCCGACGGGACAGTCACCATCGCCTCCAAGAACCCGGAGATCGGCCAGGGCGTGAAGACCATGCTCCCGATGCTGATCGCCGACGAGCTCGACGTGGAGTGGAAGCAGGTCCGCGTGGAGCAGGTCGGGTTCGATCCGAAGAAGTACGAGAACCAGTGGTCCGGCGGGAGTCAGGCGGTGCCGAACAACTGGCTGCCGATGCGTCAGGTCGGCGCCGGCGGTCGCGCGATGCTCGTCGCCGCGGCGGCCAGGACCTGGAAGGTCCCCGAGTCCGAGCTCACGACCTCGAAGGGAAAGGTCCTCCACAAGAAGACCGGCCGCTCCGTCCCCTATGGCCAGCTCGCCGCCGCCGCCGCGACGGTGACCCCGCCAGACCTCTCGACCGTCAAGCTCAAGGACCCCTCCGAGTTCACCATCATCGGCACGCCGATCCCCGGCGTGGACAATCGGTCCATCGTCACCGGCAAGCCGCTCTTCGGCATCGACGTCACCGTGCCGGGCATGAAGTTCGCGACCTTCCTCAAGTGCCCGGTCTACGGCGGGAAGGTGAAGTCGGCGAACCTCGAAGAGATCCGGCGCATGCCGGGCGTCCTCAAGGCCTTCGTCGTCGAGGGCAGCACCACCAGCAACGAGTTCGGCTCCGGCGTGGCCATCGTCGCCGACGGCTTCTGGCACGCGCAGACCGCCCGCAAGGCGCTGCAAGTCACCTGGGACGAGGGCGAGACCGCGAAGCAGGGCACCTCGGTGTTCGACGCCCGGGCCGCCGCCCTCCTCAAGGAGCCGCCCCAGAAGTCGATCCGGAAGGACGGAGACGTGAAGGCCGCCCTGGCGAAGGCGGCCAAGGTCGTCACCGCCGAGTACAGCTATCCCTTCCTCTCCCACGCGCAGCTCGAGCCGCAGAACTGCACCGCGCACTTCGCCGACGGGAAGCTCACCGTCTGGGCGCCGACCCAGACTCCCGAGGACGGGCGCGAGCTGGTGGCCAAGGTGATGGGCATCCAGGAGGACGACATCACCATCCACCTCACCCGGTCGGGTGGCGGCTTCGGCCGGCGCCTCAAGAACGACTACATGGCCGAGGTCGCGTGGATCGCGCGCGAGGCCGGCGTTCCGGTGAAGCTCCTCTGGACCCGCGAGGACGACTTCGCCCACGACTTCTACCGGCCGGGTGGCTACCACGCCTTCACCGCCGGGCTGGACGCGTCCGGCAAGCTGACCGCGTTCCGCGACCACTTCATCAGCTTCGGGACCGAGAAGGACTTCGCTCCCTCCGCTGCGATGTCCGACACCGAGTTCCCGGCGCGCTTCCTGCCGGACCTGGCGCTCGACGCGTCGGTGATGCCGCTCGGCGTCCCCACCGGGGCGCTGCGGGCGCCACGGAGCAACGCGCTGTGCTTCGCGTTCCAGAGCTTCCTCGACGAGGTGGCCCACGCCGCCGGGAAGGACCCCCTCGCCTTCCGGCGCGCGCTGCTCTCGATGACGCCGCTGCCCGCGGCCCCTCCGCCGCCGAACCGCAGGCCGAACACGCCGCCTCCGACGCCCTTCGACCCGGCGCGGATGATCGGCGTCCTGGACCTGGTCGCCGAGAAGTCCGGCTGGGGGAAGAAGCTCCCCCGCGGAACGGGGATGGGCGTCGCCTTCTACTTCAGCCATCGCGGCCACTTCGCCGAGGTGGCGCAGGTCACGGTGAGCAGGAAGGGTGAGCTGAAGATCGACAAGGTCTGGGTGGCAGGGGACATCGGCAGCGTCGTCATCAACCCGAGCAACGCCGAGAACCAGGCACAGGGAGCCGTGCTCGACGGCCTGTCCGAGGCGCTGGGCCAGGAGATGACCTTCGAGAACGGCCGCGCGGTGCAGAGCAACTTCCACCAGTATTCGCTGATGCGGATGCCCGACTCGATCCCGGTGGAGCTCCACTTCCGGAAGGTGGACGCCCCGCCCACCGGCCTGGGGGAGCCCGCCCTTCCGCCTGCCGTCCCGGCGCTCACCAACGCGATCTTCGCCGCGACCGGCAAGCGGGTGCGCTCGCTCCCGCTGACGAAGCACGATCTGTCCTGGAGCTGAGGCGACCTCTCCTCCGCCTCAGGACGAGCAGTTCACGCCGGTGCAGGAGTTGCTCGGCACCCAGAGGCTGATCGACGGCTCGGTGAATCCGGGCGTCCCGCCGCCCTGGACGGGGATCACCTCGTAATTCAGCGCGTAGAGGTTGCGCCAGAAGTCCACCGCGATGTTCGCTGCGTTCACTCCCATCGTCGTGCAGAGCGGAGCGGTTCCCGTTTGTCCCGGCTGGTAGATGTCGAGACGGTACGTCCCCTGATTCTGCGAGAGGACGTAGATCAGGCCCCCGTACTCCACCGCCAGGTCGAGGTACTCCCAGCCGTCGACGTTTGGCGTCGCCAGCAGCTGGAGGCTGTAGGGGCAGGGCTGGTTGGGGAAGAACTGCTTCGGGTTCCCCCCCAGGTCGAGGGCCTGGATCCGCGCCGGGATCACCGGTGACGAGTCGATGTCTCCGTACTCCAGGACGAGGATCGTTCCGTCCGCCGCGACCGCCACCGCCTGCGGGGCCGTCATGAGCCCGGGCCGGCTTCCCGTCCCCGAGACGGGCTGCGCGAGCAGCTTGACCATCGCATCCGCGTCGTCCATCGGAGTCGGTGGGAGGCGCAGCACCTCCATCTTGTCGTTCGAGCTGCTGATGCTCACGAGGTAGCCCGCAGGATGCAGGACCATGGCAGTCGGCTGGAAGTTCAGCGCACCCCAGGACTGCGACGGGGGCGTCGGGTTGCTGGCAGAGGGCGGAACGTATGCCGGCGGATCCAGCATCACCTGGCGCAAGAGAAAGGCGTCAGGGTTGCTAGTGTCCAGATAGAGGTCCGTCGCGCCCTGGCCGAGCAGGCTGTAGGTGACCATCACCCCGGCGTTCGCGAAGCCGCAGGGCCCGGCGAGATATCCCTGCTGGGCGTCGGCACCCGTGTCGAGGTTCGCGAGCTGGTCGAACTGTCCCGTGTTCCCCGTGCCGCAGGCCGCTCCCTTCGACGGGTCGCTGCTCTGCGATTGCCATGCGTACCCGACGTACCCCGCCTGCGCGGAGGTTCCCTGGCGGATGGTGATGTCCCGGAGGGCGCAGAGCCCCGGGCCTCCGCAGACCAGGTTGGACGAGTTCGCCGTCGGTGCCGGCGCGCCGGTGTCCCAGACGTGATTGCCACTCGAATCGAGCGCGGTCTTCTGCTGGTGCTCGTACTGGGTCGAGGAGTCGACCGGAAAGCTGAGCTCCTCGATCGTGATGGTGGGGTTTGCGTTCTTGTCGTTGACGATGCGTCCGGTGCTCCCCTTGCCGAGCAGGACCCTGGCCGAGCTCGGCGTGCCAGCCTGGTAGAACGCGACGGAGACGTCGACCATCCCGCCGAGCGGCACCGAGGGGAAGAGCACCGGAGGGAGCGTCGGCCGGCCCGGCGGATTCACCGCCAGGTCCTGGACGTACGGGCTGCCGTCGTCGAACAGCACCGTGACGGTGCACTGGTCCGCGTTGGCAGGGAATCCCGCGGCCTTCGGGTCGGGGTTGATCTGGACGCTGAGGTCGTGCGTGAAGGCCAGATCGTTCACGTACGTCCAGGGAGACTCGGCGATCTCGATCGACGTCTCGAGCAGGGTGGCAACGCCCGCGGCCACCGAGATCCCGAGCAAGATCCACCCGGCGATGGGGATCGAGTCGTCCGCGATCGCCTGCGCCGTCGCGGGGATCATCGCCGCGACCAGTTCTCCGACGGCGCCGCTGACGCCCTGGGTGAGCAGGGCCTTGAGGAAGCCGAGGCTCATCGATTCCCAGAAGGCCGCAGAGTACTCGGGCGTGTTGCTGATCGCGGCGCCCAGGATGGAGATCAGCTGCTGCGCGAGCACTCTCGCGATCCCCACGACGGTCTGCATGACCGGCGCGAGCGAGGCCGCCGCCCCCATCGCGCAGAGCATCGCGGTGACCCCGTAGCTCACGACGCCGGTCATGACCTCGCCGGGAAGCAGCGTCTCGGGATAGTTCCTCGCTCCTGCACCGATGCCGCTGGCGAGGATCCGGACCGTGGACGCCTCCTGCGGGACGGTGAAGGTCGGCGTGAGGAATCCCGGCCACGTCGGGATGCCCAGGATGGTGAAGATCGGACCCAGCACGCCGATGAACATCTCGGTCGGGGTATCCGAGGTCTTGTCGTGCTGAGGGATGATCGTCCCGGCGACGTACTCGGGAATGTCGGTGAGGGTCAGTGGCGTGATGCCATCTGCCTCGAGGAACTGGAGGTAGATGCCCAGGAACCGGACGTACCAGTTGTACAGCGTCAGCGAGACCTGTGGACTCGGAGCGGTGCCGGTGACCGACGTCTTCAGCTGGAAGCCGTTCTGCGGCCCCTGCTGCTTCAGCGTCATGACGGGCCCGGTTCCCGCGCCGCTCACCACGCCGATGTCGACGGAGGTCGAGCCATCGTGGCGAGCCCACATCGCGCCGGCGAGGGCTGGGTTCGGTGGATCGCCGGGCTGGGGGTCGAGCCCCGTGACGTCCTTGCCGAGGTTCTCGTCGTCCTTCACCTGAGTCGAGACACGCGACACCACGGAGCCCGCGAAGCCGACGATCTCCGGATGGAAGACCGGGATGTACTGGATGCGTCCGGCGTGGGTTCCGTGGACGTTCCTGAACGGCTGCCCCGAATCGTCGAGCACCGGGATCAGGGTGCCCCACCCGGTCGGGTTGGTCTTTCCAGAGACGCCCGGCATGGCCGGACCGAACTGGGCGGTCGCGAGCGCCTTCGTCAGCTTCCCGATGTCCGGGTCGGTGTTGATGTGATTCGTCTGGATGTGGGCGGCCGACTTCGGGTCCAGGCTGAAGAGATCCGGCCCACCGCCGAGGATTGCCGCGGCCTGCGAGTTGGCATCGAGGAACACCTGCTCCTCGAGGAGGTCCTCCTCGGTGCGAGCCGCCGGAATGCCGTACATGGCGCGCTTGGGCGACAGCGGTAGCGGACCGCTGGGGGTTCGCGCCCGAGCACGCTCGTACGCGTGAGAGATCGAGCCGGGAGGGAGCAGCACGTAGACGGCAGACATCGACCAGGTCCCGGCCCCGGTATCGATGTCCGAGCTCACGTACGAGAGTGTCACGCTGTCGGTCGCAAAGCTCGTGCCCTCGATGTGATGCGTGATCTGACCATCGGGGACGCCACGAAGGAATGCGTTGTGCCGGCGTGCCCGGACGAGCACGTCGGGGGCGTCGGTCACCTTCGTGAGGCGATAGCTCTTGCCGCCGCCGGTGAGGAAGTACGTCCGGCTCGCGAAACCCTCGTGCGAGAAATTGAAGAAGAGCGTTCCTGGCGCTACGTCCTCGTCGTGCCGGCAGCTCCCGAGCAGCGATGGCGCGGCGAGCAGCAAGCCCGTCCCCGCGGCGCCGACGAGGAACTCACGCCGACGCAACCGCGCCCGTGCCCCGACCGGCTCGTGCTGGAGCCTGCGCCGACGGGAGCGGTCCGCCCGAGCGCGCCGCCGCATCTCTTTTCGCCGGCGCAGCCGCTGCCGGGTCGCCTGGTGCTTGCTCATCCGCCCTCCCCGGCAGCCCCTCACCAGTCGCCGTTTGCCGAGTTTCCGTTGCAGGTCGCCGACTGATTGGCATTCGTGTAGGTCGCGTTGTTGCTGTAGTAGCCGTGCGTCGTTGCCTCGTCGATCGCGATCGGGCTCTTCCAGGCCGGGTTGCCGTTGGGCCGCGGGTGCGTCAGCCCACAGCCGCCAGCGTACTGATTGCCGTCGGGACAGACGGTGTTGGAGGTGGTCGACGGAACCTGCGTCACGAACTTCGTGTAGTCCATGTTCACGCAGACCGGCTGATTGGGGTCTTCCCATCCCCTGAACCCGGTGTTTTCACCGCCGAGCAGGACCTGCATCGTGTTCCCGTTCGGCTCGAAGTCGAGATAGGCGTTCAGGAAGCTCGCGTCGTCGAGCGAGACGGCCGTGAAGTTCGCTCCCTGGAGGAATGCCCCGACAAACGTGGGCGCCTGGAAGCTGGCGCTGTCGAAGTCCGCTGCCACCAGGATGGCATTCGTGAAGTCGACATTCTCGAGCTCCGTCTTCGAACCCCGGAAGTCGACTCCATAGAGGAAGGCACCGGAGAAGTTGGTTCTGCTCATCGTCGCGCCGACGAGGGTCGCGCAGCTGCAGGTGAACCCGGTGCGCGGCGTCTGCTTGCACTGAGTCCCCGCGTCGGGGCTGGTCTCGCAGGGGAACGAGGGCTCACCCGAGATCGGGACGTAGGACCCGTAGATGTTCGCGTTGGCGAAGACCGTGCCCTGCAGCTTCGCGTTCGACAGGTCGACGTTCTTGAGATGCGCGCCGGTGAAGTCGGCGGCGCCGCTCGGCGAGCCACCGTCCGGATTGCCGGAGAGCAACGCCCCGGCCAGTGACGCGGCCTCCAGGTTCGCCTGCACGAACTGAGCGCCGTAGAGCTTGCGCCCGCCGCTGAGGTCGACGTTCTGAAGGCTGCTCCTGCGGAACCGGATCCCCGTGAGGTCGGTTCCGGCCTGGAAGGTCGCCCCGTCGAGGGTCGCCTCCTCGAGGAAGGCGCCGACGAGTCCGACACCGCCGAAACGAGCTCCGGTGAAGTCCGCGCCCGCCGAGGCCACGGTCTGGAATCCGGTGACGTCGATGAGGATCGCGCCCTGGAAACCCGCGTCCTGCAGCTGGCCTCCGTCGAGGTTCGCGCCGGTGAGGTCCGCTCCGCTGAGATTCGCACCGTGGAAGATGGCGCCCTGGAGATCGACCTGCCGAAAGGACGTCCCGGCGAGCGTTGCGCCGTCGAAGCGCGTCCCCTGGAAGGGAGGTCCACCAGCGGTCACGGTGGCTCCGGGCCAGAACGCTCCACTCAGGTCGAAGCCCGCCGGAGAGCCGGGAAAGAAGAGGGCTGCGTTGGTCAGGTTCACCAGGCGCAGCCCCGCGGCGCTCATGTATCCGTCGTTCACCCTCGTGTTCGAGAAGTTGGACCGACAGGACGAGATGTCCGGATCGAAG
>Ga0068863_100003252_pt1 | contig 16066 bp, 18 predicted proteins | sample KBSSwiS62_FD_66596 | JGI IMG/M metagenome (GOLD analysis project Ga0068863, IMG submission 66596) | Switchgrass rhizosphere microbial communities from Kellogg Biological Station, Michigan, USA - KBS Switchgrass S6-2 | ecosystem: Host-associated > Plants > Roots > Rhizosphere > Soil ...
CACTGGGCCAAGGTGTTCGCCGACAGCGACGCCTGCGTCGCGCCGGTGCTGTCCTTCGCCGAAGTCGAAACCGAACCACACATCACCGAGCGCGACACGTTCTACCGCGAGAACGGTTTTCTGTATCCCGTACCGGCGCCGCGGTTTTCGCGCACTGTGCCCGACCAACCGAAAGCGCCGGGAGTACCCGGCGCCGACACCGACGCCGTCCTGCGCGACTGGCAGTAGAGGAAAGGAACGCAATCAGTGGAGATCAAAGACGCGGTAGCCGTTGTCACCGGGGGAGCCTCGGGTCTCGGCCTGGCGACGACGAAGCGGCTGCTCGACCGGGGCGCATCCGTCGTCGTCATCGACCTGCGAGGTGAGGACGCGGTCAAGGAACTCGGCGATCGCGCCCAGTTCGTGGAGACGAATGTGACCGATCCCGACGCGGTGTCCGCAGCACTCGACGCCGCAGAAAAGATCGGCCCGCTGCGCATCAACGTCAACTGCGCCGGTATCGGCAACGCGGCCAAGACGCTGTCCAAGGACGGCCCGTTCCCGCTCGACGCATTCAAGAAGGTCGTCGAGGTCAACCTGATCGGCACGTTCAATGTGCTTCGGCTGTCGGCCGAGCGCATCGCCAAGACCGAACCGATCGACGGCGAGCGTGGCGTCATCATCAACACCGCGTCCGTCGCGGCGTTTGAAGGACAGATCGGCCAGGCCGCGTACTCCGCATCCAAGGGCGGCGTGGTTGGCATGACGCTGCCGATCGCCCGCGACCTGTCGCGTGAGTTGATCCGCGTCGTGACGATCGCGCCGGGCCTGTTCAAGACTCCGCTGCTCGGCTCGCTGCCCGAGGAGGCGCAGCAGTCGCTGGGCAAGCAGGTGCCGCATCCGGCCCGCCTCGGTGATCCCGACGAGTACGGCGCGCTGGCCGTGCACATCGTCGAGAACCCGATGCTCAACGGCGAGGTGATCCGCCTGGACGGCGCAATCCGGATGGCGCCCAGGTAGGTCACTGATGACGATAACGACGAAGTTCACCGAAACGTTCGGCATCGAGCATCCGATCGTCCAGGGCGGTATGCAGTGGGTCGGTCGCGCGGAACTTGTTGCCGCCGTTGCCAATGCGGGTGCGCTCGGCTTCATCACCGCGTTGACGCAGCCGACGCCCGCAGACTTGGCCAAGGAAATCGCCAAGTGTCGCGATCTAACGGACAAGCCGTTCGGCGTGAACCTGACGATTCTGCCGACGATCAACCCTCCTCCGTATGACGAGTACCGGCAGGTGATCGTCGACGCCGGCATCAAGATCGTCGAGACGGCCGGCTCGAACCCCGCGCCGCATCTGCCGATGTTTCACGACAACGGGATCAAGGTGCTGCACAAGTGCACCTCGGTGCGCCACGCGGTCAAGGCGCAGAGCCTCGGCGTGGACGGCATCAGCATTGACGGGTTCGAGTGCGCCGGACATCCCGGCGAGGACGACATCCCGGGCCTGGTGCTGATCCCGGCGGCGTCGACCAAGATCGACATCCCGATGATCGCCTCCGGTGGCTTCGCCGACGCCCGCGGCCTGGTGGCCGCGCTGGCGCTGGGCGCCGACGGCATCAACATGGGTTCGCGGTTCATGTGCACCGCGGAGTCGGCGATTCATCAGAACGTCAAGGAAGCGATCGTCGCGGGCAGTGAGCTGGACACCGAGCTGATCTTCCGTCCGCTGCGCAACACGGCGCGGGTGGCAAGCAACACGGTGTCGCGCGAGGTCGTCGATATCCTCAACCGCGGCGGGCAGTTCGACGACGTCAAGGATCTGGTCGCAGGCAAGCGCGGCGTGAAGGTCTACGAGATCGGCGACCTTGATGCGGGCATCTGGTCGGTCGGCACATCGATGGGCCTGATCAACGACATCCCGACGTGCGGAGAGCTGGTGGCCCGGATCGTGGACGAGGCCGAGGAGCTGATCACCGGCCGGCTGGCCGACATGGTCGAGCCTGAGGCAGCAGAGAACGTGGCCTAGAAAACCGAGAAACGAAAGATCGACGAAGGGCCCGTACTGGGCTAACTGTCATGGGTGAACGCGCGCCGCGAGGCGCGCGCTTACTCAGACTGCGGTGGGCAGGGTGTGCTCGTCGTCGAGCTGCTCTGAGGTGTCGCCCTCAACCAGGACATCGCCGTGGTAGAGCGCCTCGAAGTCAACCTTGATGACATCAGCACTGGTGTCGTCGATCCACATGTACTGAACAGTAACCATCACCATTAAGGAATCTTTGAGTCTCGATTCGGAAAATGGTGGCAATTCTTACTGCGGGGTAGGTTCCGGGCTCACGCCGGCGGCGCCGTGAAGTGAATCGGGTTCGTCCCGTTCAGCAATATCCAGGTCAGCAGGGCCGCGGCGACCGCCAAAATGAGCAATCCGGTTGCCACGCGGGCGTCGAACCGGGTGCGGCCGAGGATCCTGGCGTCAACGGAGTAGCCGCCTGCTCCGGTGAACAGCACGGCAGTGGCGCCGACCGCGACAAGAAACGGCACGTTGAACGGTTCGGACCAGAAGGCGGCTGCCGACACGTTGACCGCCCAAGCGTCGAGCATCGCCGCGATCACCGCGCACGCTGCCAGAGGCGTCAGGAACCCCAGCAGCAGGCCGATGCCACCTGCGGTTTCCGTGGCAGTGACCAGGAACGCGGCGAACTTCGGCAGTCGCCAGCCACCGGATTCCATGAATCCGACGGCAGAGTTGAAGTCGAACGCCTTGATCAGCCCGGCCTGAAGCATCGTCGCGCCGAGTCCGAGGCGCAGGATCAGCAGACCTGCATCTGCTGAGGACGTGGTGGCCGGGGTACTCACCTCAGTGGTCGTCGTCATGGTCGGCAGCCTAGGTGGCTGTCAAAACGCTGTGAGTCCTTGCATGGTGAACATCGGTCGGCGCCACGACGTAGTTATCAAGAGGAGGACATGTTGATCTCGGTAAGTTATCGCTGGTAAGTTATCGGCGATATCTCACTCGGAAGGACGCCACGTGCTGCAACGAATCGCCCTGCTGGCCATTGCCGCGCCGCGGCGAATCATTGCGACCGCGCTCCTGGTGATGGTGGCCTGCGGCATCTTCGGCATCCCCGTCGCCAAGCATCTGTCCGCGGGTGGCTTCCAGGACCCGACGTCGGAGTCCGCCCAGGCGACGAAATTGCTCGTCGACAAGTTCGGCCAGGGCGACATGGAGCTGTTGATCAGCGTGACGTCGGGTGCCGGCGCACAGGGCACTGCGGCCCGCGCCGTCGGAACAGACATCGCCGACCAGCTGAAGGCGTCGCCCTACGTCGGCGATGTGACCTCCGCCTGGACCGCCCCGGCGTCCGCCGCGCCAGCGCTGATCAGTAAGGACGGCAAGACCGGCCTGATCGTCGCCGGTATCACCGGCGGTGAGAGCGGCGCCCAGCAGCACGCTAAAGACCTGGCCGAGCGACTCGTCCATGACCGCGACGGCGTCACCGTGCGCGCGGGCGGCGAGGCGATGACCTACGTGCAGATCAACGCCCAGAGCGAAAAAGACCTGCTGACAATGGAATCCATCGCGATCCCGCTCAGCTTCATCGTCCTGGTCTGGGTGTTCGGCGGGCTGATCTCCGCGGCGCTGCCGTTGGCCGTCGGCGGCTTCGCGATCCTCGGCTCGATGGCGGTGCTGCGAGCCATCACATTGGTGACCGACGTGTCGATCTTCGCGCTGAACCTGACGGTCGCGTTGGGTTTAGCGCTTGCCATCGACTACACGCTGTTGATCATCAGCAGATATCGCGACGAACTCGCCGAGGGCGCCGACCGCGACCGAGCGCTGGTGCGCACCATGATGACGGCGGGCCGGACGGTGCTGTTTTCGGCGATGACGGTCGCGCTGTCGATGGTCGCGATGGCGCTGTTCCCGATGTACTTCCTGAAGTCGTTCGCCTACGCCGGCATCGCGGTGGTGGTGTTCGCGGCCGTCGCCGCGATCGTGGTGGCACCGGCGGCGATCGCACTGCTCGGCGACCGGTTGGATTCGCTGGACGCGCGACGGCTGGCCCGCTGGGTGTTCCGTCGGCCCGATCCGGTGCGCAAGCCGATCGAGCAGAACTTCTGGTACCGGTCGACGAAATTCGTTATGCGTCGCGCGGTTCCGATCGGCCTGGCGATCGTCGCGCTGCTGCTGGTGCTTGGCGCACCGTTCCTCGGCATCAAGTGGGGCTTCCCCGACGAGCGGGTACTGCCGCAGACCTTGTCCGCGCGCCAAGTCGGCGACGAGCTGCGCAACAACTTCGCCGTGGACTCCGCCCGCAACGTCACCGTCGTCATACCGGACGCCGCCGGCGTCACGCCTGGCGACATGGACCGCTACGCGTCGGCGCTGTCGCAGGTGCCCGATGTGTCGTCGGTGTCGGCGCCGGGTGGCACCTTCGCAGGCGGCCGACCAGTCGGACCACCTTCTGCCGCAGCCGGATTCAAGGACGGCAGCGCGTTCCTGACCGTGGGCAGCACGGCGCCGCTGTTCAGCGACGCGTCCGAGTCGCAACTCGACCGGTTGCGCGCGGTGACACCACCGGCAGGCCAGCACGTCGAGCTGACCGGCGTCGCTCAGGTCAACCGTGACAGCTCCGACGCGATCACGTCCCGGCTGCCGATGGTCCTCGGCATCATTGCGGTGATCACATTTGTCCTCTTGTTCTTGCTCACCGGCAGCGTGATATTGCCGCTGAAGGCGTTGGTGCTCAACGTCTTATCGCTGACCGCCGCGTTCGGAGCGCTGGTGTGGATTTTCCAGGAGGGCCACCTCGGCGCACTGGGCACCACACCGACCGGAACGCTCGTCGCCAACCTGCCGGTGCTGTTGTTCTGCATCGCGTTCGGGCTGTCGATGGACTACGAGGTGTTTTTGGTGTCGCGGATTCGCGAGTACTGGCTGAAGTCCGGGAGGACCCGGGCCGACAACGACGAAAGCGTCGCGCTCGGCCTGGCGCGGACGGGCCGCGTCGTCACCGCCGCCGCGCTGTTGATGGCGATTTCGTTCGCGGCGTTGATCGCGGCCCAGGTGGCGTTCATGCGGATGTTCGGTTTGGGCCTGACACTCGCGGTGCTCGCCGATGCCACCCTGGTCCGCATGGTGCTGGTGCCGGCGTTCATGCACGTGCTCGGCCGCTGGAACTGGTGGGCGCCGAAGCCGCTGGCCCGGTTGCACGAGCGCATCGGGTTCAGCGAGGGTGGCGTCGACGACGCGCCCGTGGAGAAACGCGAACCGGTCACGGCGTCCGTGGCGGACACTGGTTAGCGTGTCGATCCAGCCCTTGCGACGCCGCCGCGCCCCGCGCGGTTCCGGCGAGCAGTTGCGTGACGAGATCCTCGACGCCGCGACTGAACTGCTGCTGGATACCGGGCACGCGAAGGCGGTGTCGATCCGGTCTGTCGCTCAGCGTGTCGGGGTGACACCGCCGTCGATCTATCTGCACTTCGCCGACAAGGACGCGCTGCTTGATGCGGTCTGCGCCAGGTATTTCGAGAAGCTCGACGAGGAGATGCAGCGTGTCGCGGCGGATCAGCCGTCGACCATCGATGTGCTGCGCGCTCAAGGTCTGGCCTATGTCCGCTTCGCATTGAAAACCCCTGAGCTGTACCGCATTGCGATGATGAGTGAGAGCCGACCCGGCAGCGATGTTGACATGGCGTTGAACACGTCCGCGTTTGTGCACATGCGCAACTCGGTAGAGTTGTTGATGGAAGAGGGGATCTACCCGCCGGGCGATCCCACGGCCAAGGCACTCGAACTGTGGACCGTCGCCCACGGGCTCTCGGCGCTGCTGATTTCACGACCGTATCTGCCGTGGGGTGACGTCGAATCGTTCGCAGACCGCGTGATGAAGTCGGTGTGCGTCGGTCAGATTATTTCGGGAGAGATCGATCCGGACCTGCCGCCCACCGAGGCCATTGCACTGCTGAAGGGAAAGCTCGATGGCGACTAGCACCGTGGACAACCCGTTCTTCGCCCGAGTGTGGACATGGATGTCAAGCCACGAACCGGAGTCACTGAAGCAACTGCGCCGCGAGAACCTCGCCGGCCTTTCGGGACGTGTGCTCGAGGTCGGCGCGGGCACCGGGACGAACTTCGAGTTGTATCCCGACACCGTGACCGAGGTGGTCGCCGTCGAGCCCGAGCGCAGGCTGTCGGTACAGGCCGAGCAGGCGGCCGCTGCGGCGTCGGTGCCGATCCGCGTCAGCGCCAACACGGTGGAACAGTTCGCCGACGCGGAGCCGTTCGACGCGGCGGTGTGCTCCCTGGTGCTGTGCTCGGTCGACGACCCTGATCAGGTTGTGCGTCAACTCTTTTCGGCACTCAAGCCCGGTGGTGAACTTCGCTACTTCGAACACGTCGCCAGTAGCGGTTGGCGCGATCGGCTGCAGAGGTTCGCCGACGCCACGCTGTGGCCGCGGATGGCCGGCAACTGCCACACGCATCGCCATACCGAGCAGACGATCGTCGATGCCGGCTTCAAGGTGTCGGGCGCTCGCCGCGAGTGGGTGTTGCCGGCGTGGATGCCGGTGCCGAGCTCGGAGGTCGCGATCGGCCGCGCGGTCAAACCGTGATTTGTGTGCGTATAGGAGCGGTGAGCGCTCCGAAACGCACACAAATCACCCGATCGCACGCCTTATCTCAGCGATGACACGTTGCGGGTACTCGGTGAGGTCCAACCACGTGAAGCGCAGCACCTTCCAGCCGAGCAATGCGATCTTGTTCTGCCGATTGCGATCGCCGACAAACGCGTCTGGATCGCTGTGGAACGCCCAGCCATCGACTTCGATGGCTACTTTCTGCTTGGGAAAACCCACGTCGACCTTGTAGCCGCCGACTGGATAATTCGTCTTCCACCCGGTGATGCCCGCTTGGCGTAGGAGTTTGACGAGAAGACGTTCGGCCTCCGAACGCGCGCCATCGGCAGCGGCTTGCAGCAGTCTCCTAGCGGCGGGTGAACCGTGCCGGCCCTTGTTGCGAAGGTGCGCGTGCCATAGGTCACGCAACTCGACATGGCGCTGTAGCGCCGAGTCCATCAACGCGGCACCGCCCCGAAAGCGGACCGCAGCTTCGACGACCGTCAGCGCGAATTCGGTCACCCGCAACGCATTTCGCTCGACCACATCAGACCGTGCCAAGTCACGCCGTCGCATGCGTACGCCGTCGCGGTGCGGATGGTGACTCGACCGCGGCACCGTTACCTCGACGACCTCAGGTGCAAATTTCGTTAGGCCATGCCACCACGCTGCGGCCAGTCCGCTGGCGACGGCTTCGAGTCCGTAACCCCACACCGCCGCCCTGACTCGCGCAGCATCGGTGAACGGACGGTCGTCGGCGAAAAACACTCCCGGCGCACAGCGTCGCCACTGTCCCGACCGGACGCGCCGATCGACAGCGTGTCTGCTTAATCCGCATTGTTCGGCCTGCGCGAGTGTGATTACTCCGTCATGCCGACGTAGATAATCGCCGACCACAGTATGAGTCGACGCGAGGGAGCCTCAACTGGTTCCATCGACGGTGATTTGTGTGCATCGAGGAGCGGTGAGCGCTCCAAAACGCACACAAGTCGCTACGGGAGCAGGGCGGGCAGCCGCTGCAGCAGTCCCGGAAGCGCGCTGGCCGCAGACTCGCGGACGACGGCCGTGGCGGTGTCGGACAGCGGCGTGCGCTCCGGGTTCACCTCGATGACCGGGATACCGTTCGCCGCCGCGAACTCGGGCAATCCTGCCGCGGGGTAGACGATCGACGAAGTGCCGACAACGATCACCACGTCGGCATGCGTGACCGCATCGAGCGAACGCTGCCATGCCTCGTCGGGCAGCGCTTCGCCGAACCACACCACATTCGGGCGGATCAATCCGCCGCACACGCATTGCGGCGGGTCGACCGATTCCACGGGTTCAGGCATCGTCGGCAACTCGTCGAGATACTCGCGGCCGCAACGGTCGCAACGGAATTCGAACAGGCTGCCGTGCAGGTGATAGACGCGCTTGCTGCCTGCGCGCTCGTGGAGATTGTCGACGTTTTGGGTGACGACGTGCACGTCGGCGTAGTCCTGCCAGGCCGCCACGGCGAGATGGCCGTCATTCGGCTGCACCGAGCCCATCATCTGGTGGCGCCACAGGTACCACGCCCACACCTTGTCGGGGTGGTCCTGCCAACCCTCGGCGCTGGAGATCTCATAGGGGTCGACCTTCGCCCACAGCCCCGTCTCGGCATCGCGGAAGGTCGGCACCCCGCTCTCGGCGGAAATGCCTGCTCCGCTGAGCACCGTCACTCGCACATCACCAAAGTAGCCCGTTTAAGCGATACTGATGCATGTGGCCGAGTTGGGGGATTGGGTTCGCGTTGATCAGCACGCCGCCAAGCCGCTTTTCGACCAGCTCAGGACGCAGATCATCGACGGGATCAGGGACGGCACACTGCCGCCCGGCACCCGATTGCCGACGGTCCGCGAGCTGGCGGGGCAGATGAGCCTGGCGGTCAATACGGTGGCGCGCGCATATCGAGAGCTGGAGTCGGCGGGCATTCTTGAAACCCGCGGGCGTTTCGGTACTTTCGTTGCTCGGGTCGATCCGGCCGACACCGCGATGGCGACGGCGGCGCACACGTTTGTGTCTGCGGCGCGCGCGCTGGGCGTCGACAAGGACGAGGCCTTGAAATACGTCGAGGCGGCATTCGGTTAGCCGCGCCACCGCAGCACGTCCAACGCGACGGCGACGTCGACGCTGGACTCGGCGAGCGGCCGCGGCAGCAGTTCATCAGCGCGGGCGAGCCGGCGCAGCAGTGTGTTGCGGTGGGTGAATAGACGTTCCGCGGCCCGCGACGCGTTGCACTGTGATACGACGAATGTCCTTACCGTGTCCTGCAATTCGGGCCCCGCGGACTCGAGGTCGCCGAGTGTGTGTTTGACGAACTCGGCGGCGCGGTCGGTGTCGGCGGTGATCAGCGCGACCAGTTGGACGTCGGTGAACAGCGCGACCTGCTGCGGTGAATGCAACCGCGCCATGAACTGCTGGGTGGTGATCGCGTCGAAATGACTGCGCCGAAACCCGTCGACGCCGGCACCCCTCGGGCCGATCGCGATGCGGACGTCGGGCATCGCGGCGACCGACCGCAGCAAAACATCGGTGTCGACGGCGCCTGCCACCCAGACCCACCGGGTTGCCGCACTGGCCAAAACGGTCAGCGTGCGGGCGGCCGCAGCGTGCCCGAAAGCCTCGGCTGCGCGGTCGAGGCGGGCCAGATCGCCGCCGGGGTCGTCACTCCAGATCACGGCGGCGGTGTGGGGCCCGGTCAATGCATAGCCGAGTCGTTCCTCCGCGCGCCGGCGGGGGATGGGCGCGCCGTCGAGAAGCAGCGCGACGGTCTCGCGACGTTCGGCATGCGTCCCGCGGGTGAGTTCGTCGCGCTCCAGGTCGATCTGGGCTGCGATGGCCGCCAGTGTCGCGTCGACGAACGCGCTGATCGACTGCGAGCACACGTCGAGTAATTCGTGCAGCTCTTCCGGATCGGACGTCAGCTCGAACGCGATTTCCATCAGCCGGCGCCAGGCCGCGCCTTCGCCGACGCGGTAGGCGTCCAGCGCGAACGCGTCGAGTCCCCGACGCACCAGTTCACGCGCGACCGCCACCGGCTCAGGTCCGGTGTTCGGCGGCACCGGCGCGCCGGGATCGCGGACGTTGGCGGTGGACCAGAAGTACAGGTTGGCCTGATTGCTGCGGCTCACGGCCCCGGCGAGGTCGGGATCGGCGGCGATCGCCGGGTTGGCGCCGAGCACCGCGGTGTCGAGTTCCTCGAGCCACTCCGGCGGCGCATTGACGATGATCTGCGCGCACTGCCGAATCAGCTCCCTGACCCGGGCCGACGGGGGATTCGACGTCATCGCACCACGGTAGACCGCCTGGTGCAAAGTGCACCAGAGCAGACCAATATTGAGACGATTTGCTCTTGGGTTCGCGGGCCTTCAGACGCGACCATCAATGCAACGAAAACCCATCGTCAGGAGTCACACCATGGCCCGCACCCCCAGTCGCATCGAGCACGTCGACGTTCTCATCGTCGGCGCAGGCATCTCCGGCATCGGCGCGGCGTACTACCTGCAGCAGGAGCATGCGGGCCGGACCTACGCCGTTCTCGAGGCGCGTGGCGCGTCGGGTGGCACGTGGGATCTGTTCCGCTATCCGGGAATTCGCTCGGACAGTGATCTGCATACGTTCGGCTACGAGTTCAAGCCGTGGCGGGACGAGGATGCCATTGCGTCGGCCGACAAGATCCTGAGCTACCTGCGCGAGACCACCGAAGAAAACGGCATCGACGCCAACATCCGGTTCCACCACAAGGTCCTGGCCGCTGCATGGTCGAGCGACGACGCGCGCTGGGTGGTCGATGTCGAGCGCTTCAACGACGAGGACGACACCGAGGAGTTGGTGCAGTTCAGCGCGAACTGGATCTTCTGCGCCGGCGGCTACTACCGCTACGACAAGGGCTACACGCCGGAGTTTCCCGGCCGCGACCGATTTCGCGGTCAGATCGTGCATCCCCAGCACTGGCCCGAGGATCTCGACTACGCCGGCAAGAAGGTCGTCATCATCGGCAGCGGCGCGACCGCGGTGACGCTGGTGCCCGCGATGGCAGGCACGGCCGGTCATGTGACGATGCTCCAGCGCTCACCGACGTACGTGCTGCCTGTGCCGTCGAAAGACACGTTCGCCAACGCGGCGCAAAGGCTGCTCGGCGCCAAGCGTGGTTATGCGCTGGCCCGGCGCAAGAACATCGTCAGGCAACGTGCGGTCTACCAGTTGTCGCAGAAGTATCCGGCCGCGGCGCGCAGGCTGATCCGTCACCTCAACGCCAAGGAGCTACCTGAGGGCTATCCGGTCGACGAGCACTTCCGCCCCGCATACAACCCGTGGGATCAGCGGTTGTGCACGGTGCCCGACGCCGACTTGTTCAAAGCGATCAGCAGCGGTGCGGCCTCGGTGGTCACCGATCGGATTGCCACCTTCACCGAAACCGGCGTACAGCTGGAATCCGGAGAGCATCTTGATGCCGACATCATCGTCACGGCAACGGGTTTGAACATTCAGCTGTTCGGCGGCATGTCGTTGACAGTCGATGGCATGCCAGTCGATCCCACCGACTCCGTGGTCTACAAGTCGATGATGCTGGCCGGGGTGCCGAACTTCGCATTCGCGTTCGGATACACCAACTCGTCGTGGACGCTCAAGGTGGGCCTGTTGTGCGAGCACTTCTGCCGCTTGCTGACCCACATGGACGCCTGCGGCTACGACATCGCGCGTCCTGAGTTGGCGGATCCGGCGATGACGACCCAGCCGATGCTCGACCTCGGCGCCGGCTATGTTCAGCGTGCCCTCGACCGGTTGCCGAAGCAGGGCGAGGGCGACCCGTGGCGCGTGCAGATGAACTACTACCACGACATCGAACAGCTGCGCGAGGGTTCAGTTGTCAACCCCCACTTGCACTTTGGATCCTCGAGCCGGGCCGCTGACGACGCTAGCCGAATTCCAGCAGGGTCAGCACGGGTCTGACGGGATCGAGTAACGGGATCCGTTGCGCTGTCCACATCAGCGCGTTGAGAACCTTGCCGCGGCCTGGGGGAAACGGCAGATCGTGGACGGCCCGGATGCCGGGAATCGTGTTCACCAGGTCCGCGACCTCCGTGACGGTCAGGGTGAACGGCATCGGCGGGACCCGGTAACGCAACGAGGTGCGCATGCCGTGGCGGTGTAATGCTGCCAGGCCGGCAGGCGGCAGATCGAACATCATCTGCCCGCCGGGAAAGCGTGCCGCACACTCGGCGATGAGCGCTAAGGCCTCGTCGGGCTGCAGGTACATCAGCAGCCCCTCCGCAGTGATGAACACGCCGTGTTCGGCGTCGACTTGGTCCATCCAACAGAAGTCGAGCGCCGACTGCGCGCACATCCGCACCCGATCTGAGGCGGGCAGCAGCTTGCGTCGCAGCTCGATCATCGGCGGGAGATCGACTGTGAGCCATTGGAATTGGTCACCGACACCCGCAGCAGTCAAGCGGTAGAAACTGGTCTGCAGGCCCTCGGCCAGCGCTACCACGGTTGCTCCGGGATGGTCGGCGAGATAGCGGCGGGTGTGCCTGTCGTAGGCCAGGGCCCGCAACGCCATGTCCTGGCGACGGGCAAAGCCGAACTTCGCGAAGTCGTAGTCGATCGCATCGGCGAGTTCGATCGCCACCGGGTCGTCGATGACCGAGTCCGGCCTGCGCGCCTCGTTCGCGCGCACCCGCAACGTCAGCAGCGCGGTCTCGGAGACGCCGGTCAGCACGGTGCCATCGGCCTTGGCGGTCGGAGCAGAGCTCATCGCAGCACCTTTTCGACAGTGCGCAGATTGCGGGTGGTGGTCGAGGACTTGTACCGCTTCTTGCCCATGGTTTTGCCGATGGTCGTGCCGAGTGTGCCCTTGGGGCACTGCCAGTAGATGACGCCCTTGCCGCGTTTGACCTTTTCGTCCGGCCCGGCATCCTTGCCGAGCGCCGCGAGTTCGTCGAGCACGTCTTTGTCGGTGACGAAGGTGATGTAGGAATGCTGGCCCTCGACCTCGCGCTCGAATGGATAGGCCTTGGAGATCGCCGCGACGGTCTTGATGTCGTAGGCCAATACCCAGGCGTCGTAGCCGAATGCGTCGCGCAACGCCTTCTCGGCCTTCTTCCGCACCGCCTCCACCCCGGATCGGCTTTCCAGCAGGACATTGCCGCTGGCCAAAATCGTTCGCACATTGGCGAATCCGGCTTCTTCGAACGCCTTGGCCACCTCGGCCATCTTGAGGTTGACGCCACCGACGTTGACGCCGCGCAGAAATGCAGCGTATCGGGTCATAGCGGCCATCTTAGTAGCGATTTGGTTGCCAACTCATGCATTAGTAACAGCAACACCGGATTTCACCGTTGGTCGACAGGGCAGGTGAAACAACCCGTCGTGGGGGAGGTACGCCATGGACTTCCGGGTCGGCGTGATCGAAAACATCGTCAACACCCGGTATGGGCCCGACCCGATGCTGCGCGCGGGCCGCCTGGCCGCCGTGGCTGCCGGTGTCGACTCGCTCTGGGTGCCCGATCACCTCAATTCGCTTTTCCCGCGGTCGATCTGCACGGAGCGCTACATGGGGGCCGCGAAGTTGGCTCCGTCGCCGGATGCCTACCTCGAACCGTGGACTATCCTTGGCAACCTCGCCGCGCGCAACCGGCTCCGCCGGCTCCGGCTCGGCGTGTGCGTCACCGACGCCGGACGCCGCAATCCCGCGGTCACAGCGCAGGCGGCGGCGACGCTGCATCTGCTGAGTCGCGGACGCGCCATCCTCGGCATCGGCCCCGGCGAGCGTGAGGGCAATCAGCCCTACGGGGTCGATTGGTCGAAACCGGTGGCCCGCTTCGAGGAGGCCCTCGCGACCATCCAGACGCTGTGGCGCTCGTAGGGCGAACTTGTCAACCGGGACTCGCAGTGGTTTCCGTTGCGCAACGCGGTGTTCGATCTTCCGCCGTACAAGGGTCGGTGGCCGGAAATCTGGGTCGCCGCGCATGGGCCGCGCATGCTGCGTCTGGCCGGACGCCATGCCGACGCGTGGTTCCCGGCGTTCATCTTCAGGCCGAAGGACTACGCACAGGCATTGGAGACCGTCCGTTCGGCCGCTTCCGACGTGGGCCGCGATCCGTCGACGGTGACACCGGCTGTGTTGCTGGCCGTCGTCACCGGCCGCAGCGAGGACGACGTCGACGAGGCGCTGGATTGCGTCGGCGCCAAGATGTACGGGCTGACGGGTTCGGCCGAGATCTGGGCGCGCCACGGCGCCGAGCACCCGATGGGTCCCGATTTCACTGGCGCGCAAGACATTCAACCGCAGACGCTCGACGAGAAGACGGCACTCGAGTACACGTCAAAGGTGCCGCGGTCCATGCTCGAGGAGATGTATCTGACCGGCACGCCCGACCAGGTGATCGAGAAGGTCGCCGAGTGGCGCGATCACGGCCTGCGGTATGTGGTCGTTGCGAATTCAAGCGGGGCGCAGCGCAGCCTGCGCAAGGGAATGGCGTCTGCTATGCCGTTCGGAACGATCATGCGCGGGCTGAGGAAGCTGTGAGCTTCACCCGAATTCCAGCAGCGTGATGCTCGGCCGCCTGTGCCGCAGCAGGCCGATGCGGTCCAGCGGCGGCCAGAAGGCCAGCTTGAAGATTCCGCGGCCCGGCGGCAGGGCGATATCGCGGGCGGCGACCACCCCCGGAATGCGCCCGGTCAGGCCGATGCCTTCGTCGGCAGTCAGCGCGAACGGCATCGGTGGCGTGATGTAGCGGCCGGAGAGCTTGTGCTCCTTCAGGGTGCGCTGGCTGAACCAGGGCGGGACCGAGTCGAACATCATCTGCCCTCCGGGGAAGCGGTCCGCGCAGTCGCGGATCAGGCTCAGCGCGTCGTCTGGTTCGAGATACATCAGCAGCCCCTCGGCGGTGATGAATACGCCGCCGGAGTCGTCGACGCGATCCATCCAGCTGCGATCCAGCGCCGACTGCGCCAATTCGATGATCCGCTCGTCGCGCGGCAGCAGCCGTTCGCGCAGCGCCATCACTGGGGGCAAATCAATGGAGTACCACGTGAATTCGCGTGCGCTGGCATTGTCCAGTCGCCAGAAGCTGGTCTGCAGCCCCTCGGCGAGCGCAACGACCGCCGCCTTCGGGTGCGCCGTCAGATATGCACGCGTCGTCGTGTCGAACGCGAGCGCCCGCAGGGCGTGCACCTGGCTCGGTCTGCCGAACTTGTCGTAGTCGTAGTCGATGGCGTCCAACAATGCGACCGCCCGCGGATCACGGATCACCGCGTCGGATCGTTTCGCCTCGGTCGCCCGGTTGCGTAGCGTCCATAGCGTGGTGGCCGAGACGCCGTCGAGTACGTTGCCGTCGACTTGGGAAAGGTTCGCCATTGGCCCGATGGTAGAGACGTAGGCTGCGAAGATGGTCCGCCACGTATTCGACGACAAGCTGTTGGCCGTGCTCTGCGGGAACGCGCTGGGCGTGCTGGCCACCATCAAGCGCGACGGCAGGCCGCAGTTGTCGAATGTGTCCTACTGGTTCGACAAGCAAAATCTGGCGATTCAGGCGTCGATCACCGAGGAGCGGGCCAAGACCCGCAACCTGCGCCGGGACCCCCGGGCGTCGATCCATGTCAGTTCGGACGACGGCTGGGCCTACGCCGTCGCCGAGGGTGAAGCCACCCTGACCCCGCCCGCCGCGGCGCCCGACGACGACACCGTCGAGGCCCTGATCGCGTTGTATCGCAATATCGCCGGTGAGCACCCCGACTGGGACGACTACCGGCGTGCGATGGTCGACGAACGCCGGGTGCTGCTGACGATTCCGGTCGCGCACGTCTACGGGATGCCACCGGGCATGCGGTAAACGGCACGACGGCCGCGGCGGCGGGGGGTTAGGCTGCCGTCATGGCTGATGCGCCGGAAGACGACACCAAACGCAAGTTCCGGGAAGCGCTGGAGCGGAAGAAGGCCAAGGCAGGCGGCGGCGCCGACCACAAGGACGGCGGAGCCAAGCAGCCACGGGCCCACGGGCCGCTCGAGAGTCGCCGGGAGTTCCGCCGCAAGAGCGGTTAACCCGTGACACCGGAATTCCTGGTCACCACGCTGATCGTGGTGGCGTCGCCGGGTGCAGGCGTGCTGTACACGGTTGCCGCCGGGATATCGCGCAACGTCGATGTGAAAAAGGTTGAGAGGCAACGGATCTATTCAAACCGCTACATTGCCTTGCGCCGTAGCTCATGCGGGCTTGCGGGCCAGGGCGTCGACAGCGCTTATCGGACAACTTGAAGACTTTGGCGGAGCGGCTTCGGCCCGTGCCGGGTGATGGCCCGGCCGTCATGCCATCCGCTGGGCGCGGCTATGTCGATAGCTCGTTCGACGGCCCCGTTACGGAAGCCGATGCGTTCGATGAGGAGACGGAAGAGGCCGGGCGCTTTCGCGGTCAGGGTGAGGGTTTTCGGGATGATGATTTGGTCTGCG
>Ga0068863_100003253_pt1 | contig 16066 bp, 14 predicted proteins | sample KBSSwiS62_FD_66596 | JGI IMG/M metagenome (GOLD analysis project Ga0068863, IMG submission 66596) | Switchgrass rhizosphere microbial communities from Kellogg Biological Station, Michigan, USA - KBS Switchgrass S6-2 | ecosystem: Host-associated > Plants > Roots > Rhizosphere > Soil ...
GGTTGGTGCGGGGTGGGCCTGCGGTCGTGGCGGGGAGTCCCAGGGCGGCGCGTAAATGTGGGGCGTTGAGGTCGCTGGCGGTCAGGTGCGCTGCTTCAGCGCTGGCCACGTTGGCGCCCTACCTGCCCCTCGGTGAACGTAGACCGCTCCTTGCCCAGGCGCTCACCGCCGCAACCGCAATCGATTGGCCATCGGACCGCGCCTCCCATCGAGGAAACCTCTGCGGCACAGGGGAAGTGGGCTTGTGGGGCGGGTGGGGCTCGAACTCACGACCGGAGGATTATGAGGATGACTCTCCGTGATATTTGCTGGCTGTCGCCGAGGTTCGCCGCGTGCCATGGGTTGCCACTGGGTGCCGTCCTGGCCGGCTGACAAGCTCGCCTAGGCATTTCTCCCCGATCGAAGATCCCGAACTGTGCGCGACCATGCCGCGCTGTATCGCCCGGTTCGGCATCACGTCGGCTTCACCGCTCCGCTAGTGCCGATCAAGGAACCATCACGCAGCGTGATATCGGCCAACGAAGTCTCTTCGGCGGGCCGGGAGGCGTCCGCTGAGGCCGGCCCTTAGGTCTCCCTCGGGCACTGCGTCAACGGATGTTGACGGAACCGTGTAGACCGGTCTGGCGGAGCCGCTCGGAGGCGCGGTCGGCCCTCGCGCCCCGCACGGTTCCGCCGCCCGACTATCGGCCGCGGTGACGTGCTCGCGACCTGGCTAAGCCTGTTGGCGGGCGAACTGGTCGTACATCCGCTGGCCGAAGCGCTCGGCCTCGGCCTCGCTCCCGCCGTGACCGACTGCCAGATACGACCGGTGGTGCGCGATCTCGTGGAAGATCGTGACTACTGCGGTCTGCATGTCCTGGAGAGCGAGGTCGGACACCTGAATGAGCGGGCGCCGCCGCGGGCCGCAGAGCGCCTGGCCGTACCCATCGTGCGGGCTGGCGCCAAACGCGGGGTGTCCTCGTGGTCCGGCCAGGACGGGAACGTGCTCGATGTCGTATCCGCGCACGCTCAGGCCGTGGCGGCCCAGGATTCTCGTCACCTGGCGGACGCTCACCGTCGGCCCGGTCGTGCCTGCTGACCGTCTCCGTGACGACCGATTCTCCATCGTGGGCCTCGCTGCTCATCGTCATGTTCTGCTGGGACGGATTCAGAGCAGCAAGTCGAGTAACTGCTGGTCGACGGTTCCGGACGGGCCCGGAAGGGGCCGGAAGGGGCCGGCGTCGGGTGTGTTGCTCTACCAGGGCTATGGCGCGCGGCGACGGTCGCTCGTATGCTTTCCCGGAAGGACCGACACGGTCGCCGGGGGGTGATCACGCTGGGCGCGGCCGTCGTCGGCGACATCTCCGCCGTTCGCACGTGGCACGACTTCGCCGCCTATCTACAGCGCATCCGACGCCGAAGTGCGATGAGTCTTCAAGAAGTCGAAAGCGCAGGTAAGAGGCTCGCCTCGTCCGACCGCAGGTATCGCCTCCTGCCGGTCAGCACGGTCAGTGACGCGCTGAATGGCAAGACACAGATCAAGAGAGATCTGCTGGTCAGCCTTCTCGAGGTCCTCCAAGTGCCACGGGCTGAGCGGCACCAGATTCTGGACACCTGGCAGCTACTCACCGCGACTGTCGGCCAGGGACCGCCAGGCGCCGGCCGCGTCGATGAGGCGTCCCCTCGCGACCTGGGAGTTCACGCGGCCATTCAGATCTCCGACGGTGCGACCCGGCTACCCGGTGAGAATGGCCAACTTCCCAGCTATGTCGAGCGGGACTTTGACGCGCAACTGCACCAACAGATCGTGACGGGCACGCAGGACGGCTGCTTCGTCCTTCTCATGGGTGGATCGTCGTGTGGCAAGACTCGGTCCCTTTATGAAGCAGTCAGCGGCCTCGTGCCGGACTGGTGGCTGGTACAGCCGTCTAGCACGCGAGAAATCCGCGATCTCCTGACGATGCCAACTGCCAGCACCGTGTTATGGCTCGACGATTTCCACCGCTTTCTCGGCGCCGATCCGCCCCTGCGTCACGCGGATATCATTGCGCTGCGTAAAGCAAAAATGATCGTCGTTGGCACAGTATGGCACAAACACTACCATTCACGGAAGCGGCTTGGCTACGGGGACGACGATGACATCTACGCCGAAGATCGGAAGCTGATCGAACTAGCTGAGGTAATTACCGTCCCAGAGGCGTTGAGCCCTGGCGAAAGAAGGCGCGCGACCAAGCTGGCTAAGGGGGACACACGAATCAGAACCGCCCTCGCTGTGACGGATGTCGGATTCACACAGGTGCTGGCCGCCGGCCCTGATCTCGTGCGCCGCTGGGAGCAGGCACCGAACCCATACTGCAGGGCAATCCTTACGGCAGCGGCCGACGCGCGTCGACTTGGTGTGCAGGGCGCACTATCCGTCGACGTGCTGACGACGGCGATGACCGGTTACCTTTCCCGGACCCAACGGGTGCCAGGCGCACGACTCTGGCTGGAACGCGGACTACAGGCAGCCACGACCCCTCTCTACGGAGAGGTGTCGGCACTCTTCCCTGTCGCTCCGGAGACCGGAAAGCCGGCTGGCAATGGCGAGAGTGATGAGGTGGTCGCTGACTACAGCGTCGCTGACTATCTGACGCAGCACATCGGTCGCCTCCGGCGTAACGAATGTCCACCGCACAGTCTATGGGAAGCGGTGGCCACCGAGACCCACGACCTCGACGACCTACGCCGGCTCGCGAGCGCTGCGCTCGCCCGGATGCGCTATGCGTACGCCGAACGGGCGCTGCGCCGCCTGCACGAGGCAGGCGACGACAGCGCCGGCGTTGAGCTGATCACGCTACTTCGTCGCCAGGGTCGAATGGACGAGGCGATCGTGGTGGCCGAGGCGTTGCTCGCCGCCAACCCGGCGGACCAGCGGCGACGCATCCTTCGGGTGGGACTGGTCCAGCTGTGGGCGAGGGCCGAGCAACTCCGAGAGCAGGCGGCCACAGACCCTCTTGCTGCCGATCGCCTCGCCGAGCTGCTCGACGACGGGGGCAAGGCTGACGAACTGCGGGCGCGCGCCGAGGACGGCAACGCGGCCGCCACCGAGGACCTCGTGGAGCTGTTGGCCGAGCGTGGCGGCGTGGCCGGCCTGCGGGAGCTTGCGGCAGAAGGCAATCGGCTGGCTTCCATACGCCTCGCCGAACTGCTGGCGATACCAGACCAGGTCGACATTCCGGAGCCAGCTCACAGCGTCGGCAGCTCCACGGCCGTGCGCCAGCCGGCGCAGCCAGCAGCCAGTGCCCCAGGAGTCGGCGGTGACCATGTCGAACAGCTGCGCGCGAGTGCCGACGGCGGGGACGAGAAGGCGGCAAACGAGCTGACCGGACTACTTTTCGACGCGGGCGATCGGGCCGGCCTGCTAGCCGAGGTGAACGCTGGCACCCACCGGGCGGCAGAGCGGTATCTCGCGCTGCTCACCGCTGACCTGGCGATCGACCGGCGCGACGTCCGAGCCGTCCAGGCCTTCGGCCTGAGTGCTGATGGACGACCAGCCGCGCCCCGAACGACACCATGAAAACCTCCCGCGTCGAGCGCCACGCCCGCCGGCCGGCGCCACGCGACTACATACCCGCGAAAGGGATACCGTGGTCGATGACGAATTGACTCCCTCTGACAGCGCGATCCTCCTGACACTCATGGCGGAGGCCCGCGCGATGCTTAACACCGAGCTCGTCGAGTGTTATGGCATCAATGTGGAAAAGGCGCGGCGGGAGAAGCTCAATCGGCTGCGGCTGCTGCGCAGCGAGCGGTCCGGGCGGACGTATCTGCACGAGCTGGACGACAAGGGCTGGGTCCGGGTTCAGGAAGACCTGGACGTGACCAGCCCTAAAGCGCGGGCCATCGGGGGAGCTCTGCGAGCGCTGCACGAGAACCTGCTAGAACGCGTGCTCCCCCGCAGCGAGTACCGCAGCCTGGGTGAAATGTTCTCCCGAGCTGATATCACACCGTCCAAGCGGCCAGGTAACCTCGAGAGCCGCCTGCGGGCTGCCTACGGCGCGCTGGCGGCCGAGCCGAGCGCGTGGGTCGCACTGGCCCGGCTCCGGCCGTTCTTCACCGACGTCGACAGAGCCGACCTAGATCATGCGCTGATCCAACTGAGCCAGGCCGCCGACGTCGACCTAGTCCCGGAGAACAACCAGAAGGCGCTTACCGAAGCCGACTGGGCCGCATCAATAAGGGTCGGCGGCGAGGACGTGCACCTGCTCGCGATCGGCGTGTAATGAACGACGAGGAGCGAGCTGCCCTGGCTTCGATCAGGCTTGACTGGGCGCCGGTTCCCGACGATGTCTGGCGGCCGCTGCCCTACCACGTCGATGGGCTGCATCCAGGTGTTGTCCAGGCAGTTCAGGCCGGCGTACGCGAGGCCGTCGATACGGACGGCAGCCCGATCGGCCTGGTACTTGCCGGACGGCGCGGCTCGGGCAAGACTCATCTGCTCGGCTGGCTCCGCGATCTGGTCCAGGCCGAAGGTGGCTATTTCTTCCTGGTCAGCCTGCTGAGCGCCAAGGCTTTTTGGGCCAGCGTCCTGGCGTCCATGCTCGACGGACTAGCACGCCCTGTGCCCGACGGCGACACGCAGCTGCGGCTGGCGGTACGGCGACTCGCCACTCGGGTTGGCGTTCCCGTCTCGGTGCGGCGCTCACTCATCGGCGAGACCGGTCTGACAACGGATGCACTGGACCTCTTCATTGAGGGTCTAGCGGCATTTGACGATTTCGTATTCCGTACGAGTCGGGATACTGCCCGCGCGCTGGTGCTTAGCGCCTCCGGCAACGTGGCCCACCGAGACATCGCCGATGCCTATTTCGCCTGCGACGACGAGGGGTCCACTGGCGACCGCGCCGCCTGGGGGATGCGCCGGGCCGCGCGGACGCCGGAGGAGATCGTCCAGGATCTATCGCGCCTGCTCGCGTTGACCGGGCCCACCGTGATGGCGTTCGACCAGATCGACGTCCTGCTCGCGCAGTCCAATCTCCGCGGAGATCCGACGGCCCAGGGACGGGCGGACGGCGAGGCCGAGTGGCAGCAGCTGGTGGTTGTGGAGAGCGTCGCCGGCGGGCTGATGACCCTGCGGGAACGGACCAGGCGCATGTTGACCGTGGTCGCGTGTATTCCTGCCTCATGGGAGCTGATCAAACGGAAGGCGACCGACACAGTAAGTGACAGGTTTCGGGAAGCTCCACACCTGATGACGATCAGTAACCCTGAGCTGGCTCGCGAGATCGTGAGACGGAGGTTCGCTCCTTACTTCGAGCAACTCGGATTCGTGCCGCCGTATCCGACCTGGCCCGTTCACCCGGATGCGTTCCGGGCGGCCGGCGTCTTCACTCCGCGGCGTCTCCTCGTCGTCATCGACGCGCACATCCGGGCCTGCCTGCTGACCGACGAGGTCCAAGAGCTACGCGACCTCGGCGATTCGCTGTCGGCCGACCCTCCGTCCGCCCTGGCGCAACCCCCGGCGATCGACGCGACCACGCTCGCCACCTATGACGAACGATTCGACGCCCTGAAGCGAGACGCGGACGTGATCACGCCCCTGGAACCTGATACCGAGGACCGAGCGGTGCCGGGTCTACTGGCGGCCGGCTTGAGCGCATGGATCTTAGAAAGACCAGAAGGTTCGGGTGCCTTCTCCGTCGACCCGCCGCCCAGCGCGAAGCCCGACCTGCACGCGCGGCTCCGACTGACCCTCGCGGAGGAAACCGAAGATGAGGTCCACTGGTGCTTTCGGGCAGTCAGCGACGGGCACCATGGCAACTCGGCACTGAACCGGCTGCGCAGGGCCGTGATCGGCGCTGGACTCGAACCGGGGGTGCCCAAACGAAGATTGTTCCTGCTGCGTAACAAGGGCTGGTCCACTAGCCCGAAGACTCAGCAGGAGGTGCGAGAGCTGTCTGAGTCCGGCGGGCGGACTCTGGCGCTGAACAATGAGGACCTGCGCATTCTCGCCGCGCTGCGCACGTTGCTCAACGAGGACCCGGTGGGCGTGCGGCCCTGGCTGATCGCTCGACAGCCCGCCGCGCAGATCACACTGCTACACGAAGCGCTCGGGGACGTCGATGGCTGGCTGCCCCCAGGAGCGGCGCGCGGCGCTGTGGCCGAAGCCTCCCGTGCGACGCCGACCGATGGCGTGCTCGCGAGCCCAGCCCCCGAGCCAGCCCTGATAACGGCCGACGAGTCGCCGCAAGCCATCGCCGTGGGGAGGGACTACGGCACCCGCGCACCCATCTCGGTGGAGCTCGCGGCGCTGCGCAAACACATGACCGTCTTCGCTGGATCGGGCTCGGGAAAGACGGTGCTGATCCGCCGGATAGTAGAGGAGTGCGCCCTGCAGGGCGTCTCCTCCATCGTCCTCGACCCGAACAATGACCTGGCTCGCCTGGGCGACAGCTGGCCAGAAGCGCCGCCCCACTGGGGTGATGGCGACAGCGCGAAGGCGTCGGACTACCTGAAGCAAACCGATGTGGTCGTATGGACACCCCGCCGCGAGGCAGGCCGGCCGCTGAGCTTCCAGCCGCTGCCCGACTTCCGTGCCGCCGCCGACGATCCCGACGAATTCGCGGAGGCCGTCGAGGCTGCCGTTGCCGCGCTTGCGCCTCGGGCGATGCTGGACAGCCGCGCCGCCAAGGCAAACGTGGGGCGCGCCGTCCTACGCCGGACTGTGGAGTACTTCGCGCGGCGCGGCGGAGGTCGACTCACCGGACTCATTGACATTCTTGCCGATCTTCCTGGTGACATCACGAACCTCGACGGAGCGAAGAAGATCGCCGCTGGCTTGGCTCAAACGCTCGGCGCGACGATGATCAATGACCCGCTGTTCGGCGGGACCGGAACGCCGGTCGATCCCGGCCTCTTGCTCACCCCAGCGCCCGGAAAGCGGGCCCGTGTCTCGGTCATCAGCTTCGTCGGGCTTCCAGAGGAGCAGGCCCGGCAGAGCTTCGTGAACCAGTTGCAGATGGCGCTGTTCACCTGGATCAAGAAAAACCCCGCCGTTGACCGCCCGCTTCTTGGCTTGCTCGTGATGGACGAGGCGCAGACCCTAGTCCCGTCAGGTGCCATGACCGCGTGCACCCAAAGCACGCTCGCGCTCGCGTCGCAGGCCCGCAAGTACGGGCTCGGCCTCCTCTTCGCCACTCAAGCACCCAGAAATCTCCACAACCGCGTCCCCGGAAATGCCGCCACCCAGGTCTACGGACTGCTGAACAGTCCAACACAGGTCGAGGACGCCAGGCAGATGGCCAAGGCGAAAGGCGGGGACGTCCCAGATATTTCTCGGCTACGTGCCGGCGAGTTCTACATCGCCGTGGAAGGTGAGGCGCCACGTAAGATCCGCGCACCAGCATGTCTGAGCTACCACCCGCATAGTCCACTCACGACAGAAGAGGTAATTGCTCGCGCCCGACGGTAGCCATGGCCGGAACATCTGTGCGCGAAGATATTCGTTCCGGATCTGGTAGTTATGTTGCGGTGCGCCTGTTTTTGATCTTCGTAGTGTGGCGGCATGATCGGGCGGGCGGGTGGTACACCGAGGGACCACGAACGGCGCCGAGACGGTCCCGGAGCAGACCAGGACCGCGCTCCTGTGGCGGGCACAAGCTACTCGACGCGTCGCAGCATCGAAGCTCTATTTCGAGTTAGATCTCTCTTCACAAAGACTGGTCAATCGCGGTGTGTCATCCTGGATCAGCCAGGTCTGCGCCGGTAGATGCCGGGGTTATGCATGACGAGGTGCTCGGTGAGGAGCTGTGGAAGCGTCTGTCGCCGCTGATCCCGGTGCGGACGCGCGGGTTCCGCCATCCGGGGCGGTTGCCGGTGGACGACCGGGCGACGCTGGAGGGGATCTTGTGGGTGCTGCGTAACGACGTGCCGTGGCGGGAGCTGCCGACCACGCTGTTCGGGGTGTCGGGGGTGACCTGCTGGCGGCGGCTGCGTGACTGGAATGCGGCCGGGGTCTGGCAGCGGCTGCACGAGGACCTGCTGGCCGAGTGCAACACGGCTGGCCTGCTCGACCTGCAGCGGGCGCTGGTCGACTCCTCCCACCTCCACGCGCTCAAAGGGGGGCCCAGACGGGTCCGAGCCCGGTCAACCGGGCCCACGCCGGCAGCAAACACCATGTGATCACCGACGCGGGCGGGATACCGCTGGCTGCCCTCGTTACCGGCGGGAACCGCCACGACGTCACCCAGCTCATCCCGCTCGTCGACGCGATCCCACCGATCCGCGGGAAGCGCGGACGGTCCCGGCGCCGGCGCCCGCTACCTGCTCGCCGACCGCGCCTACGACCACGACAAATACCGCCGCCAGCTCGCCGCTCGTCGCATCACCCCGATCATCGCCCGCCGCGGGAAACCCCACGGCTCCGGCCTGGGGAAACAGCGCTGGCCGGTCGAGCGGACGATCAGCTGGCTGCACCAGTTCCGCCGGCTCCGCACCCGCTGGGAACGCTCCGCCGACATCCACCAAGCCTTCCTCAGCCTCGCCGTCTCGATCATCTGCCTACGAAAACTCCTCGGATCATTCTGAACGAGGTCTTAGTCCTATATCTCACGCGTGCTGTGACGATTGATCAGCTGGATCAGTCCCGACTTAGGCCATTTAGTGCGTGCGGTGGATGGCGTCGAGGGCGGCTCGGAGGTCGTCGGGGAGGGGATCGGCGGCGGTGATCGTGTGGTCGCCGGCTTGGATCGTGATGGTGCGGTAGCGGCGGGCGGTCTTGACGAACTTGCGGATGGACCAGCCGGTGGTGTTCTCGATCCAGCGGCTGACGGCGAGGGCTGCGAACGCGATCGTGAGGTGTGCCTCGATCGATTCGCGGGTGTGGTGGTAGATCGGCCGGGCCGCGAGGTCGGATTTGCTCATCCGGAAGCCTTTCTCGACGTTCAGAAGCCGGCTGTAGGCGGTGATGACCTGCTGGGCGTCGGGTTCGGGCAGGTTGGTGACGTAGCCCTTGATCCCGGCCAGGTCGCGGTTCTTGGCCTCGAGTGTCCGGTTGACCGACTTGCTGGCCCCGGTCAGGCGGACGTATCTGTTGCGTTTCACCGAGGTCTTGCCGGCGACGGCTTTCTCTGCCTTGGCGACCTGCTGGTCGATCCCGCGCAGGGTGCGCCGGGCCCGGTCGGCCTTGTACTGGTAGAAGATCGTGTGGTCGCGTCGCTGGTCGGTCGGGCCGGCGGGCCAGGGTTGGACGAACACGTGCCCGTCCGGGATCTCGGTGCCGGGGTGCTTTTCCCGCCAGGCCTTGACCACGTAGGGGACCTCAGGCACACGGGCGCCCAGGACGAACGACAACCCGGCCGCCTCGATCGCGCGTTTGTTCGCCTCCGAGACCATGCCGGCGTCGGCGACGACCGTGACGTCGGTCAGGTGGTGTGCGGTCAGGAACCCGGTCAGGACGGGCAGCATCGTGGTGGTCTCCGCCCGGTTCCCCTCGAAGGCGTGCACCGTCAGCGGGAACCCGGCTCCGTCAGTGAGCAGGCCGACGGTGACCTGTGGTTCCAGGCGCCGTTCCTTGCTGAACCCGGGCTCGCGGAACCCGTCGCCTTCGTCGGTCTCGAAGTACAGCGTCGTCACGTCGTAGAGCAGCAGCGTCGCAGGTCCGAGCCGGATGTGGTCCGCGCAGGCACGGGCCAGCCGCGCCCGCCACGGACCGCCCGCCGGGTCGAGCGCGACGGGCTGCCCGGTCTGGTCATCGACCCGGTCGGCGTCCGCGTAGAGACGCAGCCGGCGCTGGACCGTGCGGTACGAGGGCGCCGGGGCGCCGGCTTCCTCCAACACGCGCAGGGAGTCGAGTTTGCTGGTCGGTTCGACGACCCTCGCGACTACCAGCGCCTGGAACACGTCGTCGTGTCCGGTCGCCATGTGAAACCCCAGCGCCTGGTAGCCGCGGATCAGCGCGTCGAGCAGATGCCCCGCCCGCGACGACGTGATCGGCAACGCCGCGCCGGAGTTCGGCGGGCTATCGGGCAGCCCCAGGTCGAGTTCGCCCTGACCCGCCGCCAGCCGCTGCCGCGCCACCGCCTTCAGCAACTCCAGATCGGCGTCGGTGTGCGCCGACCCGATGTGCTCGATCTCGCGCGACCCCCGGCGCTGCGAGTACACGATCTGCACCGCCCGCGCCCCCGACGCCGTCTTGACCGTCCGCACGTAAGGAGACACAAAACGACAGAGTAGGGACACGGCCGACAGGCCGATTAGTGCGCACCCATCGAACCGAAACCCCAGGTCGCAGCCCCGCAACGAACAAGATGATCAGATCTTGGCCTAAGTCGGGTTAATACCTCGGTGCTGGCGCCCCGACCGTCCGCGGCGGGCCGATCTGGACGATTCGAAGCAGGCATCTCTTGTCAGGCGAGAGGTGGGTCGCGGCCCTGGTGGGCGGGCGGTCGTGTCGGCGAGTTCGGGCACCATTCTGGTGCCTGTTGATCGACCAGGTGCGGTTCGGTTTTGGCGCGAGCAGATTATGGCTTTCCGGCTGAGGTGTCTCCGGCGTGGCCGTCCGGCTGGTGCAAGAGCGGCAGTTCGAAGTGGATCAGGCGCTCGCCGAGAGGGCTGACGACAGGTCCGGCGCGGTGGAAGCCGTGGGTCTCGGGTATGCGCAGGGAGTAGATGTTGCCTGGGGCGACGCGGATGACGGCCTTCTTGCGCGGGGGCTGGGCCTGTAGCCAGTTGAGGATGAGGGTGACGGCGCGCAATGCGATGCCCTGGCCGCGCCAGGTGGGGAAGACTCCGTAGGAGATGTTGACCGCGCCGGGTTCGAGCCCGGGCTGGTCGAGGTGCGCCTCGGCGTTGCCGACGAGGGCGGTGGAGGCGACGTCGAAGACGCCGAAGTTGCGTCGGGGCCCGCCGGTCGCCCACTGTTCTCGGTTCTGGCGGATCCAGGGCAGGACACGAGCCAGCGATCCGAGTCCACCGGACAGCCACCGGATCAGGTCGTCGTCCTCACCAGCGAGATGCGCCTCGGCGTCGCGTTCCGCCAGGCAGCGCAGCGCGATCACACCGTCCGTCAGCACTGCTGGTCTCCTACGCCGGTTCACTGTTCCCGCCAGGAAAGAATTTCGGAGGCCGAATGATCGACCTCATGGTCTCATGGATCACGTGGCCGACGACCTGTGCGTGTTCTGCGCGATGGTCTGCGGTGAGGCGGAGGCGAGCGTTGTCCACGAGGACGACATCGTGCTCGCGTTCATGGTCCTCCAACCGGTGACGCCAGGGCATCTGCTGGTCGTACCGAAAGCGCATGCCGTGGGGTTGGCGGACCTGGACGAGAGCGCAGGCACCCGGGTATGGCAGGTCGCACACCGCCTCGGGCGGGCGTTGCGCCACTCCGGCCTGCGGTGCGAGGGCGTGAACCTGTTCCTCGCGGACGGTGTGGCCGCCTTCCAGGAGATCTTCCACGTCCACCTGCACGTGTTCCCCCGGTTCGCCGGAGACACCTTCCGCATCGACGCCGACTGGCGGATGCGTCAACGCGACGAACTCGACGACGCGGCCGCCGCTGTGCGCCTGGGGCTGTCCAGGCTCGACGTCAGCTGCGGTGGGAAACCAGAGCGGCGAGGGTAAACACCGGATCCGCGCAGCCCAAGCAGGTAGTACGCTCGCCACGAGCACATAGAGATCACTACAACAGTAGGACAAGGCGGTCCGAGGCAGCTCGCTCATCTTGATACGGCTGCGGGAAGACCCCAAATCCCCGGTTCGAGCGCACCAGGGAAGCTTCCTTGATCCTTTTGACGCCCCGAGGACGCCCCCGGACCGCCTGCTCCGAGCGATCCCGCGGTCCGCGGTTCGACGCCAGACTTCCACCTTGAAACGTCGGTCGGAAGGCCCAAACCGTCCGGTCCGAGCGAACCGCGCGAACGACGCTCCTCCGTCACCCACATAACGGCTGCGGAGATACCCCGAGCGTCCGACGTCGGCTGATCTACGCGGTTCGACACCGGGCTTCGTGCGCGAGCGAACCCGTTATCGGTCGAACTGGCCCTCGCGGGCCCCGGCGAGGAACGCCTTCCACTCGGCGTCTGTGAAGCGGAGGGCGGGGCCATCGGGATCTTTGCTGTCACGCACGGCGCGGCCGCCCTCGGGGAGGGTGGCGACCTCGACGCATTCGCCGCCGTTCCCGGCGCTGTGGCTGGACTTGCGCCAGGTGAGGGACCTGTCGGTGGTCCTGCTCATCGGAGGTCCTCCGCCGCTTTGTTGATCAGGTCGAGGGACCGCTCGGGGTCGAGCGCGACGGCTCGTAGGCGGTTCATCGCGAGCTTATCGCGGCGAAGATCGGCCTCTCGTTCCAGGTAGAGGCCGCTATGGAGCTGTTCGACGTGGGTGACCTCTCCACTGCCGTTGCCACCGAAGCTGAGGATCTTGAAGGAGAAGCCAAGCGCGGGGTGGGCGCCGAGGACGAACGGCAGGATCTGGATGGTGATGTTCGGCTGCCGGGTGGCGGCGGCCAGGTGGTCGAGCTGGGCGCGCATGACGGCGGGTCCATCGACGTGGCGGCGTAGGACGGCTTCGTCGAGAACGGCCCACAGCGTGAGCGGGTCGTCGCCGGTGAGCCGGTTCTGGCGTTCCATCCGCAGCTCGACGCGGCGGTCGATCTCGGTGTCGTCCAGAGCGGTGTTGGCGGCTCGCATGACGGCGAAGGCGTAGTCACGGGTCTGGAGCAGGCCAGGGACGAGCTGGGCGTCGAAGCAGTCCCAGGTGGTGGCGCTGGTCTCGGCGGCCATGAACCGTTCGAACCAGCGGGGAACGGCGTCGGTGTAGCGGTGCCACCAGTCGGGCTGGCGGACGTCGCGGGTGATGTCCAGCAGGCGTGTTCGGTGGTCGGCGGGCGCTTGGTAGAGATCGAGGAGGGCTTCGACGTCGCGTGGCCGCTGGGAGCTGGTCCCGGTCTCCAGGCGGCTGATCTTCGAGGAAGAGCAGTCGAGGTGTGCCGCTGCGTCGTCGATGGTCAGACCGCGGTCCTCCCGTAGCCGGCGTAGCTCGGCGCCGAGCTGGCGGCGCCGCAGCGTAGGGGTTGTCTCCGCTGCCATCGGTTCCTCGTTCTTCGCCAGGGTCGGGACAGCCACGATCAGGCGGCCGATTCTAGTCCGAGACAGTTGCACCGCAACTCCATCTCATCACACGGCACATGAGATGCACTTGCATTTCATTGCGATCGGCCTGAAGATCGGTGCGTCCGCGGCTCCGCCAGAGCCGCGCATTTGATGCGGTTGGTCCGCTTTTGCTAATCGGTTGGTCGGAAGTGGGCCCGGGACTACTTCAGGCCATGCGCCCAGCCAGGTCTGGTGGCCTGCCGGAAGGTGCTCCCGCGGGCGGTGGCACGCACGGTCTCGTGGCAGCCGAACCGCACACGCAGCCAGAACGACGTGCTACCACCGAGATGCAGCCGGCGCGGAAGGTCACGCCTCAGACTGGGCGCAAGGCACGCGACCAGGATCTGCTGCATCGGGCTCGGGCCGAAGAGGTGCTGCATTGGCAGCAGTACCAGCGCCCGATCTCCGCGGAAACGCTGCGCAAGCGCCTCCATGTCGGTACTCCCACCGCGCGCAAACTGGTCGCGCAGCTACGCACCGACATCCATACCCAGATCGAAAGCATCTCCAGCCACCTCGACGGTATGCCCCAACCGGCCATGTGATCGACGGACAAGGCGCCGGTCCCGCGCTCACCGCGAGGGCATCGTGATCTCGGTGGGCGCAGTCCCAGCTTTCTGGGCCGGGTTCGGCTTCCCGACCGTTCCTCATGGTGTGACATGGGCGAAACGGGGCATCTGACCGTCTGGCTGGCCACGGGGCCGGCGGGTGGGAGGTGCACGGTGCGTAACGCGCCTGCCGGGTGGCCGGGGTGATCGTGAGCCAGAACGTGACCGCGCTGCCAGCCGGGGCAGGGGAGACGCGCCCGCCCGTGCTGGTGATGATGGGCGTCTCGGGCTGCGGCAAGTCGACAGTCGCCGCGATGCTGTCCGGCCGGCTGCAGTGGCCCTTCGCGGAGGGCGACGACCTGCATCCCCGGGCGAACGTCGAGAAGATGGCCGCCGGCCACCCTCTCACCGATCTTGACCGTTGGCCCTGGCTCGCGAAGGTCCGCTGTTGGATTCGCGACCGGATCAAGGCCGGCGAACCAGGCATCATCACCTGCTCGGCGCTGCGCCGCTCGTACCGCGACCTGCTGCGCGGCGAGGCCGTCGACGGGTCGGGGCTAACCCCCGACCCGGACCTCGGGACCGGAGCCGAGCTGTTCGTCTACCTGCGGGGCTCGCGCGAGGTCATCGGCGCGCGGCTGGCCGCCCGCCACGGGCACTTCATGCCGCCGGGCCTGCTCGACTCGCAGTTCGCCGTGCTCCAGGAGCCCGGCCCCGACGAGAACCAGCTGACGGTCGACATCGGCCCGGAGCCGGCCGAGATCACTCAGACGATCATCGACCGTCTCGGGCTCGACGCGGCCCGGCGGACCCGGGGAAGCCGATGACCGCCACGCTCGCCGCCGCCGGCGCGGCCGCGGGCTCGTCCTGGGACGGTCACGACACCCGGCTCATCGTCGTCGCCGTCGTCGGTATCGCGTTGATCGTCGCCCTGATCGTGTGGGCGAAGCTGCACCCGTTCCTCGCGCTGATCCTCGGCAGCGCCTTCGTCGGCCTCGCCGGCGGCGTCGGGCTGTCCGCCGTCATCAAGAACTTCGAGAGCGGGGTTGGCAGCACCCTGCAGGAGGTCGGGCTGCTGATCGCACTCGGGGCGATGCTGGGAAAGCTGCTCGCCGACTCCGGCGGCGCGAACCGCGTCATCGACACCCTCCTGGCCCGGGCCTCGGGTGCCGCGATTCCGTGGGTTATGGCGCTGGTGGCCGTCATCATCGGCCTGCCGATGTTCTTCGAGATCGGCCTGGTGCTGCTGCTGCCGGTGATCGTGCTCGTCAGCCAGCGCTCCGGGTTGAAGCTGATGCGGGTCGCGATCCCGGCGCTGGCCGGCCTCTCGGCCCTGCACGGACTGGTGCCGCCGCATCCAGGCCCGCTTCTGGCGATCTCAGCGGTCCACGCCGACCTCGGCACGACACTCGCGCTGGGGGTCCTCGTCGCGGTCCCGACCGTCGTCCTGTGCGGGCCGCTGTTCTCGTTGCTGGCGGCCCGCTGGGCCCCGGTCGACGCGCCCGCCCTCGCGGCCGGGACCGAGCAGCGGGCCGACGGCGAGGCGCACACTGCCCGCACGGCGGCCGGATCCGCGCCCGGCGCCACCGCAACGCCATTGGCGCTCGGCACCCGCGCGGGGATCCCGGCTGCCGGCTCGGCCGACACCGGCCCCGCGCCGTCGGGCGACGCCGCCGAGGAACCGCGTCGAACGCCGTCGTTCGGGATCACATTGGCGACGATCCTGTTCCCCGTCGTCCTCATGCTGGGCAAGGCCCTCGCGGACATCATCGACACCGACAGCAAGCACCCGACGCAGGCGCGGGTCGTGTTCGACTTCATTGGCGAGCCGCTGGCGGCGATGACGCTGGCCGTGCTGCTCGCGCTCGTCACCTTCGGATACGTGGTGGGCTTCACGGGCAGGACACTGTCGGCCAAGGTCGGCGCGAGCGTCGGCCCCGTCGCTGCGGTCATCCTGATCGTCGGTGCCGGTGGTGGTTTCAAGCAGTCTTTGATCGGCGCCGGTGTCGGTGACGCGGTCGCGAAGTGGGCGAACAACGCGCACATCTCGGTTCTCGTGCTGGGCTACCTCGTGGCGGTGGCGCTGCGCCTGGCGACCGGCTCGGCGACCGTCGCAACCGTCACCGCCGCCGGCATCGTCGCGCCGCTCGCCGCCGGGCTTCCCACGGCCCACGCCGCGCTGCTGGCTCTCGCGATCGGTAGCGGCTCCCTGTTCCTGTCCCACGTCAACGACGCGGGGTTCTGGCTCGTGAAGGAGCTGTTCAGGCTCACGGTCGCACAGACGCTCAAGACCTGGTCGGTGATGGAGACCCTGGTCTCCGTGGTCGGATTCGGCTTCGTGGCGGTGCTCTGGGGCCTCATCTGACCGGCGCGGGGTCGTACGCGCCGGCCGGTCCTGGCACAGCG
>Ga0068863_100003254_pt1 | contig 16061 bp, 13 predicted proteins | sample KBSSwiS62_FD_66596 | JGI IMG/M metagenome (GOLD analysis project Ga0068863, IMG submission 66596) | Switchgrass rhizosphere microbial communities from Kellogg Biological Station, Michigan, USA - KBS Switchgrass S6-2 | ecosystem: Host-associated > Plants > Roots > Rhizosphere > Soil ...
CGGCGTCATGACGATGAGCTCGGTGGCGAGGAACAGCGCCTCCTCGACGCTGTGCGTGATGAAGAAGAACATCTTCTTCGTCTCCCACCACAGCTTCAGGATGAGCTCCTGGATCTGCTCGCGCGTCAGCGCGTCGAGTGCCCCGAGCGGCTCGTCCATCAGCATCACCTCGGGATCGCTCGCGAGCGCCCGGGCGAGGCCGACGCGCTGCTGCATGCCGCCGGAGAGCTGATAGATCGGATGTTCCGCGAACTTCTCGAGGCCGACGAGGCGCAGCTTGTCGAGCGCGATGCGCCGGCGCTCCGTCTTCCCGACGCCGCGCATGCGCAAGCCGAATTCGACGTTCTTCGCCACGTTGAGCCAAGGCATGAGGGCGTGCTTCTGGAATACGACGCCACGCTCGGCGCCGGGGCCGACGACGGGCTTGCCGTCGAGCACGATCTGTCCCGCGGAATACTGCATGAATCCTGCGATGCAGGACAAAAGCGTCGTCTTGCCGCAGCCCGAAGCGCCCAACGCGACGACGAAATCGCCCGGATCGAGCGCCAGGTTCACATCCGACAGGGCGTGCGTCGTGCGGCCACCGCGGCCCGCATAGCTGACCGACAGATGGCGTACTTCGAGCTTGCTCATTGCGTCACCGCTGTGACGCAACGAGCTTACTTTGCAGCTTCCGCCGCGTAGGTCGGATTGACGGCGACCGAGTAGTCGGGAAGCGTCTTCTCGATCTGCTTCTGCGACAGCTGGAACTGCGCGGTCGCAGCGAGCGCCTTGGCCGCGGTGCTGTTGGCACCACCGCCCAGCCACTTCGTGGACTGCTCGGCGGCAGACGGGAACTTGTACAGCGCCATGCCCGCCGGCACATCCTCGGGCTTGGCGCCCGACCACTTGGCGACGGCCTTGATCTCGTTCGAATCCTTGTCCCACTTCGCGGCGTTCTTCCGATAGTTGTCGTCGGACGTCGCCATGATCCTGACGAACTTCACCATGAAGTCGCGGTTCGCCTTCGCCCAGTCCTTGTTCACGATGTAGCCGTCGAAGGTTGCCTTGCCGGTGTCGGCGGAGATCTGGCCCGACGTGAGAATGACCTTGCCGTCCTTCTTCACTTCGGCGAGCACCGGATCCCAGATGAACGTGGCCTGGATGTCACCGCGCTGCCACGCGGCGCGCACTTCGGGCGGCCGCATGTTGAGGATTTGCACGTCGGCGGGGTTGATCTTCGCCTGCTCGAGCGCGACCATCGTGTGGAAGTGCGTGGTGGAGTTGAAAGGCATCGCGATTTTCTTGCCTTTCAGATCGGCGATCGAGTTGATGCCGGAGCCGTTCTTCGCAACCAGCGCTTCCGCGGAGCCGATGTCGTCCAGGATCCAGAAGAGCTCGTACGGCTCGCCGCGCGACAACGCGGCGGCGATCCCGGCGGAGCCCACCTCGCCGATCTGCACGGCGCCGGACGCCATCGCCTTGATGACTTCGCCGCCGCCGCCGAACTGCTTCCAGTTGACCTTGTAACCGGTCGCCTTCTCGATTTCCTTCGCTTCCTGGGCGATGCGATACGGCACCACCATGTCCTGGTAGCCGATCGTGACTTCCTTCTGCGCCCATGCCGGCGCGGCGGCGAATGCGGCCAGCAGCAACCCCGTGACGATGCGTTTCATGCGATCCCCTCGAACGTGAAGTCAGACAAGATACCGAAACCGCGGGGCGCCGAAGGAGCGCTCCGCGTTTCCACCCCGTTAAAGCGCCTTCAATGTCCGGCGCAGCACGTCCGCGATCTCGTCGACGTGCTTCCTCTCCGCGATGAGCGGCGGCGCGATGATCGCGGAGTCGCCGGTCGTCTTGAGGTTGAGGCCGTTGGCGAAGAGCCTCTTCTGAAATATGTGGCCGCGCTTGCCGGGCGCGCCGTCCGGATGCACGTCGACGGTCGCGAACATGCCGTAGCCGCGGATGTCCGACACGACGGGCACGTCGCGCAGCGAGAAGATCGCGTCGAGGAAGTACGGCGAGAGCTCCCGGCCTTTCTCGAACAGGCCCTCGTTCTTGTAGATGTCGAGCGTCGCAAGGCCGGCGGCGCAGGACGCCGGATGGCCGGAGTACGTGTAGCCGTGGAAGAGCTCGATCGCGCCTTCCGGGGCCGCGCCCATGATCGTGTCGTGGATGCGCTCGCTGACCGCAACGGCACCCATCGGCTGCGAGCCGTTGGTGAGGCCCTTGGCCATCGTCAGCAGGTCCGGCGTCACGCCGAAGCTCTGCGCGGCGAAGTTCTGGCCGGTGCGGCCGAAACCGCAGATCACTTCGTCGAACACGAGCAGGATGCCGTGCGCGTCGCAGATCTCGCGCAGGCGCTTGAGATAACCCTTGGGCGGCACGAGGCAGCCACTCGAACCCGCGATGGGCTCGATGAAGCACGCGGCGATGTTCTCCGCACCGTAGAGGTTCACCAGGCGAACGAGGTCTTCGGCGAGCTCGATACCGTGCGCGCCTTCGCCCTTGGTGAAGAAGTTTTCCTTGAGATGCGTGTGCCGCATGTGCACGGCGGCGGGCAGTCCGGTGCCGAACTTGCGGCGATTGTTCACGAGGCCCGACAACGCGACACCGCCGAACCCGACGCCGTGATAGGCGCGCTCGCGCGAAACGAAGATGTTGCGTCCGCCCTGGCCGCGGGCCTGGTGGTAGGCGAGCGCGATCTTCATGGCGGAATCGACGGCTTCCGAACCGGAGTTCACGAAGAAAATCCGGTTGAGATCGCCGGGCGTGAGCTCAGCCACGCGCGTCGCGAGCTCGAACTGCTTCGGATGAGCGCGCAGGAACGGCGCACAGAAATCGAGCTCGCGCAGCTGCGCCCCGACGGCGTCGGCGATTTCCTTGCGTCCGTGGCCGGCCGAAACGCAGAAAAGGCCCGACGAGGCATCGATGATCTTGTCGCCGCGATCGTTCCACAGGTACATCCCCTCGGCGCGCACCACCATCTGGGGATCCGCCTTGAAATCGCGGTTCGGCGTGAACGGCATCCAGTATTCGTCGAGCGAGAGGCGCTTCGACACAGCCTGTTCCTGGATCGTGAGTTCGGCATGGCCCATCGTGTTCTCCTTCCTCCGGGCCGCAACGCGGTACGACGGTACCGGGCGGCATATGCTAGGATCAAATTGGAATCCTACACCCTTTGCGACCGGGCTGCTTCGGCATGCGGGGCACTCGTCGAGCGTGAGCCGCGGTCTTCGCGCCCGTCCTGAAAAACAACCGTCCGGGATATTCCATGCGCGTCGGCGTCCCCAAAGAGATCAAGGTCCTCGAAAACCGTGTCGGCCTGGTGCCGGGCAGCGTGCGCGAGCTCACCGCGCACGGCCATCAGGTTGTCGTAGAGCACAACGCGGGGCAGGGCATCGGCATGGACGACGACACGTACCGCAAAGCGGGCGCCACCGTCGTAGCGACAGCCGCCGAAGTCTTCACCGCCGCCGAGATGATCGTGAAAGTCAAGGAGCCGCAGGCCGTCGAGCGCAGGATGCTTCGCAAAGGCCAGATCCTCTTTACCTATCTCCATCTCGCCCCGGATCCGGAGCAGGCCGCGGATCTCATCGAGAGCGGCGCCGTGTGCATTGCATACGAGACCGTCACGGCGGCGACCGGGGGCTTGCCTCTGCTCGCGCCCATGTCGGAAGTGGCGGGCCGGATGGCCGTCCAGGCAGGCGCGTACTACCTCGAGAAGCCGCACGGCGGCCTCGGAATGCTGCTCGGCGGCGTGCCGGGCGTGGATCCGGCGAAGGTCGTGATCCTCGGCGGTGGCGTCGTGGGTTCGCACGCATGCCACATCGCGCTTGGCATGGGCGCCGAAGTGTGGGTGCTCGACCGCAGCGTCGACGTGCTGCGCGCGCTGTGGCGGCAATTCGGCCGGCCCCTCAACACGGTGTTCTCGACGCACGACGCAATCGAGAACCACGTGACGAGCGCGGACCTCGTCATCGGCGGCGTCCTGATTCCGGGCGCGTCGGCACCGAAGCTCGTCACCGCGGCGCTCGTGAAAAAGATGAAGCCGGGGTCGGTCATCGTCGACGTTGCGATCGATCAGGGCGGCTGCTTCGAGACGTCGCGTCCGACGACGCACGCGGATCCCGTGTATGTCGTCGACGGCGTCACTCACTATTGCGTGGCGAACATGCCGGGCGGCGTGCCGCGAACGTCGACGTTCGCGCTCAACAACGCGACACTGCCGTTCGTGCTGGCCCTCGCGGGCAAGGGCTGGAAGCAGGCGCTCGCGGATGACGCCCATTTGCGCAACGGTCTCAACATCGCTTTCGGCAAGGTGACGTGCAAGCCCGTCGCCGAAGCGCTCGGCTATGCGCACGTCGAGCCGGCGACTGTGATGCGCTGATGGCGTTCGTCAATCCCGCAACACCGCGGGCAGCCACAGGGCGAGCTGCGGGAACGCGAGCAGCAGCAAAAGGCCGATGATCTGCAGCACCATGAACTGCATCATCCCTGCATAGATGTCGGAAAGCTCCCAATCCGGCACCACGCCCTTCAAAAAATAAGCCGACAACGCGACGGGCGGCGAGAGCCAGGCGGTCTGCAGGCACACCGCAACCAGGGTGCAGAACCAGACAAGGTCGATCCCGAGCTTCTGGACGAGCGGGAGCATGATCGGCACGACGATCAGCACGATCGGCACCCACTCGAGCGGCCAGCCGAGCACGAAGATGATGCCGAGAATCAGCAGCAGCATGAGTGTGGGCGGCAGCTCGAGACCGAGCAGGGACTCGGCGATCAGCGTGGCGCTGCCGAGCCGCGAGAACACGGCGCCGAAGTAGTTCGACGCCGCAACGAGCAGCAGGATCATGCAGGACGTGAGCAGCGTCGAATAGACGGCTTTCCTGAACCTGTCCCACGTCATCCGCCGATAGCCGAGCGTCATCAGCAACACGGCGAACGACCCGACGGCGCCTGCGTCGGTGGGCGTGGCGATGCCGGCGAGGATGACGCCCAGCGTGGCGAAGATGATGACGACGACGGGTGCGATGCCGAGCAGCAGCTCGCGCACGACCTCGCCCAGCGATTCGGCACGGTCCTCCGGCGGCAGCGCCGGGCCCAACGACGGGTTGAAGTAGCTCCGGATCAGCGTGTAGAGAATGTAGAGCAGCGCGAGCACGAGGCCCGGGATCACCGCGGCCGCGAAGAGATCCGTCGCCGGAACGCCGACGACGGGGCCCATCACGATGAGCATCACGGACGGCGGGATCAGGATTCCGAGCGTGCCGCCTGCGGCGATCGCGCCCGCCGACAGGCGAATGTCGTAGCCGGAGCGCTTCATCGCCGGCGCCGCCATCACACCCAGCAGCGTCACCGACGAGCCGACGATGCCGGTCGCCGCCGCGAAGATGGTCGCCGTGACCAGCACCGCGAGGTACAGCGACCCGCGCAGCGACGCGAACGCAAGCTGCACGCCGCGAAACAATCGCTCCATGAGTCCCGACTGCTCGAGCAGGAATCCCATGAACAGGAAGAACGGAACCGACGCGAGCGTCGGATCGCGCATCACCGAGAACACCTGCAGCGTCATGAGGTGGAGCGCGAGCGGCCCGAGCATCGCGTAGCCGCCGATCGCGGCGACCGCGATCAGCGTGAATGCGATCGGAAAGCCGATGAAGATCGCGCCGAACAGCACGCCGAGGAGGACGATGCCGAACCACTCCGGCGTCATGGCGCCGCTCGCGCGAGTGCAGCGATTCCGAGCCGTTGCGCGATCACGTCGTCACCTCGCCCTCGCTCGCGCCCGTGCCGCTCGCCGACGCGGCGTCATCCGGGCCGAAAGCGCGCATCCAGCACCGCGCGAATTCCGCCACGCCCTGCAGCAGGAGCAGCAGGGCCGCCAGCGGCATCACGAACTTGAAGGGCCAGACAATGGGAAGCCACGGGCTCGTCACGATCCGCTCGTTCTGTCCGTACGACTTGACGAAGAACTCCCAGGAGAGCCAACCGAAGATCGCGATGGCCGGGAAGAAGAAGACGACGTAGCAGGCGAGGTCCACGCGCGCCTGCGTGCGCGGCGTCCATTTCGAGTAGAAAGAGTCGGTGCGGATGTGGCCGCCGCGCTGCAGCGTCCAGGCGGAGCCCAGCATGAAAAACGTGCCGTAGAGCATGAACGTCATGTCGTACGCCCACTCGGTCGGCGCGTTGAATCCGTAGCGGGCCGTCACTTCCCAGACGAGGGAGAGCACCATCGGCACGATGAGCCAGGCAACGAGCCGGCCGGCGACTTCGACGAGCCGATCGATCGCTCGCACCGTGCGCAGAATGGCGGGATCCGGTTTCGGCATCGCGACTCTCAAACGGAGAACGCACCCCGGCCGGGTCGCGGCGGCGACCGGCCGGTGATGCGCGGAGGGGCCTTCAGGACGTCACTTCGGCGGCGCGGCGAGCGCCGCGTTACCGAGGTTGGAATACAGGTCGTTGATCTTGGTCCAGTAGGGCACGACGATCTTCGCGAAGTTGCGCTGCGAGTCGAGCACTTCCTTGAAGAACGGGTCCTTGGCCGCGTAACGGTCGAGCACGACGTTCGTCGCCCGGACGAACTCCGGGAAGAAGTCCTTCGGCGTGTCGTGAATCGTTACCTTGAAATCGTTGCGGAGCTTTACGATCGCCTGCGCGTTCTTGTAGACGTTGAACGTGTACGTCTCCGTCATCGACGCCATCGCGGCGGTGCGGATGATTTCCTTCAGGTCGGGGGACAGCTTGTCCCAGACGGTCTTGTTGATCAGGATCTCGCCGATGTCGGTCGACTGGTGCAGTCCCTGCAGGTAGTAGTTCTTCCACACCGTCTGCAGACCGAGGTTCATGTCGTCGGCCGGGCCGATCCATTCGGCGGCGTCGATCACGCCGCGCTGCGCCGACGGCACGATTTCGCCGCCCGGAAGCGCGACGGCCGCGACGCCCATCTCCTTGAAGATCTCGCCGGTGATGCCAGGCGGCGCGCGGTATTTCATCTTCCTGAAGTCGGCGACATTCGCAATCGGCGTCTTGAACCAGCCGAGCGGGTCCGGACCCATCGGCTGCACGAAGAGCGGCTCGACGTTGACCTTGAGCACGTCCTTGTAGAGCTTCCGATAGAGGTCGTAGCCGCCGCCTTCGTAGATCCAGGCGACGTGCGACAGCTGGTCGAGACCTACGCCCGCGCCCGCCATCGGATTCGAGAAGAGTCCCGCCGTGGGATTCTTGCCGGACCAATAGTGCGTCCACGCATATCCGCCGTCGACGATTCCCTTGTCGACGGCGTCCAGGATCTCGAACGCCGACACGACGGCGCCGTCGGGAAGGAATTCCATCTTCACACGGCCTGCCGACATGCGGTCGATGCGATCGCCCATCCGCTTCAGCAATTCGAAATAGATCGATGCCGAGGGAACGGCCGTCTGGATGCGCATCCTGACGGGCGCGGCCGCGGTTTGCGCGAGCGCGGTTCCGCACACGACGATCGCGGCAACGAACGCGACCGCGCGGGTCAACAGCCAACGTCGATTCATCGATCCTCCTGAATGGTGTAGTGCGGATCCGGCTTCCTGCCGGCATCCTCGGTCGCGTTCGCGGTCGTCCGGCGTCGTTCGCGTTGCGCCGTCCTCGCGCCCCGCCGAATGTAGACGTTCGCCGACTTCTTGGCAACGCCGCTTTGACGTCGCTGAGGGTTGCAAGGGGACTGCCGCTATGAAAAACTCGACCTTCCAACGCAACGAGTGTCAGGAGAGAGACATGAACAAGCCCACCGAGCTGCCGACGCCCGTCACCGGCAGGCAGAAGATGACGCCGTCCGAGGCGTTCGTCGAGACGCTCGTCGCGCAAGGTGTCACGGACGTGTTCGGCATCGTGGGATCGGCGTACATGGATGCGCTCGATCTCTTCCCGCTCGCCGGCATACGCTTCATCTCGGTCGCGCACGAGCAGGGCGGCGGTCACATGGCCGACGGCTATTCGCGCGTGTCGGGGCGGCACGGTGTCTGCATCGCGCAGAATGGTCCCGGCATCACCAATTTCGTCACGTCGACCGCGGCGGCGTACTGGGCGCATTCTCCCGTGGTGGTCGTCACGCCCGAGACGGGAAGCGGCACTCTCGGCCTCGGCGGATTCCAGGAGACCGAGCAGCTCCCGATCTTCTCCAGGATCACGAAGTACCAGGCGCACGTCAACAACCGGGCCCGAATGGCCGAGCTCACCGCCCGCGCGTTCGACCGCGCGCATCTCGAGCTCGGGCCCACGCAGCTCAACATCCCGCGCGACTTCTTCTACGGCGACATCGAATGCGAGATTCCGCGGCCGATCGTCATCGAGCGCGGCGCCGGCGGCGCGCGAAGCCTCGACGAAGCCGCGGACCTGCTGGCGAATGCGCGGTTCCCGGTGATCCTTTGCGGCGGTGGGGTCGTGATGGCGAACGGCCAGTCGGAAGCGGTGCGGCTCGCCGAAGTGCTGCAGGCGCCGGTTGCGAACAGTTATCTGCACAACGATTCGTTCCCGGCGAAGCATCCGCTGTGGGTCGGCCCGCTCGGCTACCAGGGAAGCAAGGCCGCGATGACGCTCATCGCGAAGGCCGACGTCGTGCTCGCGCTCGGCACGCGCCTCGGCCCATTCGGCACGCTGCCACAGCATGGAATCGAATACTGGCCGACGAACGCGAAGATTATCCAGATCGATGCCGACGCGAAGATGCTCGGGCTCGTGAAGCCGATCACTGTCGGGATCTGCGGCGACGCCCGCGCGGCCGCGCAGGCGCTCGTCGACCGGCTTTCGGGCAAGGCGCTCGCCTCGATCGGGAACAAGGAAACGCGCCTCGCCGACGTTGCAGCCGCGAAGAAAGCTTGGGAGACGGAGCTCGACGGCTGGGCGCACGAGAAGGACGCGTGGTCGCTCGAGGTTTCGAAGAGCTCCACCTACATGCATCCGCGGCAGATGCTGCGCGAGCTCGAGAAAGCCATGCCCGAAGGCGTGATGGTGTCGACCGACATCGGCAACATCTGCTCGGTCTCGAATTCGTACCTGAGGTTCAACCGGCCCCGGTCGATGCTCGCGGCGATGAGCTTCGGCAATTGCGGCTACGCATTCCCGACGATCATTGGCGCGAAGGTCGCCGCACCCGAGCGTCCTGCGGTCGCATATGTCGGCGACGGTGCGTGGGGGATGAGCTTCGGCGAGATCCAGACGTGCGTGCGGGAGAACATCCCGGTCACCGCGGTCGTGTTCAACAACGGCCAGTGGGGCGCCGAGAAGAAGAACCACGTCGACTTCTACGAGAACCGCTTCGTCGGCGTCAATCTCGACAAGCAGCCGTCATGGGCGAAGGTCGCGCAGGCAATGGGCGCCGAGGGCCATACGATCGAGAAGCTGTCCGACGTCGGTCCCGCGCTGCGCGCCGCGACAAGAGCGCAAAGCGACGGCAAGACGACGATCCTCGAGATGATGGTCACGCGCGAGCTCGGCGATCCGTTCCGGCGCGACGCGCTCGCGCTCCCGACGCGGCATCTCGCGAAGTATCAGTCGACGGCGGCGAACCGTCGCTGACCCGATCGGCGATTTTCGTGCGGAGTCCATGACCCCCGCCGAGTTGTCGGCGCGGCAGGGAGTCGCGGAGGCCGCTGCGCGCGATGCGGGCCGGCTCGCCTCGAGTTATCTCGCCGACCCCGGGACACTCGCCTTTGCGCTCAAAGGCCCGCAGGATGTGGTCACGGCCGCCGACCGCGCGGTCGAGAAAGTAATCGTCCGCAATCTGCGCTCGTCATTCCCGGGCGACGGTTTCATCGGCGAGGAGGGCGGCGGCGTGGCTGCCGACGCCTGCTGGGTGATCGATCCGATCGACGGTACCGCGAATTTCGCGCGTGCACTGCCGCATTGGTGCGTGTCGATTGCGTTCGTCGCGTCCGGACGCACGGAGATCGGCGTGATTTACGACCCGAACGGCGATCTGCTTTATTCGACGCTGCGCGGCGAAGGGGCGCGGCGCAACGGCGCGCCCATCCGGGTGAGCACGACGGCGGATCCCGTCCGTGCGACGGTCGACATCGGATACTCGCAGCGTACGAAGATCGATGACTTCGCGTCGATTCAGTCGCACTTGCTTCGCTTGGGAGTGAACGTCACCCAGAGCGGCTCGGCGGCGCTCGGGCTCGCGCGCGTGGCGGACGGCCGCCTCGACGGCTACGCGGAGCGTCATCTCTATGCATGGGATGCGCTCGCCGGACTGTTGCTGGTCGAGGAGGCGGGTGGGCTCGCCAACCCGTTCCTCGAAGGCGACGGGTTGTCGGCCGGGAACGAGACCGTTGCAGCAACGCCCGCGCTGTACGACATCCTCGCGGCCGCGCTCGGCCGCTAGCGGAAGAGCTCCGCCATGTTCTTGCCCGCGAGCCTGCTCGCGACCAGCACGAGCAATAGCGTCATGACCGTCGTGATCGTGCCGATCGCGCTCGCCTGGGCGAGCTGGTCGCCCAGCACGAGTTCGTAGATCGCGACGGAAATGGTCTTCCACTTCGCGGAATAGAGCAGCACGGTCGCGCTGATCTCGCCGATCAGCGTGGAAAATACGAGGATGGCCCCGGCCAGTATCGCCGGGGCCGCGAGCGGCACGAGCACCCGCCGCATCGTCGTCCCCCAGGACGCTCCACAAATCGTCGACGCATCCTCGAGCTTGGGATCGATTTGCGCGATCGCGGTCGCGACCGAGCGAAAGACGAACGCGACCCGCCTCGTGAAATAGGCAAGCACGATGATGAGCGCAGTCCCGGTCAGCACGAGAGGTCCGCTGTTGAAGGCGGTCAGGTACGCGACGCCGACGACGAGGCCCGGGAGCACGAACGGCAGCATGATCGTGAGGTCGAGCGCCCACCGCGCGCGGAGGCGGTCGCGGGCACTCGCATAGGCCGTCGCCGTTCCGAATACAACGCACAGCGCGGTGGCGCCGCCCGCGAGGATCAGGCTGTTCGCGATCGGACGAGTGAGCTGCGACCACACGGCGCGGTAGTGGTCGAGCGTGTAGCTTTCGGGAAGCATCGTGCCGGGCCAGCGGCCCGCAAACGACGCCAGCGCGATGACGATTTGCGGCAGGATGGCGACGACGATCACCAGCCAGCAGTATGCGTTCCCGAACGACCGCGCGCCGAGGCCGGTGTGGCGCGGAGCCGCCTCTGCGGTTCCTCCGATCGTCACGAAGCTGCGATGGCGATGGATCCACGCGAGCGTCGCCATCGCGGCAAGCGTCAGCAGCACGTTCACCATCGCGATCGCCGAAGCGGCGCCCAGATTGAAGAAGCCGTGGATCTGGTAGTAGATGAGCGTGGGCAGCACCTGGAATTCGCCGCCCAGAATCGACGGCACGCCGAAATCGCCGATCGACTTGATGAACACGATGAGCATCGCCGCGGCAATCGCGGGCAGCACGAGTGGCAGCGTGATCGTGCCGAGGATGCGCGCGCGCGACGCGCCCGCCATGCGTGCCGCTTCCTCGATGTGCCGGTCGGCCGCGGCTAGCGCGCCCTGAACGATCAGGAAAACGTACGGAAAATAGGAAAGCGCGAGGGCGAGTATCACACCCGGCGGACCGTATATCGCCGGCAGCGTCCAGCCGATGTACGCGTGCACCCATTGCGTGATCGTCCCGTTTTTCCCCAACAGGATGATCCACGCATAGGCGCCGATGAACGGCGGGGAGATGAGCGGAACGACCGTCATCGCCGAGATGAGCCCGCGATACGGCATGTCGATGCGCGCCACTGCGTAAGCCATCGGCAGCGCGAGCGCCGTCGCCAGTAACGTCGCGGCAACGCCCGAGTACATCGAGTTCCACAGCGCCCTCTGATAGCTCGCTGCCGTGAAGAAACGGGCGAAATTCGCGAACGTCAGATTGGCCACGCTGACCGGCTCTCCGTTTTTCACGAAGGCGAGGAGGGCCGCGTTGACGAGTGGATAGATGAGGAACATGGCAGCGATCAGCACCACCACTATGCCCAGCGCCCATGCCATCCAGTCCCGCTCAACGCCGGTCCGCGTGGAGGTCTCCCCACCGGACACAATGGTTGTTGCCATCGCCTGCTCAGCGGTGATACAGCACCGCGTCTTCGCGCGGAATGCGCAAGAACGCGCCGCCACCCTCGGAGACATCCGAAACCGGCCGTGTGACTTCGACCAGGATGTCCTCGGGGGATGCGGCCGATCGGACGGTATACCGGATCAATCCACCCAGCAGTTGAACGCGCTGCACACGGCAGGCGATTTCGCCGTCGGTCGCACTGAGCGCAACGTGCTCCGGACGGATCATGACCGTTCCGTCTTCAGCGGCGGGAAGCGACGCGACCTCGGCGGCCTCGAGCCGTACCTGACGCTGCGGGCAAAGCGACGTGCCATCCGCCAGCACGACGCCTTGCGCCGTCGCCCCCGGTGCCGCGAGGCGCGCGGGGAGAAAGTTCGCACGGCCGATGAAGTCCGCGACGAACAGCGTCCGCGGACGTGCGTAGATTTCCTCCGGCGTGCCCACCTGGACCAGCCGGCCGCCGTCGAAGACGGCGAGCCGGTCCGACACGGCCGTGGCCTCCTCCTGGTCGTGCGTAACGTAAAGCGTGGTGATGCCGAGCCGGCGCTGCAACGCGCGAATCTCCTCCCGCATCATCACCCGCAGCTTGGCATCCAGATTGGCGAGCGGCTCGTCGAGCAGCAGCATCGTCGGCTCGTAGACGAGCGCGCGCGCGATCGAAACGCGCTGCTGCTGCCCGCCGGACAGGTTCGCAGGATGCCGGCCGGACAAGGCTTCCAGCTGCAAGAGCGCGAGCGTTGCCGCGACACGACGGTCGATCTCGTTTCGCGGCCGACCACGCAACCGCAATCCGTAGGCGACGTTCTCGAACACCGTGAGATGCGGAAAGAGCGCGTACGACTGGAACACCATGCCGATGTTCCGACGTTCCGGCGGCACGGAGCGCAGGTCCTTGCCATCGACCTCGATGTCGCCGCTGGTGGCCCTTTCGAGGCCGGCGATCATCCGCAGCGTCGTCGTCTTGCCGCAGCCCGACGGGCCGAGCATCGTGAAGAACTCGCCGCCGCCGACGTCGAAGCTCACGTTCCTGACCGCGGCGACGTTGCCCGAGCGCCCCGCGAATTCCTTCGTCAGGTTGCGCACGGACAACGCGGCATCGGCCATGGGCGGCGGGCCGCGGGAACTCGACTACTTGCTGGAGAACGTCTTGTCGAAGCGCTCCAGGTTCGCCTTGCGCATCGTCGTCGCGGCCTTGTAGTCGTACGGGAACGTCTTCAGCGACTTCGCGTCGGGCAGCCCGGCGGGAGGGGCCATGTCGTTGCGGGCGCTGCGCCGCTTGTCGATGTCGACGATCATCTGGTGCGCCTGCTTCGAATTGACGAAGTCCATGAACTTCCGCGCGTTGGCGGGATTGGGTCCACCCTTGACGATGCCGCTCGCGTCGTTGATGAGCGCCGTGCCGTCCTTCGGATAGACGAAGTCGACGGGAAAGCCTTCGAGCTTGCTCGCGAGGATGTTGAACTCGCTCGTGAGCCCGACGGGAACCTCGCCCTTCGCGACGTTCTGGTACGCGAGCCGCGAGCTCGTGACGAACGTGCCGGTGCCGATGATCTTGTCCATCACATCCCAGCCGTAGAGCTGCAGGATCTGGATCATCTGCGAATAGCCGGAGCCCGACTGCGCCGGGTTCGCGATGACGATCTTGCCCTTGTATTCCGGCTTCGCAAGGTCGGTCCAGGACTGCGGCGCCTTGTCGAGCGGCATCATCTTCGTGTTCACGATGAACGCCTGGAAGTTCGTCGAGAAGCCGTAGTACTTGTTGTCGGGTCCGACTGCCGTGCGCGGAAACGCGGCGTCCTCTTTCGACTTGTAGCCGTCGAACAGGTCGATCGCCGCATCGAAAATGTCGATGTCCGGTCCCACGAGCACGTCGGCGCGAGGATTGGCCTTCTCCGCGTTGAGCCGGGTCAGGAGCTCGCCGCTGCCGCCATTGATGAGATCGACCTTGACACCGGGATTCTGCTTCTGGAATTCCTCGACGAATGCCGTCATCACCTTGGGGCTCACGGCACTGTAGACGACGACGGACGACGTCTGCGCGGAAGCGGCGCTCGTCAATGCCCACGCGGCCGCGATGGCCCAGGCGGCCCCAACGATTCGATTACGGGTCTTCATGGTTTTATCCTCCCTTGTTCGGCCCGGCGCCGTCACGCGAGGCCGGGTCTCAACCGCACCGCCGCCGACACGCTCGCACCGGGCTCCAGCACAAGCATACCGGTATCGTCGCGTGCTTGCGCGGCGAGGTTGAACGCGTCGGTGCAATGGCTGACCGGCTCTGCGCAGAAATACGACGCCCCCGGCGGTGTATACACGACCAGGAAACCGAGCGGAGGGTCGGCCTCGAGCCGAAGGCACGTCCCGCGTTCCGGCCACCGGATCGTTGCCGCTCGGCGCCAACCCGTGAAGGCGTTGTCGAGGGCGACCCGGTCGACGGGCAGGCCCTCCGAGCTTCCGAGCCGGGGATCGGGGTCGACGAGCGTCGTCGGCATGATTTCGGGGTCGGTCTCCCACATCGCAGCGACGCGTGCCGTCAGCCTGCAATCGCTCGTCCTCGGAAAGTAGGGATGCAGGCCCAAGCCGGCCGGCATAGCCTCCGTCCCGCGGTTTTCGATCGACAGGGTGACGCGAAGCTCGTCGGCCGTGAGCTCGATCGCCTGCTGCGCGCGGTACGGAAACGGCCACGCGTCCGCGGCGTGGTCGTATACGAGCGTTAAGCGGTCGTCCGTCCGTGCGACGACGCGCCAGGCGGCCTGCCAGCCGTGGCCGTGCTCGGCGTGCGGCTGCGGCAACTGGTTGAGCGGAAGCTCTACCGCGTGCCCGCCGAAACGGAATCGCCCGTCGCGGATGCGGTTCGAAAACGGCACCAGCGGAAAGCAAGCCAGACGATCGGCCGTGCCGGCGCGAAGATCCTCGCGGGTCGCCGGACGGAGCCAGTCGTGGCGCTCGCCGCCGTTGCTCCAATGAAAGCAGGTGAGCGAGCCGCCGATCGTCGGCGCGATGCCGGCACGTGCGCGATCCGCGCGGAGCGGGATGACGATGTCGTCGGAGTCCATGCGAGCGAAGGACAGTTAACGGGACAGCGTAACGTCATCGCGGTGTCGCCATGCCGCCCCGATTCAGCTTAAAGTATGGGGAGCGTCTCAACAAGAATGCAGGACACCATGAGCGGGCGATTCGCGCACTATCCGAGCCTCGCCGACAGGGGCGTATTCGTCACCGGCGGCGGCTCCGGGATCGGGGCGTCGGTCGTCGAGCACTTTTGCGAACAGGGCGGGCGAGTGACGTTCGTCGACATCGACGAGACCGCGTCCGCCTCGCTCTGCGCACGCATCCGCGACGCCGGGATGCGTCCACCCGCCTTCGTCGGCTGCGATCTCCGCGACATCGCGGCTCTGCAGGCCATCGTGCGGCGTGCCGGAGAGGAGAGCGGCCCCATCACCGTGCTCGTCAACAACGCCGCGAACGACGACCGGCACAAGGCGACCGACGTGACGGTCGAATACTGGAACGATCGCATCGCGGTCAACCTGCGCCATCAGTTCTTCGCCGCGCAAACCGTGTATCCGCAGATGAAGGCGGCGGGCGGGGGTTCAATCATCAATTTCGGCTCCATCAGCTGGATGAACGGCGAGGGCAATTACAACGTCTACACGACAGCCAAGGCCGCGGTGCACGGCATGACGCGCGGCCTCGCCCGCGACTGGGGGCCCGACGGCATCCGGGTCAACACGGTCGTGCCGGGATGGATCATGACGCAGCGGCAGATCGATCTCTGGCTCGACGCCGATGGCGAGCGGCAATTGTTCGAGAACCAGTGCCTCAAGGAAAAGCTCTATCCGCCCGACGTCGCACGGATGGTGCTGTGGCTCGCCGCCGACGACAGCCGGCTCTGCACGGCGCAGAACTTCATCGTCGATGCCGGCTGGACCTAGACTGGCCGAACGATGGTCCAGCTCTACTACTATCCCGGCAACGCGAGCCTCGCGGTGCACATCGTGCTCGAGGA